>Ga0209564_1002049_pt1 | contig 17364 bp, 14 predicted proteins | sample AraplaCol_mMF_r2_FD_184272 | JGI IMG/M metagenome (GOLD analysis project Ga0209564, IMG submission 184272) | Arabidopsis root microbial communities from North Carolina, USA - plate scrape MF_Col_mMF_r2 (SPAdes) (version 3) | ecosystem: Host-associated > Plants > Roots > Endosphere | place: USA... | reverse complement strand
CATCAAGAAGTCGGACGCGATGGACTACGTATTTGGCTACACCGTCATCAACGACTTCACCGCACGGGACCTGCAGAAGCTGCACCGTCAATGGTTCCTCGGCAAGTCGCTTGACGGCTTCTGCCCGATGGGTCCTTACCTGGTTACCGCCGACGAAGTCGACGGCCAGAATATCGACGTGAAGTGCTGGGTCAATGGCGAACTGCGCCAGAACTCGAACACCAAACAGCTGATTTTCGACATCCCGACGCTCATTGAGACGCTGTCCGCAGGCATCGAACTGCAACCGGGCGATGTCATCGCAACCGGCACGCCTGCGGGTGTTGGTATCGGGTTCAACCCGCCGAAGTTCCTGCAAAAGGGTGACGTGGTTCGCATCGAAATCGAGAACGTCGGTGTGCTGGAAAACGAGGTGGGCGAATGACAACTCTTCTGGTCAAGAATATGGCGGTCGAGGTCGACGGTGATGGACAGGCGGTTGTCTGTATTCACGGCCTCGGCGGTTCATCGAATAACTGGACGCCGGTTCTTTCTGCGTTCGAAGGTATGAAAGTTGTCCGTCCCGAGCTGCCCGGCAGCGCACGCTCGGCGCTCCCTTCGCAACCGTTATCTATCGACCTGTACGTCGATTCGTTGGCTGATGTTTTGAGCGAACTGGGTATTTCGAAAGCGCACGTGGTCGCGCACTCGATGGGCACCATCGTCGCACAGCATCTGGCCATCAAGCATCCCGAACTCGTGCAAAGCCTGGCGCTGTTCGGGCCGTTGCTTGCTCCGCCTGACCAGGGTCGCCCCGGCATTCAGGCTCGAGCAGCGCTAACGCGGGAGAAGGGAATCGCAGGCGTGCAGGAAATCGCCGACGCCATCGTGAAGGGTGCGACGAGTGCTGAAACGAAGGCAGAACGTCCAGTCACAGTCGCTCTCGTGCGGGAAAGCGTGATGCGTCAATCACCGGAAGGATACGCGCAAAGCTGCGAGGCATTGGCTGGCGCGCAAGCCGCTCCCGTCGAAAAGATTTCCGTGCCGACCTTGCTGGTCACCGGTGATGAAGATGGTGTGGGTCAACCGGCTGCCGTCAAGGCAATGGGTGAGCGCATCGCCGGAAGCAAGGTCACGGTCCTCTCGGGCTGCGGCCATTGGACGACCTTCGAAAAGCCCGGTGAGTGTGCCGCAGAGCTCAAGGCCTTTTACAAGTCAGTGCAGTAAGTCCCCCATCTACCGGAGGAGACATGAACAGAATCGCTTTTACCAACGTCAACATTTTCGACGGCACCGGCGCTGACCCCTATATCGGCGAAATTCTGGTCGAAAATAACCGGATTACCCGCGTCGCAAAAAATGGCGAGAGAGTGAATGCAAGTGGCGCGCACTCCATCGACGGGCGCGGACGGTTCATCATGCCTGGCATGACAGAGGCGCATACGCACTTCTCATGGAATGACCAGCCTTCCCTGTCGGCCATCCAGTTCATGCCGCCAGAAGAGCACATTCTGTGGTGCGTTCGAGTAGCGAAGCGGTATCTCGAAATGGGCTTCACGTCTGCGCTCGGCGCCGCTGCTGCGAAGCCGCGTCTGGACGTCGTGTTGCGCAATGCCATCAATGCCGGTGAGTTCCCTGGGCCACGCTATCTGGCCGGCAGCCAGGAAATTACGACCCTCGGTGGTCTGGGCGATAACACGTTGCCGCACCTGCCGTTCCGTGAACTCAACTTTGGCGAAGTCGTGAGCGGGCCGGAAGAAGTCCGGCGTGCAGCACGTATGTTCATCAAATACGGCGTCGACCAGCTGAAAATCAATCTTTCCGGTGAATATATCGCGGGAATCCCCGCGGAAGTTTCTCCGTTCTCCGAGGAAGAGATTGCCATGCTGGCTGCGGAAGCGAAACGCGCAGGCAAGCGTGTTGCGGCTCACGCCCGCTCAAGCGAATCAGTCAAACAGTGTGTCCGTCACGGCCTGGAACTGGTGTTTCACGCAAGCTTCGCAGACGAAGAAGCACTCGACATGCTCGAAGCAAACAAGGACAAGCACTTCGTCGCTCCGGGCATTGGGTGGCTTGTCAGCACGCTGTACCACGCCGAGAAGTGGGGTATCACGGAAGAAGTCGCGACCAAAATGGGCTACGCACGCGAGTTGGAAATCGCTTCCGAAACGCTCACCAAGATGCACAAGCGTGGCATCCGGATTTTGCCTGGTGGCGACTACGGCTTTGCGTGGATGCCGCACGGCACGAATTCCCGCGACCTCGAGCATTTCGTGAAATACATTGGCATGACGCCGAAGGAAGCACTGTTGTCGGCAACCCGGCTTGGCGGCGAACTGATGATGCAACCGGACAGCATCGGGAAGCTGGCCGAGGGGTACTACGCGGACATCGTGCTGGTCGATGGTAACCCGCTCGAAGACCTGAAAGTGCTGCAGGACCCCGCTAAGATTTCTCTCGTCATGAAAGACGGCGAACTCATTAAGAGCTGCTATGACATGAAGGCACCGGAGGGTGCCATCCATGTGACCGGCGGCAACGCACCGATGAGGGATGAAGGCGTCAAGAAAGCAATGCACGCCGAATCTCACTGAAGACAAGCCGGGGCGTCTTCTACACCGGCTGCTTCCCTGAAAAAGTAAAGCGAGGTCACTGCGTTTCGCGCGGTGAGACCGCGCTCGTTCAAACATCTGAGGCAGACAAAGAGATGTGTGATTGCATTGGTAAAGCCCTTGAATTGGGTATGTCGCGGCGCGGCTTTCTTGGTGCGGGCTGGAAACTGGCGGGAGCAGGCTTGCCGCTCCTTTTGGGCGTGCCCGCCAGCGCAGCCGAAGTTGACCAGCGCAATCAGTCGATGGCAGAAGCACGCAGCAAGGCGCAAAGCCACGACACGCGGCTCGTGCTTTTAGGTACCGCGGGAGGCCCGGTCTGGTGGCCGAACTGCGACAGGGAGGGCATCTCTTCTGCTCTGGTCGTCGGCGACGCGGTCTACGTAGTCGACTGTGGCGATGGCGTTGGTAAGCGCTACAAGCAGGCCGAACTCGGTCCTATCAATACCGTGTCCGGTATGACTGGCATGGAAAACCTGCGCGGCATTTTCCTGACGCATCTTCACTCGGACCATACCATCGATTATTTCAACCTGTTTCTGTACGGTTGGTACGACGGTCTGACGGGGGTAAAGCAGCCAGTCCAGATTTACGGCCCCGGTCGGCGCGGACAGATGGAGCCGATTTTCAATATCCCAGGGCAGAAAGTCTCCGCACCTCCGCCGGTCGTCAATCCCGAGAATCCGACTCCGGGCACCGTCGACATGACCAACTATCTGTATCAGGCATACGCACTGGATATAAACGACCGGCTGCGCGACGCACACCGTCCGGACCTGCGCACCCTGATGCAGGTACACGACATTGTCATCCCGCCAATTAGCGGCTTCAAAAGTCCGAACGAGACGCCCGTCCCGAAAATGGAGCCCTTTCTTGTTCACGAGGACGAACGCGTACGTGTCACCGCAACGCTGGTGAATCACTTTCCTATCTGGCCGGCTTTTGCTTTCCGCTTTGACACGGATGACGGCTCCGTTGTGTTTTCAGGTGACACGTCTCCGTGCGACAACCTGATAAGGCTCGCGCGGAATACAGACGTCCTCGTGCATGAAGTCATCGACACAACCTGGGTTGACGCACTCTTTCCGCCGCCAGTTGGCGAGAAGGAAGCCGCTTTCAAACAGCATCTGCTGAGCTCGCACACATCCATTGACGACGTGGGCAAGGTGGCTGAAGCAGCCGGCGCGAAAACGCTTGTGCTGTCGCACATCGCCCCGGGCCACGCACCGCGTGCAAATCTGATGCGGGCTCAACGCAATTTTTCGGGCCAACTCATCATCGGCGAAGACCTGATGCAAATTGGCATTGGGCGGAAACGCGTCTAGCCGACCTCGTTTTCCCGAGCGGGAAGGAGGTCCATTCTCGCATTCACTTGCAACTTGCATGCGGATGACTTTCTATAATATTACTAAATAGGACTACTAATATGGAGGTTTGGAGATATGTACCATGCTGTGTCGCATTGACTGCGACGTCTCTTTTGTCGCCCCAGAGTTACGCGCAATCGAGCGTCACCCTCCTTGGCCAGGTTGACCAATGGATAGGGGCGAAGGAGTTGCCGGGTGGCGACCGGGCATGGGGTATCCGCGGCGGCGGGATGCAGACGTCATGGTGGGGATTCAGGGGCGAGGAGGACCTGGGAAATAACGTTAAGGCCATCTTCTCCGTCGAAGGTTTCTTCACCGCGAATGATGGCCAGGCGGGTTCGTACAAAGGCGATGCCTTCTTTTCGCGAAACGCATATGTCGGCGTCTTGAGCGATTATGGAACGCTCACGGCTGGTAGACATACGACGCCTTATTTCGTATCGACCGTCCTCTTTAACCCGTTTGTCGATTCGTACAATTTTTCGCCCATCGTGTTGCATACGTTTCTGGGCTTGCAGGGCCAGGGGCTGGTTGGCGATTCTGGCTGGAACAACTCTATCCAGTATCAGTCGCCGAATTTTGGTGGCGTTCACTTCACTGCAATCTACGCATTTGGAAATGCAGCGGGACAGACCGGCCAGAACAAGTGGGGCGGCACAGTCTCCTATGATGTCGGTCAGTTCTCGTTTATTGGCGCTTACCAGCAGGTCAAATTCAACTTCGTCCCGAACGACCTATCCAGCGTTGCGCCTGGCTTCTCCAGCCAGCAGGCTGCACAGGCTGGCGCGTCCTACGACTTCGGCTTTCTGAAACTGACCGGGCAGTACCAGTACATGAACGACGTGATTTCGGGCGGAGGCGCACACAGCAACGGTGGCCAGTTTGGCACGTCGGTTCCCATCGGTGCGGGCCGTGCGCTTGCGTCTTACGCTTACACGAAGATGGTGGGGAGCATAAACACGACACGGAATACGTGGTCGGTAGGCTACGACTATAACCTGTCAAAGCGTACCGATGTCTACGCTGCCTACCTGAACGACCGCATCACCGGTCTCAGTTCCGGTAACACGTTCGGCGCTGGAATCCGGACTTATTTCTAAGCACGATATGCCGGGCAAGTGTCCGGCGTCAGTCTGACCGATGGTGAAGGTCTACGGCTTTTTCCGGTAGGACGCGAGAAACATATCTACCGCATTCTCGACGATGGCGTCTCGTTCGTCCAGCGTGTATGTTTCGTCAATGCCGACAACTCGTACCCAGAGAAGCGGCTCATCGATAAGTCCGAGAAACTGGCGCGCGGCCAGTTTTGAGTTCTTGATTTTCACCAGCTTCCTCCTGGAGAGCGCTTCGAGATAGGTAGCGACGGCTGCACCCAAACCTCGATTCGGCTTCACTCTAAGGAGGCAAAAATCGATTGTCACGCTCCCATGCTGACGGGTTTTCGTCCACGTCATTGCAAACGAGAGGAATGAGTGTTGGGTGACAGTCGCCTCAGCCGTGGCTGTCGACCCACGCGCGACACCATGCAATACCTGCCAATTCTGCTTCCTCGTCCGTCCCGAAAGTGCCGAGCACTCCGGACACGTGGACGACTTTCGTGTCGCGCGTGATTGTGCCGCTTCCCGCGAATCGCTCCGGTCGCAAGATGTCGTCCTGCTGCAGGATGGCGTGACCCCACAGCGTGTACCCGCGATATTTCTCAGTTTGCATCCGTCGACCTCTGCAGGTCCTCCATGCTATGCACCTCCAATCATTGCTTCAAATCGAATTGCTTGGCAAGCGCTTACTGTCTGATGCACTGCGTGTCAACACCAGCAGTCTTCAACGCTGCGTCAATCACCTTCAACTCCTGACCGAAATCGAGCGCCCATTCTTCGCCATCGCACCGCACGGTCATGCCGTTGTGCAAAGAAATGAGATAGCGCGCCTTGTACAGCGCGTCGACAAGCTTCGACTCGCGTTCTGCCTCTCTGACCCACTCATCCGCTCTCATATTGAAATCTCCTTTCATTACGCCGGGCAGCCGAAGCGTTCATGCAAATGCATCGCTGGCCGCTGGAATTCCGAACTCGAACGGCACGAGTGCGCGGCGCGACCGACCGCGGGCGCTCCAGAGCGCTGCGCCGGGCTGCACGTTCACAGTCAGGTCGCCTTCAAACTTCGGGCCTTTGCGTTTGATGATGTCCACGTTCACGCCTTCTTCGGCGGGGCGCACCGCAACGCGTAATTCGGCCGGGGACGCATCGAATGCCTCGCGGATAGGCCTAAATACGAACAACAGCGACGTGCTCGAGCGGGCGGCTAGGAGCAAACGCCGTAGCGAATCTGCGCGCGCATACGTCTGCCACAGCAGTACCGCACCACAGGTGCCCGCTTTCAAAATCTGCTCCGCTGACCATAGCTGGTCATTCGAGCGCTTCGCACGCAACAGGAGAATCTTTTCGGCATGGATGCCCGAATACGCCAGACCCTGAATGCACGGGTCGCACGGCGGCTCAATGAACGCGATAGATGCCTTCAGCGTGCCGAGGGCGGGCGCGAGCAGCCGCATCTCTCCCGAACCCGGCGCTTGTGCCAGGATTTCGGTGAGCGCCCCAATGGGCCAACCTCTGGCCGGCAGCTCTTGCGACAAGACCGGATAGCCCGTATCGACCGTCGACACGCGACCGCGCGCAAGCTGCGATGCACGCCAAAGCGCGGGGTGAATCAACTCCGGTAATGGGGCGCGAACAGTATCCATATCGCCAAAATACTGTATGGATGTACAGTATAACCTGGATTTTCCGCCGGTATCATGGTGTGACCAGCGGCGCGATGGGGACGAGCGATGTAGCCTGTTCGGGGCAGATTTCGTCCAGACCGATGCGGCGTCGCGCACAGCATTGTGGCTTCCACTGTGTGGGTTCAATGCAGTCCAGCAATGCGGCCTTGACCGGGAGTGAACATGTGTTATTCAGCTCAGATTGAAGCTGACTACAAAAAATTTGTTCGGATGTTCGGTGCCACCATCGACATCCGCGAATTTGCGAGGCTGTACTGGGAACGCGCGGAGGGTCGGCTAAAGGCAAGGCTTCCAAAGGCTATGGATGAGGCATTCGCGGACCCGCAGAGTGACGCCGAAGCTGAAATCAGGCGGCTTATCGACCGCTACAACGCGGACCAGACGAAGACGCTCGAAGAGGAACTGTTCAGGCAGAGGGCTCGACTGGTTGCCGCAGAGAGGACGCTGCAGAAAAAGACAACCAAAGCTGCGGCCGAGAGCAAGCGAATTGCTGGCGACAAAATCCAAGCCGCTCTTGGCCGAATTGACGACCTCGGGCGCACGGAATTGCTTCCCCGCGATTCGCGGATTTTCCCCGGGAACTACGCGCCATTGCTCATCCAGGAGAATGGTCAGCTGGTCGTTCGACCGATGCGCTATCTATGTCGCCTCGCAGGAAAGCCAGCTAGCTATGATTTGAAGTATCCAGGAACGTATAACGCCCGTTTAGACAGTCTGGGAGGTTTCTGGAAGCCCGTGTTCGGTTACTCGCACGGTGTGCTCATTGTCGACTCGTTTTATGAGAACGTTAAGAAGTCGAAGATGGAAGGGCGCGTGCTGGCTGAAGGGGAAGACGATGAAAACGTCATCCTGCAGTTTACACCACGCGATGGAAGCAGGATGCTTGTAGCGTGCTTGTGGTCAAAATGGTCGGCCCCGGGTGAGCCCGACCTGTACAGTTTCGCAGCTATCACCGACGAGCCTCCCCCTGAGGTTGACGAAGCGGGGCATGACCGCTGCATTGTTTCAATCAAGCCAGAAAACGTGGCTGCTTGGCTGAACCCAAATCCGCAGGACCTTGCGGCACAGTACGCAGTTCTTGAAGACAAAATGCCGCTGTACTACGAGCATCGCCTTGCTGCGTGATATTTAGGCCTTGCAGAACGCGAGTGCGCGGCAGAGACGAGCCGCTTAACCAGCCCTTACATGCTAAAGCCGGCGTCATAACTAGGTGTGGGAGGCTCGAACCCGAGTTCATCCTTGAGTTCAAGCACGAGATACTCCTCCATTGATACCCTGTCGGCCCGGACGGTACCGGACGTGCGCAAATCAGTCCGTCCGGCCTCTGATGTCGTCGTCGCAATCCAACTGAGTTACCGATACTGGTGGGCTACCTCTTTTCAGCGCTCGCTGCGTATAGAACGCTAACGCCTCAATGGCTCGAATACCCGAAACCTCATACCCCATCCAATTTTTTGCCCAACTCTGCGCAGCCATGGCCGCTTCATCGCCGACCGTGAGGACCCCCTCCCAGTACAGCAAGTACCGCGAGAGCGCCTTGGATGCATCCCACGTCGGCCACCATCGAGATGCGACCACGGAATCGAATATGGGATAGCAGTGAGGGTCGAAGAAATGCAGGAATTTTGAAGCCCCTACGATTGAATTGTTTATGCACCGGTTGGCCGTTCTAATGAGGGCATCGAAATCAGGTTCATCTTGATTGAGCAGAAGAGCTAGAGCCGGAACGGCATCAACATTCCATTCTTGAATGCCGCGCGGCATCCAGCCATAGACGCTACAGAAGCGCATGAGAACATCGTCGACAGTCCATGCCCGCTTTTCTCGCAACCTGACGAACTCTGCTAACTGTAACGTGTACGTTCGATTATAGAAGTCGGACGCACTTACCTTAATGGCACGCTGGGATGCCTCCCGGGCAATAAGTTCTTCGAGCGAAATCCGAATGGAGTCAGCGGTCATGGTCATCAGGCGGTAACCAGCGAAAGCTTCATTCTATCGAAATGCCCCTTATCACATGCGGCAATAAGTTCGAGCAAATCCTTCAGAACGTTAGGCGCCTCAGCAAGCGCCGACGCATCATCGTGGCCCTCCGCGATTTGTTCCGCATGCGAATGGGTGTCCACGAAGCGAAGAATTCGCGTTTTCTTCGGTCCGTCAAATTCGATGGCCTCCAGTCGCGCGTGGAGACTTCCCTCATCTGGAATCTTGAATACGAGGAACGCTTCAAGTAACCGTCGGGCGAGATTGGGCAGTTCATAGTACGTCTTCAATGCGCCACCACCTTCAATCTCACTTGCCTCGACGACACGCTTAAAAAGATAGTGATACTCTGACTCGTAATCTTGAAGGAACGCGTCCATCACCTCAAGAACAGAGCGTCGTTGTCCGTCGATATTTGAAGCGCGCAACATATAGAACTTGGATGGCTTCATCTTCTTTCTGCCATTGAGGTGCTGAAACCAGTTTCGCACCTGACGCAAAAACGTGTAGTTATGGGTCAGGACGAAAAGCTGCCCGGCGTCACACAACTTGCGCTTCATGAAACCAAAAGCACTATAAATCGAGTTCGAATCGAGACTCGAAATTGGGTCATCGACTACTACAATCCCCTTTGATAGGTCGAATGACCGGTCTTCAAGAGATTTGAGAAAATATAGGAACGCTATCGCCGTACGTTCCCCCTCACTCAGATTGGTTGCCGCCTGCCCTTGCCGCTCGAGTCGATATCCATTGTCCTCCACGGTGAATTTGATTTCGTCGTGTCCAAGATAATCACGCAATTCTCGATTTAAGTCCTCCGCAGGTCGCCTATGCTCACGGATTGTGGCCTCTAACTCTCGAATCTGCTTATCGACCTCTGCCTTTTCTTTTTCGGCGTCGGTACGTACTTGCACAGAAAGCGCGAGCTCATCCTGTTTCTCCTGCCATCCTTCGAGAGCCACCGCGAGCTCATGAGCATACAGCCGGTCTCGCACCAAATTAATCTCCTCGGTGAACGAGCGGGTCCTCTCATTGTGCTTCTCCACGATGGCGGCCAGTTGTGCGAACGCCTGCTGGCCCATGTACTCTGCAACGGCAGAGACGCCCCTATTGACCGCATTCAGAAACGTTTGCAGCATTGATTTGCTCTCTGCAGTTATCTCCCCACTGCCCTCAACGAGAGTCTCCAAGTCGAGAGGCTCAAATACGTGGGACTGCTTTGTCTTCACGGCGTCGGCCAGCGCGGTAAGCGCGTCCTTGACGTTCGCAAGGGTCAGCTCGAAGTTTCCGCGTGCTTGCGCATACTCTTTTCGAAACTCAGGGTAGAGGACATCCGAGTCGACGAAGTCGATATTATTTAGACTAGACGCTGCCGATTGAATGCGACTCGCCAGCTTTTCAAGTTCGTGAGTAAAGCTTCGAAACTCATCGTTGAAGTGCGCTTCGAGCCGTCTCAGCCTGCTCGCTGGCAATGGTTGCGCGCAAAATTTACATGTATCGGAATCCCCGGCATTGGTATGCATCGCCAAGCCGTGCCGAACCCACGCGCTAAGGTCGGCGTTTCCCGCTAACTCTCCGATAACGTTCGACACTACAGTCTTTTTCAGCGCTTCGCGAGCATCGTTCCGCAAAGTTGTGAGGTCTGGGAATCGAACTTCGGAAACACGAATGAATTCTCGAGGCTGTGCGTCTTTGCGGTCCAATAGCGCCTGACGCTCCTCCAAAGTTAGTAGCTTCCTGCTTTCCTTAGAGATGCGCGCAATCCCAGAACGAAAATCGCTCGCATTGTAATTATTGAAGCTTCCACCTGGCGCAACCAGCAGATTCTTTATCACTCTTGCTGTTGTTGTCGCGTATTCGTTAAGCTCCTTCTGTGCTCGTGCTTCCTCTGTTGTTGCTTGTGTTACGGCCTTACCAAGCTTCTCGGTCGTCGGCTTAAGGTCATCTAACTGCCGTTGCTTTTCAGCGCTCTCTTCACCGAATACGTAAACCGGAGGGAACTGGTCAAGCATTCCGCCGGTAGTCTCGAACACACTACGAGCGGCAACCTCACGGTTGAAAACGCGTACCCCAGGAAGCGCTGCTCGATTGAGGTCTCTTCCTGTGATGCTTGTCTTGTCAAAAATAAACTCGACCTGGCCTTCATTGACGCTCGTCGACATTTGAAGCGCTCGGAAGAGAGTGGAAAGCGTCGTTTTCCCTGACCCGTTCCAGCCATAGACAAGATTGAATCGGCCAAAATTCTCGAGCTCGTTGGGCCATACAAAGTCCCTAAAAATGCGATAGCCGCGAATCTGCGCAAAGCGCTCCAACATCATCGTCTTCCCCGGAAGTAAAACGGTTTATCTCTTTACAGCGGTCGTATGTTCTTTTGCTCGTTGAAGCACACGCGGCAACCTTACCTGCCGCACGGATACCATTCTTTGTCCATGCGCAGATGATAATGCAACATCAAGTTTCACGGCACCCAGCCGTTATATGGTGCTGGCGCATTTTTGGAGAGTGCTGTGAGCAAAACGTTCGTCATCTTGGACACAAGTGCCATCTTGGCAAGTCCAGAAATTCTGTCGCATGTGCGAAACCAAAATCTACTGATACCAATGCAGGTAATCGACGAGCTTCGCTCAAAGAGAAAGCCTGATGGCGAACGTTTGACCTCCCTGGTCCAGCAAGCGATTGCGAAGGGTGCCCAGGTTCCGGAGAGACCGGAGAAAATCAACATGTCTGCTTTCGGTTTGACTCAAGCTAGTCTGGAGGGCGCGGATATTGAAATTGCATTAGTTGCTGTTGACTACGCCGACAGGTTTGGCGGGCAAAACGTTCTTGTTGTTACATTGGACAAAGCACTTTCACAATTGCTGTCAAGCCGTGGCATCAAGACGCAGACGCCCCAAGCGTTCTCGTCAAGTACGAAAGGCGACAGCACGGACCCAGAGGTCCGAAGCATCGCCCGTCGCCTAACTCTCCGCGAGTTATTGGATAAGGCGGTGAGCTCGCTATCAGGTGCCGTGGTCCTCCTTGCGGTCGAGTATGGACACACAATCTACGGATTTGCGAAGCAATACCTATCTGTCACAGCTTTATGTTTGGTTCTCTCTGTCATAGGTCTCGCGGCATACTGGTGGCGACAACACTTTCGCCTCTCCTATGGCTCTTGCGAAACTGTAGTAGGGTTGTACATAACGTACGGCGCAGCGGCGAACGTCGTCGATGGCTCACCACTTACCTCGGCAAATTGGCTGCAGATAGTCGCTGGGTTATATGTCGTCGTGCGTGGGCTGGACAATTTTGGTAAGGGGCTTGCAGGGACTCGATACGAGCGGTACTGGATTAGCTACTTTGGGAAAGTGTAAAGCTATTGCCGTTTTGATGACGCATGCACGCTCGTGCGCGGGACGGACACTCGCCTGAATCTCGTGACATCATTCGGTGGGTCCTGCCATCACGTCGTCACCAAACAATCTCGCGATGTCCTCGAAGAACGGGTCGAAGATATGTTGGAGATGTTTCGGGTGCTCGTCGGACAAGTATGGTGGTTGCTGCAGAAGTTGCCCTGGTGAGAAGACACGCATCCGGACTTTACAAGCTGGGCTGCGGCGCGCTACCCATTCTGGGTCAATTTCCTGCGCAATAACGAAGCGGCGCTGACAGTAGACGCCAGCGCCGCGCATCACTCAGAGAGCTGAAGCTCCTTTACTTCTTCGGCGGGTTGTTGCCTCGCCCTCCGCCAGACGGATTATCTGTTTTGCTCGGCCAGTTCGGATTGTTTTGGTCGACATGAGTTGCTTGCATGGCGTTCTCCAGAGAAGGTTGCCGGATGATTCCGACGGGCCCACTATCGCCGGGAACGGACCTCATGCCTATGACAATGTTTTGCCAAAAATGGAGTCCGAGCTTCAGAATTCGTCGAAATTCACCGATGGCAGCCTCTGAAGTACGTCGTCGGGCCATCTATCTGGAAGTGCTCCGGGCTGGGCCAGCTTGTAGCTTTTGAAGCTGTTTATCAATTCCATAAGGGCCCCCGATTCACGGGGTACAGCATGCTCTTGCCCAATCATGAAGTCCTGCAATTCACCAAATGGGACAAATCGCGTGATGACGATGGGCTGTGCGGTGGCGTGAGTCCGAAGGAACATGTCCAGATGGAAATAGCTTCCGCAAGTGTCGATGTCCCGTGCCTCGGGTGTTTTTAGACTTAGGGCAGCTTCTCTGGGGCGGTTTCGATATCGCTCCAGCAGCTCGTAAGACAATGTGCTCTGCTTGAATACCGGGCCGCCCGACGTAGACGCAAACGCACGGTCCATAAAGCTCTCGTCCGAGTGCGTGGTTTTCGATTTTCTAGGCGCCGGCGTTTGATGTAGACCGTGAAATCCTCGCTGCCGGTGGTTCGAATATCGAGGATACGAACCAGCAAGTCCTTCACCTTCCCGCCAGTGCTGATTCACCGTAACCAGCGTGGCGCTGGCGTATTCGACGCGCGAGACATAGTCAGGGCGCAGCCAGAAAAACACGAATCCCGTCTGACGCATATTGCGAGCGTCGTACATGGCTTGCCATGCAACGTCGCGAAGATATGTGTCGACATGACGGGAAGTCCTTGGTCTTGCCACGCCGATTTCAGCAGGAACGAACGCGTACCAGGGGTCAAACGGCTGGACAAAATTGAATTCGAACAGGTCGTGCCGGATATGCAACTCGAATCTCCGCGCACCAAAAACACTGCCATCAAGCTCGACAACCTGCAACGGAAGTACGTGCTTGCCATCCATGATGAGCGAACGGGTAGCGTGTTCAAGCAACGTGTCCCATTGCAGTGCAACGATGATGTACATGAAATCATTCAAATACGGAGCCTGCATCCGTATCGCCGCACTGTAGGCGAGCAACTCCTGAACGGCCTGCCGTTCAGGCTTCGGCATCGTTTTGAGTTCGATGAGGATGTAATGTCCGCTATCCGACGTGAGCAGGAGGTCTGGTCGTAGTTGTGGCAGTCCCGGTGCGGCCACACTACGGTCGGCGCTCAAGTGGTCGGAGTCTGCAAGAACACCATAGATTCGACTGGCTTTTACGAGCCCTTCCCGGGTCACCGCTTCCATCACGAGACGCTCTGCCTGAAGCTGCTCAAGCCGCGCTTTGAGCGCTTCGATACCAATAATGTGGTCTACGAGAGAGCGGTCAAACGTAACCCTCTCAAACCAGGCCTGAAGCTCTGGTTCTGTCAGCTTGTCGCCAGCCATAGCCGTTCCCCGGGCGGGTCAAAAGCCCGCTATCGCGTCTGAAAGCACAATCCGCAGCATTATGTTCGATGTGGGCAGCTAGGGCCTGTGCCGCGGAGCCGTCGCCTCAATCTCAATCGCTGTTCGCGGGTGCCGCAGCGGCGCGCCTCGCCCGTTTTCTGCCTTCCGTACGCTGCGCACGAAATTGAGATTCAATTCCTGGCGTGTGTCGTATCGCAGAACTGCCTTGCCGTATTGCGCGGCAGCCTTTGCACGGTACTACGAACATAAGGAGCCCGCGTGACCTCTGCACGGGCTCCATTGCGGCGCGTGTTCACGTACTCCCAGACGAATATAGTCAAAGGCCTACGGCGTTGGCTTCTTGCGCCGAATTTCGTAATCGTCCAAAACCTTCATCACCCTGTCAAAAATTACCTGAAATCCCCTGAAATCAATAGTTCCAGCGTTCTTTGCCACAACGTCTCGCGCGAAAGCTGCTTTACCATACTCAGTCGATTCATCGATTTTGCTCTTGCGACTGAACGTTTTCCCGTTTAGCTTTGTCGCTAAGGTTGGTTTGTCGAAAAAATCCTCGATTGCTGTGAACGCTTTGTTTGGTCCGAAAGGTGTCGGCACAACATAGAGGTTGCTTGTGACGTGGATAAAGTCTGCAAGCCCTAGTGGTTTTGGCTTCTTCGTAATGCCAGCGATTACCTCATAGACCCCGTGTGCACCACTGTCGTTGTCAATCAACACAATCACTGGGTATGAGGACACCGGTGCCTTGAATAGACCTTCCACATCCGCATGATAACTTTTCAAAAGTTTGCAAATACCTCCAACGCCTCCGGTCAGGTCCGTTACTTGGCCGGTACGGGTCTCTGCATACTTGAAAAATCGGACTTTTAGCTTCGGCGGCGTTCCAGCCTCTACCAGCTTTGGATATCCAGCAGCGAGACTCTTGATAGCGCATTTAAGGTATACGTTATCGGTCTTGCCCTCGCAGACGATAATAGGCTGTCGGGCCGCATAAAAAGTATCGAAATAGAGAAATCGGCGGAACAATTCCACACGCCCGGCGGTGCTTTCCGGTTCACGGTTATTGTCTTTACATAACCTATGATTGAAGCGGTCGACTTGGTCGATGTGTGACAGCATCCCAAGTAGCTGTTCGTTTTCGCCAACGCGTCGGTTTTCGAGAACAACGTTTCCTAGCGTATCCGTCTTCTTATAGATGAACTCAAATTTGCCCGTCTTGAAAAGACTATCAACCATGGCACGCACCGTGTGTCGATAAGTCGCAGGAACGTTGACCTTCCGATTGACGGTTAAGCCGGTTACCTCTTGTCGCGAATCGCGATACTGCAGTCGTGTTTTGGCCTGGTTGAAGCTAAACCCACTCTTCGCGACGATGCGCTCCAGGTCTGGGCCAGGTTTCCAATTGTGGGGGGTGTCGAGCACTGCAATCTCGACCGGAAAATTGGGCTTGTTTGTACTGAAAGTCAGGTCATCAGCATACCGGGTGTAACTTGCTCCATGCTTCGCTGCTAGGCGAGCCAATTGTATATCTAGCGAGTGAGCCAAGAGATTGGACACAACAGGCGAGCAAGGACTTCCTTGTGGAAGTTTGTTCTCGAAGCAGGCTATCTGCGCGATGACAGTAGCGACGTCAGGATGAAGTGCGAAGTTTCTATCTTTCAAAAAGAATCCTCGCACACGACCGAAATTTATCGTGCCAAAGAAATCGTGCAAATCAACGTTAAACACAAATCGACGAGTGACATGTACTCGGCCATTGGTCATGATGGTGTGATGTCGCTTAAACCCGTGAGCGATACCAAACCGAATTCCATCCTCGGCGTGCCCATGTGCAGAGCTTATTTCGGCCGCACAATCTTGCAGCAGCACCGATAACCGCCGCTGGATTAATTTGAGTTCTTGAGTTGGCGCAAGGATTTCGCGATTGCCTCCGTGGCGTTTCGGGATTTCAAACCGACTGTACCGAACAGCTTCGGGAATCTTATAAATCGCGTAGGACAGCATCCCGGCCTTTACATCAAGTAACTCAGCCAAGTCTCGTCGCGAGCTCGCAACCTTTAGTTTTGTTAGATTGTGCATTCTCGATGGAAGGCAAAAGACTCGCGGATACTCCTACGCATTATCGCGTATCGTGCGGTATAGAGGGATACCGAGGGGCATATCCCGGGAACTTTAGCTTCACATGCCATGAATCATGGCAAAAAATCTATCCGCGAGTCGGGTGGAACTTTAGCATGGCGCGCATGTGTCGACAATCCATGCTGCAATTACGAGGAACTCAGGTTCATTGCGTCAATCCAGCTTTGAGGAATTAGTTTTCTACCTCGTCTCCACTCTTCCACGAAGTGGATGCCTTCCAGACCACCCCCCCAAATATCGCGACTTGCGTGGTCGACGACGATAATTTGGAAATCTCCTTTGAACGTAGAAGTTGCCTTTCCAAAAACTTGAAAAAATCTCCTGACGGCCACTGCATCTTCGTCGCCTATTTTGGGGTCCAAGTCGGTCTTCTTGCTAGCCAGCTTTCGAGGGAAATAGACCTGACTGGGTTGGTCGTACACGAGTAGTCCGGGTACGGGTGAATTTTTCAGTCCCAGAAATAGGGCATGCAGACCCAGCGTAGCGGCGACATGATACGTAAGCCAATTAGCCCCACTACCGAGCTGCCAAAGGAAGTCACTATGTCCACTGCCGTCGCCCACCTTAACGGTCAATTCCTTGATGTCCAAGGCGACCGATGCATTCGGGTCCTCCGCATCGAGCTTGCTAGCGAGCTTCTCCATTGATTTCCTCAACCGTCCCAGTACGCGAGCAAGTTTGAGCTCATACTGCTCAAGCGAAAGCTCGGTTTGAAGCGTCTGAATGCGACTGATGATTGTTTCAAGCTCAGAAGCGGCCCCCGGATTCTCTCGGCCATAGTAGACAACCAGCGCCTGCTCGAGCGCACCTAAGTATCGCGCTACTTGATTAGTCGAAAACCTTTGCTGTTTGGCCTTCCTACTTCGCTCTTCAATGCCTTTTCGACGGACAGACACGGCGTTTATCTTGTCGGTGAGGTCTCTTAAAGTATCGTTAAGCGTTGCCCAGTCTCGGTCAAAGACGGCCGGCGCCTTGGAGACCCTGCGCGCGTCTGATTCAACCACAGCGAGAGCATCACACATGGCATCTACTGCTGCTGCATGGGTGTCCATCGACTGGGCACATACTGGACAAATAATTTGGCTTGCGTCTTGAGCTTGATTTCGCAGCCATCGAGAAAGTGACAATCGTTCCTTTCGCTTTTCGAGAGAAATCTCATACTGGCCCACAGAGCTTTTTAGCTCCGCGAGGCGGTTCAGTCGATGCCTGACTTCTGCTAGCTCCACGTTCAGCCGAGATTCTTCCTTCTG
>Ga0209564_1002047_pt1 | contig 17372 bp, 20 predicted proteins | sample AraplaCol_mMF_r2_FD_184272 | JGI IMG/M metagenome (GOLD analysis project Ga0209564, IMG submission 184272) | Arabidopsis root microbial communities from North Carolina, USA - plate scrape MF_Col_mMF_r2 (SPAdes) (version 3) | ecosystem: Host-associated > Plants > Roots > Endosphere | place: USA... | reverse complement strand
CCTGCCCTGCCGGAAGCACGACGTCGATCATGAACTCCATCCCTTGCGATTTCGCTCTTTCGCACAGGAATGCGACACCCTCTTCCAATGGACGCTGGAGCCCGAAGGCGGGATCTATGGAACTGGCATCGAATGCTTTGAAAATGCTGGCGTCCTGGAAGTGGCGCCGAAAGATCGGCGCGGACATGACCGTGTCGAAATTCAAAGATGCGGCGTGATCGAAGATCTCCAGCCAACGTCTTTCCGTTGGCAAATCGAGAGGATTGACATAATAGATGCGGGGCCTTGAGATCTTCGAGCGACGCGCAGGCATCATCTGTATTTCTCCACGCACGGGCAGGTCGAGCCGCAGGTTCTTTACGCAGGAGCGATAGAAACTTTCGGACCTGGCCGTTGTTCCCGACAATCTGCGGTTTGTGATTGACGAGCAAACGCGGCAGCAGGCCCCGCGGCTAACCCCGGAAATCGATCGAGCAACTTGCTCGGCGGCCGGTTGCCGAGTCCTCGGGATTGCGATCGTTATCGGCCAAGTTTCAGCCCGCCCTTCGCCGAGGCGGTTCGGCGGACGGCGCATAGCGCGCCGGCGAGGTCACGCGCTCCCGCCGCTTCCTAGATCAGCGCGCTGCATACGACGTTAGTCAGGGTTTGCCGCCCCGGCACCCCGTCCCGCCAAGCATCAAGACGTGGCAAGCCGCGTCGCGCCTTGCAATGCCATGGGTCAGGACTTTAAAGCTTCGCGTGCTGCCTTCAGCCGCTCGGTCTTTCGCCGGCGCGCCTCCGCTTCGGCTTCGATCGTTGATATTGCTATGACATGGGTCTCTTCCGCACGAGACCGGCGCTCGGTCATAGTCATCGATTTACGGCGGCGTGATATCGGTCGTTCTTCGTTTTTGCTCATGCCTGCTAATTGCGTCGTGAAGCGCTCAAGGCAACACTACCGTCCGGAAACGTACACGATTGGCAACCACACCCGTTGTCACTCGCGTACGTTCATCGCCACCGTCCAAACAGGATCGGACCTGCAACAGACCCGGTCTAGCCTATTGCTTGGAGGGCTCGCGCTTTGCAAATATACCGCGGGCAGCACTCACCATCGCGTCAAGGTGTTGAGGATCGTGCACGCCTTGCCGATAAAGCTGCACCAGGATCGAAGCGATCCGCTCGCCTTCTTCCGATCGACGGTCAACGCCGGCCTTGGACGCGACGGCATCGAAGACACGTTGACAGGCCTCCAAGTCGCCGACGTAAAAGCCGTCGTGCTTATCAATTTGAAACGCTTCCATAGCCATTGCAGACGGCGCATGCTACGCCGCCCGCTCCCCTGTGTTGAAATCAAGCGACCTGCTTGTCGCCTTCGATCTGGAGCGGAGCCGAAGCCTCGCTGTCACCGCCGATCGAGATCTTGCGCGGCTTCATAGCTTCGGGGATTTCCCGTTTGAGATCGATGGAAAGCAGCCCGTTTTTCAGGCAAGCGTTCTCGACGCTAACATGATCTGCAAGTTCGAACCGACGCTCGAAGCTGCGCGCCGCAATGCCCCGATGCAGGTACTCAGCCTTGCTGTCATCGGCCTTTCCACCCTTGACGACGAGAAGGTTGCGCTCCTGCGTAATGTCGAGATCGCCATCCTCGAACCCGGCGACAGCCATCACGATCTTATACTCATTGTCGCCGTTCTTGATGATGTCGTAAGGCGGCCACGCGTCGACTGGCTGGAGACGCTGTGAATTATTGAGCAGCGAAAATACCCGATCGAAGCCGATGCTGGACCGATAGAGTGGCCCGAAGTCGAATTCTGTTCTCATGACCAAAACCTCTTTAAAGCGAGTTGGAAGCGGAACGCTGAGAAAGGGCGTTCCCTGTTCTCCGGCCCCCATCTGGGCTACCGGCGTGCGCAAATCTGGTTTTTTTGATTTTTGTTTTCAAGGCAGCCGAACAAAATTTTTTGCACACTCCTGGAGCGACGTTTGCATATGCGATCGCCGGGCTTCACGCGAAAAGAGGCGGAGGTTCAGAGGCGTTCAGCGGCGCGCATCGCTCCTTGGCGAACCGGGTGAACGAGCCGTGGAACCATTTCCATATTCTGATGTTAGACGGCGTCACCAACAGGATCAAACTTTCATGCGCGCAGTTTTATTGACTTTGGCCGCCCTCCTCGCCGGCTCGCCGTGCTACGCAATTTCGAGACTAAGCCCATTGTCCATGACCTGTGAGCAGGCCCGAGAGGCAGTCCACTCACAGGGAGCAGTCATCTTCCGATGGAAGTCGCCGCGGGGTCTGCCGCTCTATGACCGCTTTGTGCGCAATAGTCGGTTCTGCGAGGCCAACGAATACGCTGAGTGGAAGAGCATACCGACCAGAGACAACAGGAGCTGCCGGGTACTGAATTGCCAGAACATCGACAACCTGGATGGCACCTTTATTGTTCCCGATCACTCCCTTTAGACTGAGCGCCATTTTAGCCGAAGGGAGGCGCGGGATTGGAGGACGAAATGAGAGACCATTGCGTTGTAGGCCTCCAGGCCGTCTCAGCCGGAAAGCCGTCCTCTTGAGCCCTCGTGTGATCTGGCTTGGCAGGCTAGGCAAATGCGCTTCTAGGCGTCGAGGACGCAGGCGCGACAGCCTAAGTCACGTCGTTGCCGATTGTGTGTTTGTCAGGGAACTTGTCTCAGAAATCAGCGTTCGATCCAGTTGCTTGAGGAGTGGGACATGCAGCCGGCTGACTTTCGAATGGCTTTTCTTGAGACGCTTCAGGAGCTCTCTGACCTTGCGGGCGACGATCCCGTGGATGGCCGGGCCGCTTGGAGCGTTGATTACCTCACCAGGCGCAAGACGTGGTTCAGCTTTTCCGGCACCAGCCGTGCGGGTATGCTTTTTGCCAGAGGACGAGCGCTTGACACGATCAGCGGCGCAATGATCGATGACGAAGCTATTATGATGACGTTCCGGCTTCTGGATTTTACGCACAATCAGCTTATTTCGGCTTATATGGGGAAGAAGCGCCTTGCCACGCAGATTGCAGGGGATCTTTCCAGAGGTTTCATTCGCGCCCCCGAATTCGTGAGTGTCCAGATCGACCACGAAGTTAGCACGTGCCCAGACACGATCCACCGCTCTTCGACGCGTTTCATCTTTGTGGGCTTTGAGCGAATGGATGATGCAGACGATGTCGGCTCGGGGAAGGGCCTGGCCGGATCCCGAGACAGCATTTCCCCTCACTGGTATCGCAATCGCATACGTTTCCCTGAAAAGCGAGGCGTCCGCTTAACGCCAAAAAGGGCGGCCTGAGTGGCGCTTGCATTAATCGTCCGTCGGAAAGATGCTCCAGTTAAACGGGCTTTGAGGGCTTGGACAACTCAAGCTCAATCATGTTGCGCAAGCGTCCGCGGAAGCGAGGGACAAACCGCATGCTCTTTTCGTCAGGGCGGGTTGCCTCAAGCCATACCCGTGGACGGAAAACTCCACTTCAGACGCATAACGGCACCGCGACCCGTTCCAAGCCGTTCAACTCAAGAGATATTGGGACGTCGCGTACAAAATCTGCCGAAGCCAGGTCGGCCAGGGTGAGAACGGGGTCGGTGACTGGAACCGGCGGTGGTCTTCGGAGTTTAAAGGGCGCCTTTCAAACGACGGCGCTCTCGAGTCGTCATGCCAGGCGGGCGATCCAGAGCCTATACAACAGCCGGAAAGATCTATGAGCGTACCAACAGCAACCTATCGCATTCAGTTCCGCAACGGCATGACGTTCGATCGTGCTGCCGAACAGGTGCCCTATTTGAAGCGTCTTGGGATCAGCCATCTCTACGCCTCACCCATCTTCACCGCGACATCCGGCTCCAGCCATGGCTACGATGTCACGGATGCCACTGAAATCGATCCGGCGATCGGTGGTCGGATCGGGTTCGACCGAATGGTGAGAAGCTTAAAGGGAGCCGGCCTCGGTCTCATCCTCGATATCGTACCGAACCATATGGCGGCATCGCTTGAGAATGCGTGGTGGCGCGACGTCGTCGAACACGGCGCAGCCAGCCGCTACGCCGGGCACTTCGATATCGACTGGTCGCGCAAACTCACGCTTCCCTTTCTGGGAGGCTCATTCGATGAGGCGCTGCATGCAGGCGAGATCACGATTGAGCGAGATCCGAAAACTGGAAACCCTGCGTTCGCTTTTTACGAAGCGTTCTATCCCCTGGCGCCCGAGACCTATTCCGGTCGCAAGGACGAGATCCTGAGCCTCTCCGACAAGACCGAGATCAAGAGACTGCACGATCTTCAGCCTTACCGATTGATGTCGTGGCGTGATGCTCCACGAGATTTGTCCTATCGCCGGTTTTTCGAGATCACTGGCCTGGCCGGTGTTCGCGTTGAGGACGCTACAGTTTTTGCAGACACCCATCGTCTTATCCTTGACCTCGTCCATTCTGGCGCCGTGGATGGTCTGCGTATCGACCATGTCGACGGCCTTGCCGACCCAAAGAGCTATCTTGAGCGACTGCGTGAACAAACCGGGCCAGCGTGTTACATTACTGTCGAAAAAATCCTCGGTGAAGGCGAGAGGCTTCCTCCAGACTGGCCGGTCTCCGGAACGACGGGCTACGAGTTCATCGCGGCTCTAAGCGATGTTTTCGTGGACAACGACAAGATGGAGGTTCTAAGGGGCGCCTACCAGAAGCTTGTCGGCCCCCTCGACATGAAAGAAGAACTGCGTTCGGCTAAAACGCTGATGGTAGACAACAACTTCGCGGCGGAGTTTGCTGTACTGATACAACTCGTTCGCCGGATCGGGGAGAAGGATGATAGCCTCGCCTTGCCGGAAGAAACGCTTGCAGAAGCCCTGCGCGAATTGCTGATCTGCTTCCCCGTGTACCGCACCTATGGCACGGGCGCAGGGTTGCCGGGGGAAGACAGACGCAGGCTAGCGTCAGTCATGGCGATGGTCCAAAACGCCACCAATGGCCCCGATGCCCGGGCGCTCGCTACTCTCGAGCGCATACTTCTCGGTGACGTCGATCACACTGTTGGTGAGCTCGCTTCGACATTTCGAACGCGCTTCCAGCAGCTGACTGGTCCGCTGATGGCAAAGTCTGTCGAGGACACACTCTTCTTTCGCCAGGGCGCGCTACTCGCGCTGAACGAGGTTGGAGCAGACCCCCTTCCCCGCACCTATCGGCTGGATCGATTTCACGAGGAGATGAAGTCTCGCCTTTTGCGCCAGCCCGATGCACTTTCCGCATCGTCCACACATGATACCAAGCGCGGAGAAGATGCTCGCGCACGACTCTACGCGCTCACCGAGGCGCCGGAGGCCTGGAGCCGCGGCGTTGATCGTTGGCGGGAGATGAATAGAACGTTCGTTAAGAAGCTCGACGACGGTCTTGCCCCCGAGCCTTCCGTCGAGTGGATGCTTTACCAGGCACTTGCCGGCGTGTGGCCAGCAGATCTGGAGCACGAAGACGCCGCTTCGTTGGGTGCCATCGAAGATCGCTTCGTTGCCTACACGGAAAAAGCCTTGCGCGAAGCAAAACTTCGTACGACGTGGAGTGAGATTGACGAGGCCTATGAGAGCGCCGTCATCGCCTATGTGCGCCGCCTACTTTCACCAGACAACCGTGCTTTCCTTGACGATTTCACCAAGACCCTTCGTCCCTTCGTTCGTTCGGGCCTTGTGAATAGTATTACCCAGGCGATCATCAAGCTGACTGCTCCCGGCGTACCGGATATCTATCAGGGAAGCGAAGGCCTCGACTTCAGTCTCGTCGATCCCGACAACCGGAGGGAGCCGGACTTCGAGACCCTCCAGAGGCACCTACTGGGAGCTGGAGATGAGGTCTGGGCCGAGGATAATGGGCGACTGAAGCAGCATGTCATCACCACTCTTCTGCATGTGCGTCAGCAAGTTCCGACGCTCTTTCGCCGGGGAGATTACCTGCCACTCATAGCTTCCGGTCCTCGAGCAACTAATGTTCTCGCTTATGCTCGCGCTGATCAGACAGATGTCGTTGTAGTCGTTACGCCCCGCTTGTGGCTCGGCGTTGACGACCTGAGCGCTCCCAATCCATGGGCCGGAACGCGCATAGCCCTTCCGGCGGCCTTTCAAGATCGTTCATTCATCGATCTGTTGACGGGGCGACTTGTTCATGTGCACGATGAGCTTCAACTCGAAGCGTTCACGAAGCCTTTCTTGGTTCTCAAGTCCACCTGAAGCAGGCATCGCTCAGTCGCCAGTGACCGTCTGTGCGGAGCTTGTGAATAGTGTTGCGCCATTGCGGCAACCAGATGGTCGGCCGTGAAGAACTCGGAAGCTGCTGATTAGACATAGGAATCGAAGGATCTACAGATCTTCTAATTGCCGGAAACAGCCACCGAACGGGCTGTTTCCTTGCAAAATCAGTTTGAGGTTTCCCTGGTTGGCGAAGCGTGATTCACTGGGTTTATCGCGGTGAATCGGAGATCCAGGAATGGGTAAACCACGCGAACGGCGCCAAACGGGTGAACAGGATTTATTCCGATCCCGGCTCGACCAGATCATCAACATGAAGCACGAACTTGTGCGTCTGGCGCAGGCTATTGACTGGCCTGTGTTGGAAGCCCGCTTTGGGACGGTCTATTCGGACGGAGCTGGCATGCCGCCATTGCCGACGCGGCTGATGGCGGGGCTGGCCATTCTGAAGCACACGTTCAACCTGTCGGACGAGGCGCTGTGCGAGCGCTGGGTGGAGAACCCCTACTTTCAGTACCTCTGCGGCGAGGAGTTCTTTCGGCACGAACTATCGTTCGACCGCTCCTCGATGACGCGCTGGCGGCAGCGCATGGGCGAGGAACGGATCGGCGCGCTCTTGCAGGAGAGCCTGGCCGTGGCCGTCAAGACAGGCGCGATGAAGCCGCAGGATACGCGGCAGGTGATCGTGGACACGACTGTTCAACCGAAGAACATCATGTTCCCGACGGATGCCAAGCTTATTCACCGGGCGCGCGAACGGCTGGTGCGGCTGGCGAAGAAAATGGGGCTTGATCTGCGCCAGACCTATATTCGGGTCGGTAAATTCGCCCTGATCCAGCACCAGCGCTACGCTCATGCGAAGCAATTCAAACGGGCAGGCAAGGCGCTGCGCAAGTTGAAGACCTATCTCGGCCGGACCGTTCGCGACGTCGAACGTCAGATCGCCGGCGACGAACAACTCGACGCGATCTTCAAATGGTCGCTCTATCAGGCAAAAACGGTCATCGCGCAGCGGCAACGTCAGCGTGGCCGCAAGATCTACAGCCTGCATGCCGACGAGGTCGAGTGCATTGGTAAAGGCAAGGCGCACAAGCCCTATGAGTTCGGAGTGAAGGTGTCCGTGGCCACAACATTGAACCGTTCAAAGGGCGGGCAGTTCGCCCTGCACGCAGCGGCGCTGCCCGGCAATCCGTACGACGGCCACACGCTCGCGACCGTCATTCCGGATATGGAAAAGATGATTGGCAACGAGCTCTCCCGCATTCTGGCCGATGCTGGATACCGCGGCCATAATGCTCCCGAAAGTCACAAGCTGAGGGTCTTCACCAGTGGCCAGAAGCGCCGTCTCACGCCCGCCATCAAGCGCCAGATGCGACGACGATCGGCGGTCGAACCCGTCATTGGACACCTCAAGAGCGAACACAGAATGGACCGGAATTATCTCGCTGGCGAACAGGGGGATGCCGTCAATGCCGTTCTGGCCGCCGCCGGATACAACTTCTCCCTCCTGCTGCGATGGTTCAGGCAACTTTTGTGTCTGTTCGCCGCACTCTTCCTCACGTTCCAGAGCCGACCGATGCCGCAACAACTTGCCTGAAAGCGAGTTCTTCACGATCGACCAGATGGTTACGGCTGGTCGCAATCGAGGGCGGCCAGCAGGGGCGATGCAGACGGAGGGTCAGGTTGGCAGTCCAAAGCACCGTAGCGCCAAAATATCGTCCAGCGTGACACTGGATCCAAACATCAGATAAGACCAGACCGGTCGAGTGGCGAAGACGAGCGCAGCGCCAAAAGCGACCCAAATCACTGCCGTTCGGAGCTCACGAAATACCTCAGCCATGCCGCCGGATCCAGATAAAGGCTCCCGCGGCGACCATCGTTCCGCCCGCTGCGAGAAAGCCGAGATCCCAGAGCAGCCAATAACCGCGAGCGACCGTTTCGTTGACGTGGTGGAGCCCCAGAATCTGATGGTCGACGATCCCCTCGACAAGATTGAAGCCCCCAAAGCCGATAAGCATCAGAGCCGCGAGCTCCGCCGTCGACCAGCGGAAGTGACTAAGCCTGCTCGACCTCCAAAGAATGAATAGCCCGGCAAGGACCAGAACGTAGGTTGCCGAATGAAAAACCCCATCCCACAGGGTGTTGAGCTCGGGATTTTCGATAGTGTTGATCGGATACCAGGAGCTTAGCATGTGATGCCACTGAAGCAATTGATGCAGCACGATTCCGTCGAAAAAGCCCCCGAGCCCAATTCCAAGCAGCAAGCCCGCAAATAGCGGGACGCCACGTCTGACGTTGCGTCTGATTATTGTCATGCGAGAACTTTCGCTGCGGCTGCAGCCTCTACAAACGCGCTTCGTGCGAGCGCGGGGCTACCGTGCCGAGACACTGCATTCATGCAGTGGCGCTTGGCAGCGAGATATTCAGAGTTATTCCCGGTAGGCCATCGGTGGAGCAGTGCAGAAAGCGCTGCATCAGGCCCACCGATCCGTTCGCGCATCCCGGTGCCTATTCTTATAAAGACCGGTGACGGCCAGATAACGTGAAAGTCGACGTCGATAACATTTTCCATTGAGGGCCTCCTGCTTCCCATAACAATAAGCGCATCGCAGGGTTCCACTGGCCTTGGCTGTGTGCGCTAGCGAACCTTCGCTGGGCGTCTGGAACTTCTAGCCGAGGCTGTGGTTCTGACCCGCTCTGCCCTGGCAGGGCAACTTCAACATTTTCGGTGGGCTACACCCACCCTCGCCCGGAGGCTTCACGACGAAAAGACTGGCTCTCAGCCTAGTTGTCTGCCTGATCACGCTTCCAGTACGCGCCGGCGACGGGGAGGGCGCGAAGCAGGATTTCGCGCAAAAAGCCGCGGTGTCGAACATATTCGAGATCGAGGCCGCGAAAACCGAAATCTCCCAAGGGCGAGCGGTCGCCGCTAAGCAGTTCGCTCAGGATATGCTGCGGGACCATGGCCGCGCCGCAGGGTTGCTATCAGCGGCCGCCAGAAACGATGGCGTCACCGTTTCACAGTCGCTCGATGCCCGACATCAGCAGAAGATCGACGCTCTTAAAAACAGCGATCCCGCAAATCTCGACCAAGCTTACCTGTCGACACAGGTAACCGCGCATCAGCAGACATACGAGCTGTTTGTGGCCTATGCGAAAGAGGGTCCGGATGGCCCATTGAAAAACGCGGCTGTGACGATGTTACCCGACCTCCACATGCACCTGACCCGTGTCCAGGGCATTTCTAACAAATAGCCGACAGCCTATCGCCCACGCCGCTGCCAAAATCGCTCGCAATAGGATGGCTATGCCAATATTCTGCGGAAACGATAATGTGAATGTCGCTTCTGTCGCAGGGGCAAACGCCTTCTATTTTAGCCGCCGTGGCCAGCCTGCAGCTTCGAGAGCTGGCGCAACCTCTGCACTCGTCGCACTCGGAGCCGCCTTCGCTATCGCCCGTCCTAAAGAAAAGATCGCTCTTCTTCTCGACATCGAAGACATCGCCTTGAAGAAAGCCCGCTGACGATTGGAGATTAGCTTCGTTCATCACTCGTACGCCAGTTCCCCCTTTCAGCATTGCCACATCGATAGGGCCGCCCACATTTCATCTGTAAATCCCCGGGACGCGGGAACTCTTGCACTCTGGGAATGTTCGGGCCCCGTCGCCCGGCACGTCCTCACTTGCAAAGACTTCTGTCTCCTGGTCGTGTTGGGCGACACCTGTCCAATAGTCTGAGCAAGCGGCGAAAAAAGCGGAACAACATCGCCGCACGCAGGTTAAGTTTGCGAGGCATCTGGGCCTCTTCAAACAATGGAGACTACGTCATGGCAAATCAGGGCGGCTCGCACGAGCAGCACGTAAAGGCAGGCCAGCAGAGCCACAAGAATTCTGGCTCGAAGCAGGCTTCTTCGAGCAAGACTTCCGAGGCTTCTTCTGCCAAAAGCGCCTCCTCTGGCAAGCAGGGCGGCTCGCACGAGCAGCACGTCAAGGCTGGCCAGCAGAGCCATAAGAACAGCCACTGATAACAGCTTGTTCTACGACGAGGAGGCCGCCACGGCGGCCTCTTTCTTTTTTATGCTCGCCTTTTGCGCCATTCCTTCCACCTGACGGTTGCGCAAGTCGCCAGCTATGAAGCCCGATTCTTACCCCCGACTTTCGGCTGCTGAATTTGCGCTCTCAACGACCGATCGTCTATTCCGCGTTCTCGATGTGGAAAGATGCGCCGCGACGAATTTCCTTGCAGGGTCACCCGATCGCAGGTCCGATGGTCATGGTGTGAACACAGCAGTCGTTGAGTGACCGCCGCTATACTCCGCCCAGGCAGAAAAGTTCCCACTGATCAAACTATAAGTCAAAGCTTTCGACGGAATCTCGTGCGTCTAGTCGCTGGAACCGCATATCGAGCAAACCGTGACGACAGGCGCGGGAATAACCCCCCACTTTCCGTGCCACCGGCAGCATGAAGGCATATTATGCCGGCCCGATTGAACCCAGCCGTGAACGCTGTTTCCCTCCGGGCCTAGCGGCGCATACTTCCACGATTGGGAAACAACGAGGGTTTCGGCCGTTTAGTCGGCAGACAATCGCTCACGATCCATAATGACCGGCGCTAGCTCCGCGTCGTGAACCAGCTCGACGGTCGGGTCCACATTCTAAGGAAAGGCCTCGCCAAGAGACGGCGAGGCTTTCTCGTTGATTGCTTGCGTTGAAACAGGGAACGCGGAGCAACGTTCCAGCCACCAACGAGAGCGGCAATCGACGCAGCCATCTTAAGGTCGTGCTTTACATCCGGGCAAACAAATTTATGAACACGCAACGAACGAATGCGAAGGTTGGCCCTATGGGCGGCGTGGTTATTGCGGTCGCCTGCGACCACCAACATCGATTTTCAAAGATGCTTGTACCAAGGTTAACTATGTTGCAAGGCTTGGGCGTTGAAGGCGACGCCCATCTTGGCGTCACTATCAAACATCGCTACCGCGTGAGGACCGATCCAAGCCAGCCGAACCTTCGTCAGGTGCATTTGATCCAAGCGGAACTTCTGGACGAACTGGCCAGCAGTGGCTTTGCCGTCGCTCCGGGCGACCTCGGCGAAAATGTCACCACCCGCGGGGTCGACCTCCTTGCGCTTCCTCGCGGGACGATCCTCAAGCTCGGCGCAGACGCGGTATTGCATGTAACCGGCCTTCGCAATCCATGCTCCCAGATCGAAAAGTTTCGCTCCGGTCTTCTCAAGGCGGTTCTGCTAAAAGCGCCGAGCGGCGAAGTCGTCAGGAAGACTGGTGTGATGGCCGTTGTTTTGGCGGGTGGCGTTGTCGTTCCTGGTGATCCTGTCGTGGTCGAACTCCCCCGACCTCCACTTTTTGGGCTCGAGGCTGTGTAAGATTTCGTGCACTGCGGATACGCCGCCCCTAGAAATTCCGGCAAGAGCCTGCAGATAACGCTGATGATCCATTTTACCGCTGACACGCATTTCGGCGACCCGCGCGTTTTGCGCCTCGATCGGCGACCGTTTTCAAGTACAGCCGAGCATGACGCGGCGCTTGTTCGCAGCTGGAATGAAACCGTTGGCCCCAGCGACGAGGTCTGGCACCTGGGAGACGTCATGTCGGCAAACGCGGGTGATTGCACAGTGCTTCTGTCAAAGCTGCATGGGCGCAAGCACCTGATCATCGGCAACAATGACCCGCCGACGACGACCGGTTCTTCCGTATGGGAAAGTGTGCAACACTACGCTGAAATCAGGCATGATGGACATCACCTGGTCCTATGCCACTACGCTTTCAGGACATGGAACCACATGGGCAGGAAGTCGATCAATCTACATGGCCATTCGCACGGCAGGCTGAAACCCTATCCCCGCCAATTCGACGTCGGCGTCGATGCGCGCGGCCTGCGTCCCGTGACACTCGCGAGCATCTTGGGGCAGTAAGCCCGTCACTTCCGGCGGCGTGGCATTCGCTGAAGATCAGCGCGTGCCAACCTTTATGGCTCTCAAGAATTTCCCTCGGGTTTTGATTGGCCTTGCCAACCTGCCCCGGGCCCGAACATTCCTACAAGAAGATACACACCAGATCCAGACGGACACAAAGGCGATACACCAGCGTGCGATCTGTCGCCGCGATCACCTTTGAGGAATTCAACATGCTTCATCTCGCGCAATTGGCCGTTCTGGCCGCTTTCGTCGTTTTGTTTGCCGCCTTAAGCCTAGCGGCCTCACCGATGATTTTCATCGCTCACCATCGAATGCCTGTGATGATGGCCGGTATTGCGGCGATGGTCTGTCTAACTTTGGTCACCGCGATCCTGCTTGCGGCATCGTCGGTCCTGGACCGGGTCCGCAAAGCGAGAAATTCAGCTTAGAAGCCGCTGGGCGGAGCTTGATCTCCAATGCCATGGAACCACAACTGAGCTTCCACGTCAGCCTCCAATGGCGGTTCGGTTCCGGCCCTTCCGTTCACCGCAGATGTCCGGTCCAGGCGATTATCTAGTCCGCCGGCATCATGACAGTCTGTTTTGAGCTAGGAATGAGCAACGCAGTAGCAATGGTCAATGTTCTCGAGAGCGTGGAGGGAACAATCTTTGGATCAGGAGGTTCTAACTCGCAGGCAGCACTCGATTCTCCCATCGGGCAACCGCTCTCCGCGGAGGCTGCGACAGCATGCAAACCCCCGGTCTCCTCCCTCCCGGACCGGGGGTTTTCATGTGGGCGTTCTTCGATTTCATCTGTTGTGACCAGGCTAAGCGCTCGCGGCTCGACGCTGTCCTGCTGAGCAGAGTTCAATCAAATCCTTGAGGCGCTGGCGCTGTCGGGAGAAGCCCCTTAGAACTGGAAGCGCAGCGCTCCTTCTTGTGAAGACTGGCGCCGCCCGTCAGGGACCAAATCTCCAAGTCTGCAATCTGATACAAGCTGGCGCGTCACCGTGGTGCGACATCCAAAGGTGCTGTCTGCAATTGCAATATCTTCCGACCGCTCGCCGGAACGACGAGCGTTGCGACGGCTATCAGTCGAGACACGTTTCGGCCGCCATGGCACGGAGCCTTGTAAACAGCGCTTATCGACGCTGTCTGAGCCCGGTCATCCTTTTGTCCTCCCCGACATAGGCCATCGCCCAACCACCGGTCCATCTTGGACGAAGATCAGAACAGGCGCAGTTGGATCCTCGCTCCTCCGACCCAATCCGCTGATGGCCTGTTCGTGATGCAGCGTCGCGATAATTGCCGGACGGAACTGGAACCATTCACGTGCCTCCAAGTTTCCATCGCGCCATTGCTTTGGGGTTTGACATGACAGCTTCTCATAACAGTAAAGACGTGCTTGCCGGCGACTGGACGCGTCTTGGTGCAACCGTTGACAAGGACGGCGTAAATTTTTCGATTTTCAGCGCTCATGCAGAGCGCGTCGAGCTTTGCCTTTTTGACGAGAGCGGCGAGGTCGAGACCAACCGGATCACGCTGCCGGAGTTTACCAACGAAATCTGGCATGGCTATGTTCCTGGCCTCAAAGCCGGGTCGCTCTACGGGTACCGGGTTTACGGACCATATGATCCCGAAAACGGGCATCGCTTCAACCCAAACAAGTTGCTGGTCGATCCCTACGCTCGCGAACTCGTCGGGGACATCCGGTGGGGGCAGGAGCAATTTGCCTACCAGATGGACAGCGAGGACAAAGATCTGTCGTATGACGAGAGCGACAGCGCAGCAGCGATGCCGAAGTGCCGCGTCATCGACACTTCCGCCGCAGAGTGGAAGCATGCGAAACAGCCCCAGATCCCCTGGTCGAAAACGATATTTTATGAAACTCATGTGAAAGGCTTCACCAAGCTCCACCCCGCGGTTCCCGAAGAGCTGCGTGGGACTTACGAGGGCCTCGGACACAAGAAGATCGTCGAGTATATCCGCAGTCTGGGCGTCACGTCCGTCGAGCTTCTTCCGGTCCACTGGTTTCCAGACGATGCGCATCTTCTCGACAAGGGGCTAAGAAATTACTGGGGCTACAACTCACTCGGGTTTTTCGCCCTCGCCTCACGCTATTACGGCCCCCGCGGCATGGCCGGCTTTAGGGACATGATCCGTGCGTTTCATGATAACGGCATCGAGGTTATTCTGGATGTCGTCTACAACCACACCGCTGAAGGCAATGAACTTGGGCCAACGCTGTCGTTCAAAGGCATCGATAATTTCTCCTACTATCGGACGATGCCCGGAGAGCCTCGCTATTATATTAACGACACAGGCACGGGAAATACGGTCAATACGTCGCACCCTCGCGTCCTCCAGTTGATCACCGACAGCCTACGGTACTGGTCGGACGAAATGCACGTTGATGGCTTCCGCTTTGATTTAGGCACAATTCTCGGTCGCGAACCGGAAGGCTTCGACCAACGCGGCGGCTTTTTCGACGCGGTAGGCCAGGACCCGGTACTGTCTAAGGCGAAGCTCATTGGTGAGCCATGGGATATCGGCCCAGGCGGATATCAGGTCGGCGGCTTCCCACCGGGCTGGGCCGAGTGGAACGACAAGTATCGTGACACAGTACGCGACTACTGGAAGGATACAGACGGCACGACGAGCGACTTCGCCGCACGCATGCTCGGCTCCGGGGACGTCTACGATCTTCGTGGTCGCAGGCCATGGGCTGGCGTCAACTTCCTGACAGCGCACGACGGCTTTACCTTGAACGACCTTGTATCGTATGCGCAGAAGCACAACGAGGACAACGGCGAAGACAATAATGACGGCCACAGCGACAATCGCAGCGACAACTACGGTGTCGAAGGTCCGACCGACGATGAAAACATCAATGTCATACGTGAGCGCCAAAAGCGCAACTTCCTCGCCACACTCTTCCTTTCCCACGGCACTCCAATGCTTCTTGCCGGAGACGAGTTTGGCCGCAGCCAGATGGGAAACAACAACGGCTACTGCCAGGACAGCGAGCTCAGCTGGATTCACTGGGATGATTTGCCCGATACCGCCAATCAGCTTCGCGAGTTCGTTACCAGGCTGATCAAACTCCGCAACGACAACCCGATCTTGCGGCGAGAAAGCTGGCGTGACGGCATGACAGTCGCCTGGCTGAACCCAGGCGGGGGTGAACAGACCGAAGAGCAATGGGCCGATGCCGGAAGCACGACAATCGGCTTGCGATTGGCGTGCGACAGCCAAGCGTGCGAGGGCTTGACTGACGTCATCATTCTGTTCAATCCCCATGATGGTGACATAGAGTTTTCTCTCCCAGATAGCCCTGGCGGCGGCTGGGCTGTCGAATTGGCGACTGACGAGCCCGATCGGAACGACGAAGACATTGGGGATGCGCAAACCTACGTTCTCGCACCGCGCAGTCTGGTGGTGTTGTCGCCACGCGCCTAGTGCGCCGCGCGTTGCTCCGTAAGCCTGGATCGTGCATCCAGCAGTCCGCTGGGATGCGTATAATCGTTGGGTTCCGGAAAGGAACTTTGGCTTGGCATGGGACGTCCTCGACAAAAGGAGAAGGCGATGCAGGTAAAAGACGTGATGACACGGCAGGTGGTAACGGCCGCTCCCGCTTCGAGCATCAGGGAGGTCGCGAGGCTTATGTCGGAGATCGATTCCGGGGTTATCCCGGTCGTCGACGGAGAAGTGCTCGGTGTCGTGACGGACCGCGACATCGTCATTCGAGGCGTTGCCGAGGGGATCGGATATGATGAGGCGGTATCGTCGATCATGACCGAAGGCGTGGAAAGCTGCCTCGAAGGAGACAATCTGCGAGAGGCGGCGGATCGGATGTCCGAATTGCAAATGCGCCGGCTTCTGGTCTTCGATGATGACGGGAAAATCGTCGGCATTTTGTCTCTGGGCGACGTTGCGGGCATCAACGAAGAACTTGCCGGCGTTGCCCTGGAGGAGATCAGTGACGACGTTTCCGCTCGGTAGGTCAGGAGTGCGTGACGTCAGCTGGCGTCCTGCACCTTCCACACGGGCTGCCTGTTCATGCGTGGTCTGATAGGGGCAGCGCAGTTGCGCCCTGTCATTGGCTCGACCGCCTCCAGAATGCCTGCTCGGACCTATGCAAAATTCAGTCCTCGGCCCATTCATCCAACCGGCTGACCGCTGTCCTTGGCCTTTGCGGCTCTGCAGCCACGGCTGCCGCAATCTTCCCAGCCTCTCGATCGACACTTCTGAAATAGCTGACAAGGCCTGGCGTCATCCCCGAAAACCACAAACCCGGAACACTTGATGACACATTGTCGGAACCGAGGATTGGATTACCTTTGGCATTAAGTACGGAAAGATCGCCAAGAGTACATCCCAGTCGTGGGCCGTAGCCGGTCGCTGCGATGAGAATGTCTGGCTCGACAATGTCGCCGCCGGCCAGATAAACCGTGCCGCCAACTACGCGGTCGACCTCGCGGACGACCGCAATCCGGCCCGCCTTTATCGCGCCCATTGCTCCGTCGTCGACAGGGATGGCAATGTGATCGCATCTGAGCCGGGTCGCTGCTCCCCGACCGGGCTTCGGAAAGCCGAAACTTTGAATGTTTCCGAAAGCGAGCCGCTGAGTGAAACCGATCGCAAAGTCGGCAAACGCTGATGGCAACATGTCCATGAGCGGGGACAGTCGATGCACAGCGATACCCCTCAAGCGCTTGGGAAGAACCGCTGACCCCGATCTAACGGAGAGCCAAACTTCTTCAGTATCAACCCGGCAAAGATGGTTCAGGATGTCAAATCCTGAGTTTCCCCCTCCCACAACGAGGACGCGTTTTCCCGCATATTGCTTCACGTCGCCAAAGTCGCTCGCGTGGATGCGTTGGCCGGTGAAGGTTTCAACACCACGAATTTGTGGCCATCGTGGATCGTGGTCCCTCCCTGTTGCAATAACTACATGCTCGGCAAAGACAGGACCGGTGCTGGATGTGATCACGAAGCAAGAGCCGGCCTTGCTGATCCCAGTGACATCTACGTTAAAGCGTATTGGGAACGCATGGCGCTGCGCGAAACTCTCGAGATGGCGCACAACGTCATCTCGCTTCGGAAACGCTGGCGTTCCACTTTGATATTGCAGACCCGGCAAGTGTGACACGCTCCGGTGAGTATTGAGGGTCAACTGCTGGTGGCGCGCAGACCAGGAGGCGCCGATCTCGCCGCCTTTGTCCAAGATAAGATTTTTA
>Ga0209564_1002043_pt1 | contig 17447 bp, 10 predicted proteins | sample AraplaCol_mMF_r2_FD_184272 | JGI IMG/M metagenome (GOLD analysis project Ga0209564, IMG submission 184272) | Arabidopsis root microbial communities from North Carolina, USA - plate scrape MF_Col_mMF_r2 (SPAdes) (version 3) | ecosystem: Host-associated > Plants > Roots > Endosphere | place: USA... | reverse complement strand
GGCCGCGCGCATGCACCGCTCGATATCTTCCTCAATTTCCCATTCCGGGCGTCCGGCCAGAAACTGCGATCGGAAGAGTGTTTGATGCTCGAGCTCCAGCAGTCCCGCGAAATCTCCCGCCAACTCAAGATGGTACAGACGCTCCCAATCGAGCTGCACGACCGCCTGTTCAGAGGCGCCGGCCTTGGCGAGCCGTACATGAAAAGCCTTTCCGATCGCCGGATCGATTCTGTCGAGCGCGTTGCGCGCGGTTCGGTCGAGCACGAATTGGCGGAAGCTGTTGTGAAAGAAGCGCCAAACCGAGGCCGTGTCTTGGTGAAAATAATGCTGAGCGGTCGCGGCAAATCGCTCGAGCGCACTCGGTGAGGCAAGGGTTTCCAGTGTGGAAAGAGGGACAGCACCCCGCAACCGGCTGATCAGCCCGAGAAGATCCCGCACCTCCCGCTCGTCGCGCAGCGTCGACCAGTATGTGCGATAATCGGCCTCGATCTCGCCTTCATAGGAGGTTGACGCAGAGAGGATTGCGCCGACTTCATCTGCGCGCGACGCCGTTGAGAGGCGCTTCACCAGATAGGCGAGCGCCAGCGGATGACCGCCGCTCAGGCGTTCAACTGCGGCGTGCGCTTCAGGGTCGAGCAGGTTTGCGTCGACCGCGGTCTCGACGATGCTCCGAATGCTGGCCCGTGACAAACGCGCCATCTCCAGCGTCCGGCCTTCATGTTCAAGCTCCGCAACAATCGGGCGAAGGCTTGCGGCGTCGCCCTGCAGGCCGACCTGTTGAGTCCCGAGAACGACCAGCACGCCGTCGGGGATCGCCGATGGATTCGGCAGTTCGTGGATGAGCGATCGGGTGGGGCTTTGCTCACGGGCAATATGGTCAAGACCATCGATCAGGATCACTGTCTTGGTACCCGATGTCCTCCACTCGGACGACATCTCGGCGAGCAGTTCGGCAATTCGCTCTCGCAAGCTGTCGAGATCGTCGCTTCTCTCTCGCCGCCGCCCGGCCTTCGGCGCCAGGGGTTCCAGGGAAAGACAGAGGTCATGGAGGAATGCCGCGGCCTCCCCGCGTCCGAGTCTCGGGTCGTCTCTCACAAATGCATAGTAGCGGACGAGCCGAATGCCTGTGGCGTAGCGCAGGGTATGCGTCAACGCGGTAGACTTGCCCGAGCCTGGCGGCCCGACGAGTGCGATATATCCGCGCGCATGCGCGGCCACCGCCCGTCCGATCGCTTCGACCGTTGCCTCCACGGGCCGGTAGAGCTTCTCATCGACCGGAAAGTCGTGACGAAAGCTGAGCTCGAACCGGTCGGTCCAGCCAAGACCGCGCAGCAGGTCGGCACGCGTGATGTGAACGACACCCGAGCTGCCCGACACCTGGTCCATGAGGAAATGAGCTAGGTCCGAAACGTCCTTGGTTCTACGATCGTGGCCCTTGCCCGGTGCTTCTTCCAATTCGAACCCCAGGTCGAGTTCGCAACGCGACAGGAAATGGTCGAGCTCGGGTCCAAATAGACCGGTGCTCTCTGCGATCGCGTCGATCCGAAGGCTCCAAGTCTTACGGAAATCGGTGCTCGCGGCGGTATGCCAGCCGGCTCGCGATGGCCAGGCGTTGCGCAGGAAGCCTTGCAGATGTTCCGGATTTCCGGCGCCAGCCTGTTTGGTGCCATCGGTCGCGGATGGCGCATCGTGCGTCAGAAAATGCGCGCGGACGACGCGATCCGGATTAGCTTGCTGTAGCGTCTTCCAGCCTTCCGCCAGCAAGGCGAATGGCGCGGGATAGGGCTTGCCGGAGACCTTTGACGGCGCGACCAATTGTTGAAAGGTCACTTGCCGCCGGTACTCCGACCATTTCACTTGATAGGCATCGATCCTGCCCGGTCGGCCAAGCACGATGTCATCGAGCCGACCCGCGTCGGGGTCCACCAGCCTGATCCACTCGAGTTCTCCGTCAAGTAGAGCGTCGCGGGCAAGCTTCGCGGCAACAAGATATTGCGCCGACAAGCTGCGCAGCGCGCGACGTTCTCCTTCGGCCGGGGCGATACGCGTGGTAGGTGACTTGGAGGCGGGCATGGTCAGACTTTGTGCCGGAAAGAGGGGGCGATACGCAACGGCGCACGGCCAACCGCAGCCCGTTTCGAATTCATTGTCGAGCTAGCCAAGAAGCGCGCATCTGGCATCCCAGAACAAGCGAGGGAATGGCGGAAATTTGGGGGCGTAAACGGTCAATTCGAAACCGGCTTTCGATCGGCGGCTATCGACAATCTTGCGCCCGAAAGCGGAAAGCCCGCTACCGGCCCACGAGGTGCCAGACCGCGTTTGGAGAAACCTGCCAGTCGGGAATGCGCCCCATTGTCGGTCATTCGACCGGGCCGTTTCAGATCCGGAAAGCGGTCATCCGTTCAGGCGAACCTCGAACGGCAGCTATTGGGTGGTTAGCTGCCATTCCGACCAAGACCTGGGCTCGTCGGCTGTGCGCCCCAATCGCGGTCATTCAAGCTAATGCTGGACGATCCCGAAAGCAGCCCTTCATCCGGCCGAACGTCACGCGGTTTGCGTCGGACCGCACGCGCGCCTTGCGGGCGGTACGAAGGTTGACGATCGCTTGCTCCCTCGGCTCCGGTTGCGCCTCGCTTATCCGCCCGCCCCCGGCTCCGCCGAGAAACATTTCTCATATTTCCCCGCCTCGCCGCGATACGCGTCCGCGTCCGCCGGGGTTTCTCCGCGCAGCGCGATGACCGGCCACACCGCGGACCAGCGCTTGTTCACTTCCATCCACGGCGCCGCTTCGCGATCGATATCCGGCACGATCGCATCGGCGGGGCATTCGGGAACGCACGCGCCGCAATCGATGCATACGTCCGGATTGATCACCAACATGTTCGCGCCTTCGTGAAACGCCTCGACCGGGCATATTTCGACGCAATCCATGAATTTGCACCGGATGCAGGCGTCGGTGACGACATAGGTCATGGCAAAATGCTCCATCCTTCTAGAAGGGGCGCCCCGGATAGGCCATGCCATTCAACCGGAAAAACTGGAATTTTTGGTACTAATCATCGATAAACTGGGTTATGCGATTCAGCCTCCGCCATCTTCAGGTCTTCGCCGCGGTGGCGCGCGACGGGAATGTCTCGGCGGCGGCGGCCGATCTGGCGATGTCGCAATCGGCCGCGAGCGCGGCGCTGCTCGAACTCGAGCGGCGCTATGGCCGGCCGCTGTTCGATCGCGCCGGCAAGCGGCTGCGCATCAATGAAACCGGAAGCGCCCTGCTGCCCGCGGCGCGCGACCTGCTCGACCGGGCGGAGGAAGTCGACGCACTGCTCGCCGGACGGAAGGGGCCGGGATCGATCCGGCTGGGCGCCACGCAGACCATCGGCAATCACGTCATGCCGCGGCTGATCGAAATCTATGCGCGGCGCTATCCGGAAAGCGCCGTCGCACTGGAAATAGGCAATACCGCCGGCATCGCCGCCAGGGTCGCCGACTTCTCGCTCGATCTCGCGCTGGTGGAGGGCGAATGCGCGCAGTCCGGCCTGACCCTAACCGACTGGATCGAGGACCGGCTGGTGCTGATCTGCAACCCCGCGCACCCGCTCGCCACACGCAATCCCTGCCCGATCGACGCGCTGCTCGCCGAGCGCTGGGTGGTGCGCGAAGCCGGATCGGGCACCCGCCAGACGCTCGACCATGCGATGCGCCCCTGGCGGAGCAAATGGCGGATCGGCATGGAGCTGCAGCAGCTGGAAGCCATCGTCGAAACCGTTGCCGTCAGCGGCATGATCGGCTGCGTATCCGAACTCGCGGCCTATGCGCCACTGCAACAGGGCCGCGTCGTCTGCCTGCACGCCCCCGACCTCGATCTTTGCCGCCGCTCCTATCTGGTGATGCATGCGGAGAAATACCGTAGCGCCAGCATCCGCGCCTTTATCGACATCTGCACGGGCATCCGGGTCGATGCTTTGCGGCGTCCGGCGAAGAATTGGGTGCCGGCGCGGCGGTGAGAGCGGCGGCCCGGAGGGACTGTTTTGCGCCCCAATTGTCGCCGTTCAGCGAAGGCTAGCACTATCTCGAACGTTGCCACCTTCATCCCACTACGGAACGGAGGCCGGGACAACCGACATGGCGTCCAATTCTATGACGTAACGATCAAGTGCGCCGATGCTGATGAATGAGCGCGAGAGTCTCGTTGCCAAGACCGAAGGTCAGCACATCGAGCGCACGGCTGGCATCCCAAGGGGTGAGCGTGGGTTCGTGCATGGCTTATCCTGCGGAGCGAAGCCGCTCCCCCGGGTGCTGGCGGAGGGTCGGCGACTTGTCGAGGAGCCAAATGAGCCGTCCCTAGGGAGGGTCAGAATCGATTACGTCGATTTGGTCCATTTCCAGTTTGGCGAGTGCCGCGTACCGAACGATACTCCCCGTGGAACGCGAGATATTCTCTTCGCAGGATATTGCTGCGAGCGCGATTTGAACAGCCGAAATGGGGGTGGACGTGCGTTATTTTAGGCAACTAGCTATTCCGATCCTTTTCGCCATCCTCGGCCTCTCGGTATTATCCGCTACGGCGTCCTCGCCTCCGATGAACGAGACCGTCAATTACAGCTATGACGAGCTGGGCAGGCTGGTGAAGGTCGAGAACAGCGGCAGCGTGAACAACAACGTCATCTCGAACTACGCCTATGACAAGGCAGGCAATCGCACCAATGTGAAGGTCACCGGCGCGCCCTGAGGTCAGCCTCTCAGCATGGCGCCGTAAGGCTTGGAAATCGTCTTCGCACTATCGATAATTGGAGAAGCTCCGTGAACCACAGACTTGTGGTGCTGCCTGTTGTCATGGGTAGCGTTCTTATTTCTTGCCCGGCCTATGCGCAGCAGCTTGTACCTCCTCGCCAGGACACGCAAAGTTCGACTGGCGTCAGCTATCGCAGCGGAAGCTTCAATTACAGCGAAACCGATTTATCCATCGGCGGTGATGGTGACGACGGAATGCGCCTGGAGCGCACCTACAATAGCAGCTTGAAGAATTCGACGGCTTTCGATGCCACGCTTGGATGGACACATAGTGCGCTAAGCTATGTGTCCACGCAGCGGCTTCCGATCAATCCTGACGATCCAAAGCAGCCCTTACCGGGGCGCGAGCCATATGTTTATCATATCACTATCGGGGGTCGCTCCATCGGCTTCAGGGGAGGGAGTCAAGTACCCTCCGGAGGGCCGGTTGGGGCCTATGCGCCGCTGAATCCGAGTGGTGACACGCTGGTCTACACGGGCACGGCGACGAGTGGAGCATACTCCGCTACCGGCACCGACGGCACCGTTGTTAGTTACACGGCATATCCACAAAGCAGGTTGTCCAGTTCAACTCGGCCAAACGGGACCCGACTTGACTATACCTACTCCGGCAACACTATCAGGGCGGTGATCAGCAATCGTGGCTTCGCGATCCTCTTCGAAAGTTCTACGAAATTCTGTGTCGTCAATTTGGCGTACACTTATGCTACCGCGACCTCGAGCTGTCCTTCGGACGCGCAAACTGTCACCTATGGATATACCGCCAGTACCTATCGCCCGCCGACGCAGTTGCTCACATCTGTGACCAAGGGCGGCCAGACGACAACCTATACCTACGGACCCGCGGATCACCTGACCTGCATCACGGAGCCGGGTCAGTCGGTTTGCAAGATCCAGAATAGTTACAACGTTTGCCCGCCCGATCCGGCCAATCCGTATTTTCAACCCGATGTGCGCTTGAATGATTCCGTGATCAGCCAGCAGGATGGCGCCGGCACGACCTATGGCTATAGCTATCTCCTGAGCAACTGCCCGGGTGGCTCTCCCGACCTTCGGCCCTTTGCCTCCAATACCGTGAATCGTACCAAGAACGGCAACCCGGACGGCAGTGTTGGGACCAATACTGCTTCGGTACCGAATGCCATTGTCGATGCGCTCGGTCGTACGACTGGCATAATCTATCGGGTCAACACGCTTTGGAACCTAGAAAGGGTGCAGGTTCGGACTGTCACCCTGCCGGAAGGCAATTCCGAGGAATATTTCTACGACGATCGCGGAAATGTCATCACCAAGCAGGTGCATGCCAAAGCCGGATCTGGCCTGGCGGATATTGTGGCCACTGCCAGCTATCCCGCGACTTGCGTCAGTCCCGCGTCTTGCAACAAGCCCGATTATGTCATCGATGCTAACGGCAATCGGGCAGACTATACCTATGACGCGACGCATGGCGGGGTGCTGACCGAGACGGCGCCAGCGGACGCGAATGGGGTCCAAGCGGTCAAGCGCTATGCCTATGTACAGCGCTATGCCTGGATCAAGAATGCTGGCGGCGGCTTCTCCCAGGCGGCGAGCCCGGTCTGGCTGCTGAGCGAGGAGCGCAGTTGCCGGTCGACCGCGACGGTCGGCAATGCCTGCGCTGGCGGAGCAGCGGACGAAGTGATCGTCAGCTACGACTATGGTCCCAACAGCGGCGCTGTCGGCAACAATCTCTGGCTGCGCGGTAAGGTCATTACCGCGCAGGATACCGATGGGGTCATCCGAAGCCTGCGTACCTGCTACGGCTATGACCGAGAGGGCAATAAGATCTGGGAAACAAGCCCGCGCGCCGGGCTAGCAGCCTGCTACTGAAGGGGGATAGCATGAACCGCTTTCTGCTGGGGCTGCTCGCCTCGTCGACTCTTGTGCCGGCTGCGGCGTTTGCACAGGCCACGCCGTCTGATTTCACAAGTGCTACGCGCTATGACGCTGAACGGCGGGTGACGGGCACGATTGCCCCGGACCCGGACGGCTCAGGGCCGCTGCATCATCTGGCGGTACGCAACAGCTATGATGCCGCTGGGCGGCTGGTGAAAGTCGAGAAGGGTGAGCTTTCCGGCTGGCAACCCGAAGCCATCGCCCCATCCGCCTGGTCGGGATTCACAGTCCACCAGTCGGTCGAGACGACCTACGACGCAATGGACCGCAAGCTGGTCGAACAGGTGCGCGAGGGCGCCGCGGGGACGATCTACCAGCTGACCCAGTACAGCTATGACGCATTTGGCAGGCTGGAATGCACGGCTGTGCGGATGAACCCGGCGGCATTCGGCTCCCTCCCGGGCAGCGCCTGCACCCTGGGGACGCAGGGCAGCCAGGGCGCGGATCGGATCACGCGCAACATCTATGACGCTGCCGGTCAGCTGCTGCAGGTGCGCAAGGCGGTGGGGACGAGCCTCGAGCAGGCCTATGTCACCTACAGCTATACGACGAACGGCAAGCAGGAATATGTCGTCGATGCTAATGGCAACAAGGCGCGACTGACCTATGATGGCCATGACCGCCAGAGCCAGTGGCAGTTTCCTTCGGCCAGCTTGCCCGGCAGCTATGACGGCTCGACGCCGGCCAATGCGCTGGCAACATCGGGGGCGGTCAATACCGGTGATTATGAAGCCTATGGCTATGACGCCAATGGCAACCGGACGAGCTTCCGCAAGCGCGACGCGCGGGTTTTCACTTATGGCTATGACGCGCTCAACCGGGTGATATCGAAGATCGTGCCGGATGCTTGCGTTGCTGGTTATGCTTGCACCAGCGTGAACGCCAGCGCGACGCGCGATGTCTATTACAGCTATGACCTCCGAGGGCTGCCGACCGCCGCGCGCTTCGACAGCGCGAGCGGCAGCGATGCGGTGCTGAGTGGCTGGGATGGGTACGGGCGACAGGCCTCGAGCACCACGAGTATGGCGGGGACATCGCGCCAGCTCACCTATAGTTACGACGCCAATGGCAACCGCATTCGGGTGACGCATCCCGATGGCCATTTCGTCAGCTATTACCGCGATGGCTTCGACCGGCTCTATTACGCCGATTTTGATGGAACGACTCCGCTTTTCTATCCGCCCTATGACGCAGCCGGGCGTGTAACCACGCTCTATCGGTTAAACCAGGGGTCCTGGGATTGGGCGTTCGGAACGGGCTACGGCTATGACGGAATCTCGCGTGTGACGAGCTATGGGCAGAGCTTCTCGAGCGGCGGTAATGTCTTGACGACATTGGCCTATAATCCAGCGAGCCAGATAGTGAGCCGTGCGCGCGACAATGACGACTACCGTTTCACAGGGCACGTTAATGTCGACAGAAACTATGCAGCCAACGGTCTGAATCAGTATACGAGCGCGGGTGCCGCGGCATTCGCCTATGATGCGAACGGTAATCTGATCTCTGATGGTGGTACTAACTTCGCCTATGACGCTGAGAACCGGCTGGTGGCGAGTTCGGCGGGCGTTACCCTCGTCTACGACCCGCTTGGCCGTCTATATCAAGTCTATCGAGGTGGAGTCAGTGATACCCGCTTCCTCTATGACGGCGATGCGCTGACGGTCGAATATGACGGCTCCGGCAATTTGCTGAAGCGCTACGTCCATGGCCCTGCGGACGGCGTGGATGATCCGCTGGTCGAGTTCAACGGCACTAGTACTTTTCCGCGCTACCTGTTCGCCGATCATCAGGGTTCGATTGTCGCGCAGGCCGATGCAAACGGGAATCGCATCGCGGTGAACAGCTATGACGAGTACGGTATTCCTGCGAATGGAAATACTGGGCGCTTCCAATATACTGGTCAGGCTTGGATTTCCGAGCTTGGCATGTACTATTACAAGGCCAGAATTTACTCACCTACGCTGGGCCGGTTTATGCAAACCGATCCGATAGGATACAAAGATCAGATGAATCTCTACGCTTATGCGTCAAATGATCCGATTGGGCGCACGGATCCAAGCGGGCTCGATGATCTAAATATTCTTCCAAAAGATGAAGCTTATCTTACTGATAGATTTGATTTTCCAGATTCGTATACCATAGGTGCGCACGGGAATAATTGGGGGCCGAATAACTTCAATCGCGACGTTTTCCCGCGCACCGGACCTACCGGGGTGCAGAGTCTGCATACTATCGCGATAGCAAATGGCTATAAAGGGCAAAGAACTTTTTTGGCCGTTTGTTTTGCGGGAAGTCTCGTGGCGACCAAGGGTAGCCCGTATCATAATATGTCTTTTGCGCAGCAATATGCCAATGAAACTCACGCACCAGTAATAGCGGCAACGGGGTTAATTGGTTGGAGTTGGAGTAAGGATGGCAAGGAGACGATTGCTACGGCGGAGACGGGAGTATTTGCATCATTCTCCCCCGGGGGGAGTAGCGGAACGTATCTTGGCAATAAAATAGTTTATAATCGAGAAACTGGAAAAGCCACCATTTACAGCGATTCCGGAAGAACAGGGACAAGAATAAGAAGCTCTGTGACGGTTGATGTAAAAAAGGCGCGCATGGATGTGGAGGAGTGATGAAACAAGTTCTTATAAGTGTCGCTTCAATGATTTTTGGAGGTCTTGCGGTAATATCATTACAAGTTCTATTTTTTCATAGTCAGGTTGTATTTTCCGATCGACCAAGTGAGTATTTCCGAGAGGGAAGTCTTTCGCCTATGGAAAAAAGCGCACTAATGGGCGATATTAGTAGCTCCGCTATGTTGGCCAGGAAGATAAATGACTGCGCAACATTGGAAGGTGAGGTCAATAAAAAGTTCGGAAATTGTAGTCGGTTTCAAAATTTCTGGCAGACCATAGATGCCGAGAATGGCGGGAGCGACGGCGCATCTGCAAAGTATGTAGCTTGGGCATCTTCAGAACACTGCGTGGACCGAGTTCGCGCTGTGTTTTGGCTAAGGAAACTAATAGGTTCAGGGGACGGTAAGGTTACATCTGTATATAGTGGAAGCATGAGGGCGCTTACTGATGGCATTCAGAAGTGCTAAACTGACTTAGAAAACGTGTATTGTTAAAGATCTACGAAAAATGAAGTATGTGCCGACCCTGCAGCCTTCTTCCGGGGGGCTGAGGCTGGACTTATTGCGACGGCGGTCCCGGGCCTCGATAAAATGGGTGGTACGTCGGCGACTGCAGCGGGAACGCTTGGGGAGTGGCCGGCGCTTAGAGCGTTTGCGACCCTGCGTGGGGGCATCTGGGCACATAGGTAGGGGCTAGTGCCGAGCTCGTTCACCCAGGCCGTCGGTTCAATCCTTTTGCCATAATTGAGGTTTCGCGAATCGGCGAAGGCACAATCTTCGCTCGGTCTGCGCACGGAACTTAGTCTAGTTCCCCGCAAGACTCCTTGCGCAGCACATTTTGTGCGCTCGAAAGGAAGGGCTGCTTCGCTGGGTGGCTCGCGGAAAGCTGACTGTCAGCTGACGGCCCAAAGGCTGCCCGGCCGATATGCGCCCCAATTACGGTCGTTCGCCAGATGGGCGGAATATCCCATCGGCATGAGGGATGCGCCCGGTCATCGCTCCCCGCTACGAATGTCGAATTTTGGACCCGAAAATTTCACCGCAATATGGAACGGGATCGCGCGGGGGTTGCTGCACTGGAGGCCGCCGGATGGCGGGTATCCGTGATCTGGGAGTGTCAGGCGAAGGACGCCTCGGCGCTTGCCGCTAACCTGCTCTCGCTTGTTCGTCAGCCCGAGAGGTCTCTTTAGCATCCCAAGGACCGCAAGACGGAAACTCTCGACATTCCCTCGTCATATCCGCAAAAGAATGATAGGCTGAGGGGGAACCGGTTTTGGTCGCGAACGAATTTGAAGTAGGGCGAACGTCGAACAAGATGTTCGCAAGTCAGACGTGCTGAACTGCGCTGATCTGTTTGCAGGAGCAGGCGGTTTTTCCTTGGCAGCTAAGCTGGCAGGGTTTCGCTTGCGGCTCGCCATAGAAAATAATCGCAGCGCCATCGCTACCTATCGGAGAAATTTGTGTTGCGGCGATGATGGCCCCTCGGTGTTCGAAGGAGACATCTCGAACATGTCTCCGGATGCCATTTTTGGTGAGATTTTCGCGGCAGGAGAGACGTGCGATCTTCTATTGGGAGGCCCGCCCTGCCAAGGCTTCTCCACCCATCGGATCAACGATGCGGGTGTAGCCGATCACCGCAACGATCTCATTCATACTTATTTCGAGTTCGTCAGGACGTTCAAGCCAGCGGTTTTTCTGATGGAGAATGTCCCCGGCATGCTGTGGCCCCGTCACGCGGAGGCATTGAACCGCTTCTATCGGGAGGGCGCCAAAGCCGGATACGAAGTATATGAACCGGTGGTTGCGGACGCCCGCGACTATGGAGTGCCGCAGCGTCGCAAGCGCGTGTTCATTCTAGGACTGAGAAAAGGCGTCTCAGCCGAAGGACTCGAATGGCCTCCGCGACCGATCTACGGAAGCGAAGTCGCCCGGAGGTCCGATCCTGATCTCCTGCCTTGGCGGTCGTGTGCGCATGCATTTGCCCCGGCGCCTCCGGGCGACATCAACGATGTTCATATGAACCACGGCCAGGACCTCATCGAGGCTTTCCGGAATACGCCGGCGAACGGCGGGAGCAGGAAGGCCTCGGGGAGGCTTCTGGAATGTCATAAGGGCCACGATGGTCACAATGACGTCTATGGTCGCGTCGATCCCGCGCAGCCCGCACCGACGATGACGACCGCCTGCATCAACCCGTCCAAGGGTCGCTTCGTTCATCCACAGCTTCATCATGGCATCACGGTGCGCCAAGCCGCACGAATTCAGACCTTCCCGGACGACTATGTATTCATGGGCGGCCTCATGGCCGCGGGCCAGCAGGTGGGCAACGCCGTGCCCGTTGAGTTCGGCCGCTTGCTGATAGAGCATCTCCGGCCGACCATCGAGCGGGCGCGGGCCGGCATCGTTGCGGCTTCCGGTCTGAGTAGGGCTGCATGACGATCAGCGCGGTTGCCTTTCAGACGAAGGCGCGGACAGTCGATCACCTGGGCCGCGAGCAGATCGCGGATTGCCCGACGGCAATCTCCGAACTCTGGAAAAATGCCTTCGATGCATATGCGCGCAACGTCGAACTCAACATCTATGACGGTGATGAGCCGGTCGCGGTAATCAACGACGACGGCCACGGCATGAGCCGATCCGAATTCGTCGGAAAATGGCTGGTCGTGGGTACTGAATCCAAAGCCACGACTGATCGAACGCCGATCGAAGACCGAAACGGTCTTTATCTCCGCCCTCGGCTGGGACAGAAAGGCATCGGTCGCCTGTCATGCGCAAACCTGGGCCCCATCCTTCTGCTCGTTTCCAAACGGCTGCGTAACCGCTTCGTCGCGGCACTCGTCGATTGGCGACTGTTTGAAAACCCGTTTCTCAACCTCTCCGACATCTTCATCCCGGTGACCGAGTTCGACGCCAAGGAGGAACTGTTTCAGCAGTTGCCCGGCCTCATTGCCGGTCTCGCGGAGAATCTCACGGGCAACGAGAATGACCCTGACCGAAGTCGTCGTGTCCGCGAAGCCTGGTCCGCCTACGACGCCCTTTATCGTGAGGAATTGGAGCAGGGCGGCAGCAACAAGTTGATCGCGCCGTCGGCCGACGTGTTGTCCGCCATCGACGCAATCGCTTTCGAGCCCAGGCATGTCGAGCAATGGTCTGTCTGGAACGGCGCTTCCCAGCATGGCACCGCCCTGCTCGTGTCGCAGATCAATTATGATCTGCGGGTCGAACTGGACGAGGGCGACGCGGATTCCTCCGCGCGGGCTGCCCGAGATCGCTTTTTCGAGACGCTCAGCAGCTTCGTCGATCCGTTCGTGGACCCGTCCGATCGAGACGAGGCGATGCGCGATCTGCATTTCAACTACGCCGTCCGCGCGTGGCACGGCGGCACTTCCCGCCTCATAGTGGGCACCGAGAAACAATTCGACCGACGCATGCTTGACGACATGGAGCACCAGATCGTCGGCGAGGTAGATGCCGACGGTACTTTCCGGGGACGCGTCAAGGCGTTCGGCCAATGGATCGCCGAGCCATGTGTGATCGAGCCGCCGCGCGATCTTGCGATCCCCAGACGTGTCGACAGCGAAGTGGGCCCCTTCGCGCTCTACATTGCGTCGATGGAATTTAGGCGGGAGAACACAACGCACACACAACCCGAGTTCCTCCGCTTTCAAGATCTCGCCGAGCGCTACTCGGGTTTCATGATCTTCCGGGACGGCTTGCGCGTGCTGCCCTATGGTCGGACGGACAACGATTTCTTTGAAATTGAATCCCGTCGCTCCAAAAATGCCGGTCGTGAATTCTGGAACCATCGCCAAATGTTTGGGCGGCTGTCGATTGCGCGAGCCGAAAATCCAAACCTGAAGGATAAGGCTGGTCGCGAGGGTCTCCTCGATAATCGCGCAGCAAAGACACTGAAGGTGCTAGTCTCGAACATCCTGCGGCAGTCCGCACGCAGATACTTCGGATCCGATTCCTCGATCCGGGATGAAGTGCTGCCACAGGTCCGGGCGAGCAACAAGACGGAGCGCGCCAACGAGGCCCGAAATAAATTGCGCCAACGCCAGCGCAAGGAATTCCGCGGCAAGCTGCAGGCGAACTCGAAAGTTCTCCCAGCCTTTTTGCGGGAAATGGAGGATTACGCACAGAACCTTACGATCGCAAGCGAAGCGGAAATAAGCGAAGCACAGGAACGATTGGAAGCGTTCAAGGAACGTGCCGCCGATCTTCGCCTACCGGGTGCGCCGAAAACGCTCGGAGCCTTGGAGGAAACATACGCGGATTATCGGGATGGCCTTCGCTCGGTCAACGTTCTGCTCGCGACGATCGCCGAAGACACGGATCGGGAGATCGAACGCATCAATCCCGCCGAGCCTCGCGTTCTCTTGGAACGCCAGTTGGCGCGCCATGCCGCCCAGATCCACCATCGGATTCAGGGCTGGAAAAAGGCCATCGACGCCTTGCAGAGGGAGGAGTTCGAGCGGATTCGGGAGCTGATCGCGCAGCGCAACAAGCATTTCCATGCTGAAGCAACGCCCGTTTTGGCTCTTCTCGATCGGGGCGAGCTGACCTTTGGAGAAGCGTCGAAGCGATTGGAACAACTGAGAGAGCAGATCGACGGCGAGAATGCCGAGATATTTCTTCCCTATATAGGCGCGCTGGAGAGTCTAAAGGAAAGCATCGATCTGGAGCACTTGGCGACCTTCGGCATGGAAGAACTCAGCGATCTGCGCGCCGAACTGGAACGTCTGAACAGCCTGGCTCAACTCGGCATCGCTGTCGAGATCGTCGGTCATGAACTGCAGGCTTATGACGACATAATCGGGTCCGGTTTGAGACGGCTCCCGGAGGATGTTCGCGACAGCAAGGCAGCCAAGGATATCGAGTTTGGCTACGACGGATTGACCGATCAGTTGCGCTTCCTATCTCCCCTTCGTCTGGCAGGACAGAAGATTCAAAGATGGATTACCGGCGCTGAAATTGCTGAGTACCTCGCGGACTTTTTCAAACTAAATCTGGCCAAGGGTAAAATCACCTTTGAGGCCTCATCGACCTTCCGGGCAATGCGGGTTTATGATCAGCAATCCCGCCTCTTTCCGGTCTTTATCAATTTGGTGAATAACAGCATTTATTGGGTGGGCACCGGTCCCAATGAGGGTCGGCATATCGTTTTGGATATCATCGACGGCGAGGCAGTCATTTCGGACAGCGGACCGGGAGTGGAACCGGAAGACGTGCCGAGCCTGTTCAGCTTGTTCTTTACCAAGAAGTCCCGCGGGGGGCGTGGTGTCGGCCTTTATCTGTCGCGGGCGAATCTGTCGGCAGGCGGCCACCGGATCAGATACGAACCGGCGAACACGCACATGCCGTTAAAAGGGGCAAATTTCGTGATTGCCTTTAGGGGGGCGGAGTTTGATGGCGGGTGATCACTACAGCGAATTCATAGAGGAGGCGTTCGTCAAGCCGATCAGGTCGGTATTGATAGTCGATGACGACTATCCGACTTTTGAGGAAATGCTCGACGCGCAATTGACCCGCGACGGTGGGGGCGAGCCGGCGCGCACAAAAGCTTGGTATGAGAATCCGACGCGCATCAAAAATGTGATCGAAAGCTTCCGGACTCCGAAGAGGCCGTTGCTGGTGGATATTCACGATGGCACCAACGTCGGGATCGGCGACGATGTGAAGATGGTCGCCCATCTCCACCAATCCGACCTCCTCGTGCTCGACTACCAATTGGACAAGGCCAAGCCCGGCGATGGGACGCGCGCCATCAAGATCATCCGCAGTCTGACGGCGAATGATCATTTCAATCTTGTTGTGGTGCATACAAGTGAAGATCTCGACGACGTCTTCCAGTCCATTCTTATCGCGTTGTTGCCCCCCTGCGATGACGCTCTGACCGAGGAAGAGAACGAGCAGGTCGTCAATCTTCTGGAAGACGCCGAACTCGCGTCGGAAGGCCTAACGGAGCGACTGTTTGCTACCGTCGGCCTCGATCATTATCTCCATTCGCGGGCTCAAGCCGCAACGTTCCTCAGAACTATGCTCAGGGGGCAGCACCCTTACGAGGCCTTCAGAGCTATTTGCGAGGAAGCCGGCTGGGCCGTCGATGTGCGGCGACTATTGCTGCGCTACGTTTTGGCGAGAATAGAAAAGCCGCTCATGGCGAATTTCAGCGATGGACCGCAGACGGCGCTCGCCTGGTCGAGCGGGGCCGTGAAGTGGATCAAGACGGATACCGTGTTCGTGGCCTTCTCCAATAAGGGCGACGACGATGACCTGCTAAGCGACCTTCAAAGCGCTTTGGAAGCTTGGAAACCCCAGCCTTCCAGACTGTTTCTGGCAAAACTGCGCGCGGAGATGGACGAATATGGCGTGACTGCGCAGTCATCGGCGCTCGGAAACAAGCATGCTCTCGCCCATTGGTACGATCGTCTGCTGAAAGCAGCAGGCCCGGAGCGTCGGTGGCTTATCGCCGAAACGGTTTCCAGACATTCGGATCAGCTCCTCAGTGGCATTCTGCCGCGGGTGGAGGCGTTTGCCACGCGCCTCGTCGACCAGGAGAGCGGCGGCGGCAATGCAACCGAACTTTGCAAAGGGCACTTTGCTGTCGATCTGGGCAACGACGCGGCCAGGATCAAGGCCGAGCGTGAACACAACGCTTATGTGTGCAGTAAACCACCGGAAGGCTGGCACCTGACGACCGGTCACGTGTTCACAATGAACGGCCATTTCTGGGTCTGTCTGTCCCCCGCATGCGATATGGTGCCGTCGCAACTCTCCGCTGCGCGCAAAGAGGCTTTCGGAGATCGCTTGCCGTTTATGGCTGTGCGGCTCCAACCGGTCGGCGACAACAAGATCCCGAGCGACGTCCAGTCGAACCGCTTTCTCTTTCTACCAATAAACGGAGAAGTGAAGGCGTTTTGCTTCAATGATCCGTCGGGAGAGAGCTCGGCTCCCACCTGGCATACGCTTTATGCCGAAAAGAAGGGTATGTTGGGATCCGGCTTCACCTTCGTCGCACTAAGCACGGAAATGGGAAAAACGCGCTTGATTACTCATCGCCATTCGGCGGTCGTAGTCAGTCAATTGCGCTACGAATACGCACTAAATTTGATGCAGCGTCTCGGATCGTCGCTGACGCGCATTGGTCTCGATTTCGCGCCGGTGGCCGCTAAAGCCTGAAGAGCCGGTTCGGCCCGGTGCCGCGCTAGCGTGAGCTAGGGAATGTAAGCGCTCGCCCGATGATGTCGAAAAAGCGCTGGTGGCCAAGCGCGCTCCGCCGTCTGCGCGGTGAAACGGCGGCCCAGGGCAACTCTCACGGCCACTTCGGACCGTCAGCTTCGCCGTTCGCTACAGAGCTTTCAGCCTTGGGCTTGGCTGAACGCGTGTTCGAGTTTCTGAAGCCCCGTGCCGGAGCTCGACGCCAAGCGCGCATCAAGGGCGCGCAGATCTCGTTGTCGTGATGCAATGGCAAGCCGCAAGCTTTCAACGATCTCAGGGGACTCGTCGGCCCCGCCTAAGTCCGAAAGCGCCAACATCTTCTTCACATCGTCGAGGGAGAACCCAAGGTTTCGCGTCCGCTTGATGAAAGCCAATCGGTGCATCTGCTCATCGGAAAAGAGCCGCAGGCGACCGTCTGTGCGCGAAGCTCGTCCGATCAAGCCTTCGCGCTCATAGAGTCGGATGCTAGCGACGCTCACGCCAGTTAATCGCGAAAGTTCACCGATCTTCATCGTTGTTTTCGCTTTCCATCAGACGCTGAGGCGACTGCCATGGCCACCAAAGTTCACTCAAACAAACCAGGCGACGAAGCCATCGGTACACGCAATCCCCTTAGACAAACACTCAATCAGCGGTAGAAACACTCAATCGGTTTGTTCCAGAGTGGATCAGACGTCGAGATTGGCGACGCTCAGCGCATTCTCCTGGATGAAGTCGCGGCGCGGTTCCACCACGTCGCCCATCAGCTGGGTGAAGATCTCGTCGGCAACATCGGCCTGGTCGATCTGCACCACCAGCATCGAGCGGTTGGCCGGATCGAGCGTGGTCTCCCAGAGCTGCTCGGCGTTCATCTCGCCAAGGCCCTTGTAGCGCTGGATCGACAGGCCCTTGCGGC
>Ga0209564_1002033_pt1 | contig 17545 bp, 14 predicted proteins | sample AraplaCol_mMF_r2_FD_184272 | JGI IMG/M metagenome (GOLD analysis project Ga0209564, IMG submission 184272) | Arabidopsis root microbial communities from North Carolina, USA - plate scrape MF_Col_mMF_r2 (SPAdes) (version 3) | ecosystem: Host-associated > Plants > Roots > Endosphere | place: USA... | reverse complement strand
GGTCGATGCCCACGCCGGCAATTGCCCGCAAGCGACGAGTGCCAGGCACCTCGCGGCGAGCATCTTGCACGGTAGACGAGTCGACGTTTTGCGAACACAACTACGGAATACCATGTGCGCAGCCCAAGTCACGAACAACAGGCTGCACACGGATCCAGCCGAGATCAAGTCCTTTAACGGGTAGCCCTCTGATGACAACTCTGGTCAGTCTGATTTACATATGCCTGCGGCGCCTCACGACATTCGTGTGCCCCGCATCCGGCATGAATCAGCCGCCAGCCTTTGTGCAGTGGGCGCCAGCAGCCGCGCTTTGTGCGGCACCCACCCGTTTGACCCCTGCTCGCTCCATCCACGCGCCTACGCCCAGACCACGTCGCTGACCGATTCATTTCGGTCGGCCGCGCGCCGTCAAAAGCTCTCCGGCAATTCCTCCACGTTCGCACTGCGTCCCTCCGGCGTCGTTGGCCCATTTTGGGCATGTGATTGGTGTCTGGATATGACACCAAAACGAAGAACGATAAGGAAGGCTACCCATGAAACGGATGCTGGTAAACGCCACTCAGGCTGAAGAACGCCGCCTGGCGATCGTCGACGGACAAAAACTCCTCGACTACGAAATTGAAATCGAAGGGCGCGAACAGCGCAAGGGCAACATCTACAAAGCCGTCGTCACGCGCGTCGAGCCCTCGCTGGAAGCCTGCTTCGTCGACTACGGCGAAGACCGCCACGGCTTCCTGCCGTTCAAGGAAATCTCCAAGCAATACTTTGCCCAGGGCGTGCCGGTCAGCCAGGCGCGTATCAACGACGTCATCAAGGAAGGCCAGGAACTGCTGGTCCAGGTCGAAAAGGAAGAACGCGGCAACAAGGGCGCGGCCCTCACCACTTTCGTCTCCCTGGCCGGCCGCTATGTGGTCCTGATGCCCAACAACCCGCGCGGCGGCGGCGTGAGCCGACGCATCGAGGGCGACGACCGGGCCGAGCTCAAAGAAGCGATGGACCAGCTCGAGTACCCGAACGGCATGAGCATCATCGCGCGCACCGCCGGCATAGGCCGCAGCGCCCCTGAACTGCAGTGGGACCTGAACTACCTGCTCAAGCTCTGGACCGCCATCGACGGCGCCGGCAAGGGCGGCAAGGGCGCCTTCCTGATTTACCAGGAATCCAGCCTCGTAATCCGCGCCATCCGCGACTACTTCAACAGCGACATCGGCGACATCCTGTTCGACACCGACGACGTCTACGAGCAGGCCAAGCAGTTCATGGCCCACGTGATGCCCGAGCACGAGCACCGCGTCAAGCGCTACCGCGACGACGCGCCGCTGTTCAGCCGCTTCCAGATCGAACACCAGATCGAGTCGGCCTATGCCCGCACCGTGCAGCTGCCTTCCGGCGGCGCCATCGTGATCGACCACACCGAGGCCCTGGTCTCGGTCGACGTCAACTCGGCCCGCGCCATCAAGGGCGGTGACATCGAGGAAACAGCCACCCGCACCAACCTGGAAGCCGCCGACGAAGTCGCGCGCCAGATGCGTTTGCGCGACCTGGGCGGCCTGATCGTCATCGACTTCATCGACATGGAAGAGTCGCGCAACCGCCGCGATGTGGAAAACCGCCTGCGCGATGCGCTGCGCCAGGACCGCGCCCGCGTGCAGTTCGGCACCATCAGCAAGTTCGGCCTCATGGAAATGAGCCGCCAGCGCCTGCGCCCTGCGCTGTCCGAAGGCGCCTCGATTCCCTGCCCGCGTTGCGGCGGCTCCGGCCATATCCGCGACACCGAAAGTTCGGCGCTGCAGATCCTGCGTGTCATCCAGGAAGAGTCCCTCAAGGACAGCACGGCCTCGGTGCTGTGCCAGGTGCCGGTCGACGTGGCCTCCTTCCTGCTGAACGAAAAGCGTTCCGAGATCGCCAAGATCGAAGTCAAGCAGCGCATCAACGTGCTGCTGGTGCCCAACAAGACGCTGGAAACCCCCAACTACCGCCTGGAACGCCTGAAGCACGACGATCCGCGCCTGGACAACATCGAAGCCAGCTACAAGATGGCCGAGGAAGTCGAAGACCCGACCACCGTCACGCGCCGCAGCCAGGAAAAGCACAACAAGCAGGAACCCATCATCAAAGGCGTGCTGCCCGATGCACCTGCCCCCGTGGCTCCACCCAAACCCGAAGCCGTGCCGCAGGCCGCACCCAAGGCTGCGCGTCCCGCAGCGCCGGCCGCAGCACCCGCTGAAAAAGGTTTCTTCGGCTGGATCAAGAGCCTGTTCGGCGGCGCCGAAGCCCCGGCCCCCGCGCCTGCCGCCAAGGAAGTGAAGAAAGACGAACGCGGCGAAGGCCGGCGTGAAGGCCGTGGCGGTGAAGGCCGCGGCGGCGAACGCTCCGACCGCGGTGGCGAACGCGGAGGCCGTGACGGTCGCCGTGGCGGCCGCGGGCGCGGCGAAGGTCGTGGTGCGGAAGGCCGCGGTGAGAACCGTGAAGGCCGCGAAGCACGCCCCGAAGGCCGTGGTGAACGCCGTGAACGCAATGCCGAAGGCCGTCAGGAACGCCCAGCGGGTGAAGTCCGTGCCGAAGGCGCCGGCGACCAGGTTCGCGGCGAGACCGCCAACCGTGAAGGCCGCGAAGGCGGCCGCAACCGCCGCGAACGCGGTGAGCGTGGCGGTGAACGCAATGGCGAACGCGCGGAACGCGGTGAACGCATCCAGCGCGACGCCGCCGAGCAGGACCTCGCACTGGCCAACCAGGCTGCCATGGCAGCCGCCATGGGTGGCGAGGCCGGAGAGCCCCGCCAGGAACGCGCACCCCAGGACGGCGAACGCCAGGGCAACCGCGGAGATCGCGGCGAACGTGGTGAAGGCCGCCGTGAACGCGGTGACCGCAACGGCCGCCGCAACGACCGCCGCGGCGGCGACCGCCCCGAAGGCGCGGAAGGCGCATCGGGCCTCAACCCCGAAGCTCCCGCAGCGGCTCCCGTCCTCGACGAAGCCGGCAATGCGGTCGCTCCCGCACAGAACGGCCAGAATGGCCAGGGCGACGAGCAGCGCCAGCCGCGCGAACGCCGCAGCCGCGACCGCTACGGCCGTGACCGCCGCGAACGCACTGAAAACGGCGAACGCAGCGAGCAACAGCCAGCGCCTGAAGCCATTGCGGATGCCGCCCAGGCCAGTTTTGCCGAACCGCACCAGCAGCCGCAAGCCTCCGAAGAGCGCGCGCCGGCAGTTGCCGACTATGCCGCACCCGCGGCAGCCGTAACGCCCGCAGCACCATTCGTGCCCGCGCCGGCGCCGGCCCCCGCCTACGCGGCGCCCGTGGCCATTGCCGCGCCTGCACCCGTGCCGGCCGCCGCACCGGCTCCTGTGGCTATCACCCTGCCCAAGGTCCAGTCCTATGCCTTGCCGCTGGACGAGCTGGAACAGGTAGCCCAGTCTTCGGGACTGCAGTGGGTGAATTCCGATGCCGCCAAAATCGCCGAAGCCAAAGCAGCCATCGCCGCAGAGGTCAAGCCCCTACACGTGCCGCGCGAGCGTCCACCACTGGTCATTGCGGACGAAGGCCCGCTGGTACTGGTTGAAACCCGCCGCGACCTGGGCGCGATGCCCCTGCCTTTCGAGAAATCGGCAGGCCAGTAATCCAATCCCGGCCGCATCAGCGGCCTCCTCCTGAAAAGGCCCGCCGATGCGGGCTTTTTTTATGCCTCGAAACAGGCCCTAGAATCGGGCCAACAAATCGACAAAGGGGAAGAGGATGGACCAGCCCACGCACGATGCGCGCTATGCGCCGCCGCAGGCCACTGTGGCGGATGTCGCCGAGCAGGACCAGGGCCTGCAGCCGGCCAGCCGCGTCGAACGGCTTGGTGCCGCGATTCTCGACACGGTTTTCCAGAGCCTGGTGCTCTGGGTGGTGTCGCTCCTCACACCCTACAACCCCTGGGACCCGCAAGGGCGCGACGCCTGGTCCGGCGCCGATCCGCTGAGCATGGCCGTCGGCGTTGTCATCTTCATCCTGCTTAACGGCTATCTGCTCGCCACGCGAGGACAGACGATCGGCAAGGCCTTGCTCAAGATACGCATCACCAGGCCTTCAGGAGAGCCGGTCTCCATCGGGCGCCTGGCCCTGCGCTACGGCCTGGGCTTTGCGGCCAGCTTCATGATGGTCGTGCTGTGGGTGTATTCGCTGATCGACTGCCTGATGATCTTTCGCAAGTCCCGCCGCTGCCTGCACGACCAGATCGCAGGCACCGTCGTCGTCAAGGTTTGAGCCCAAGCCCCGTGACCCACGCGCGCCTGGACACGATCTTCACGGCCGAAACGCCGGAAGGCATCACCCTGTCCCTGCGGCCCGCCGGCATCGTCGCGCGCGGGCTGGCCTACCTGATAGACCTGGCCATACGAGTCTGCCTGTTCATCGCCGTGGCCATCACGGTCGGGGTCATGGGCAAGGCCGGGGCGGCCGTGCTGCTGCTGGTGTATTTCGGCCTCGAATGGTTTTATCCTGTGGTGTTCGAACTCACCCGCGCGGCCGCGACCCCCGGCAAGCGGGCCCTGGGCCTGCGCGTGGTGCTGGATTCGGGCCTGCCGGTGACTCCCGCCGCTTCGCTGACACGCAACCTGCTGCGCGCCGCTGATTTCATGCCCGCGCTATTTGGCGCCGGGCTGGTGTCCATGCTCTGGCGGCGCGACAGCAAACGCCTGGGCGACCTGGCGGCCGGCACCCTGGTGGTCTTTACCGATGCCGTCAAGCTGCATGGCGAAGTACCGTTGGCGACTCCGCTGGCGCCCGCGCGGCCCCTGTCCGCCACCGAGCAAGCCTCGGTACTCGCCTGGGCCGGCCGGGCCACGCGGCTGACGCCTGAGCGCCTCGGCGAACTCGCCACCCTGGCTGAACCTGTGCTGGGCACGGGCGCGCCGGGCAGCAGCGCCACCCAGCGCCTGCTGGGCGTGGCCCAGTGGTTGATGGGCCGGCGCGAGGGAGAGGCGCGGCGATGACGCCCCTGCAATTTGAAGCGGCCTACGCACCGCTGTGGGCCGAGCTCGAAAAGGTCATAGACGTCGCCGAGACCGAACGCAGGTTCGACGGCGCGCGGATGGCCACGCTCTACCGCCGCGTCTGCGAACACCTGGCGCTGGCACAGGCCCGCGCCTATCCGGTGCATCTCACGCAGCGCCTGGAAGCCCTGACGCAAAGTGCCCACCGGCTGATTTACCGGCGCCACGACTACGGACTGGCGCGCCTTGGCTTGCTGGTGCTGGTCGACTTCCCGCAGGCCGTGCGCGCGCACCGCGCCTACCTGCTGGTGGCGGCCCTGCTGTTCGTGGTGCCCTTATTGGCCGCGGGCCTGGCCACCTACCGCGACCCCGGCTTCATCCTGCACCTGATGGACGCGGCGCAAGTGCAGAACTTCGACAGCATGTACAGCGACGGCACCAAGGCCTTGGGGCGCAACCGCGATGCCAGCGGCGACTGGCAGATGTTCGGCTACTACGTCATGCACAACATCGGCATCGGCTTTCGCTGCTTCGCGGCCGGCATTTTCGGCGGCATCGGCAGCGCCGGTGTGCTGCTGTTCAACGGCGTGCAGATAGGCGCCGTCGGCGGCTACCTGATCGCCTCCGGCCACGCGCAGAATTTCTGCTCCTTCGTCGTCACTCATGGCGCCTTCGAGCTCACAGCCATCGTTCTCGCGGGCGCGGCCGGGCTGCGTCTGGGTTACGCCCTCATCGCACCGGGCCGCCACACGCGAATCGAAGCGCTGCGCCTGGCGGCCCGCCACGCCATCGTGGTGGTTTACGGCGTCATCGGCCTGCTGCTGATCGCCGCTGCGGTCGAGGCCTTCTGGTCCTCGGCGCGCTGGGTTACCCCCGCCGTCAAATACGCCGCCGGCGCGGCTTGCTGGGCCCTGGTACTGGCCTACCTGGGCTGGCAAGGCCGGCCCCGCGCCGGCGCCGCACCCGCCAGCGAAGGACAGCGCCATGCAGGTTGATGCGCTGGCCGTCGCGCTGCGGCCGCGGCCCATGGCCGAGGCCGCCGACCTGGGCGTCGCGCTGGTGCGCCGCCACGCGGGCTCGATATGGCGCACCTTCCTTCCCATGTATGTGGTGGTCATCGCACTGCTGCTGTGCACCATCGAGTTCGCCTACTGGTTGCCCGGCCTGCTGATCTTCTGCCTCAAGCCCTGGTTTGACCGCAGCCTGCTGTTCATACTCTCGCGCGCCGTGTTCGGCCAGTCCACACGCTGGAAGGATCTCTGGGAGCAACGCGCCCAGGTGTGGGGCGGGCAATTGCTGCGTACGCTGCTGTGGCGGCGGCTGTCACCCTGGCGCTCGTATACGCAGGCCATAGACCAGCTCGAGGGCCAGCGCGGCAGCGCCAGGCGCAAGCGGCGCGAACAGTTGCTGCGCGGCCGGCGCGGTGCGGGCACCGGCATGCAGCTGATTTTTTCCAATGTCGAGATCGCGCTGGAGTTCGCCCTTCTCTCGATCCTGTTCTGGTTCGCGCCCGAGGGCAGTCTTCCGGATCTCTGGCGTTGGCTGATTGCCAGCGAATCCACCATGCAAAGCCTGTCCCTTGCGGTGGTATATGCCTTTGCCGTAGGTGTTGTCGAGCCCTTTTTTGTGGCGGCCGGTTTCGCGATGTACCTGAATCGCCGGGTCGAGCTTGAGGCCTGGGATATCGAACAGGACTTTCGCCGCGCCTTCACGCCCGCGCCGGCAAAGGCCAACGCATGAGGGCCATTGCGGCACGCCTGCTTTGGCGCCGGGCCGCAGCCCGACTGGCGGTCGTGATCTGCGCGGCCTGCGCTGCATGCGCACCGGCCTGGGCTGGCACACCTCCTGCGGCAGCTGGGGAGCCGCCATCGCGCCAGCAGGTGCAGTCGGCCGCCGAGCGGGTTCGCACCGACCCCAACCTGCCCGGCACCAAAAGCGAAAAATCCCTGCGCCTGAAAAACCAGGACGAGAAAAAAGAGGACAAAAAGAAGGACCGCGACAGTTTCGCCTGGCTCAAGGATTTTGTGACCAGGGTGTCCGAAGCCGCGCGCCTGCTGGTGTGGGCGCTGGGCGCGCTCGCCCTGGCCTGGCTGGTGATTCGCATCCGGCGCTGGGCGCAGGTGCGCGCCGGCGGCGGCCGGCACCGGATGGCGCCGCTGCCCAGCCACATCGGCAGCCTGGACATACGGCCTGAAAGCCTGCCCGACGACGTCGGCTCCGAGGTTGCCTTGCTCTGGCAGCGCGGCCAGCGGCGGCCCGCGCTGTCGCTGCTCTACCGCGGCGCGCTCTCGCGTCTGGTGCACCTGCATGCGGTGCCTATCCGTAATGCCAGCACCGAAGGTGAATGCGTGGCGCTCAGCGAAGGCCGGCTGGCGCCGCTGTCGCTCGATTTTTTTGCCCGGCTGGTGTCGGCCTGGCAACTGGCAGCCTATGCCGGACGCCTGCCGCCCACGGCCGGCGTGCTGGCGCTGTGTGCCGAGTTTGACGCGCGGCTGGGCACCCCGGCCGCAGCGGCTGCATCAGCCAAGGCGGCGCCATGAAAGACCGGCTGATCCTCATCCTGTTGGGCGTGCTGCTGTTGGCGGGCGGTGCCTGGCTGGTATCGGCGAGCGAATGGGTCGACGTCGACGTCCCAACACCGGCCAAAGGTGAGGCCCTCACCAACCCGCTTTACGCGACTGAAAAACTGCTGGCCGCGCTGGGCGCGAAGGTCGCACGGCATAAAAACCTGGACGCCATGCCGCCAGCGCGGGCGCGGCTGGTGCTGGTGTCGCACAACTGGGATCTGTTCCCCGAACGTGCGCTGCGCCTGCGCACATGGGTGTCGCAAGGCGGCCATCTGGTCATCCCGGGCTTCCTGGCGCGGCACGAATCGCTCAAAGACTGGCTGCCCATCACCGTGGAAAACGCCATCAACCTGCAAAAGATCACACCGGCAAGACCCTTCGACAGAAGCGCCAAGGACATGGACTGCCGCGCACTGGAAGAGCCCGCCGAAGTCGCGGCCAGCTACGGCGACAGCCGGGTCTTTCGCGTCTGCGGCGCCTACTTCAGCCCCCAGTACCTGCCGGCGAACCGCCAGGTGGCACCCCTGTGGTCGCTGCGCGGCACGGCCGGCAGCGAGGCCGTACGCGTGCAGGTCGGCCAGGGCACGGTCACCGTGCTCGGGGGCTGGGACCTGCTGAGCAACAGCAACCTGCTGCGCGCCGACAACGCACTGCTGGCCGCTGCGGCGCTGCAGGCGCGCCCCGGCGCCGAGTTCTGGTTTGTGGCCGAGGAGGCCAGGGAGCCCTTCGCGCTCTGGCTCTGGCAACAGGCCTGGGCGGCGCTGCTGCTGGGCCTGCTGGCGCTGGCGCTGGCCTTGTGGCGCGCCGGCGTGCGCTTCGGGCCGCTGGCGCCGCCCGACCCCTCGCACCGCCGTTCCATGGCCGAACAGGTGCGCGGCACCGCGCGCTTCCTGCACATGCACGGGCCCAAGGCACTGCACACCGCCCAGCTTCGCGCACTGCATGCCTCGGCCGCGCGGCAGGTGCCCAGGTTCTCGCAGCTGGCCCCAGCGCAGCGCACCCAGGAAATGGCGCGCGCCACCGGCCTGGATGCGCTCGCGCTCGAGCGCGCGCAAGCCGACAGGTCGCGCAACCGCGGCGTGCTGGCCGCCGACCTCGAGTTGCTGGAAACCGCGCGCAGACGGCTCGATGCGCGCGAACCCGTCAACACACCTGTTTCCTCCGCCGCCTGACCCCCTCCTTGTCATCCTTATCCTGAACCCGAGAAACCACCATGTCATCGATTCCCAACGAAGAACTGATACGCGCGGCCGAATGGCTGCAGACCCTGCGCCACGAAGTCGGCAAGGCCGTGGTCGGCCAGAAGGAAGCCGTCGACCAGACCCTGGTGGCGCTGGTCGCGTCCGGCCACGTGCTGATCGAAGGCGTGCCCGGGCTCGGCAAAACGCTGCTGGCGCGGGCGCTGGCGCAGGCCATGAGCCTGCGCTACGCGCGTGTGCAGTTCACGCCCGACCTGATGCCTTCGGACATCACCGGCCATTCGGTGCTGGACCCCTCGACCCGCGGCGAATCGGGCATAGGCACACTGCGTGTGCACCAGGGTCCGGTGTTCACGCATCTGCTGCTGGCCGATGAAATCAACCGCGCGCCGGCCAAGACCCAGAGTGCACTGCTCGAGGTGATGCAGGAATACCAGGTCACGCTGGAAGGCCGGGCCATGCCGCTGCCGCGCCCCTTCATGGTGATGGCCACGCAGAACCCGATAGACACCGAAGGCACCTATCCCTTGCCCGAAGCGCAGCTGGACCGCTTCCTGCTCAAGATCAACATCGCCTTTCCCAGCCATGCCGAGGAAAAAGCCGTGGTGCAGCTGACCACCGGCCAGCGCGCCGGCAACCAGCTGCCGCTGGACGCAGTGCGGCCCTGCCTGGACGACACCCAGGTGCTGGAACTGCAGCGCCTGGCCAGCCTGGTGCAGGCGCACGAACAGGTCATCGACTACGCGGTCCGCATCGCCCGCGCTACGCGCGACTGGCCCGGCCTCTCGTCCGGCGCGGGGCCGCGCGGCACCATGGCACTGGTGCGTGCCGCTCGCGCCAGCGCACTCATGGACGGGCGCGACTTCATCACGCCCGACGACGTGGCGCGCCAGACCCTGCCCGCCCTGCGCCACCGCGTGATGATTTCGCCCGATGCGCAGCTCGAAGGCCTGGGCGTGGACGACCTGCTGCGCAGCGCCCAGGCCAGCGTGCAGGCGCCTCGCCTTTAAGACGCATGCGCTGGCTGGTGATTCCCACGACGGGCATGGTCAAGGCTCTGGCCGGCGCCGCCGTGGCCGCTTGCCTGGCCTTGCTTGCGGGCGTTCCGGTGAGCACGCTCGCGCTGCTGGCCGGCGCCCTGCTGCTGCTGGCGCTGGCCGGCGCCCTGCTTGACCTCTGGCGCAGCCTGCGCCTGTGGCGCCAGGCGCCGCTGCGCATGGAACGCACGCTGCCCGGCGCGTTTTCGCTGGGTGTGCCCACAGTGCTCACGCTGGTGCTGGTCAACGAAGGGCCGCTGGCCTGGGCCGTGACCGTCTTCGACGAAGTGGATCCGCGCTTTGCCTTCGAAGGCCTGCCGCAGGCCCTGACCGTGCCGCCGGCTTCGCGCGCGGAACTGCGCTACACGGTGACCGCGCGGGAGCGCGGCGTGGCGCTTTTCGGCACCACCCAGTTGCGCTGGAAGAGCCGCGGCGGCTGCTTTGAAGTGCAGCAGTCGCTGGGCAAGCCTGGCAAACTGCGCGTGTACCCCAACTTCGCAGCGCTGGCACGTTATGCCTGGCTGTCCGGCGACCGGCGGCTGGCCCAGATCGGCATCAAGACCTATGTGCAGCGCGGGCTGGGAACCGATTTTCGCCAGTTGGCCGACTACAAGACCGGCGACTCGCTGCGCCACATCGACTGGAAGGCCACGCTGCGCCACCAGCGCCCCATCGTGCGTGAATTCCAGGACGACCGCGACCAGTGCGTGTTCTTCCTGCTGGACTGCGGCCGCCGCATGCGCGCCGATGAAGGCGGGCCGGAAGAAAATGCCGGCCAGGGAAGCAGCCACTTCGATGAAGCCCTCAACGCACTGATGCTGCTGAGCTATGTCGCCCTCAAGGAGGGCGACGAGGTCGGCGCCATGACCTTCGGCGGCATGCCGGGGCAGCGCCGCGATTTCGCGCCGCGCAAGGGTGCTGCCACACTCAACGCCCTGATGAACCGCCTGCACGACATCCAGCCCGGCGCCATGCATTCGGACTACCTGCTGGCCGCGCAGGAACTGCTGCGCGTGCAGCGCCGGCGCGCACTGGTGATCGTGCTCACCAATTTCCGCGACGAAGATGCTGCCGAGCTGCGCCCCGCAATCAAGCTGCTGCGCCGCCAGCACCTGGTGCTGGTGGCCAGCCTGCGCGAACGCGTGCTGGGCCGCATCGCCGGCCAGGCCCTATCCACCCCCGCGGACGCGGTGGACGTGGCGGCCGCCCACCTGTTCGCGCAATCGCGGCGCGACGCCTTTGCGCGCGTGGTCGGCCAGGACCCGCTCTCGATAGACGTGGAGCCGGCGCAACTGGCCGTCTCGCTGGTCAACCGCTACCACGCGGTCAAGCGCGCCGGGTTGCTGTAGAGCCTGGTGCGGCCTTCTCAGGCGCCAAGGGTTCCCGCAGGGCCCCGGCAACGGTTATCCTTCGGGTCTCAACAACAGGAGGGATGAGATGTCTGAAGCAATGAATCCTTATGCCGCACCGCGTGCGACTGTCGCCGATGTGTACGAAGACGAAGGGGGTATACAACCCGTCAAATGGTTCTCCGCCAAGGGACGCGTCGGGCGCCTTCGCTACCTGGCCCGCACTTTGGTGGGCTACCTGCTTTTTCTCGCGGTTTTCTTCGTGCTCAGCATGCTGACAGGCCGTTCCGGCGTAGGCATATGGGCGGGCCTGGCTGTCACCCTGGTCACCATCCCTTATGTCATTTTTATCGTCCTGCTGTCCATCCAGCGCAGCCACGACATGGGATGGACCGGCTGGACGGTGCTCATGGCCTTCATCCCCTTTGTCGGGCTGATCTGGCTTCTAAATCCGGGCACCAAGGGCAGCAACCGATTCGGCGCGCCCCCGCCACCCAACAGCACGCTGGTCAAAATCGGCGGCTTGATATTTCCGGTGATGGCGCTCGTCGGCATCATCGCCGCCATCGCCTTGCCGGCTTACCAGGGGTACATGCAGCGGGCCAAGGCGGCCCAGGTGGTCAAGCCTTAAGCCGCCCTCAAAGCGACTCTCAAATCTGCGCGGCGCGCTTGTAGGCCTGCGCGGCGGCGGCGGCATCCTCGCGCTGCTCGGCCAGCAAGGCCAGCGCGCGCCAGGCATTGCGGTGCAGCGTGACGTCCTGCAGGGCCGGTGCGGCCTGGGTCAGCAGCTGGCGGGCCTTGCCCCAGAGCTGGCGGCTCAGGCAGGCCATGCCCGCCAGGTACTGCAGGTTGGCATCGCGCGGGCGGCTCAGCTGTGCCGTTTCAATGCGCGCCAGCCAGGTTGCGTCCAGCGAATCCAGGCCGGCCTCCAGCACGGTGATCAGCTTGATGCGCAGGTTATCGCCGATCTCCGAGCGCGGCTGCATCATGGCGTCCCAGACCTGCAATAGCCAGGTGCGCGCCATTTCCGGGTCACCGTGCAGCGCCATCAGGCGCGAAGCGGCATGCACTACCAGTTCGGGCATGGCGCGCTCACTCTCGTCGAGCGAGAACCACGCCTGCTGCAGCTGCGCCGGGTCGTGCGCATCGTTGAGCAATTCCAGCGCCAGGCCGCGAACAATGCTTTGCGCCGCTGCCTGCGAAAACGCGCGGTGCTTGGCCAGCAGGCGAGCGGTTTCCAGCGCCTGCGAAGTCTGCCGCGCCTGGCGCGAAGCGCGCAGCTTCATGCGCAGCGCGAGCGTGCGGCGCGATGCGCCCTGCGGTAGCTGAGCCAGCCAGTCAAGCGCGGCGCCGGCATCGCGGTCGTCCAGCGCCCAGCGCGCCGCGCGGAATTGCACGCCCTCCAGCACCTCTTGCGCATGGCGTGGCGCCGAGCTTTTCAGCGCCTGGTGAAGGTGCTGGTCGCGCAGGCTCTTGTTCTGCAGCGACTGCGCGGCCTCGGCCACCAGCAGGTGGGCCAGCGCGCGCAGCTGGCCGCCGCGGCTGGAACTGTGGCCCGTCACGTGGCTGTAGTGATCAGCCAGCGGGCGCAGGCTTTTTTCCTGGGCCAGCGCGTTCTGCGCCGATTTGGTCGAACGTATATAGCGCCCGGCCAGCAGGTGGGACAGAGAATCCATGAGGGCACCGTACATGGCGCGCTCTTTTTGCTGGGCGCGCCAGCGCCGTGCCTCGGCCGGCAGCGAGAACACCGCCGACACCGCGCGCAAGGCCAGGTAGAGCACAAAGAACAGCGCTGCCAGCAGCATCACCATCAGGTTGAAGGAAATATCGACCCGGTGCGGCGGCCAGAAAATCGTCACCACCGCCTGGTTGTTGCCCGCGAACAGCGCCACGGCAACCGCCACGCCAAAAAGGGCCAGTAGCCAGAGGGCGGCGCGCATGCGTGTGTCCTGCCTTTGCGAAGAATCAGCGACCCGCGGCCGCCGTGGCCAGTGCGGCCATGGTTTCGTCAAGGCGCGGCAGCTCGCTGGACTTGAGCTGGCCCTGCACCTGGGCCAGCAGCTGGGCCGCGGCCTGGGTTTTGCGCGAAGAGGGATCGAAGTACTTGCCCATCCAGGCGCTGGCGCTGGCGAGGTCGGCTCGCACCGAATCGGTCTGGCGCGACAAAAGGGCCAGGCGCGCATTGAGCAGGCGCAGCTTCAGGTTTTCGCGCAGGAAGAAAGATTGCTCGGGCGACAGCAGGGCGGCCTCGGGCTGCTCGATGCGGCTCACGCGCAGCAGCTTGTGCGCCTCTTCGCGCAGGTTGTCCAGCGTGCGCTGCGACCAGACGCTCAACGAGAGCTTGTCGAGCATCCCCATTGAAGGCTTGTCGGCCGCCGGTGCGCTGGCACGCCCTGCCGAGGGCGCCGCGGCGGGTGCAGGCGCCACGCGCTGGGCGTTGTTGGCCACCATGGCATTGGCGACCGGCAGGTCGTCAGCCATGCGGGCCAGTTCGTCGAGCTTGAGCATCAGCACCGGCACGTCTGTCAGCGTCGCGGCCTTGATGCGGTCCATATCGCGGGCGATGGCGCGCTGCAAGGGATTCAGGCGCGGCTGGGCGGCACGTGCCAGGCGCTGGTCGGCCGACTTGAGCGCGGCCAGCAGCGGTTCGGCGCTGCCGGTGAGCTGGGCCTGCTGCTGAGCCAGACGCAGCGCGGATTCAACGTCCACCACCAGATTTTCATCACGCGAGCGCGACAGGCTTTGCATGAGTTCTTCGAGCTGGCTGCGCTGCAGGCTGACTTCGCTGATGCGGGTCTCCTGGATGGCCAGCCGCGCCGAGAGTTCACGCGTGGCGTCCTGGGCCTGGCGAGCCAGGGCACGGGCCTCGATGGCCTGCGCGCCGGAATCTATGCTGCGGCGTGCCAGTTCTTCCTGGATGTTGCTGAGCTTTTGCCACAGCAGGCCACTGGCCAGCAAGCCCCCGGCCGCCAGCGCGGCTACCAGCAGCGCCCAATTGCGCGGCACCAGCCAGGTGTCCGTCTCGGCAACGCGCGGCTCGGCCACCACCAGCGCGCGCTCCAGCACAGGCTCGCTGTCGGGCGTGGAAGGCGTGGGCTGGGCTATGTGGGGATCGCTCATGGATAAATAGATTCTATCGATGCCAATGTGACCTTGATGTCGGCCAGGGCGGGGCGTGACGCCACAACAACACCCCAGCCTGCGGCGCGCACCGCCTCCACAATCCGCGGATGCGTCGCAACCGCGCGGGCGCCACGCCAGTCGACACCGGCCAGCGCGGGCTGGCGCACGAGGTTGGCCAGCCCTTCCGAACTGCTGAACAGCCACACCGAACCATCCGTGGCGGCGGCGCGCGCACGCGCGATCTGCTGGTCGCTGAACTGGGGCGTGCGGCGCTGGTACACGCCGACAAAATCCACCCGCGCACCGGCGGCCTCCCATTGGCGGGCGATCCAGTCGCGCCCGGACGAGACCCCGCCGCCTGTGGAATCCGGGCTTTCACCCCGCACCACCAGCACGCGCTTGCCCTGCCAGTCGCGCTGCCCGACCACCGCCCACAGGGCTTCGGAATCAAATTGTTCGGCCTGCGCCGCCGGCGCATCCACCTGCCCGGCCGGCACGCCTGCGGCCAGCAAGGCCGCCACGGTGCCAGGCCCGGGCGCCATCAGGCGCAGGGACGGCGGCAGGCCGGTTACCAGGGGATGTTTGAAAAAATACGCCACTGCATTGCCGCTGACAAACATGCAGGCCGCATAGCCGCCCAGCCCCTGCCGCGCTTGCGCCAGCGCGCCAGTGTCGGACGCTGGTGCGATATCGATCAGGGGCAGCACTTCGGCCGCGAAACCACCCTGCCGCAGTTGCTGGACCCAGTGCCCCGCGTCCTCCTCGGGGCGCGTCACGATGACGCGGGCCCTACCGGCCGAACCCGGCATTTGCGGCATCAGGGTTGGCCCTTGCCGGCCCAGACCGCGCCACCGGCGCGCAATTGCGCCGCCACGGCTTCGCCCAGGGCCTCGGCCTCGGTGAAATTGCGCACCTGGGCGCTCTGCCCCACCCTCACCAGTGGTGCCAACAGGCCGGCCGCGGGCGACGGTGCATCGGCGGTGGCCGGGTCGCCCCAGGCGGCCTTGAGTTCCATCGCATCACCGGCCGCCGCGCCTCGCGTGAAGGCCGCCAGCGGCATGGAGCAACTGCCGCCCATGGCACGCGAAACCGTGCGCTCGGCCGTCACCGCCAGCCAGGTCGGCATGTGCGCCAGCGTGGCCAGTGCGGCCAGCAGGTCGGCGCGGTCGGCGCGCACCTCGATTCCCAATGCGCCCTGCCCCGCGGCGGGCAGCATCTGGGCCGGTTCAAAGGTGGCGCGGATGCGCGATTCCAGCCCCAGGCGCTTGAGGCCTGCGGCTGCCAGCACGATGGCCTGGTACTGGCCTTCATCGAGCTTGCGCAAACGCGTGTCCAGGTTGCCGCGCAGCGGCTGTATCACCAGGTCGGGCCGCAAGGCCTTGAGCAGCACCAGCCGGCGCAGGCTGGAGGTGCCCACCACCGCGCCCTGGGGCAGATCGGCCAGCGTGGCGAATTGATTGGACACAAAAGCATCGCGCGGGTCCTCGCGCTCCAGCACGCAGGCCAGCGCGAAGCCCCCGGGCAGGTCCATGGGCACGTCCTTGAGCGAATGCACGGCCAGGTCGGCCCGGCCTTCGCTGAGCGCCACCTCGAGCTCCTTGACGAACAGGCCCTTGCCGCCGACCTTGCTCAGCGAGCGGTCCAGGATCTGGTCGCCCTGGGTGGTCATGCCCAGCAACTCAACCTGCCAGCCCAGGCGCGACTGCAGCAGCGCCTTCACATGTTCGGCCTGCCACATCGCCAGACGGCTCTCGCGTGTGGCGATGACCACCTTCTTCATATCAGGGGGGTTGGATTCAGACACTGCGGACACTCGTAACCTGCTTGTAATACTTGGGGGGAAGTGAATGCTAGCATGCAGGGCTTGAGAACAAGCTTAAGAACTAGAGGGTAGAGATGGTCACTTCCGCGCGCGCCAAGAGGGTTCAACAACACGCCAGCGAGGGCGCCAGAGACGGCGCCGCAGCCGCCGCGCCCAAGGCCTCCACCCGCTCGCGGGACAACGAACGCCCCCTGGTCGAGGACATACGCCTCCTGGGCCGCATCCTCGGCGACGTGATCCGCGAACAGGAAGGCGTGGCCGCCTATGAGCTGATCGAGCAGGTGCGCAAGCTCTCTGTCGCCTTCCGGCGCGACGCCGACCAGGAGGCCGACAAGGCACTCAAGAAGCTGCTCAAGGGCCTGACGGGCGACCAGACGGTCAGCGTGATTCGCGCCTTCACCTATTTCAGCCACCTGGCCAACCTGGCCGAGGACCGCCATCACATACGCCGCCGCGCCGTGCACGAGCGCGCGGGCGACACCCAGGAAGGCAGCATCGACGTGGCGCTGGCCCGACTGCGCTGGGCCGGCATCTCGACCCGTACCATCTCCAACACCCTCGCGCACAGCTTCGTCTCCCCTGTACTCACCGCCCACCCCACCGAGGTGCAGCGCAAAAGCATTCTGGACGCCGAGCGCGCCATCGCCCAGCTGCTGACCGCGCGAGACGACATCAAGGCGCTCGCACTGGCCCACAACGCCAAGGACGCGCTCACGCCACGCGAGCTGGCCGCCAACGAAGCCCAGCTGCGCGCCCGCGTCATGCAGCTGTGGCAGACCCGGCTGCTGCGCTTTTCCAAGCTCACCGTGGCCGACGAGATCGAGAACGCGCTCAGTTACTACGAAGCCACCTTTCTGCGCGAAATTCCCAAGCTGTATGCCAACCTCGAGCGTGAACTCGGCAACCAGCCGGTGCACAGCTTTTTGCGCATGGGCCAGTGGATAGGCGGCGACCGCGACGGCAATCCCAACGTCAGCGCAGAGACCCTCAACTACGCACTGGGCCAGCAGGCCGAAGTGGCGCTGCGCCACTACCTGACTGAAGTTCACTTCCTGGGTGGCGAGCTTTCGCAGTCGGCCATGCTGGTCGACTTCAGCCCCGAAATGCGCGCCCTGGCCGAAAGCTCGCCCGACACCAGCGAGCACCGCAAGGATGAGCCCTACCGCCGCGCCCTGACCGGCGTGTATGCCCGCCTGGCCGCCACGCTCAAAGAGCTGACCGGCGGCGAAGCCGCGCGCCATGCCGTCGCGCCGCAAAACGCCTACCTGAAGTCCGAGGACTTCCTGGCCGACCTGCGCACCATCGAGGCTTCGCTCAAGGCCCACCACGGCGAAGCGATCGTCGCCCAGCGCCTGCGCCCGCTGATACGCGCGGTCGAGGTCTTCGGCTTTCACCTTGCCACGGTCGATTTGCGCCAGAGCTCCGACAAACACGAGGAAGTGGTGGCCGAGCTGCTGGCCGTCGCGCGCATA
>Ga0209564_1002020_pt1 | contig 17645 bp, 14 predicted proteins | sample AraplaCol_mMF_r2_FD_184272 | JGI IMG/M metagenome (GOLD analysis project Ga0209564, IMG submission 184272) | Arabidopsis root microbial communities from North Carolina, USA - plate scrape MF_Col_mMF_r2 (SPAdes) (version 3) | ecosystem: Host-associated > Plants > Roots > Endosphere | place: USA... | reverse complement strand
ATATGGATGGCCTCATCACAAAAGCCCACATGCTTGGCACCCGCATCGGCATCGGAATATACGGCGACGGACTGGATGGCCATGCGCCTGGCGGTCGCAGCCACACGGCAGGCTATTTCACCGCGATTGGCGATAAGGATTTTTTTAAACATGGTTAACTTTCGCGGTGAAATACCCTGCGCACGCTTCGCGTGCCAAGCAATTTAGCTTCGCTGCTGCGCGGCTTCGCCGCTGGTCACCCCGGTTAGCAATCAGTATTTTTTTAAACATGGTCGTTCTTCTTCGAAAAAGGGGAGGTCAAAGTAAAAGCGGCCGCAGTGCCAGGATCCGGCCTGCCGCTGAAAATGCGCGCCACACGGATAAAGAGCTGGCGCAAAAATCGCCAGCACACCCGTATCAGCCAGACACTGAGCGCCAGCACCAAGGCCAGCAGCACCACAAAAATCAGCGGATGCACAATCGCCAGCCACAGGCCCAGCGGCACCAGGCCGTCCTCCAGCAGCGAGGCGCCAATATTGCTGAACGGCTCGGGCGAGGTATTGATGGCCGCACGCGTGGTGGCCTTGGCGGCAAAGCTGGTGGCCGCCAGCGTGCCGCCCAGCAGGGCCGCCACCAGCGCACCCAGGCCGTTGTCGCCGCCAAACACCGCGGCCGCCAGGGCCGCACCGGCCGGGATGCGGATCACGCCATGCACCACATCCCACAGTGAATCCAGGCCCGGGATCTTGTCCGCAAAAAATTCCACAAACACCATAAAGCCGCTGATGCCCAGCACCACCGGGTGGGCCAGCAACTGCAGGCCCGACGGCAGCTGCACCCAGCCCATAAAACCCGCCAGGCCGGTCAGCAGCACCACCAGGTAAAGGCGCACGCCGCTGGCCCAGCCCAGCGCGCCGGCCAGGGCGATCAGTTGTGCGGTGTCCAGGGTGGTCATGACGTCACGCCGGTTTGGAAGGCAGCCATGAGGGCTTGCGTTTCTGGAGGAAGGACTGCACGCCTTCACGCCCCTCAGGGCTCACGCGCACATCGGCAATGCCTTGCACCGTCATCTGCGTGAGCTCGGGTGTGATGGCCTGCCCTGCCACGTCCTGCACCAGTTGTTTGCACAGCTTCACGGCTTCGGGGCCGGCGCTGACCAGGGCCTTCACGATCTCGGCCACCTTGGCGTCCAGCACCTCGGCCGTTACCACTTCATGGACAAAGCCCATGCGCAGCGCCTCGGCCGCCTCAAAGCGCTCGGCCGTCAAAAAGTAGCGGTGCGCCGCGCGAGCGCCCATGGCGCGAATCACATACGGGCTGATGGTGGCCGGTATCAGGCCCAGCTTGACCTCGCTCAGGCAGTAGCCGGCCGTGTCGGCGGACACCGCGATATCGCAAGCCGCCACCAGGCCCATGCCGCCCGCATACACATCACCCTGTATGCGCGCGATGACAGGTTTGGGGCATTCGTACACGGCCTGCAGCATGGTCGCGAGGCGGTTCGCGTCTTCCATGTTCTGGTCATAGGTGTAGTCGGCCATGCTGCGCATCCAGTTCAAGTCCGCACCCGCACAAAAAGCCGGCCCGTTGGCCGCCAGCACCACACAGCGCACGTCCTCACGCAGGCCCAACTCGACAAAGGCCTGGGTCATCTCGGCAATCACCTCCTGGTTGAAGGCATTGCGCACCTCGGGACGGTTCAGGGTGACGGTGGCGACCAGCGCCTCGACATGGATGTTCAGGTAGTTCATGGTGTGGTCCAGACGACGTCGTTATCAACGGCATAGAGTTTGCATTTTTCAACCTTGGCCTGGCGATTGCAGCCGTCGAGTGCCCGCTTGGCCGGGTCGTCGCCACCCTCGGCCCAAGCCCAGCCGCCGGCGGGCCCGACGGCGAAGGCGCGCGGCATCTCCTTGCCCAGGAAGGTCTTGTAACCCGCCTTGCCCGACGCCGACAACGAAGGCAGCGGAGGCTCGTCGCCAATCGCCGCAAAATCGGTCTTGGGCGGCAGCTCGGTTTTCTGCACGGTGGAGGCGAAACGCGCAAACGCCGGCACAGGCTGGCTGGGCAAGCCAATGCTTTCCAGGAAACGCGTGACTTCGGGCTGCCAGATGCCCTGGCCTTTGCTGGAGCCGAACATGCTGTGCGAATCGCTGCCGAAAGTTCCGAAGGCGACCACACGCGCCTTCACGCCGCCGCTGTTGTAGCGCGCGGCCATGTCCTGCCAGGTGGATGGCGAAAAATAGCTGTCGTTGTCCCCGTAGAACCACAAAGAAGGCAGCTGGGTCTCTGTGCCATAGGTGCCCGCGGCCCTGCCCAGGTTGGCCTGCCAGCCCGCACAGCTTTCCTGCCGCAGGCCGCCCGCGAAGTTCACCAGGCCTTTGACGCCGGGGTAGTTGAGCGTGCCGAAGGCCAGCGTGGTCCAGCCGCCATGCGACTGGCCCATCACCAGGATGCGGCTCTTGTCGGCATCCGGCTGCGCCAACGCATAGTCGAGCACGGTCTTGACGTCCTCGGCCTGCACACGGCCGTTGCTTTCCACGTTGCAACCACCGCCGATATAACCCCCGCTGGATTTGGAGAAACCCTGGCGCATGGGCACCAGCACCATGTAACCGCGCTGCAAAAAATAACGCGCAGCAATGGCCGGCCGGTAGCGCGACTGGAAGCGCGGGTCCCCCAGTGCCTTGCCGTGGTTGATCACCACCACCGGGAAAGGCCCCGGGCCGTCGGGTTTGTACACCGTGGTTTCAATGTCTGTGCTGCCGACGAAGGCTTTCTTGGAGACCATGACCACGGACTCATTGAGCGCGGCGTTGAGCTCGGGCTCCTGCGCGCACGCCTGGCCGGCCAGGGCGGCGCACAGCAACACGGCCAGCAGGGCGGCACTCAAGACTTGGGGCGAACGAATGGGGAAGCCATTGAGTGGATGGGATTTCCGCGAGTTCTCGCCGCTCCACCTGAACGCCCCGCCGTTCGGGCTGAGCTTGTCGAAGCCCTTCGACAAGCTCAGGGCGAACGGATGCGAGTTCCTGGCGAACGGGTTGGAGCTCGGGGCGAACGGGTTGACCTGCCTGCAATTTTTCATGACTTACATCCGGAACACGCCAAACTTCGTATCCGGAATCGGCTGGTTCAAGGTGGCCGAGAGGCCCAGCGCCAGCACACGCCGCGTGTCCGCCGGGTCAATCACCCCGTCATCCCACAGCCGCGCGCTGGAGTAGTAAGGATGCGACTGCTGGCCGAACTGGTCCAGCACCGGCTGCTTGAAGGCGGCCTCTTCTTCGGCACTCCAGGTGCCGCCCTTGGCTTCAATCGCGTCGCGCTTCACGGTGGCGAGCACGCCGGCGGCCTGCTCGCCGCCCATCACGCAGATGCGCGCATTCGGCCACATCCACAAAAAGCGCGGCGAATAAGCCCGGCCGCACATGCCGTAATTGCCCGCGCCGTAGCTGCCGCCGATGATGATGGTGAACTTGGGCACCTGGGCCGTGGCCACGGCCATCACCATCTTGGCGCCGTGGCGCGCAATGCCCTCGGCCTCGTACTTCTTGCCCACCATAAAGCCGGTGATGTTCTGCAAGAACACCAGCGGAATCTTGCGCTGGCAGCACAGCTCGATAAAGTGCGCGCCCTTTTGCGCCGACTCGCTGAACAAAATACCGTTGTTGGCGATGATGCCCACCGGCATGCCCTCGACATGCGCAAAGCCGCACACCAGGGTGGCGCCATAACGCGCCTTGAACTCGGCGAACTCGCTGCCGTCCACAATGCGCGCAATAATTTCGCGCACGTCAAAAGGCTTGCGTGTGTCGGTCGGGATCACGCCATACAGCTCTTCGGCCGGATACAGCGGCGGCACCGGCGTGCGCAGCACCTGCTGGGGTTGCTTTTGCCGGTTCAGGTTGGCCACGGCGCGGCGCGCCAGGGCGAGTGCATGCGGGTCGTTCTGCGCCAGGTGGTCGGCCACGCCCGAAAGCCGGGTGTGCACGTCGCCGCCGCCCAGGTCTTCGGCACTGACAATCTCGCCAATCGCGGCCTTCACCAGCGGCGGCCCGCCGAGAAAAATCGTGCCCTGGTTCTTGACGATGATGGTCTCGTCGCTCATGGCTGGCACATAGGCGCCGCCGGCCGTGCAACTGCCCATCACGACGGCGATCTGCGCAATGCCCTGGGCGCTCATGTTCGCCTGGTTAAAAAAGATGCGGCCGAAATGGTCGCGGTCCGGGAAGACTTCATCCTGGTTGGGCAGGTTGGCGCCGCCCGAATCGACCAAATAGACGCAAGGCAGGTTGTTCTGCTGCGCGATCTCCTGCGCGCGCAAATGCTTTTTGACCGTCATCGGGTAATAGGTGCCGCCCTTCACGGTGGCGTCATTGCACACAATCATGCAGTCCACACCGCTGATGCGGCCTATGCCGGCGATCACGCCAGCACAGGGCGCGCTGTCGGTACCGTCGCGGTCGGGGTACATGGCAAACGCGGCCAGCGGCGAAAGCTCGAGGAAAGGCGTGCCCGGGTCCAGCAGCATCTGCACCCGGTCGCGCGGCAGCAGCTTGCCGCGCGAGGTGTGGCGCGCGCGGGCCACATCGCCGCCGCCCTGGGCGGCCTTGGCGACTTTGGCCGTCAGGTCGTCGACCAGCGCGCGCATGGCGGCGGCATTGGCCTGGAAGTCGGCGGAACGGGCGTTGAGCTGGGTCTCAAGAGCGGACATGGATTTTTTTCCTGATGGGGACGCTGAAAGGCGTAGACGGGACGCAGGGCTCCTACCTTAGCGCCAAACAGCCAGCTTAGCGAAAACCCGCCCCCGGCAGGCCGCCAACAAGGTTGCAAATCCTGCCAACGGCACGGAGAATCGACCCATGCCCTCCCGCAGCCCCGCCAACCCACCCGTCGCCGCCACGCCCATGGCCTTTGCCAGAAGCATCACAGCCGCCTACAGGCGCTACGGTCGCAGCCCGGACCAGACCCTGAAACTGGCACAGATCACGCCAAACCAGCTCAAACAGGCCAATGCCCACATCACCGCCCGCCAGATGGAAGTCCTCTCAGGCGCCGCCATGCAGGAACTGGACGACGAAAGCCTGGGCGCCTTTGGCCGCAAACTGCCCTGGGGCAGCTACGGCATGCTGGCCCGCGCATCGATCAGTTCGCCGAATCTGGGCATAGCCCTCAAACGCTGGTGCCGCCACCATGCGCTGATTGCCGACGACATCATGCTTCGCCTGACGACCAGCGGCGACACGGCGGCGATCGCGGTCGAAGAAAAAGTGCCCGGTAAGGTCGGTGAGTTCGGCCTGGTCCATGTGCTGCGCAATATCCACGGCCTGGCCTGCTGGTATGTGGATTCGCGCATTCCGCTGCAAGGCGCGCGCTTCCCGTTTGAAGCGCCGGCCCATGTGGACGCCTATGCCCTGATGTTCCCCGGCCCAGGCCTGCAGTTCAATGCCGCGCAGGCCGAGATCCGCTTTGACGCGCGTTACCTGGCTTTGCCGCTGCGGCGCGATGAAAAAGCCTTGCAGCAGATGCTGCAGCGGGCCTTGCCTTTGACGGTCTTGCAGTACCGGCGCGACAGGCTGCTCGTGGAGCAGGTGCGGCAGGCGCTGGCCAACCCGGCAGCAGGCGCATCACATACCGCGGAAACCCTGGCGACAGCACTCAATATGTCGCCGCGCTCTTTGCACCGCCAGCTTCAGGAGGAAGGGGCTTCGCTGCAGCAGCTCAAGGATGAGGTGCGGTTTGAAAAAGCGAAAGACTTGTTGCTGCGGACTTCAAAGCCTATCAAGCAGGTGGCCGAGGCTTCGGGGTTTCGGAATGAGAAGAGTTTTACGAGGGCGTTTCGGGAGTGGGCTGGAGTTTCGCCTGGAGGACTTCGCACATCTGGGTATCGAAACTAACAACTAGGCCGCTGGAGAGTGGATGGAATCGAACCACCGACACGCCGTTGATCTCGCTAGCCCGTTGTTTTGATTAGGTTTTGGAAATGGCTTGCGACGCGCAGTGTAATAGTCCGGTGCCCCAACAACAGACAAAGGCAATCGGCGGTGCGCGTTCTCGCACATTCAATTAGCCGCGAGCGGCGAGAACTTGCGAACTTACGTCCTCAGGTAGGAGCCGAACGGGTTCGCCGCTGAGGAACCTCTTGGCAAAGCCATCGGCTCGGGCACCCCGACCGGACCCGACTACCTAGTCCCACGGGAAGTTCTTCGACCACTCTCCCGACCCGCGACCCGCGACCCGCGACTCGCGACTCGCGGCTGCCGGCACGCGCGTGTTCACTTCGGAGCAATGCGCCGAAATGTTAGGTTCACCCTAGGCCCGCAGGGACGGGTTTCTTTCTCGATTCCGTGCTTCCAGTTGGCCTGTGTCCCCCCCTTCATCACTAAAAGGCTGCCGGACGGAAGCCTCAGTCGAATCGGACGAAGTTCTTTCGCCGTCTTATGCTTGAAAACAAATGTTCGCTCTTCCCCCAAGCTCACCGACGCGATGGTAGGCTGCGGGCCTAGCTCCGGCTCGTTGTCGCTGTGAAATCCCATGCTGTCGCGCTCATCACGGTAGTAATTCAACAAAACACTGTTGAACGATTCACCCGCGAACTGCTCAACCACGCCCTTAAGCAGTTGCAGGTCTTCCGTCCATGGCAGTGGTTCTAAGCTAATCCCGGAATAGGTATACGCCCTGCCCTTGTCTCCGTACCATGCAATTAGACGCGGCTGATCATACTTCTTGCCCCAAACGGTGACTTTCTCGGATCGCCACGGCACGTCCCCCACAAACCTCATCAGAAGCGTCTGAGGATCAATTGGAAGGGGGATATTCGGGGAAAAGATAACCTCTGCATCCTGCATAGGCAGGCGTTGCAGTTCGGCATCGGCTCCGAATAGGTCGTCACTGCTCATATTGGCTTGCGGAACACGCGGTAGCTGAGTCTCGATGCAATTTTGTAACTTCTCACGAACTTGGCCCTGTAACCATCGAGGGGTGTTAAATCTTCGAAAAACGAACCCCATTGAGCGAATCCCGGCTCCCAGTCCCACGACCTCACAAGGGTCCACCCTGCGGGAGCCGCAATGGCATCGAAGAACGTAGTATGCCCGCCGCTATTATCAACATAGACGAGCAAAGCACCGGGTTTCGCTGCTGCGAAGCAGTCTTGGAAGAACTGAGCGACCACGCCATTGACGTTCAGCTTCTCAACTTCCGAGATGAGGTAGCTCGCAGTGATCAGGTCTACAGTGGACAAGCACTGTCTCACTTGTGGGGTCATGGTCTGGGTTACATCGACTTGCTGGAAGTAAGGAACAAGCGGTGGACCAGCCAGCTGCGCTATTACTTGCCAGTTTTGCGCCCATGCCGGCTCCTTGTCAAAAACACAGACGTGCAGATTCTGCGGCGCTACTTCACTTTGGCTTTCGTTGAAGTATTTGAGAACACCGAGTGCATCAGTTCCGGGCCCCCCGCCCAAGCATGCCACGCTCACGTCTGCCCCGTTAAACAACCGCCCTCCATTCGCAGCGTCGTGCAAGATCTTGGCGAGATACCGAGCATGAGCCGCAACGTACTGATAGATATATGCGAGCCTTAGACGCGGGTCTGCGAAATTGATGCTCGGGCTAACCGCCGCATTTGCATAGTTGTTTGATAAATCAACCAACTGGCTTTCGATAAATGCGTCCAGCCCGTTTTGCGGCTGCAATTGAGGATAAATCTGGTCGATCACGCCCTTCACGAACAGTGAGTTTGTCACTTGCTTCTCCCTCGTTGAGCCTGTAGCCTACTCGGCGCCTAGCCGGAGTCAAGCGAATTACTACCATTGCCAACGTGGAAGACTCCTCACCCCTTAGCACCCCAGAGCGCTGCGCCGCGCTCATTAGCTTTCCAAGCCCATCTCGGCCCGTTCGATCTGTTCTTGGAAATCGGCCCAAGTATCATCAGCGCAGGCAGATATCGGTCCAGTTGTTGAACGGATACCCGAAACGTGAAATTCCACGCAACGCTACAGATAAACTGGGCTGCCCTCGCAGCAAGCTACTCGTAAAGCACCCCGATAACTAGTCGTGCACCTTCAACCAGAGGGAACTCATTGGATCGGCCATCCACCACCTCAGTTGCCGCGAGGAAAGAGTCGCCGAACCCGCCAATGCTTTCAAACTGTCGAATGTGCGACAGCGCCCCGGGAAGGGCACGGCTAATTCGCTTTAGTAACTGCTTTCCATCACTTAGAGCCAATGCGACGAACTGACCAATATGGCTGTCATACTGACTCGGCAGTATTGGCGCTCCGCCAATTACGGTTTGCCCCGACAAGGCTAGAGGAAGGGCGCTCTCGTCTTTTACTCCAAACGCCACCTCTATTTTTCGCAATTCAGGAGAGGCATCTACCTCATACACTTCTGCTTTGATACCCACAGCCGAAGGGTAGTTGCAATCCAGAAAAACGCCCACTACGCGATACAGCGCGACTTCTGCCACAGGAAGCGTGAGGGTCGGCGGTCGGCGGGTCGGGTCTGCAGTTTCAGCCGCGAGAGTAATGCTCGTGCGGTCCTTAAAAGAGCGCAACAGTCGGCGAGCCATGACTTTCCCGGAATAGAGCGCGACAACCAATGACTTATCGTCGGGCTGGGTGGCCTCGGATTCCACGACGAGAAGAGAGTTAATTGGGGCAGAAAACCCCAAGCTATGAGTGTTTAGCCTCATTAGCGCCTTACCTACAAACCATTCGGATGTCAGAACCGATTCATCATCCTGTCCAACTTGGGAGCTCCCCGTTCCGGCGAAGGCCGCCAATTTGGCTATCTTCCTGACATGTATTTCGGGAGGAGTTAGCGGGGTGAATTGCAGCACGTTAGAGACAGCACTTTGCCCCGCATCGCGCTTACGCCATCGACGGAATTCCTCGTGCGCTGTTAGCACTAGTTCACACATCTTTTGTAGATCCTCAGCGACCTCAGAGACGTGAGTGAACTTTATGGAATCTCTTAGCGGATGATGGCTTTTATTCAAAAGCTGCAATGCCTTACTGTTTTGGGAAAACGTTCTGTGTTCACAAAGCTGGACGACCGCAGGTGTACAGAAGAATGGGCTACGATCTTTAAACTTCTGCCGCACCCTATTTAGATGGCTGCTTAAAGAGGCATCGCGAGAGCTGGAAACTGCATATGCCGGGTCATCAAAAAGATCGCCGATTTTTGCCTCGACAAAGATTCGTACCTCACCGACATACTCTTGCGCAGGCAACGCAATATCGCGATTGTCTGGATGGTTAAAAGCTTTCTTCTTCCCTTCCAATCCATCCACAGACAAGGGAAGCTGCAAGGTCGGGCGGACCGAATTCACGGGACTAACAGCACGGTGATCGATAGGTATCTCTAATCTCGTCATTTCAGTGATTACATGCTTGGCAAATACCTTGTCATGTGTTGTCACTATTAGCTGTGCGCCGGAGCCTAAAACGCTTGGAAAAGCCGCCGAAAATCGCTCCATGTTCTCATCGTCCAACAGCTCTTGCGGGTCATCTAAGAGCAAAAAATTTATGCCTCCGCGCTCATTCAAAACATGCTCCCAGAATGCAAGAAAAAAAGCAACGAGCGTTGCCCGAAGAGCCGACGCATTAGCAATGTGCTCAGCGGGGGCACTCATCCCTACGCTTCCTAGTGCGACGCCCAATTCACCCTTTGACGTTACCTCTAGCCCAACAAGATCATGACCATCACTTTGCGTCTTTTGGTAGATTTTTTTCAGCCAACTAGCCGTTGTCCCTTCTAGCTTGGCCCTAAGTCCATCCACTTGCTGCTCAGCCAGCTCTCCCAAGCTAACAATCGACAGTAAGGCAACCGCAGTTCTGTCGTAATTACGAACCGTCTGCTCGGACGCATCAATTGCTTCCAGCATTTTCTTCATCCTCTGGCAATGCGTTAGAGCTGCATTAATGGGGGCGACGCCCTCCACCGCCTTTTGAATGCCCTCCAACTCACTCGTCAATGTGCGGGCCTGACCTTCGATCTTTGCTGAGCTTGCGGTAGGCTGGACGGAGGGGCGTCCGACAATCTGAACGAATGCTTGGGCAACCGCCTTGTCATTACTCTTGCGCCACGCTGCAAAAGCCAAAGCTTTTCTAGCTCGGGCAACATCTCGGCACAATTCGGAGATCAACCCGTTCAAACTCGCAGGCCAGTCGTCCGTGACAAGTTGTAGTGCATCGTCCAACGTGCCCAAGACAGTGTCGCAAAGGATATTTGCTCTGGTCTTCAAAGTATTCAGCTTGCCCGCAAAGCACGTAGATTCGAATAGATCCACCTCTATCAGGTTACGTATCAGGTCTTTTGGATGATCAGGAAGGTCATCGGCGAGTTCGCGCCGCAATGTTTCGGGCAAACTCGTGGCTAAGCGACTTCTTGCTGCTTCCGCCCAACCCGCAATGGTCAGACCAATATATTCAGCATCATCTTTGAATGCTTCCCGGAGATGAACACTGATAAGCCTTCCTGTCACCGGGTCAACCTTCTCCAAAATACTTTCGCCGCACACCACGCAGTCCGTATAAGCAGAACCAGGGTTTTCAAGCGAATCGCTCCGTATCCACCCTGCAATCCTCGCGTAGAGTCGATGCCTTCGCGCCGACTTAGGGTCTTCCGCGAGCGCAGCGACTGTCTGCGCCTGTAGCAATAACTCCTCGATCAACGTCGAGGCATCCACCAAATCTGTCTCTGACAGTCTGCCTAGCGCCCTTAGGCGATCCGCATTTGGCAGCTTTCCTAGCTGTGAAAGCTGCACCATTGCGGGAGCTATGTTCATCTCAATATCACGTCGATCCTCCGGTTCGCTCGGATCGAAACTTGAACCGAGTATGTCGCGGACTGAGGTTAGCCCCTCAGCCTTGACGCTCAGGAAATGGTCCGTTAAAGCCTGGACTTTCTCCGCTACCTTGCCGCCCTCTTTGAGCAAAGGAATGCTCGAGGTAGGTTTAATAGACGGGAATTCTTCCAGCCTTGCCACAAGGTCAGACCGCGCTTCGGTGTATTGGCCTTGTGCGGTTTCGATCTGAGCGTCTAATATTTTCCGAAAGTCAGTTTTCAGTCGCCCGCTAGTGCGTGAGGCGTGACGAGAAAGGTTAACAAGATCGGCCAACCCTGTTAGTTTCGCGACGGCTGCACCTAGCTCCGACGTACTACCCAGCCGCATATAAGGAATCATTGCCGGCATCAAGGTACTGACCCTGTAAGAAATAGGGTCCAGGCCAAGACCCGAAAGGTCGGGTGGAGTCTCCACCAGACGACCTTTTACTCGGCTCTGTGAACGGCGGATTATCTTTTTTTCGCCTAGATCATCTATCAGCGTCAGTTCAACCCAGGTGTCAATTGGTAGAGACTTTTCCACGGCACTGGGGGTGTAAAGTGCTTGAGACGGTAGCGGGGTTACAAAGCTTATGGTGTGCTCAGTTTGAACGTTCCCCTCTTGATCATTCTCGCGTCTACATCTGATGATGAACTCTGCATTAGCAGCCTCTGGGAGCCTTTGCGGACGAACGAGCATCCCGGTGAGGCACCAAGCTATAGCATTAACTATGGATGTTTTTCCGGAGCCATTCCCGCCCTCAAACATTGTTAGCGGCTGAGAGAACTCAATATCGAAGTCCTTAGGCGCTTCCTCTACCGTCCCATAGGAATGGAGGCCCGCGAACCTATGGATTTTCGCGCTATGTAATTTATAGGTTCTTCGTGGCCCCCTCTGTGCTGGGTCCTTGCTCGCGACAGCTTGCAGCTGAGGAGCGCATGTTGCTTTGACTAAAGCTTCGGCATCAGCAAGAAATACATTCGAGGTCCACTTTGCGGGATTTTTTACATACCACGCTAGCGCCCTTTTCGAGTCGTCGGTTTCGAGGTTAAAAACACGATGGGTGCCACCTACCTCAACGCCCGTCCCGGCTAGAAGCGCTGCACATAGGCTTTGGATGGTGTGTAAATGCAGAGGTAACGCGGATCCGTCCAAAGCACTCATCTCCATCCCCTTCGAGTATTAGTTGTCTCATGGTATCAACCACACTCTAAACAGCAAGCCGAATCTATGAGCCATGGGCATCGAGGGGTACGAAATCGACCATATCTAGACATCCCAAATAGGGCTGTCTAAGAAATAAAATAGGTCGGCAGAGAAAACGGCAGCAGCAGCTTACGAACAACGTTCTTGAGCTACCTAGCCGGCCTAATGCGCAACAGTCTCACCCACGCTCGCCCGCTCCCCACCCCAATCCGCTCCAAAGCCCCCGCCAGGCTCGCACAGTCCGGTCCACGTTGTGCCGCTTCTCCAGCCCAAACAGCCCCACGCGGAAGGTCTTGAAGTCCGGCCCCTCGTCGCATTGCAGCGGCACGCCGGCGGCGGTTTGCAAACCCTCGGCCAAAAACTTCTTGCCTGACTGAATGCCGGGGTCGGGATGCAAGCGTATGGCTACACCCCCACCCGCCCAAGCATGAACGGCAACACCACATGCTCAATGGCCCGCAGAAGCCGCAACTCGCCAGCAAAGGAAACTTTTGCCGCTGCTGGGCCATTGGCATTCTCCGCCTCAATGTCGGTGCGCACCACCTTCAGCACTTCAGGCATGAGCGTAGACATACGCCCAAGTTCGCGCTCGCTGATACGACGGGTCAAACCCAGCGCCGCACCCGCAGCCAGAACGGCCGCGCGCGTCACCTCGCCGAATGTTGCGGCACCTGGAAGCGGGATCATCAGCTTGACCTCAGGCCAAAGGGCACGCCCCTCGGCATAGGCTTTGGTGTGGTACACGGCCGTGGAGAGCATGTCGTAAGGCGGTGCGACTTCAATGCCTTCGTTGCTGACCATGAAGGAGATGTTTTTCAGGTGGTTGTCGTCATTGCCGATCAGCAGATTGAACACCAGCCAGCGGTACAGGCGCAGCCTGGCAATGGGCTGGGTGCGGCAGTGGTCGATACAGTCTGCCAGCGTCTGCAGGGTGGCTGATGTGTTTTTGAAGCTGCGGGATTTGTTGAGCAACTGGCAGGCGTCAATCACGTGGCGTCGCTGGGTGGCGCCTTCTTTGTCGATAAAGCGGTCAAAGCGCTGGATCAAATAGACAGGTTCGGGTACGTACTTCCGGTACACCGGCGGTGAGCCCAATTCCAGCAAGGCGCCCAGACGCTGCATGGCGTATTCATTGATGACGGACGATGCGTAGTCGGCGCTGGTGTGGTTGGGCTTGAGGATGTGGGTGGATGGCTCGCTGCCCACAGGCTCGAAGAGTTCGCCGTCGCGGTACACCACCAGCAGCTTGTGCTGGGCGCCGGCCACCGACATACGCTTGGGCGCGGAGGTGCTGAGAGATTGGCGCGGAAGGTTGCGGATGCGCCGGCTCAGGTCTTCATCGGCAAGCGGCTTGAGGCCGCCCGGTGGCTTTGCTTCAACACCGGGGGGCAACAAGACCAGTGAACCGGCGGATTCCGCACCCAGGTATTCCAGCAAGGCAAAGGCGTCATCGCCCTTGATGCCGGATTCCTTGATCAGCGCCTCGCGCAGTGTTTCTTCAGGCAACAGGTTGTCAAAGTACCACTGCACGGGGCGCAAGGTACCGCCGTCAACATGCAAGGGGGTCGCCCTGCTCAAGGCGGGTGACAGGTCAAAGCTGCCCGGCGCGTTGGTCCACGCTGCGTCGTATTCAAAGCGCCAGAGGTCCTCACCCTCGCTGAGGGTGCCTATGCGCTGGCCGTTCAGGTAGGCGTCGAGTGTGCGCACGCTAGGTCCGCTTTGCCGGTGTTTTGCGCGAGGACTTTGCGGGGGCCTTTGCTTCGCTGCGTTTGGCTTTCAGCAATTCCAGCTCCTGCGCTGCGTCCCCGGGAATGTCTACCGACACATGCACCCCCATGTCGGCCAGCACCTTGAGCGCCAGGCCCATGCGAACCGTGTCTTTGCCCAGTTCGAGGTCGGAGACAAACTGCTTGCTCACACCCACGGTGTCGGCCATGTCGTCGAGGCGGAATTTGTGGCTGCGCCTGACCGCCCTGAGTGCGAGGCCGATGTCTTCTACGGAATGAACAGGTATTTGCATAAAAATCCTACGATTGCAGGATTTTTACCATACGGCGCTGCTGAAATCAAGAAAATCCTACGATTGCAGGATTCTTCACGCAAAACCGCTTCCTTGTCGTAAAAATCCTGCGATCGAAGGATTTAAGAGCGATTCAATGGGGTTTTGCACAAATAATCCTGCGATCACAGGATTTTTAAATCAGGTCACTGCCTCCGCAAGCTTGGCTTCCAGCCCAATACTGTCCAAGGCCCCCGCCAGGTTGGCGACGGTGCGGTCCACGTTGTGCCACTTCTCCAACCCAAACAGCCCCACACGGAAGGTCTTGAAGTCCGGTCCTTCGTCGCACTGCAGCGGCACGCCGGCGGCGGTTTGCAAACCCTCGTTTAAAAACTTCTTGCCTGACTGGATGTCGGGATCGGTGGTGTAGCTCACGACCACACCCGGGGCTTTAAAACCTTCGGCCGCCACGCTGGGCAGGCCGCGGCTTTCGAACAAGGTGCGGACCTTGCTGCCCAACTCTTCTTGCTCGGCTTTGACTTTGGCAAAACCGTAGGCCTGCGTTTCTTTCATGGTGGCGCGCAGGCGTGTGAGGGCGTCTGTCGGTAGCGTTGCGTGGTAGGCGTGGCCGCCTTTTTCGTAGGTTTCCATGATCTGCAGCCACTTCTTCAGGTCGCAGGCAAAGCTGGAGCTGGTGGTGGTCTCGATGGCCGTGCGTGCGCGCTCGCTGAGCATGACCATGGCGCAGCAGGGTGAGCTGCTCCAGCCTTTTTGTGGGGCTGATATCAGGATGTCTACGCCTGTGGCTTTCATGTCCACCCACATGGCGCCTGAGGCGATGCAGTCGAGCACAAACAGGCCGCCCACGGCATGCACGGCGGCGGCGACGGCCTGGATATAGCTGTCGGGCAGCATCATGCCGGAGGCCGTTTCTACATGCGGGGCAAAGACCAAAGCAGGCTTTTCTTTGGCGATGGCGGCGACGACGTCGGCCACCGGGGCGGGAATCCACGGCGCCTGGGCGCCGGCGGCTGTCTTGCGGGCCTTGAGCACGGTGTGCGAGGCGGGGATGTTGCCCATCTCGAAGATTTGCGTCCAGCGGTAGCTGAACCAGCCGTTGCGAATGACCATGACATGTTTGCCGGCCGCGAACTGGCGGGCTACGGCTTCCATGCCGTAGGTGCCGCTGCCGGGCACCAGGGCGACCGAGTGCGCGTGGTAGACCTCTTTGAGGATGGCGGAGATGTCGCCCATCACGCCCTGGAAGCTGCGCGACATGTGGTTGAGCGCGCGGTCGGTGTAGACGACTGAAAATTCCAGCAAACCGTCTGGGTCGACATTGGGCAGAAGTCCGGGCATGTCTCTCTCCTTTTTATAGGGAAGTCGGGCTGGCAGCTTAGCACCGCGGCCCGGTTCGCGACAGCCCCGGCGCCGGGAAACCGCTTTAGCGCTGGGGCGACATTTCCGCAGCCAGCGCGCGAGCCGCGTTGGCGTACACCAGCACGTCCACCCCCACGGCCACAAAGGTACAGCCCAGTGCCAGGTAGCGGCGCGCCTGGGCCACGTCGCCGGTCAGGATGCCGGCGGCCTTGCCGCTGGCGGTGATGGTTTTGATGGCGGCGTCAATCGCGGCCTGGACTTCGGGGTGGCCTGACTGGCCGCGGTGGCCCATGGAAGCGGCCAGGTCGGCCGGGCCTATGAAGACGCCGTCCACACCCTCGACCGCGCAGATGGCGGCGAGGTTGGCCATGGCGGTCGTGCTTTCGGCCTGCACCAGCAGGCACACTTCATCGTCGGCCACGGCCAGGTAGTCGCTGCGTGCGTTCCAGCGCGAGGCCCTGGCAATTGCGCTGCCGACGCCGCGCACGCCCTGGGGCGGGTAGCGCGTGGCGGCAACCATATGGGCGGCCTGGGCGGCGGTGTCGACCATGGGCACGAGAAGGGTTTGCGCGCCTATGTCGAGCACCTGTTTGATGAGGTGCTCGCTGCCTTCCACTACGCGGACTACGGGCTGCGAAGGGTAAGGCGCAATCGCCTGCAATGCAGACAGCGTGCTTTGCAGGTCATTGGGCGAATGCTCGCCGTCAATCAGCAGCCAGTCAAAGCCGGCGGTGGCGCTGACTTCGGCCATGTAGGGCGAGGCCATGGACAGCCACAGGCCGATTTGCGGCTTGCCGGCTTTGAGGGCGGCTTTAAAGGGATTGCCTGTGGGTGCCATGGATGCTTCCTTGCTCAACTCACGCGTTAAACGTCAGGCCGCTTTGCCCGGGTATTGCTCAAAAAAGCCTATGGGGTGGATATCGATGTTCCAGCCCACGTCTTCGCCCAAGGTGGCGGCCGGGTGCAGCGAGGCGATGCGTACAGCTTCTTCCCGGCTGTCGGCTTCGATGATAAAAAATCCACCGACCAGCTCTTTGGCCTCGGCAAAGGGGCCGTCGGCCACCGTGGTCTTGCCGCCGCGCGGCTGCAGGCGGAAGGCGGGCCCGCCCAGCGAAGCGCTCAGGCGCAGCTGCCCGGTGGCCTTGAGCTCGGCATCCTTGGCGGGACACTGGCTGACCAGCGCCTTGCGGTCAGCCGGTGACAGGGCAGCCATGTCGGCGGGTTTGTAGTTGGCGAGGCAGAGGTATTTCATGGTGTTTCCTTCAAAAAATGGTTGATGACACCTTTACGACGAACGGGTTCGACAGATATCGACACGCCCCGCCAAAAATAATTTCAACCTGATTCAGGCTAACAAGCCCGCCAGGTCCGCCATGTCGGTAAACACCAACGAAGCCCCGCTGGCCTTGAGCGCATTGGGCGCGTCGTGGCCCATTTCTGAAGGGCTGTAGCCATAGACTGTGCAGCCGGCCGCCACACCCGCCGTGACGCCGGTCACGGTGTCTTCGACCACGGCGCAGCGTTTGGGGTCCACGCCCAGGGCCGCGGCTGCCGCCAGGTAGACGTCGGGGAAAGGCTTGGAGCGCGGCAGTTCGTGGCCGCTGAAGATGCGGCCCTTGAAGAAGGGCATGAGGCCGCACTTTTCAAGCTGCAGCTCGACCTTGAAGCGGTCGGCGCCCGAGGCGCAGGCGATGCGGCCCTGGTAAAGCGTGTGGACCTTGGCAATGGCGTCGACGGCGCCGGCTATGGCTTTGAGGTCGCGCATCAGGCCCTGGTTGCGGCGCTCGCGGAACTGGACCATCCACTCTTCGGTCAAGGGGCTGCCGGTGTTGGCGGCGATCAGCGCGGCTTCGTCCTTGACGGCCTTGCCGACAAAGATGCGCATGCATTCGGCGGGGCTGAGTTTCCAGCCGCGCTCTTCGAGCATGTCGCGCAGCACACCGTTGGTAATGGGTTCGCTGTCGACCAGCACGCCGTCACAGTCGAATAACACCGCGTCGAATTTCACCGGGAGCCTTTCTGTTTTGTTGCGTCACGCCACGGCGGCCAGGCGTCTACTTCTAGAGCGCGTCGCCGTCCACATAGTACCAACGGCCAGCCTCATGGACGAAGCGGCTGCGCTCATGCAGGCGCACCGCGGGGCTGCCGGGGCTTTTCTGGCGCGCGACAAATTCGACTTCGGCGTGCGTGGCGTCAAGCTGGCGGTGGCTGCGCACTTCCAGGCCCAGCCATTTGGTGCCGGGATCAA
>Ga0209564_1002014_pt1 | contig 17709 bp, 17 predicted proteins | sample AraplaCol_mMF_r2_FD_184272 | JGI IMG/M metagenome (GOLD analysis project Ga0209564, IMG submission 184272) | Arabidopsis root microbial communities from North Carolina, USA - plate scrape MF_Col_mMF_r2 (SPAdes) (version 3) | ecosystem: Host-associated > Plants > Roots > Endosphere | place: USA... | reverse complement strand
GATAGGCTGGCGTCTCTTGAGAGAACCTTGGGCAAGTAAGGCCGCCTCAGTTGAAAGGATTCCGTCGGCGAGAACCATCGCGCGCCTGATGACCATCGGCCGAGACTTGCTCACGAAAGCGGAGGCTGTCACGGTCTCGGCGATCGAAGCTGGTGTACCAACCCTGGTCGAGGCACGCGAGATCATCGCCGAATTCCACCTGATGATCCGACGCAAGACCGAGGCGGGCCTCATCCCATGGATCGAGCGCGCCCGCGCCAGTCTCGTCGCCTCGTTCTCCAGCGGCGTCGCGAAGGATGAGGCGGCGGTACGGGCGGCAATCACTTCACCATTGTCCAACGGCCAGACTGAAGGTCAGATCACGCGCCTCAAGCTCGTCCGACGTCAAAATGTACGGCCGCGGCAAAATCGATCTGCTTCAAGCCAGACTAATTCGTTCAGAATAGTCGGCGCTGCACCAAACTTGCGTCAGAGCCAATATTGCAGGCCGAATGACAAGCAGGAGGAGCCGGCGCGCGAGGCCGCCGATCGTGGATTCCAGGATCAGCTCATCACCCGTGTGGGCGAGATGACTGGTGTCGCGCTCCCCAAGGATTAGGGATCACGAGCTGGGCGTCACCTCCATCCAAACACAGTCCCCCGGATTCCTACGGAGCGATCGCCATCTATCGTTTACGCACTGCTGGTACGATATCTCCCGCATGGGCAGCGACATCGATCCTCAAAATCAGGCTGAGGCGGCGATGAAGGAGGCCGTCAACGCCGATGGTTTCGAACGGCAGCGTTGAATTCAGGTCGCGCAGGCCTGGCTCGAGCTCGCTCGGCCGGCAGAGGGTAGGTACCGTTATGGACGAGAGAAGGGCACGAACGTTTATAATGGCAGCGGCCTTGACCTTGCTCCCAAATCCCGTTTTGAGTTCGCCCTCGCCTCGGTTCAGCCAGGCATGGAAGCCCGACCGCGACACACCCAGCGCACCCATAACCATGCCACCGGCCAGATCGCCCGGTGCTTCGCGATGAAGACGAACTTCATGTCGCTTCCTTCGCGAAGAAAGCTGCGGCCTTTTTTAGGATATCCCGCTCGGCCTTCAGCTTGGCGACCTCACGGCGCAACCGCTCGATCTCGTGCTGCTCGGGCTTCATCTGCCCATGACCGGGAAAGGCCTGTACCGGATCGGCGCCAAGCTCCTTCACCCACTTGCGCAGAACATTCTCATGAACATCCAGGTCCCGGCCGGCTTGCGCCACCGATACCCCGCGCTCCCGCACCAGCTTAACCGCCTCGACCTTGAATTCGCGACTGAACTTCCGTCTCTTCATCGCCCACCTCCGGCTTCATGAAACACCTAATCTCGGTGTCCATCAAACCGGCAGCAGCTCAAATCTCAGATTGGCGGTTTTGGCTCATCATGATGATGGGCGCTGCGTAAGCCGCCTGGAAGGAAAGAACCAAGTTCAGCAAAATGAAGGGAAAAGGGTCCCAATGTCTGATGAATGCTATCATGTTCAGCATGATCCAAATGCCAAGAAGGACGCTTTGGATGATGATGAAGCACCAAGAACCAACTGTTTCAGCGACCCGGTCAGCAAGCATCGCGCCCGGCGTCAGTGCGAGCTTGGGTAAGTTGCGGGCTGGCTTTTGAGTCCGGAGTTCTCGCAGCCGCTCCTGGTCTTCTGGACTGAGGTGGACTTATGGGTTTGCTCATTGGTCATTTGTTGCATCCACAGTTGAGAAGGGTCTACGGGCCACGGGAGGAAGCTAGTACTACCATCGACGGCTGTTGCCTGATCTCTGTTGCCGAAAATCCGTGAATCTGAATCAGGCGGGCAGTAGCTACAAAGGCGACGAGGCGGCCTGCGCTGGCCGCGACGCCGGGTTCGCAAGGCCGCGTCGGCCAGCAGAGGAAGGAGTGATCCGGATGACTATACCAGCGAAAGCCGAGGCGCCGCCGCCGACCGTCTTCGTTTTGGAGATCGACGGTCAGCCCATTCTGGCGTTCAGAGCTGCGACGATTCGTCAGGCCAGAGAACTCGGCAAGGAGGACTGGCTGCAAGACGATTTGAAGCGAATGATGATCGGACACAGGCCGCTTTGGAATGGGAAGTCGCCGATCAGGGTGCGTCGCGCCAAGCCAGAAGAAGAAGTGTACTACGTTGACGCGAAAACGGAGAATGCTGCAGGCGATTCGCCTTTGGTCTTTCTGGTTCGGCGGGACGATCAAGCGGATGCAGGTAGTCCCGTCACCCGTGGATCATTTCCGCCCCGGAGATGATTTCGAAGTAACACCTTATCGGCGGACTGGGCGGCCTCGTTGACGAACGAGATTATCGCGACCTGCTGCACCGATGCCACGTCCCGAACGACATCCACAGTTAGCTGCTGAGAGCCCCGAGGAAACTCTCGCGCCACGCCGCAATGCTATTGCGGCGTAGTACCACCATCATGGCCCGCCAACGGTCGCATCGCTCTCCAAGTGGCATCCCCAGCGCTGTCTGCAATGCTTCGGCGACGGCGTCGGGGTCATACGGGTTGGCGATCACGGCAGTGTCGAGTTCGTAGGCCGCGCCGGCAAAGGGCGAGAGAACGAGCACGCCAGGGTCATCGGGGTTCTGTGCAGCGACATACTCCTTGGCAACCAGGTTCATTCCGTCGCGCAACGGAGTGACAAGAGCGACGCGGCTGAGCCGAAAGAAGCCAGCGAGCGAACGCTGCGAGAAGCTCCTGTTCAAATACTGGATCGGCGCCCAATCGAGTTCCGCGTAGCGACCGGCCACGTCGCCCGCCAGCGCACCAAGCCTCTGTCGCAACGCACGGTATTCAGGAACGTCGCTGCGCGTTGCGGTGGCGATCTGCAGCAAGCGGACGTGGTTGCGGTATGCGGGATAGCCCTCGAGAAAGGCGGCGAACGCTTTGAACCGGTGCTCGAGACCCTTACTGTAATCCAGCCGGTCCACCCCAATGATGAGCTTGCGCCCCCGGAGACTCTCCTGCAGCCGGCGGGCCGTTCGGGATTTCACAGCGCGACTAGCCATTTCGGCGATCGCTTCAGTATCGATACCAATCGGGAAGGCGCCGGCGCGCAGAACCCGATCGAAAGCGCGAACGTGGCCATCGGACGAAATCGTGCCTCCTGCACGGCGAAGGATGGCGTCATGGAAGGCGGTCAAATCCTCCACCGTCTGGAAGCCGACGAGATCGTAAGCGCACAGTGATTTCAGCAGGTCGCCGTAGTGAGGAAGGGTCGCCAGCACCCCCAAAGACGGAAACGGCGTATGCAAGAAAAACCCGATCCGCTGTGTGGCGCCGGCGCGACGAAGTTCCTCGGCCATCGGGATCAGATGGTAGTCATGCACCCAGACGAGGTCACTCGGGCTGAGCAGGGGCGCGAGGGCGTCGGCGAGCACGGCGTTCACCCGTCGATAGGCGGCCAAGTCCCGGCGGGTAAAGTTCATGAGGTCAAGGCGATAGTGGAATAAGGGCCACAGTGCCGCGTTGGAGAAGCCGCTGTAGTAGCCGTCATGGTCCGCGCGGGTAAGATCGACGGTAGCGTACGTCACTCCCTCGGTCTCAAAAACGTTCGGCTCTTTTGTTGTTTCTCCAAGCTTGCCACTCCACCCGAACCATAAGCCTCCAGCCTGATGCAGAGCGTCGACGAGGCCGGTCACGAGCCCGCCGCTGCGCTGCGCAGCTTCTGCCGGCAAGGCGACACGGTTGCAGACGATGACCAAGCGGCTCAAGCGGGTTCCCTCCGCACTGTCAGGGTTGCGTCGAGCCGAGCCGCCAAAAGATCTCGGCGAACACGGCAACGCAATGATCGGCGGTGACATCCGCCGGTGCCCACATTCGCTCGGTCCTCGCGCGAAAATCCACAATTCCTTCTACCGGAACTGACGGTCCCGTCATCAGGCAATCTGGGCGGGCGTTAGCTGTAAAACATATAGATCTTCCCGCAGTAAATATAGGATACTCTGCCGACGATCTGGATTGTTGGGCGCTGTCTAAAGCTGATCTTCGCCAGGATTTCGACGGCAGACGCCCCGGGTGTGCCTCTCGATCTCAGCCAGTGCGGCGTCGAGCGAGGCGTGCGGCCCTTGCTGTATGCCGGCCATAGTTTCCGATGCGTGGCCCTCCGGATGGATCATGAACTGACGTGGAGCGCTTGCCGTGATGCGCCCCATCGAGCGGCCGAGCAGGTCCGTCAGCTGCCAAACCGTGCCTCCCTCTGCCGGTGTAACGATCACATCCACGGTGAGCCTTGAGTCTGTACGCCGCGCGAACAAACCGCTGCAATAACCGATGGGCGAACTACCGAGTTCCGCGGCCGCGGCATTCTCGGTACTGGAAGGATTGGCGCTTCGGATCGCCCCGCGATCGAGCGAATGGCGCTTAATGCCGATATATGCGACTATATAGAATGGTCAAAAAGAAAGGTCGAAGGCCAAGGTCGGGAGAAGAAATTGCAACCGCTCTCGACCGTTGGGACGAGGAAGGCGGAGCGCAGGAGTTGGCGTGGCCTTTACCCTATGAAGCCAGCGATTTGCGCGATGTGGAGCGCAGAGTCCTGGAATGTCTGGGTGCCGCCCTTGTCAGCGAATGGAATGATCTGCCTACTGACGTCCAGCGCAGGCTCTTCGAGCACGCGGCCTCGGGCAAATCGCACGACGCCACCGTGTTGAAGACGCGGATCGCCCGTTTCCTGCATGATCATAAGGTGCTTCGGGTGGGCGCTAACACGACTTTGGCAGATTTGTTCACACCTTGCTCTTCGCTGACCTGTGTTCTGCAGTACCCGTATCGCGGATCTGATGGCTGAAGAATGAGAGCGACGATGGCGGGACGCGCGGCTGGCAGGTTGGGCTGAGGTGGTGGCCGTCGTTTCATTTTTGCGCCCCGTCTTGGCAATGCGGAAGTGCTGCAAGAAGGCCTAAGCAACCATCGTCATAAGAGCGTGACGATGAAGACCGTGCCAGAACCGTCCCATCGCGCCATGACGGTTGTAGCCAACCGCTGCAAGTCTATCTCGGCTGGTAGATTTGCGAGATAGCATTTCTTCTCTCCGAGTCGCGATGCTTGCCGATCGCCAACTCGCATTTTTTCACTTGGCATCAGCAAGCATTTCGTCCGCCGGCATCTATAACAAATCCGCGATGTGTATTGCCTTGTGTTTGGTGACTTCGCAGCCATCTCATGATAAATAGTTAGCTAATCTCGGCACAAAGAGCACTGTAAACGGATTGCTTCACTATCGCGCCGATGCAAAGCCGTTTCTGAAGGATAGCCGATCATGACCATGCGCTCCCGACGCGAAACGGTCACCTTCAAGCATCCCTTCCGGATCAAGGGCATCGACCGCCTCCTGCCTCCGGGTGCCTACGAGGTCATCACCGATGAGGAGATGATCGAAGGATTGTCGTTCGAGGCGTTTCGCCGGGTTGCCACTATGATCACGGTGCCGGCGGCGCCGCCGCGCACTTCAACGGTGGAGAGGATTTCCATCGACCCGGTCGATTTGGCTGACGCTCAGCGCATTGATGCCGACGCGGCTCGTGAGTGACGCACCACTCGATCTCGACAAGCACCGCTGAATGGCTGCACAAGAAGCGACCGACGTCGGGCGCATTCTGGCGCACGTCGAGAACAACGCAATGCCCCTGCGCGATGGGAAGCTTTCTTAAATCTGATGATACGGCGTCCAACGACTTTCGCACCACACAGCTGGCCTTCACCGGATCCTTAGCTGCCGCGGTCTTGGCAGCTATTTCGTGTTGCTCTGAGCAGAATATCGTTTCGGGACGGTCTTGTACGTCCCCTTGCGGCGGCTTATGTGCTGATTAGCACTCTCTGGCCACGACTGCCATTTCGTCCAAAGCAACAACAACAAGAAAACAGGAGGACAGCATGAAATTCCGTCCGCTTCACGACCGCGTTGTGGTCAAGCGCATTGAGGCCGAAGACAAAACCGCTGGTGGCATCATCATTCCGGACACTGCCAAGGAAAAACCTTCGCAGGGCGAGATCACGGCGGTTGGCCCAGGCGGCCGAGATGAATCCGGCAAACTGATTCCCATCGATCTCAAGGTTGGCGACCGCGTCCTGTTCGGCAAGTGGTCAGGCACCGAGGTCAAGCTCGATGGTCAGGAACTACTGATCATGAAGGAAAGCGACATTATGGGCGTTCTCACTGAGCTGCCCGCCGCCAAGAAGAAGGTCGCATAGACGCCAGCCAATTTTCCTTATCCTGAGCCGTCCCTGCAGCCCGCGTCTCGAAGGACGAGGCCTGCAAATTCAAGTCCCGCCACTTAAGGGCTCGTCCAGTCGCACGGTCCTTGGATCTGACCAGTTGAAAACGGAGATCATTATGTCGGCCAAAGAAGTTAAGTTCGGCGTCGACGCCCGCGACAGGATGTTGCGCGGTGTTGAAATTCTCAACAATGCGGTTAAGGTCACGCTCGGGCCCAAGGGCCGGAACGTCGTGCTCGACAAGTCGTTCGGCGCCCCCCGCATCACCAAAGACGGCGTCACTGTCGCCAAGGAGATCGAGCTTGAGGACAAGTTCGAGAACATGGGCGCGCAGATGGTGCGAGAAGTTGCCTCCAAATCGGCAGATGCAGCTGGCGATGGCACCACCACCGCGACCGTGCTCGCGGCTGCGATCGTCCGTGAAGGCGCGAAGGCGGTTGCCGCCGGTATGAACCCGATGGACCTGAAGCGCGGTATCGACCTCGCGGTGGAAGCCGTGGTCGCCGATCTCGTGAAGAACTCCAAAAAGGTCACCTCGAACGAGGAGATCGCCCAGGTCGGCACCATCTCGGCCAACGGCGACGCGGAGATCGGCAAGTTCCTCTCCGACGCCATGAAGAAGGTCGGCAACGAGGGTGTCATCACCGTCGAGGAAGCCAAGTCGCTCGAGACCGAGCTCGACGTCGTCGAGGGCATGCAGTTCGACCGCGGCTACATCTCGCCGTACTTCGTCACCAACGCCGACAAAATGCGCGCCGAAATGGAAGACGCCTACGTCCTCATCCACGAAAAGAAGCTATCTCAGTTGAATGAACTGCTTCCGCTGCTGGAAGCCGTCGTCCAGAGTGGCAAGCCGCTTGTGATTATCGCGGAAGACGTCGAGGGCGAAGCGCTCGCGACCCTGGTCGTGAACCGCCTCCGCGGCGGTCTGAAGGTCGCGGCCGTGAAGGCTCCGGGCTTCGGCGATCGCCGCAAGGCCATGCTGCAGGACATCGCGATCCTGACCGGCGGCCAGGCGATCTCGGAAGATCTGGGCATCAAGCTCGAGAACGTCACGCTCAACATGCTCGGTCGCGCCAAGAAGGTGATGATCGACAAGGAGAACACCACCATCGTCAGCGGCGCCGGTAAGAAGGCCGACATAGAGGCGCGGGTGGCGCAGATCAAGGCGCAGATCGAGGAGACCTCCTCGGACTATGACCGTGAAAAGCTGCGGGAGCGTTTTGCCAAACTCGCGGGCGGCGTCGCGGTGATCCGCGTCGGCGGCGCGACCGAGGTCGAGGTGAAGGAGCGCAAGGATCGCGTTGATGACGCGATGCACGCGACCCGCGCGGCCGTCGAGGAAGGCATCCTGCCGGGCGGCGGCGTCGCCCTGCTGCGTGCTTCCGAGCATCTCAAGGGGCTGCGCACCAAGAACGATGACCAGAAGACCGGCGTCGAGATCGTGCGCAAGGCGCTGTCTGCGCCGGCCCGCCAGATCGCGATCAACGCTGGCGAGGACGGCTCCGTCATCGTCGGCAAGATCCTGGAGAAGGATCAGTATGGCTACGGCTTTGACTCCCAGTCCGGCGAGTACGGCAACCTGGTCACCAAGGGCATCATCGACCCGACCAAGGTCGTTCGTGTGGCGATTCAGAATGCGGCTTCTGTTGCGGCGCTCCTGATCACTACCGAAGCCATGGTGGCCGAATTGCCAAAGAAGAACGCCGGCGGTGGCGGCATGCCTCAAGGTGGCGGCATGGGTGGTATGGATTTTTAAGTCCTACTCGTTCACAGCTCGTGAGGACGCCTTGTGCAATATCTCAAAATCAGCACTTTGCATTGCAGCCGGGTGGCGGGTGAGAATTGTTACCAAACCAGTCAGGACGCACCCCACCGTTACTGGATTTTGGGAAGTGCATAGCTCCGCCCTGGTTGGTCGCCCCCGTGATTAGACCGAAGACCGCGATCATCTGGGACGCGGGGATCATGAGTAGCAGGCCGGCTACGATCGAGACACCCGGTGCAATAGCGACCACAGCGAGCAGCAGCACAATAGGGGCCGAAGGAGTGCTTGTGTAGGCGACCCATCAGCCAGCCCAGGGTAAAGCGATCTTGCCGGTGCCTCGTCGAGCTCGTCAAGCTGCAGCGCAGCGTGATTGAGCGCGGCCAGCGAATCCTTGTCATCGTCGAAGGTCGCGACGCCGCCGGCAAGGATGGCACGATCAAGTCGATTGTGGAACATCTAAGCCCGCGTGATACCCGCATCGTAGCGCTGGGGCCGCCGAGCAATCGGGAGCGGTGTTCATGGTACTTCCAGCGTCACGTTTCGCACTTGCCCGCGGCAGGAGAGATCGTGCTGTTCAATCGCAGTTGGTACAACCGTGCTGGAGTTGAGCGTGTCATGAACTTTTGCACCAAGAAGGAAACCGAGGAATTCCTCAAGACCGTGCCGGGTTTCGAAGCAATGATTGAGCGTTCGGGGATCACCCTGCTCAAGTACTATCTTGATATTTCGAAACAGGAGCAGAAGCGACGGCTCGCCGACCGCCAAAGGGATCCCCTGAAGCAATGGAAGATGAGCCCCATCGATGCCAAGGCGCAGAAGCTTTGGAAAGCTTATTCCGAAGCACGGGACAAGATGCTGGAGCGGACGCACACCGTCACCTCGCCCTGGACCGTGGTCCGCGGCGGTGACAAGGAACATGCGCGGCTTAATATCATTCGCGATGTGCTGTGGCGGCTGAACTATCCGGGAAAGCACCGTCGTCTCCACAGGCCCGATCCGGCGGTCGTTTTTCCTTACGATAAAGCCTGTTATGAGCGCGGCCTGATCGAGGCTTAGGTGGCTTACCTTGATGCCTCAGTTTGCATCGAGCGAAATTCTGTAGCCTGCATTTTCGAGAGCGGCGAGGACGGCTGTTGCGATAGTCTTGCATTCGTTGGGCTCTTTGTAAGTTTTCGGCCACACCGTCCCGTTTCCCGCGTCTGGAAAATCAACGAAAGCTGATTGAATAGCGCGTTCGATGATCCGTTGGAGCTTCTCATCCCGTATCATTGCCTTGTCTCCCGCTCTCGACGATCGTCAATATCGCCAGTTTACCTAGAGCCGTTGCGGCGCGCCGCCAATGCGCTCGAGCGCAAAAAAACCTGTTTGAAGGAGCAAAACGTATTCTCGTTCCTCCGATCATCAGCGCAGGCGAGCGTAGCTCTCACCGATTTGCGACGCTCAGGCCAGGCCTCTTTGCGGCTGGCGACGCGGGGGACGGCGTCTATCGGCAAGCTGTCACGCCGGTCTCGGCTGCATGACGGCACTTGAGGCCACTCGCTTTCTCTTGGCCCAATGTCCTTCCAGCCGGCGCGCTTGTCCTATTGAAGATAGGCTCAACCCTTAAGCGGCAGGTCGAGCAATGTATGGCTGTAATTTCAATTACATTCGAGTTCGCAGTTTTGTTCTGAGTGGCGCGCCATTCAGAACAGTCCAACGAACTCTGACTCAGTACGTCTTCAGCATTGTGAGCTCGCCGGCATCGGCTCGGTTTTTGGCGGCGAGCAAGATCTCCCTCATCTGCTTGATCACCTGCGGTTCTAGGGCTTCGATCTTCGCCGCGATCTGCGGATCAAGAATGCCTTTGCGGCCATACCGCCCTCGAACGTCGCTGGCATGTCCGAGAATGCGGTCGCGCGTGCGTTGTGCGATCGCATCATTGTCGAGCCAATCGGCCATGAGGTGCCGCGTCGAATAGAGGGTAAGGTCCGCGCGATCGAGTTTCAGTTTCGTCTTCACGTACTGCCATGCCTTGCTCAGCGGCTGCGACCAGCGGATCGTACCGTCTTTGCGAGTATAGGCGTCCCATTCCGGGAAGAGCCGTTCCTCTTGCTTGTCCATCAGATCCTGCATTCGATCCAGCAGCCCCAACTCGATGAGAAGCGGATGGATCGGAATGACCCGCCCGGCAGCGTTCGTCTTCAGATTGCGCAGATCCTTCACCGCGACGCGGCCATGGCGAGCATCGAACGGGCGCAAGTCGAAATAGTAGAACTCGCCATCGGTTCGGATATCGGCGCATTTGAGCTGGCCGACCTCGCCGGGCCTCATGCCGGTGAGGATGCAGATCAAGAAACCCCAGTAGATGTGCGATTGCACGAAGTACCGGCCGGGCTGCCAGACGTGCACGCGATTCTTGCAGCCGGTGAAGAGCGGCAGGCGCAACAGCGTCAGCAGCTCGTCATCGTCGAAGGCATCGCGCGGCAGCGGCGCCAAATTTTCGGGATCGATGCACACGAACTTGGGACGCGGTCCGCAGTAATGCTTTTCCGCGATGGCGAAGTCGACGAACTTATAGAGCCCGGCCCAGTACCGGCTCTTGATGGTGGTGGTCGTCACGCGCTCGAGCTGCGACCACTTCGTCTCTTCCGCATATTTGTAGCGCTGGAAAAGCGTCTTCGCGAACTGGCGTGGAATGTTATCGCGATTGGGGATATCCGGCAGCGCCTCGTCGAGTTGCTTCCATTTGGCATCGGACAGTTCATCCATCCGCGGGTTGTCCAGGAAATCGATGGCGAACTGGATGACGGGTTCAGCTTCTCCGCGGCCCTTCGCGGTGTGTTTCCGCTTGCGGTCCAGCGGTTTGAGAAATTCCGCGAGCACGTCGGACATCCGGCAGGAATTGTCTTCGGCGGCCTCCCCGGTGGGGGCACATACCGCGGGCTCGGAGACCGGCGAGATCGAGCCCACCTTCTGCGCCGGAAGCAACGGAAGCCTTTGGGCGACTGCGTCCTGCACGAGGCGATCGATCATCGCGATGGGATCGAACGGTTGTGCGACCGCCGGGGCGGCGGGCGCCGTCCAGCCTTCCTTGACCGCCTCGGCCGCGTCATGCCGGCCGTTTTCATAGGCACGCCGAACGTTTAGGCGGGCGATCTCGCTTTCGGCCGCCTTGTTCTGGTTGACGAAGTCGACCCAGGTGCTCGGCATCCGAGGGAAACGCTGCGGGTAGGCATAGCCGCGGTCCTGCGCCCGGCCGAGATAGCGCCTGACCTCATGTTCGAACGCGCAGCGCTCGGCCAGCAGCCGCTCGTTCGCCGGCACGCCATGCTCGACATAGGCGTGCAGCCGCGCGTCGAGGATGGTCCCCAACGCCTCCAGGTCGGGAGCCGCGATCAGCTCCTGCACCCATCCGAGATTGTCCATCAGCCGCCGCCTAGCCTCATCAAAATTCCCGGTCCTGAGGCTGACACGAAGGAGGGGGAGCCCAAAGAGCTGAGCGGCCTGTTTCCCCAGCCGAATCTGCAGGAAATAGCGTCCATCGCCGCGCCGGGCGAGGTAGGAAGGACGAGCCACGCGTAGGCCGTTCCGGGGGGCGGGCCGGGTGAGACATCCCCGTGGGATGTAACACCATCAAATCCGCTACCACATTCCGGCCAACGTGCTGGAAAAGCTCAGGATTTCGCTTCGATTTTAGACCTGGTAGCGCGTCCCTCTCCCGCTACCAATCATCTCCCCAAGCTCCCATTTGATAGCTCGGTAGACCTCAGCCGATCCTGATGCATGGCGCCGAGTCTATTTGAACGGCGCGCCGCTTGTGCTGCCTGCAAGCACGCGCCCCAACGGTGGGGAGTGTGGCGACATGGTCGAAGGTCTGCCAAGCGAAGTTGAAGTCATCACGCTGTTCGTTGATGACATCGCGGCTTCGAAGGCGTTCTACGCCAAGGTTTTCGCATCCGAGATCGTCTGGGAGGATGCCGTCTCGTCTGTCTTGAGATTCGGCGGCGGCCTCCTGATCAATCTTGTCGACGTCTCCCAGGCGCCTCCGCTTGTCGCGCCGTTGCCGGTTGGGCCGTCTTCCGCGGGGCCCCGCGCGCTGTTGACGATCAGGGTCGCTGACGTCGATGAGGTGTGCTTGGCCCTTCGGGAGATCGGTGTCGATCTGCTCAACGGCCCGATCGACCGTCCATGGGGACGGCGAACCGCATCCTTCGCCGATCCTTCAGGTCATGTCTGGGAGATCGCCCAGCTGATCGGACGGACGTAGGTCGTAGGACGGGGAGAGCAGTTGCGAAACATGTCACACCTCGTCCGTGGATAGAAACTTGATGGGTTTCGCTTCGCTCAACCCATCCTACGGGCTGCGCAGAATCGTTCGCTCGCGAACCCCACGCTTTACTCCGCCATCTCTATGCGAGAGACGCGCCCCCTCCATCAATGCGCTATGCCGACAGGAACTTCGTCAGGAGCTCCGCGGTGTCGGTGGGGTTTTCCTCGGGGAAGAAGTGACCGCCCTTGACCGCCTGGCCATGCACGTCGTCGGCCCACTTCCGCCAGAGTCCCAGGGCGCCCCCATCCGGCCCGTAGAATGTATCGAGGGGGCCACCGGACGCCCACAGATGCAGCATCGGGCACTTGATGCGCCGCCCTTCCTTCTGGTCCGCCTTGTCGTGTTCGATGTCCAGCGCCGCGGCTGCGCGATACTCCTCGCAGATGGCATGCACACGCGCCGGATCGCGATATGTCTCGGTGTATTCCGCCCTGACTTCGGGGCTGAACGAACCCTGGCCGAACGGATTGTCGAAGACCGCATCGGGCGCACCGCCCAGGTATTTTTCGGGCAGCGGGGCCTTCTGCGAGAGCAGACTCCACGGCCAGTAGGTCATGGCGAATTTTGCGTCGGCGTGGCCCCAGGCTTCCGAGATCGGCACGACGTCGAAGACCGCGAGGCGTCGCACCCTCTCAGGATGATCGAGCGCGAGGCGATAGGAAACCCGACCGCCGCGATCGTGTCCGACCAGATCGAATCTGGAGAAGCCGAGCTTGTCCATCACGGCGACGAGCTCCTTCGCCATCGCGCGCTTCGAGTAGGGATAATGATCTTCCGCGGAGGCGGGGATGCCGCTGCGACCATAGCCGCGAAGATCGACGCAGATCACCGTGTGCTTGCCGGCGAGATGCGGCGCCACGTGACGCCACATCAGGCTGGTTCGCGGAAATCCATGGACCATGAGCAGCGGTGATCCGCTGCCGTAGCGCCTGATGAAGATGGTGTTGTCGTCGGTCTTGATCTCCGCCGTCTCGAACTGATCGGACGCGGGCGCGGGGGATGCGGGCGGGGATTGGCCGGCAGCGCGCTGCGGCAGAAGTGCCAGTGACAGTGCGGCGCCGGACGCGGCGGTCATCGCCTGGACGAAGCTGCGGCGCTCGATCTTTGTCTCTTCGATCATCTCTGATGTCCTTCAAGGTTGGCGCAGCGCACTTGCCAACCCCCCTTCGATGACAGCGCGGCGGGACATGCTAACAGCGCCGTGGCATCGCGCTTTCGCACGATTAGCGTCTCTGACGCGTTCGTGCGCAAAACGCCGTCATCCGGCCCGTGCAATGAGGCCGAGGCAAAAACAATCGGGAATTGATCGTCGGAATGATCGTCCACTTGTAACCAGACCGGCTGGACCGCCGAATAGGGGAGGTCCGGTCGAAGAAAGCGCGATTGCGCGGTCTGGCGCAGCAAGGGAAGAGATATGTGTGACGAAATCAACCATGGTCGCCGGCACTTCCTGAGTGCTGCGGCAATCGCAGTTGCGGCAGCGGAGTTCGGCGTCATTGCGCCGGCGGATGCCAGTCCCCGCGCGAGCGCGAAGGCCGTCCGGGCCGGCACCGGACGATCCGAGGCGGCGGCCGCGAGCGCCACCGTCGTTCTCGTTCACGGCGCCTGGGCCGACGGTTCGAGCTGGGCCCGCGTCATCGGATCGCTGCAGTCGAGAGGGCTGAAGACGCTGGCGGCACCGATTCCGCTCTCGTCGTTATCGGATGATGTTGCTGCGCTCGAGCGGGCATTGGAGCGGACCGACGGCCCGCTCGTCCTCGTCGCCCATGCCTATGCCGGCGCCGTGATAGGTGCATGCACCAACGAGAGGGTTCGGTCGCTGGTGTTCATCTCGGCTCTCTCCCCCGACGAAGGCGAGACGGTCGCCGACGTCTTCTATCGTGACAAGCCGTCGCCGCAGGCGCCGAAACTCGCGCCCGACAGTCATGGTCTGCTCTGGATGCCGGACGACCGGTTCAGCGCCGCCTGGTGTCAGCATGCCCGGCCCGAACAGGCCGCGCTCCTCGCCGCGATCCAGCGTCCGATTGCCGTTGCGGCCATCCAGGAAAAGGCTCCGAAGCCGGCGTGGAAGGCGAAGCCGTCATGGTACCTCGTCGCCGAGGAGGATCGCATGATCAACCCGGCGACCCAGCTGTTCCTCGCGCGTCGGATGGGGGCGCAGATCCGCTCCGAGAAGGTCGATCATGCATCGCCGATCACGGCGCCGGGGCCGGTCATCGACATGATCCACGAGGCCATCGCCGGTTCCGTCGCACATCGGAACGGCACGCAGCAACACGGCTGAACCGGCGGGGCAACCGACTGATGCAGACCCAGACCAAGCGTTACGACTTCACGCCGATCGTCGATCGTCCGCCCGCATCCTTTCCGGGAAAGGAACGCGTCGCGGTCGTCATCTACGTCAATCTCGAGCACTTTCCGGAGGACCGGCCCGGTCCGGCGATCGTGCCGCACACCGCGCATTTCATGCCGGACGCTCTCAATTACGGCTGGCGGGACTATGGGCAGCGCGTGGGCATCTGGCGGCTGATGGAGACGCTGGACAAGCATGGCCTGCCGGCGAGCGTGTGTCTCAATTCGGATGTCTGTCGTGAATATCCGCGGGTCGTCGAGGAAGCCTCGAAACGCAGATGGGATTTCATGGGGCACGGACGCAACAACTCCGAGATCGTCAACGGCCTCTCGTTGGAAGAGGAGGCCGCGCTGATCGAGGAGACGATCGCGGTCATCGCCGCGGCCACCGGCGAAAAGCCGAAGGGCTGGCTCAGCCCGTTCCTGACGGAGACGCATGCGACGCCGGATCTGCTCGCCGAGCGGGGCATCGAATATCTGTGCGACTATACCTGTGACGACCTGCCGTTCCTGATGAACGTGAAGACAGGCTCCCTGCTGGGAATGCCGTACTCCGTCGAATGCAACGACCTTCCGTCGGTTCTGACATTCGGTGCGTCCGCGGAAGATTTTGGCCGGACCATACGAGACCAGTTCGACGTGCTCTACGAGGAAGGGGCGCGGATTCCGAGAGTCCTTCCCATTGCCTTGCATCCCTTCATCACGGGGCAGGCGTTTCGGACGAAGCACCTGGCGGCGGCGCTCGCCTACATCGCGAGCCACAAGGACGTGTGGGTGACGACCAGCGGCGAGATCAACGCGTGGTACCGGCAGCACCATCTGCGAAGCTAGCGGTATCGCGCCTCGCGCGGTCGCCGAACCCCCACCTCCTGCACAACACCGACGAGAAGGACTCACGATGAATCCCGAAACGCTCACGCCCACGATCGTGCTCGTGCATGGAGCCTTCGAAGACGCGTCGATCTGGAGCAAGGTGATCGCGAGGCTCCAGCGCGACGGCTATCCGGTCGTCGCTTTTGCCAATCCATTGCTCGGCGTGGCGTTCGACGCCGCCTATCTGCGCAGCGTGATCGACCGCATCCAGGGACCCGTGATCCTGGCGGCTCATTCCTACGGTGGGGCCGTTATCACCCAGGCCGGCACGGATCCCAAGGTCAGGGGTCTCGTCTACGCGGCTGCAGTGATGCCCGCGGCAGGGGAAGCTGCAAGCAATTTGCTCGAGCGGTTTCCCGGCAGCACATTCCCGACGTCCGTCGAGGCGGTCAGCTATTCTCTGCCCGACGGAAGCAGCGGCACGTATCTCCTTTATCAGGCCGACAAGTTCCACAGCAACGTCGCTGCAGATGTGCCCGCGAGCGAGGCTGCCATGATGCTCGCGACCCAGCGCCCCATGAACCTGGCAGCCCTGACAGAAACGCTGACATCCGCTGCATGGACGACCAAGCCGAGCTGGCAAATCAGGACCCTGCAGGATCGCGCCATTCCTGTTGCCGAACAGAAGTTCGAAGCCGATCGCGCAAAATCGCAGGTCGTCGAGGTGAATGCATCGCATGCCGTCACCGTCTCCAACCCGGACGTCGTGGCCGACGTGATCGTACGGGCCGCCCGCGCGGCCGCGAAGTAGCTGCGGTGCGCGCACATCGACCGCTCCGGGAGAAAAACGTGGGAATGACGAGAAAGTCAAAGTGCTGGCGGGCCACCATTGCAGCCTTCAGCCTAATATTGATCCTGAGCCCGACCATGGCGTCGACGCGGCGGCACAGCCAAAGTATCCCTGCCATGGGACAAGGGCCTTCGGAGCATGCGTACGCCACGCCGAGCTACGACGATCCGTCCAGGCAGGGCGGGCAACCCTCGTATTCGGATCCCGTCAAGCAGTTGCCGGAGGTGCACGTTCAGCCGCATGGGCAGTCGTTCGATCCCAACTCCGAAAGTGCGATGGCGGTTCACAGACGCCTCAACGATCTGGACGAGATGCTGAAATTGCAGGATCAGGAGCTTGATCGAAAGCTGGTTATTTGCCGTCACTGTTGATCGTTTGCCGCGCTGGCACGACAGCACAGCCCGCGCTGATCGACGGCCCGGAATCGAACCCGCACAGCCGAAGGCCGGTGCGAACGCGCAATCGCCGGCGAGGTGGGACTCTCGCCGGCGACACTTCGCCCTTCAGCAGGGTGCCACCCTATTGCCGCGTCAGGCGAACCAGGTCCTGCCGCAGCAGATAGAAGGAGACAGCGAGCAGGACGACATCCTTCATCAGGAAGGGCACGTTACCTGTCATCGCCGGGAAGCCCCCCGCGGCGACGTCCCAACCCTCCGGCATGAAGGGAATGATGGTAACGGTCGCAATGAAGGTGCCGGTCGAGCCCAGCGCCCCGAGCACGCCAAGCCGGTGGCTCCAGAAGCCCGCGAGCAACAGCGCGCCGAAAGTCCACTCCGAGAGGCCGAGGAAATAGCTGGCGCCGGCGTGGCCGAACACGGGATAGAGCCACCAGATCAACGGCCCATTGCCGATGAAGGGAACCAGCCGCTCGAATTCATATGGAAACCACTTCTGATAACCGAAGAAGAAGAACATGATCACCATCGAGGCGCGGACGACGTGGTAGTCGAGGTCTTCCGCGAGCAGGCCAGAGCCGTTCAGCGCACGGATAATCGGGTTTTGGGTGGTTGCGGACAACGTAGTCATGGTCGTGATCCTTTCGTGGTTGAGATCTGAAACCTCGCTCGGTGGCTTCACGCGACGGCGGGGAAGTCGATCTCGGTGTCGTTGATGCGGTTGAAGACGTTGGTGAACACGGTGGTCGCGAAGGCGAGGCTGATGTCGACGAGCTGTGCGTCGCTGTACCCGGCAGCCTTGATCGCCGCGAAATCCTTGTCGCTGATCGTGCCGCTGGTGCGCGCGAGCTTGTCGACGAAAGCGACCAGCGCATCACGCTGGGCATCGCCGGTCGGCTGGCCGTCCCGGATCTGCTTCAGCACCTCAGGTGCCAGGCCGACGAGCTTGCCGAGATGGCTGTGTGCGGCGACACAATAGTC
>Ga0209564_1002000_pt1 | contig 17818 bp, 17 predicted proteins | sample AraplaCol_mMF_r2_FD_184272 | JGI IMG/M metagenome (GOLD analysis project Ga0209564, IMG submission 184272) | Arabidopsis root microbial communities from North Carolina, USA - plate scrape MF_Col_mMF_r2 (SPAdes) (version 3) | ecosystem: Host-associated > Plants > Roots > Endosphere | place: USA... | reverse complement strand
GCCGGCCTCCGCTTCGACCATGCCGCGCCCGCTCAGCGATCTTTGCGCCCCGGAAAAGATGAGGCCAATACCAAACTGCTCATGCGTGTGGCGCGCGAAACGATGGCCTGATGTCGCCACCACCGCCTCCACGCCGGGCACGGACGAACACAGCATCCTGAACTGGCTGGCGGGCATGGAAAACTCCTTCGCGACCGACTGTGCCAGCCGGCAGCGAGCCTAGCAAGCCCAGAATGGGCGGCAGCTTCGCGTCCGGAATTGCTTCAAAACAGGGGTTCTAAAAGAACTCGTCGAGGAGCTGATAATAGTCCATCTTCACAGGATCGATGATCGACAGGCCATAGGCATTGAGAAACAGCCGCACAAATTCCTCGCCGAAATTATAGCCGATGCTATGGCAGGCGAGCGCGACATCCTGATAGCGGTCGGCAACACCGAGGCGGCAGCAATCGATGTAACCGGCAAACCGACCACCCGCCGCCATGAAATTCGGCAGGCATGCATCGCCATGCGTTATAACGAGATTTTCGCTTTCCGGCCGCAGCCGCTGTAATTCGCCGAAGAGGAAGAAGGCGCTTTTGCCGAGCCGTTCCTCGTCGAAATCCGTTTCGTCGACGACGCCGGCGCGCATGCGCGCTGCAGCGGCCGCGAGGCGCTTCTCCAGCCGATGATCGAACGGACAGGCATTGATATCGAGGCTATGGAGCGCACTGAGCGCAGAGGCGAGGATCTCGATGCGCTCTTCAGGCAACAGCGTTGCGGCAGTGACGAGATCCACGCCCGGCAGCGCCGTCATCAGAAGAAAATTGCGCTCTCCGTCGCTCTCATGGGCAATGACTTCAGGGCAATCGAGGCCCTGGCTGCGAAGCCAGACAAGTCTCTCGGCTTCGTCGGCGAGCTCGCAAAACGGTCCGGCCTCTTCGACCTTCAGGTAAAGCCCCGGACGCCCTTCGCCCTCCAGACGAAAAACACAGGCCGAGGACCGCCCGAGAGCGTCCCGTCGCCATTCATAGCCGCCGAGATGGTTCCGGAGCGAGGCCGGCAGCCTGCCATCTTCCTGAAGCGGAACGACCATGATGATCCCTGGGGGAAAAGGCTCCTTCGGGAGCTTGGGTGACGGCCTTAGTGAAAGGTTCCGACCGGCGCGCTTTCAGCGAGAATTTCGAAAGCTTCTTCCAGGGCCGCGACGAGAATATCGGTCAGCTCGTCAGCCTTGTTTTCCAGAAACATCAGGCTGACAGCTTCTTCCTGGCGCTCGAAGAAGTGCTCGATCTCGTTCGACATATCATGTGTCCCTTCGCTACCGTACCATAACGGCTATGGGGAAACGATAGAGATGGTTCCTTGCGTGTGGCTGTTGCGCGAATGAAGCAAGGCTAGCGAACAGCTATCGGCGAGAGTTGTAAATCGGATACTGGCTCTCGGGAAGCGGCCCACCGAACTTAAATGCAAACGACAGTATCCTCTTTGCGTCGGGATCCACTTCACATCGGAACTGTACGTTGTACCATTTTCCGCTCTTGAAAAAGGCCCCCTTCCTCGTTTCGATAACAGTTTCGTTGGTTAGCGAATATGACGGTAGCTCGGCACCCCGAAATCTCGGATTCTCATGAATTATCTGCTGATCGAGTTCTGACCTGCATAATTGGTTCATGCGCTCGCCGCGCTGCATGTTACCCATTGCCGTCTGCGCAATCTGATCGTCCGTCATATTCTGCGAAAACAACGTTTTTACCTCGGGCAATGGCGCCTTCGACACTTGATCTTTTTGCAGTGCGGGCTTCTTGGGCACCGAAGGCTTTTCGGGTTCGAAACTGGTCTTCACCTCTTCGGTTGTCGCAGCGGCAGGCGCGTCGCGTTCCGAATGTGTATCGGCAGCAGCGATCTGCGGCGGTTCTATTTCTTTTGGAACCGGATTTCCGGCGGGCTGCTCAAGCGGCTGAGACGTACTGGTAGCTTCCGCTGTCTGCTCTTCCGGTGGCTGCGGAGGCGAAGACGGTGGAGGAACCGGTGTATCCTTTTTCTCTCCTTCCGAGGCGTTTCCATTCACGGACTTCATCGGGCCGGTGTTCTTGTCTCCAAATTCGAAAACAGGTGAACTCCCGCCCGCCCGCTTCTCGGACGAAGGTGGAGGCAGACTCGGTGGCGACGGAGAAGGAGGCGGCGCTGGTGGCGGTGGTGGTGGCGGTGGTTCGGCCTTTGCCTGTTCCTGTGGTTTCTTTTCCTCTTTTGGCTTTTCCTCCGGCTTTTTCTCGTCTTCCTTCTTCTCCTCCGGCGGCGGGACGAGCTCGACCTTCACGCTCTCGTCCTCGGCGGGTTGCGCCTGGATCTTAGGGAGGCCGAAAATCAACAGCGCGACGATGGGCACATGCACCAGTACGGACGCGATAACACCCCAGCGAGCGCGGGGCTCCTGGTGTTCCGTCTCGTGATCGGTATCTGCCGGTTCGACTTCTTCTTCTGTCACAGCAGCGATGTGGCCTTTAAAACCGGCAGCATCAAGCCACAAATGGAAAAAACCTTGTGATGATGGCCTTCGTGACTGTTGGCAGCGAGCTCACTGGTCGGCCTCGCCATCCTCGGCCACCAGATTGTGTTCCTGCCACAGGTCCTTCGGAATGGCATCGCCAATCGCAAAGGCAAAGGCGGTGACAGTCTTCCCCGCGGGATCCACCTCGCAATGGAAGCGGATATTGAACCAGTTCCGCTTGCTTCGGAAAGCCCCGCCATCCACCTCGATGCGGTTGCCCCTCACCTTCTCCGGCTTCATGGCGTAAGGTGCCACGAGATCGGGCACCGATCCCGGACGGGAACGGTTGACCTGCTCCAGCGCTTCGAGGTTGCAGAGCTGCAGATTGCGCTCCTCACCGGACAGCGTGCCAAGCAGCTGACGTGCGTTGCGGCTGCGCGGGCTGCCGAGTGTTTTTGCGGAAAAGAGTACCGTCGCCTGCATCAGCGGCGGTGGACCTGATACCGCCGGCTTCGCCAGCGCCGGCGCAGACGGAAGCACCTCTCTGGACGCCGTCTCGGGCATCAACGGCAGGATGTCCCCATCCGCCGGACTTCCGCTGTCCCCACGGCTTTGCGGCGGCGACAGGGCCGCAGGCGGCGGAACGGGAATTGCTGTGGCAGGCGGCGGTGATACGACCTCGACGTCGATACTCTCCTCCGGCGGCGCCCTGATCGGCTTCACGTCGGGCAGGAATGCCAGCAGGATTGCGATGATGGCAAGATGCAGTGCGAGCGATGCCGGCCAGGCCGGATCGAATCTTCCTCTCTGCAACAGGCCGGCATGTTCCATCGAAGGCAAGTCCATGCTCTGGGTTCAAGGCGCAGCGACACTGCCAGCGCTGCGGACCAGCCACAACGCCATATCTGGCTCATCACCACTTATCGACCATCCTGATCTATGCGAGCGACGCGATGATGTCGCGATAATTCACTTCCGAAAATGCCTTCAAGGTTTTCGTGCGCACATTGCCTCCCATGCCAAGCGATAGCGTAAACCGCGCTATCACCCGGTCGTCGGGTGCCTCGCAAATAGCCACCATGTCATATTCGCCCATGGTGAGATAAAAGCGCTCGAAGGAGCCGCCTAAGCTGCCCATCAGAGCTTTTGCCGCATCGAGCCGTTTGGCAGATTCCTTCACATTGCGGATGCCCTGATCCGTCCAGTTTATCATGAGAATGTAAGTGGTCATGTTACACCTCCCGGCGGAGGCCATGGTCATCCAAGCAGGCTTGCGAAACCGTTCGCATGCTGCGACCGCTCAATTCCCCCGCGAGGGAAATTATAGGCCCATCACCACAGGGCGACAACAAAAAGCGAGCCATCAATCCGGCTTAGCAATAGCCCGAAAGGCTCATTTGTAGCGACTGCAACCAAAGAAAAACCCGGTCAGCAAGGCTGGCCGGGTTTTGGTATTGGTGGTCTGGATGCGTGAAACCGCTCAGCTGTCCAGGAACGAGCGCAGCTTGCGCGAGCGGCTCGGATGCTTGAGCTTGCGCAGCGCCTTCGCCTCGATCTGACGGATACGTTCGCGGGTGACCGAGAACTGCTGGCCGACTTCTTCGAGCGTATGGTCGGTGTTCATGCCGATGCCGAAGCGCATGCGCAGGACGCGCTCTTCGCGCGGCGTAAGCGATGCCAGAACGCGGGTCGTCGTCTCGCGCAGGTTCGCCTGGATGGCGGCGTCGATCGGCAGCAGCGCGTTCTTGTCTTCGATGAAATCGCCGAGATGCGAATCCTCTTCGTCACCCACGGGGGTTTCGAGCGAGATCGGCTCCTTGGCGATCTTCAGGACCTTTCGGACCTTTTCGAGCGGCATGGCAAGCTTTTCGGCCAGTTCTTCCGGCGTCGGCTCGCGGCCGATTTCATGCAGCATCTGGCGCGAGGTACGAACGATCTTGTTGATCGTTTCGATCATGTGCACCGGAATGCGGATCGTGCGGGCCTGGTCGGCGATCGAGCGGGTGATCGCCTGGCGGATCCACCACGTCGCATAGGTCGAGAACTTGTAGCCACGGCGGTATTCGAACTTGTCGACCGCCTTCATCAGGCCGATATTGCCTTCCTGAATGAGGTCGAGGAACTGCAGACCGCGGTTCGTGTACTTCTTGGCGATGGAGATGACGAGGCGAAGGTTCGCTTCGACCATTTCCTTCTTGGCGATGCGCGCTTCGCGCTCGCCCTTCTGCACCATGTGCACGATGCGGCGGAATTCCGAAATCGAAATTCCGGTTTCCGTTGCGAGATTCTGGATCTCCTGGCGGATGTCGCGGATCGTCGTGTTTTCGCTCTTGGCAAATTCCTTCCAGCCGCGAGCGGCCAGATTGCCGATCGACTTCATCCAGTTCGGATCAAGTTCAGCGCCCTGGTACTGTTCCAGGAACGAGTCGCGCTTGACGCCGTAGGATTCAGCCAGACGCAGCAGGCGGCCTTCGTTCTGCACGAGGCGCTTGTTGATATCATAGAGCTGCTCGACCAGCGCATCGATGCGGTTCTGGTTGAGCGACAGCGACTTCACGGCCTTGATCAGTTCGTCCTTGAGCTCCTTGTAGCGGCGCTCCTGGGCGGAAGACAGCGTGCCGGTGGCGGCAAGGCGCTGCTCGACCTGCTGGTCCTGCAGCTTGCGCAGCTTCTTGTAGGTCTCGGCGATGATGTCGAGCGTTTCCATGACCTGCGGGCGCAGCTCGGCTTCCATCGCCGCGAGAGAGAGGTTGGATTCGTCCTCGTCCTCTTCTTCCTCTTCAGGAGGCATGCCTTCGCCGCCGACATCGGTGATGTCGTCGTCACCGGAGCGGGCGCGCCGGGTCTTTTCCTTTTCCTCGGCAGCCTTGCGGTCAGCCTCGATCTTCTCGGGGCTCTGGAACTGCGGGGCAGCCTTGGCTTCCGGACCGGAATAGGTGGTTTCGAGATCGATGATCTCGCGCAGCAGCGTCGTGCCTTCGTTCAGTTCGTCGCGCCAGATGATCAGCGCCTGGAACGTCAGCGGGCTCTCGCAGAGGCCTGCGATCATCGTTTCGCGGCCGGCCTCGATGCGCTTTGCGATGGCGATTTCGCCTTCGCGCGACAGAAGCTCGACGGAACCCATCTCGCGCAGATACATACGCACCGGGTCGTCGGTACGGTCGGTCGGCTCTTTCTTCTTGGCGGTCGCAAGCGCGGTGCCGCTGGAAGGCGCAAGCTCGCCGCCCTCGCCGTCTTCGCTGTCGGAGCTGTCGTCGTCATCGCTACCGGAAGCGCCGGCTTCCTCGGCTTCTTCGTCTTCGATGACGTTGATGCCCATGTCCGACAGCATCGACATCGTGTCTTCGATCTGTTCGGACGTCACTTCTTCGGAAGGCAGGACGGCGTTGAGCTCGTCCATCGTCACATAGCCGCGCTTCTTGGCGGCCTTGATCATCTTCTTGACCGCGTCATCGGAAAGATCGAGAAGAGGGCCGTCGCTTGCGCCGTCGCGTTCGACTTCCGCTTCTTCGTTCTCTTTGACCTTCGTTGCCATTTATATCGTCGCCTTCCTGACGCTATTCATACTCGCTGCGGTGAATGGCCCTGTCGTGGCCTGGCACGTGCGCGCCGGCCTCGAATCACCTATACCCCACCTAACGGGATGACATTTAAAGCCTGATTAACCACGATTGCCGGCATCGGACAGCAAAACTTCATTGCCATTGGATTTCCGGCCATGGTTGTGCGATCCGCCTTGACCCAGTTCACCGCTCAAGTGGAACGGTGATTCCCACAAAATTTGTTCTCGTCAAGCTTTTCCAGAAAAAAAGCCACCGAAAACCCGGAAAAAGCCTTATCCACAGGCTTTGAACCGCGCCAGCGATTGCGAAGCTTATCTAGTATGTCACCGGCAAAAGACAAGGGCTTTTGCGCAAACACTGGAAGAACCGCAACTCGCTCCAACCGTACGCCATAGATTCTTCGCAAATCGCCAACATGAGTTGCAAAAAAGAGGTGCGCACGATTATGGCGAATTCCGCTCCGGTTCTGCTTGCACTTATCGCGTTGTTCGCCGTCTTCCCGGCAAGCGGCTATCCCGAGGATACCAGCAGCACAATCAGCTTCGGGATTTTGTTCGCAGATCGCGATCCGATAGCTGGGTCCGCCACTTGCTATAACGGCAAGACCTGCGAACTGGTCAAGGACATCGGACCAATACATTCGCTGAGCATTACCGACTTCTCGAAATCACCCGATCGCGGAAGTCAGCTGAAAATCGAATGCGCCTCCGATTGCTCCTTCGGCAATCAGCAATTCAGCACGGAAATAGGCCGTGAGCGTAATTTTCACTTCTTCAACGGGTCCGACACATATACCGCGAAGCTGCTGGTCATCAGAATACGCAATCCCATCGGGCAGATCCTGCTCAACTACTGACGTGGCATTCGGCTAAAACGGTGTGGCGATTTCGTCAGCTCAAGGATTGGGATCGTGATGTTCAGAAGCAAGTTGATCATTTCAGCCACCGTCGCCCTCAGCGTGCTCGCCTATACGAAAGTCATGGCCAAGATCAGCTCAGGCACCCCGCCCCCGGATGCGCCCTTGGAGCAACAAGCCAACCTAATTCGCGTTTATAAATCCGATCGCCGCATGGTTCTCCTTCGAGGCGAAACCCCTCTTTCGGCATATAGGATTTCTCTTGGAAGCGCTGCCGATGAGGGCCTAAAGCAACGGGAAGGCGACGAGAAGACACCGGAAGGCCGCTATGAGATCGACTGGCGAAATCCCCGGTCCATGGCGCATCTCAGTCAGCATATCTCCTACCCCAATCCGGCCGATCGGCAGAATGCCGAGTTGAAGGGCTATCCTCCCGGCGGCGATATCATGATCCACGGCCTTCCCAATGGCTGGGGCTTCCTTCAGACAATGCACCTGCTTTGGGATTGGACGGATGGCTGCATTGCCGTCACCGACCAGGAGATGCGCGATATCTGGGCGCGCGTCCCCGATCATACGCCCATAGAGATCACGCCCTGAACTGCCGACCTAACGCGACAGCCCATCGTATGCATTCACCGTCAGGGCAGACAGATCGAGCGCTGGAATGCAGCGCAGATTGACGGATGCCATCTCCATGCCATTGGGCGCCGTTGCCTCCCCGAAGGGCGCGATGCCGCACTTGGCGCAGAAGTGATGTTTGATGGCATGACTGTTGAACGTATAGGTCGAGAGGTTTTCTTCCGGCACCGCCAGATGCAGCTTCTCCCGCGGCACGAAACCCAGCAATCCGCCGCGCCGGCGGCAGAGCGAGCAGTTACAGTCGAGCGCTTCCGTAAACGCGCCTTCGACCGTAAAGGCGATATTGCCGCAGTGGCAGCTTCCCTCGTATTTCATTCCTGTCCCCTCACATCCAATCCATCACGACCTTGCCGGAATTGCCCGAGCGCATCGCCTCGAACCCGTCGCGGAATTCGTCGATCTTGATGCGGTGGGTAATGACCGGCGAAAGATCGAGACCGCCCTGCACGAAGGCGATCATCTTGTACCAGGTCTCGAACATCTCGCGGCCATAGATGCCCTTGAGGTTCAGCATCTTGAAGATGACCTTGTTCCAGTCGATCTCGAAACCAGCAGGCGCAATGCCGAGAATGGCGATCTTGCCGCCATTGTTCATCTTGTCGATCATGTCGCGGAAGGCGGGTGCCGCACCCGACATTTCGAGGCCGACATCGAAACCTTCGGTCATGCCGATCGCCTTCATCACATCGGCAAGGTTTTCCTTGGATGCATCGACGACATAGTCGATGCCGAGCTTGCGGGCGAGATCGAGCCGGTTCGGATTGATGTCTGTGATGACGACCTTGCGTGCGCCGGAACGCTTGGCAACGAGCGCGCCCATGATGCCGATCGGCCCCGCACCGGTGACCAGCACATCTTCGCCGACGAGATCGAAGGAGAGAGCGGTATGGACGGCATTGCCGAACGGATCAAAGATCGCTGCGATTTCATCCGGGATATCGTCCGGGATCGGTACCACATTGGCTTCCGGGATGCAGACGAATTCGCCGAAGGAACCCGGGCGGTTGACACCGACGCCGAGCGTATTGCGGCAGAGATGCCCCCTGCCCGCGCGGCAGTTGCGGCACTTGCCGCAGACGATATGCCCTTCGCCAGAGACACGTTCACCGACATGATATTTTGTGACGGCAGAGCCGATCTCCGCTATCTCGCCGCAGAATTCATGGCCGACGACCATCGGCACCGGGATGGTCTTCTGCGCCCACTGGTCCCAGTTCCAGATGTGCACGTCCGTGCCGCAGATCGCCGATTTCTTCACCCGGATCAGCACGTCGTTCGGGCCGACCTCCGGCACCGGCACATTCTCCATCCAGAGGCCGACTTCAGGCTTCGCCTTGACCAGCGCTTTCATCATGTTGGACATGATCTTTTCTCCTCAAGGCTCTCAGATAACACCGAGTTCGCGGCCGGCTTCGGCAAAGGCCGCAATCACCCGCTCGACATCCGCCTTCGAATGCGCCGCCGACATTTGCGTGCGGATACGCGCCTGCCCTTTCGGCACGACCGGGAAGGAGAAGCCGATTACATAGACGCCCTTCTTCAGCATGAGCGCGGCCATATCCTGTGCGAGTTTCGCATCTCCCAACATGACCGGGATGATCGGATGCCCCTCGCCGGCAAGCGTGAAGCCGAGCTTGGTCATTTCTGTGCGAAACAGCGCTGCATTGGCAGAGAGCCGCTCACGCAGCGCATCGCCATTGTCGATGAGGTCGAAGACTTTGAGCGAGGCAGCCGCGATAACAGGCGCCAGCGTGTTGGAGAATAGATAGGGGCGCGAGCGCTGCCGCAGCCACTCGACAATCTCGGCTTTGGCCGACGTATAACCGCCCGATGCACCGCCAAGCGCCTTGCCGAGCGTACCCGTGATGATATCAACACGGCCTTCGACGCCACAATATTCCGGCGAGCCACGACCATGCTTGCCGACGAAGCCGACGGCGTGGCTGTCATCCACCATGACCATCGCACCATATTTTTCGGCGAGATCGCAGACGCCCTGCAGGTTGGCGATGATGCCATCCATCGAGAAGACACCATCGGTCGCAATCATCTTGAAGCGGCTGCCTTCGGCCTTCTTCAGTTCTTCTTCCAGAGCCGCCATGTCATTGTTGGCGTAACGGAACCGCTTGGCCTTGGAGAGGCGCACGCCATCGATGATCGAGGCATGGTTCAATGCATCGGAAATGATCGCGTCCTCTTCACCGAGCAACGTCTCGAACAGGCCGCCGTTGGCGTCGAAACAGGAGGAATAGAGGATCGTGTCTTCCATGCCGAGGAAGGAGGAAATGCGCGCCTCGAGCTCCTTGTGCTCTTCCTGTGTTCCACAGATGAAGCGAACCGAGGCCATGCCGTAGCCATAGCGGTCGAGCGCCTTCTTGCCGGCTTCCGCGAGCTCCTCATTATCGGCAAGCCCAAGGTAGTTGTTGGCGCAGAAATTCAGCACCCGCTCGCCCGAGGCAATGGCGATCTCGCCGGCCTGCTTGGAGGTGATGACACGTTCGGACTTGTAGAGGCCAGCATCCTTCAGCGCAGCCAGTTCGCCGCGCAGGTGCGAGAGGAAATTCGAGGTCATTGAGGGCCCTTCTCTTGATGTTTCCCGTCTGAGCGTCGGTTAGCACATCGCCACCGGCTTGTCTTGTTCAACGCTCGGCCATGACAAGCAGAAACATCGGCCGGTCGAGTTCTTCCACCCATTCCGGATGCTCGGCCAGATCCTGCTCGCTCGGCGCCCATTCCTCGACATGGCGAATGGTGAAACCTGAAGATATCAGCGTATTGAGCGTGGTGCCGAGACGACGGTGCTGCTTGACGACACCCTTGGCGAGCCAATCCGTCGTGCGGCTTCCTTCGATAGCATAGCTGTCCAGCGGCCATATGCGCTGCCCATCGGCATCCGTGCTCCAGCCGGCATTGCGCGGCGCCATGAAGATCGGATGCTCGATCGTAAAGACGAAACGTGAACCGGGAACGAGCGCCCGATAAACCGTGGTGACAAGCCGCTCGAAATTTTTGACATAGTGAAAGGCGAGCGAACTATGCGCGAAATCGAATGAGGTTTCCGGCAGTTCCAGCTCTTCGAGATCGGCGATCCCATAGGTGATCGCCTCATCATGCGTATCCGCCCTCGCGCGGCCGATCATGTTCTCGGATATGTCGAGGCCGAGGACGCTTGCAGCACCCTCCGAGCGGGCATAGCGCGCAAACCAGCCGAAGCCACAGCCGAGATCGACAACGTGTTTCCCTGCGAGCTCCGGCAATTGAGCGCGGACCGCAGGCCATTCGGTGGCGCCCTCCAACCCCTCGATTGAGCGGCGCATGGTGCTGTATCCGGCGAAGAACTCCGCCGTATCATAGATATTCTGGCTCATGATAATCCTCCGGACGGTACTTATAGGATACCACCCATCATGATCTCAAGGATCGGGCATCTTAAGGATCAGGACCGTCGCCGATCTCAACGAGGCCGAACCTGTTCTGGATCGGCAAGATCGCTTCAGGGGTCGCCGCACCAGCCCGTTCGAGCTCAACGAAGAAATGCTCGAACCCACCAGGCGTGACGAAGCCCATCATCCGGCCCATGCCATCGCTGACATTGCGCCAATGATGCGGAACATTCGGCGGCAGTACGACGACGGAGCCGACGGGCGCCTCGATCATCTCGTTGCCGCACCAGAAACGGTAGTTCCCTTCGATGACGCGAAAGACCTCCGTCTCCCGTGTGTGCATATGCCGCGACGGGCCGGTGCCTGGTGCCGAAAAGGTCTCCCATATGCCGTAAGCACCGGCGGTTTCCTCCGCCGTTGCATGAATGAACACCTGCCCACCATGCGGATGTCTGGCAATCCGCTCGCGCCCGGGCAGTGATGCGACTGCTCTGTTGAAATGTGCCATTGAAGTTCCCCCAAACTCTGAAACGACCCTAGCAGAGATCCGTGGAGATTGCAGCGGAAGGTACGTGCAACCGGACTATTCGTCGTGGGAGAGAATAATATCGGGAAGGCGTCGCCGTAGCGCTCGAGCTTCGACTGGCCGACACCGGAAATGCCAAGCAACTCCTTGCGGCTGCGCGGCCGCTCGGTGGCAAAGGCAATCAGCGTCGTATCCGGGAAGACGACATAGGGCGGCACGCCGAGCGACTTGGCAATCGACATACGCTCGGTTCTCAGCGCTTCGAAGAGCGAACCATCCGACCCCGAAAGCCCGGTCCTGCGCTCCGCGCGCTCGGTTTTCTTTGCTCTTCGCTCCGAGGGAGCGCGGTCCTTGCGGAAAAAGACTTCGCGTTCGCGTTTGAAAACGGCCCGCGCCTCGGGCTCGAGTTTTAGGGCGCCGAAAGCTTCGTGATCGACCCGGATCAGCCCCATCGCCATCAGCTGGCGATAGACCGATTGCCAGGTACGAACAGCAATATCCTTGCCTGCGCCGAAAACCGGCATATCGACATGGCGGAAGCGTTCCGTCTTCTCGTTGACGTTGCCGACAAGCACATCGATGACATGGCCGGCGCCGAAGCGCTCGCCGGTGCGGTAGATCGCCGCCAGCGCCTTGATCGCCGCTTCAGTGCCATCCCAGGTCTCGACCGGCTTCAGGCAAGTATCGCAGCCGCCGCATTTGCCGCCATGCGCTTCGCCGAAATGCGCCAGGATTGCCTGCCGCCGACAGGACGCCGTCTCGCAAATCGCCAGCAGCGCATTCAGCTTGCCGCGTTCGATGCGCTTGATCTCGTCGGCCGCGCTACCCTCGTCGATCATCCGCCGGCGCTGGATCACATCGGCCATGCCATAGGCCATCCACACCTCGGACGGCAGGCCGTCACGCCCGGCGCGACCCGTCTCCTGATAATAGGCCTCGACCGAGCCCGGCAGATCGAGATGGGCGACATAACGCACGTTCGGCTTGTCGATGCCCATGCCGAAGGCGACGGTCGCAACGAGGCAGAGCTCTTCTTCCTTCAGAAAGGCATCCTGGTTGGCATCGCGCAGCGCCCGATCCATGCCGGCATGATAGGGCAGCGCCCGTATGCCCTGCGTGTTCAGCCAGTCCGCCGTCTCCTCCACCTTGGCACGCGACAAGCAATAGACGATACCGCTATTGCCCTTGTGGCCGGAGAGAAAGCGCAGGAGCTGCTGGCGCGGCTGGTCCCGCTCGACGATTTCATAGGAGATATTCGGCCGGTCGAAGCTTGTGGTGAAGACCGCGGCATTATCGAGCATCAGCCGCTCGATAATGTCCTCCCGGGTATGCGGATCAGCCGTCGCCGTCAGCGCAATACGCGGGACGCCTGGATATTGCTCGGCTAGCTTGCCGAGTTCGCGATATTCCGGCCGGAAATCATGACCCCATTGCGAAACGCAATGGGCCTCATCGATGGCAAAGAGCGCAATCTTCGCGCTACCGATCAGTTCGCGGAACCCCTCCATCAGGATGCGCTCGGGCGTGACATAGAGCAGGTCAAGATCGCCGGAGGAAATACCGCGACGGATGGTGACATATTCTTCACGCGAAATGGAGGAGTTCAGCGCCGCGGCACGAATGCCGAGCTGCTTCATCGCCTCGACCTGATCGCGCATCAGCGCAATCAGCGGCGAAACGACGATGCCGAGACCCGCGCGGCAAAGAGCCGGGATCTGGAAGCAGAGCGATTTGCCTGCACCTGTCGGAAAGAGCACAACCGCATCGCCGCCGGCAACGACATGCTCCACCACTTCCTGCTGCCTGCCGCGAAAGGCCGAATAGCCATAAACGCGCTTCAGCACGTCGAGCGGCTTGGCCGCGCCTGTAAACAGCGCATCGGATGCGGAGAAGGATGTTTCGCTTTGCTCGGCCTGCGACATCAGTGGCTCGCAGCGCCCTTGACGCGGCCCGAGAGCACACCGAAACCGTCGATGATGGCTTCCTGGTTTTCCAGCCGCAACGCCTCATAATGCACTTCCTGCGAGGCGCGCATCAGGCGGTCGATCTCGGAATCATCCCCGGCTTCGGTCGCCTGGGCAATGTCGCGCTCCAGCTCGATTTTCTGCCAGCGCAGATCCTTGGCGCGCTTGTGGAAGGCAAGCGCCTGGCGGTAACCCTCGCGCGCGTCTTCCATCGCCGCTTCCTCCGTTGCCGTCCAGAGCCGGGCATTGCGCACCTGCTGGTCGAGGTTTTTCAGGAGCGGCGCAAAACCCGCAACGTCGAGGCATTCCAGGAGATAGTCGCGCGTCAAATGCGGCCCGGCAACGACGGCGGCCGCGCCCAGCATCGCCGACCACAACTTCTGAAGCTCGCGATTGTCGTAGTCGATGGCGGCAATCTCGTCGTAATCGTCGAGCATCAGCGACGGATGATTGATCACGGTCAGCGCGAGCACGCATTCTCTCAGCGCCGCATTGTCCTGATGGCCGCGCACGAGGCCTGAACGGGTCAGGCGATCCGATGCAGCAACGGGGGTACGAGGCCCTGCAGGAGCACCGCCCTTCTGTCCACGGAAATTGCCGCCGCCGAAATTGCGCCGTTCGCCGCCGCCGCGATTCTGGAACTGCGGCTGGAAGAAGCTGTTCAGCCGGTCGCGCATGTCCTGCTGGTAGTGGCGGCGCACATTCTCGTCGGCAATCACCGCTACGAGCTGTCTCAGCCGCGCTTCCAGCTCGGCGCGCGCTTCCGGAGTATCGAACTTGCCGCTGCGTGCTTCGCGATCCCAGAGCATTTCCGAGAGCGGCTTGGCCTGCGCCATGACCTTGTCGAACGGGGCCCTGCCCTCGTGCTTGACGAGATCGTCCGGATCCTTGCCATCGGGCAGCAGGGCAAAACGCACGCTGCGTCCGGGTTTCAGGTGCGGCAGCGCCAGATCGGCAGCGCGGTTGGCCGCACGAATGCCGGCGCCGTCGCCGTCGAAGCAGAGCACCGGCTGCGACGTCATCTTCCAGAGCAGATCGAGCTGATTTTCGGTCAGCGCCGTGCCGAGCGGCGCGACGGCGTTTTCGACACCTGCCTGATGCAGCGCGATAACATCCATATAGCCTTCGACGGCAATGATCGTGCCTTCGCCGTTCGCGCCCTGCATCGAGCGGCGCGCCCGCGCGAAATTGTAGAGCACGTTGCCCTTGTGAAAGAGCTCGGTCTCATTGGAATTGAGATATTTCGCCGGCGCATCCGGCGACATGGCGCGCCCGCCGAAGGCGATGACCTTTTCGCGCGAAGACAGGATCGGGAACATGATGCGGTCGCGGAACCGGTCATAGGAAACGGGCACATTCTCGTGCACGACAAGGCCGCAAGCCTCGATCTGCTCCTTGCTGACACCCTTGCCGGCCAGGAATTCCTTCAGCGCATTGCGGCTGTCAGGTGCAAAACCGAGCCGGAATGTCTCGATCGTGCGCCCCGTCAGGCCGCGATCGCGCAGATAGGCGCGAGCACGGGCGCCATTGGCCGTCTGCAACTGATCCTGAAAGAACTGCGTTGCCATTTCCATGACATCGAGAAGCGAGGTGCGCTCCTTCTCCCGCCTTTCCATCTGCGGATCGGCAACCGGCATCGGCACGCCGGCCATATCGGCAATCGTCTGCACCGCCTCGGGAAAACTCTGGCCCTCGAGCTCGGTGAGGAATCGGAAATGATCGCCGGTGACGCCGCAACCGAAGCAATGGTAGCGGCCCTTGCGATCTTCGCAATGGAAGCTCGGAGATTTCTCGCCATGGAACGGGCAGCAGGCCCAATAATCGCCACGCGACACATTGGTCTTGCGCTTGTCCCAGCTCACACGCCGCGCAATCACGTTCGAAATGGGAACGCGGTCGCGGATATCGTCCAGGAAGGTGGGGGAAAAGCGCATCTCTACCTCTTGCAGAACATCCATATAAGCAGCTTTACCGCGCCGCGCCACGAAACTTCTGCCGTAAATCCCGCTTTTCACAGGGCGCGAGAGATTGTCACAAACGCCTGCCAATGCCACTCAACAACCTGTTATCCGACCTTCACAGGGGGTGCGACATTTTTGACATTTTCCAAGTCGGGAGAGGTCGCCGATGTCAATCTTGCCAAAAGCCGTCACGGCCAAAGAACACGTAGAAACAATATGTTAAAAGAAACCTTGCGGGATTACGCAGGCCTTCTCGGCATGCGTAGCCCAACCACATTGTCTCGTCCGGAAAGGCCGAATCCGGGATTATTATATTTTTGTAATTTGAATAAGCCGGGGGCTGGCCATAAGTTCGATCTCAACAAAGCGATCCCCAAGCGAGGCACCATCCCTACCCCCGGCGCCGCCTCGCAAGGGTGCCTTTGCAAATACCCGCCGGCTTGGGTTTCGACCCTGCGTCGCTGACGGAAGCAAAGAGCAAGAAGGCAGGAGCGCCCCCAGCTCCTGCCTTCTTTATTTTGGGCTTATGCGCTGCAGCTTTTATTGAGCTTTACCTTACCAATTAACCCCTGAAATACAAAAGCATTGACACTTCCAATAGGCGTGGCAAATGAATGCGCGGAAATCCTGGACAGCGCTATGGCCTACACCGCAGAAAATCTTGCAGCCAACGATAATTTTCTTGCTGCAATTCTTCATTGTGCCAATGAAATGCTCGCGATTTATCGCGACAGCCCGCGTATTGCGTCGATATTCGCAGCACAGCAGCGCTGGCTGATGGCGCATACAGGTTTTGCTCTCTATTACGGCTATCCTGGTGATGAGAAGCGCGGCCTCTATTCCGGCCGCTTCATCGATTTTGTCATGCAGAACAAGATCGCCAGCCGCAACACGGCAGCCGCCTTCGTGCAGGAAATGCTGGCCTACCGTTTTCTGCGCCCCATTCCGGGCGATGACAAACGCACCCGCTTTCTTGAGCCGACGGAAACGGCGGAGCACCATTTTACCAAATGGCTGGTCGCCCACCTGATGATTCTGGATAGCCTCGATGGCGGCGGCCGCGCAGAAAATCTGACGGCCGATCCCACGTTGATCGCCCGCCTGCAGCCGCTCATCGCCAAGAAGATCATCGAAACCGAAGCTGTGCGCGATCCGGGCGCTACCTTCAATCTCTTCAACTGGGCCAATTCCGGCGGCCTCGTGATGGATTATCTGATATCGCGCCTGCCCGGCTTTCCGCGTTCTGCCGACCGCATCATCGTCGGTCCGGTGTCGCTGCGCGAGATTCGTGACCAGTTCATGATTTCCAACACACATCTGAAACGCCTGCTCACACAGGCCGCCGAGATGGGAAGCGTGGGCTGGACCGAGCCGCCGAGAAAGGGCGACTTCTGGCTCTCGCGTGGTTTCGTACTCGAATATTGGAACTATCAGGCGGCGAAATTTGCCATCATCGATTCTGCCGCCGAAGCCGTGCTTGGGCCTGCGGTCGAAGAACAACCGCAGGCAAGACGTCTTACTTCAAGAGCTCTTTGACCGTACCGGAAGCCTTGGCGAAATCCATCTGGCCCGCATAGCGCTCCTTCAGAGCAGCCATGATCTTGCCCATGTCCTTCGGCCCTTCAGCGCCGACTTCCTTGATGATGGCGGCGATATTGGCACGCACCTCATCGTCGGAAAGCTGCTTCGGCATGAAATCCTGGATAACGACAATTTCTGCGCGCTCCTTGGCTGCAAGCTCGGGACGGGCGTTCTCTTCGTAAATCTTCGCCGACTCATCGCGCTGCTTCACCATCTTGGCGAGGATCTGCAGCACTTCGTCGTCGCCCGCCTCGTCCTTGCCGACGCCACGATTGGCGATGTCGCGATCCTTGATCGCGGCCTGGATGAGGCGGATGGTGCCGAGACGGTCCATCTGCTTCGCCTTCATGGCTTCCTTGAGCTGGGTGGCGAGTTGATCGCGCAGCATATCTTTACTCCTTCTGAAGCGCCGGGCCGAAAAGTGTGAAAGGGCTTTTCAGATAAGCCGATGCTTGAACAAAAACTTGAAGCGGCGAATCCGTTTCCCGGCCCGCCGCTCTGGAATGGCGCTTTCATAAACCACGCTGATGTGTGGGATCAAATAAATTGCGAGAATCCCGGCAATATCGGCAGGAAAAGTGCCGCAATCTGCAGTACAAAGATTGACCTAGGCAGAGAGCGTGGCTATCTACCGCCACCTGCACCAAAATTCGTGATCAGGCGTCAAACGCGGCCAAAGCCGCGCGCCTGCACCTGCGAGATCAAATGGCCGGCTCGCGTTGCCAGAACGCCAAGCCCGCCGGAAACGGGATGAAGATGACCGCGACAGCACCCTGGACAACCGAAAAGCCGACCGCCCTGCTCGTTCTTGCCGACGGCACCGTCATCGAAGGCAAGGGTATCGGCGCAACCGGCAAGATCCAGGCGGAGGC
>Ga0209564_1001999_pt1 | contig 17828 bp, 14 predicted proteins | sample AraplaCol_mMF_r2_FD_184272 | JGI IMG/M metagenome (GOLD analysis project Ga0209564, IMG submission 184272) | Arabidopsis root microbial communities from North Carolina, USA - plate scrape MF_Col_mMF_r2 (SPAdes) (version 3) | ecosystem: Host-associated > Plants > Roots > Endosphere | place: USA... | reverse complement strand
AGCAGGAGGTGTTCTACCCCTCGCTGCAGGAGCCGCGCGGTCTGCCTCGCCTGTGGTCGATGGTGCGGCGCTGGATGGAAAAGCGCATCCAGGAAGTGACCACGGGTTGCATCTACATCAGCGGGGCGGTCGAGTACGACGACCGCGCGGAAAGCCCGGTGCGTGACGAGCTGGTCAAGAGCGTCACGATCTGGCGGGCCGCGCTGTTGCGTGCGATCGACCAGGCCAGGGAAGAGGGGCACCTGCGTGCGGATTGCGATCCGCGCCTGATGCTGTTCGAGATGTACAGCCTTGAACTAGGCTTGCATCACGACGCCCGATTTCTGCGCCTGCCGGACAGTGCCGAACTTGCCATGGTCGCGCTCAACAAACTGATTCAGTCTTACCGTACCTGAGCCGCCCCCCGGGCAACGGTCGCACGCGTCCCCTCCAGGGCGTGCGACATGCGCGTGTGGCGGCACTAAGCAAACCTCCAAGGAGTCTTTGATGGGCCAGTACACCGCACCGTTGCGCGACATGCAGTTCGTGCTCCATGAACTGCTCGGCGCAGAAGCCGAACTCAAGGCGATGCCGCAACACGCGGACATCGACGCGGACACCATCAACCAGGTTATCGAAGAAGCCGGCAAGTTCTGCGCGGACGTGGTGTTCCCGCTGAACCAGCCCGGCGACCGCGAAGGCTGCACCTACGTCGGCGACGGCGTGGTGCGCGCCCCGAAGGGCTTCAAGGAAGCCTACCAGCAGTACGTCGAGGCCGGCTGGCCGGCGCTGGCGTGCGATCCAGAATTCGGCGGCCAGGGCCTGCCCATCATCGTCAACAACGCGCTGTACGAGATGCTGAACTCGGCCGGCCAGGCCTGGACGATGTACCCGGGCCTGTCGCACGGTGCCTACGAGGCGCTGCACGCGCACGGCACGCCGGAACTGAAGCAGGCCTACCTGCCCAAGCTGGTGTCGGGCGTGTGGACCGGCACGATGTGCCTGACCGAGCCGCACTGCGGCACCGACCTGGGCATCCTGCGCTCGAAGGCAGAACCGCAGGCAGACGGGTCGTACGCCATCACCGGCACCAAGATCTTCATCTCGGCTGGCGAACATGACCTGGCCGAGAACATCATCCACCTGGTACTGGCACGCCTGCCGGACGCCCCGCAAGGCACCAAGGGCATCTCGCTGTTCGTTGTACCGAAGTTCATTCCCGATGCCAGCGGCAATCCGGGCGAGCGCAACGGCATCAAGTGCGGCTCGATCGAGCACAAGATGGGCATCCACGGCAACGCCACCTGCGTGATGAACCTGGACGGTGCCCGCGGCTGGCTGGTGGGCGAGGCCAACAAGGGCCTGAACGCGATGTTCGTGATGATGAACGCGGCCCGCCTGGGCGTGGGCGCGCAGGGCCTGGGCCTGACCGAAGTGGCCTACCAGAACTCGCTGGCATACGCCAAGGACCGTCTGCAGATGCGTGCGCTGACCGGCCCGAAGGCGCCCGAGAAGGCAGCCGACCCGATCATCGTGCATCCGGACGTGCGCCGTATGCTGCTGACGCAGAAGGCCTACGTCGAAGGCGGCCGCGCATTCAGCTACTGGACCGCGCTGCAGATCGACCGCGAACTGTCGCACCCGGACGAGTCCGTGCGCAAGGAGGCTGCCGACCTGGTGGCACTGTTGACCCCGGTGATCAAGGCTTTCCTGACCGACAACGCGTTCACGTCGACCAACGAAGGCATGCAGGTGTTTGGCGGCCACGGCTACATCTCCGAATGGGGCATGGAGCAGTACGTGCGCGACGCCCGCATCAACATGATCTACGAAGGCACCAACACGATCCAGTCGCTGGACCTGCTGGGCCGCAAGATCCTGGGCGACATGGGCGCCAAGCTGAAGGCTTTCGGCAAGATCGTGCAGCAGTTCGTCGAGGAAGAGGGGACGAACGAAGCCATGCAGGAGTTTGTGAACCCGCTGGCCGACATCGGCGACAAGGTGCAGAAGCTCACGATGGAGATCGGCATGAAGGCGATGGGCAATCCCGACGAGGTGGGTGCCGCCGCCGTTCCGTACCTGCGCGTGGTGGGTCACCTGGTGTTCTCGTACTTCTGGGCCCGCATGGCAAAGATCGCGCTCGAAAAGCAGGACAGCGGCGACAAGTTCTACGTCAGCAAGCTGGCCACGGCGCGTTTCTACTTCGCCAAGCTGCTGCCCGAAACCGCCGCCGAGATCCGCAAGGCACGCGCCGGTTCGGCCACGCTGATGGCGCTGGACGCCGATCTGTTCTGATCGGGAGGTGTCTCCTCACTCCCGTGAAACGGGAGTGGGGAGCCCACCCGTAGCAAGTTTCTCTCTCCTCAAACGCTCACGACTCTAGGAGCGCGCATGTCCAATTTCATCGTCAAGAAGGTCGCCGTGCTGGGTGCCGGCGTCATGGGCGCGCAGATTGCCGCCCACCTGGTCAACGCCCGCGTGCCCGTGGTGCTGTTCGACCTGCCGGCCAAGGAAGGCCCCAAGAACGGCATCGCCACGCGCGCCATCGAGAACCTCAAGAAGCTGTCGCCAGCGCCGCTGGGCATCAAGGAAGAGGCCGGCCTGATCCGCGCGGCCAACTACGAGGACGACATCGAACTGCTCAAGGAATGCGACGTGGTGATCGAGGCGATCGCCGAGCGCATGGACTGGAAGCACGACCTCTACAAGAAGGTGGCGCCGCACCTGGCGCCCAACGCGATCTTCGCGACCAATACTTCGGGCCTGTCGATCACGTCGCTGTCCGACGGCTTCGACGCCGACCTGAAGGCGCGCTTCTGCGGCGTGCACTTCTTCAATCCGCCGCGCTACATGCACCTGGTGGAGCTGATCCCGACCGCCACGACGAAGCCGGAGATCCTGGATCGCCTGGAAGCCTTCCTGACCACCACGCTCGGCAAGGGCGTGGTGCGTGCCAAGGACACGCCGAACTTCATCGCCAACCGCGTTGGCATCTTCTCGATCCTGGCCGTGTTCGCCGAGGCCGAGAAGTTCGGCATTCCGTTCGATATCGTCGACGACCTGACCGGCACCAAGCTGGGTCGCGCCAAGTCGGCCACGTTCCGCACCGCCGACGTGGTGGGCCTGGACACGATGGCGCATGTGATCAAGACCATGCAGGACGGCCTGGGCGGCGACCCGTTCGCAGCGGTCTACAAGACGCCGGCCGTGCTGAAGGGGCTGGTGGATGCGGGCGCGCTGGGCCAGAAGACCGGCGCCGGCTTCTACAAGAAGGAAGGCAAGGTCATCAAGGTGCTGGATGCCAAGACCGGCCAGTATGTGGATTCGGGCAAGAAGGCCGACGAGATCGTCGTGCGCATGCTCAAGAAGGATCCGGCCGAGCGCATCAAGCTGCTGCGTGAATCGACCAACCCGCAGGCACAGTTCCTGTGGGCCGTGTTCCGCGACGTGTTCCAGTACATCGCCGTGTACCTGGAGCAGATCGCCGGCTCGGCTGCCGATATCGACCTGGCGATCCGCTGGGGCTTTGGCTGGAACTCGGGTCCGTTCGAGGACTGGCAGGCCGCCGGCTGGACGCAGGTGGCGCAATGGGTCAAGGAAGATATCGAGGCGGGCAAGACGCTGGCCGATGTGCCGCTGCCGGCATGGGTGCTGCAGGGACCCGTGGCCGACAACGGTGGCGTGCATTCGGCGCAAGGCTCCTGGTCGCCCGCCACCAGCAGCTTCATCAAGCGTGCCGCGTTGCCGGTGTACGGGCGCCAGGTGTTCCGTGCCGCCATCAAGGGCACCGATGCCGCCGATCCCCGCCGCGCAGGCAAGACCATCGAGGAGAACGACGGTGCGCGCATCTGGACCAGCGAAGGCGCTGACGATGTGCTGATCATCTCGTTCAAGAGCAAGATGAACACCATCGGCCCGGATGTGCTCGACACCATCGTGCGCGCCGTGGACCTGGCCGAAGCTGGATACAAGGGCCTGGTGGTATGGCAGCCGACGTCGCTGCAACTGGGCGCGCCGGGGGGTCCGTTCTCGGCCGGTGCCAACCTGGAAGCCGCCATGCCGGCCTTCATGATGGGCGGTGCCAAGGGCATCGAGCCGTTCGTGAAGAAGTTCCAGGACACCATGATGCGCGTGAAGTACGCGGCGGTGCCGGTGGTGCCTGCCGTGTCGGGTATCGCGCTGGGCGGTGGCTGCGAGCTGATGCTGCATTCGGCGAAGCGCGTGGTGGCAATGGAAAGCTACGTGGGTCTGGTGGAAGTGGGCGTGGGCCTGGTGCCGGCCGGCGGCGGCCTGAAGGAAGCCGCGCTTGCCGCGGCCAGGGCCGCGCAGGCTGCCGGCAGCACGAACTACCTGAACTTCGTCACCAACCGCTTCCAGGCGGCAGCCATGGCGAAAGTGTCGACGTCCGCGCTGGATGCGCAGAAGGTCGGCTACGTGCAGCCGACCGACACCATCGTCTACAACGTCCACGAACTGTTGTACGTGGCGCAGGGCGAAGTGCGCGCGCTGGCTAACGCCGGCTATCGTGCGCCGCTGCCGGGCCAGCTGATTCCGGTGGCTGGCCGCTCGGGCATCGCCACGATCAAGGCGTCGCTGGTGAACATGCGCGACGGCAACTTCATCTCGGCGCACGACTTCCTGATCGCGTCGCGCATTGCCGAGGTGGTGTGCGGCGGCGACGTGGAGGCGGGCTCGCTGGTCAGCGAAGACTGGCTGCTGGCGCTGGAACGCAAGGCGTTCATCGACCTGCTGGGCAACGGCAAGACGCAGGAGCGCATCATGGGCATGCTGCAGTCGGGCAAGCCGGTGCGCAACTAATCCGCCAACGAGGAACCGACATCATGAAACAACTGCAAGACGCCTACATCGTTGCGGCTACCCGTTCGCCGATTGGCAAGGCCCCCAAGGGCGCGTTCAAGAACACCCGTCCCGACGACCTGCTGGCCTCGATCCTGAAGGCCGCCGTGGCCCAGGTGCCGGGCCTGGACCCGGCGCTGATCGAGGATGCGATCGTTGGCTGCGCGATTCCCGAAGCCCAGCAGGGCCTGAACGTGGCGCGTATCGGCGCGCTGCTGGCCGGCCTGCCCAATACGGTGGGCGGCATCACGGTGAACCGTTTCTGCGCCTCGGGCCTGTCGGCCGTGGCCATGGCGGCCGACCGCATCCGCGTGGGCGAGTCCGACGTGATGATTGCCGCCGGCGTGGAATCGATGAGCATGGTGCCGATGATGGGCAACTCGCCGTCGATGTCGCCGTCGATCTTCGAGCGCGACGAGAACGTGGGCATTGCCTACGGCATGGGCCTGACCGCCGAGAAGGTTGCCACGCAATGGAAGGTGAGCCGCGAAGACCAGGACGCTTTCTCGCTGGCTTCGCACCAGAAGGCCATCGCCGCGCAGCAGGCCGGCGAGTTCAACGACGAGATTACCCCGATTGAGGTAGTTGAGAAGTTTCCGGATCTCGCTACTGGTCAGGTCAACGTCAGGACGCGTACTATCTCGCTGGACGAAGGTCCGCGCCCGGACACCTCGGTGGAAGGCCTGGGCAAGCTGCGTCCGGTGTTCGCCAACAAGGGCAGCGTGACGGCAGGCAACAGCTCGCAGACGTCGGATGGCGCCGGCGCGCTGATCCTGGTTTCCGAAAAGATCCTCAAGCAGTTCAACCTGGTGCCGCTGGCCCGCTTCGTATCGTTCGCGGTGCGTGGTGTGCCGCCGGAGATCATGGGGATCGGCCCGAAGGCCGCGATTCCGGCGGCGCTGAAGGCCGGTGGCCTGACGCAGGACCAGATCGAGTGGATCGAGCTGAACGAGGCGTTTGCCGCGCAGTCGCTGGCGGTGATGCGCGACCTGGAGCTCGATCCGGCCCGTGTGAACCGCATGGGCGGCGCGATTGCACTGGGCCACCCGCTCGGCGCGACCGGTGCGATCCGTTCGGCCACCGTGGTGCACGCGCTGCGTCGCCACAACCTGAAGTACGGCATGGTCACCATGTGCGTGGGCACGGGCATGGGCGCCGCCGGAATCTTCGAGCGCGTCTGAACGCGCCGCAGGGACAGCCCGGGGGAGGGCTGTCCCAACCTTCGATCAGATGAAGAAATGTATGGACACGAAGATGCCAACACGTTGACGCACTGACCCGGAGGAGAACAACAATATGCAGGAGACCGCCATTCTGGCCGACGCGGCATGCGACATGCCGCGTTCGATGATGGACGCGCTGGGCGTCCGCACCATCCCGTTCCGCATCCGCGCCGGCGACCGCTTCGTGGTCGACACACGCGACGAGGATGCGCTGCCGGACCTCTACCACCAGTACCTGGTGGGCAAGCAGGACCACTACGCCGAATCCATCCCGCTGCTCGAACGCGAGCTGGAAGACCATTTTCTGAAGAACGTGGTGGCCGGTTGCGACCGGGCCATCCTGCTGACCATTGCCAGCAGCCGCAGCAAGCTCTACGCGAATGCCACCGGCGCCGTGGTCGGCACGGTCGCGCGCAGCTTCAAGCTGCGCAAGGACGCCGGCCGCAGTGGCCTGTTCGACCTGACCGTGATCGATACGGGCGCGATCGGGCCCGGCCAGGCGCTGATCGTGCGCGAGGCCGCCCGCATGCTGGCCGATGGCGCCAAGGCTACCGAGGTGGTCGAGGCGGTGGAGAACCGCCTGCGCGATGCCGCGCACATGTTCCTGATCCCGGACGAACTGCTGTACATGTACACGCGCGCGAAGCACAAGGGCGAAAACAGCATCACGTGGAGCCGCTACATGCTGGGCAGCGCGTTCAATATCCGTCCGGTGATCCGCATGCATCAGGGCGAGACCGAGGCGATTGCCAAGGTGCGCGGCGCCGAGGACGGCGTGCGCCGCCTGCTGGGCCATGTGGAAGCCTGCATCCGGGCCAGGTGCCTGCTGACGCCTGCCGTGGCCGCCGCCTATGCGGGCGATCTGGACGAGGTGGAATCGTGGCCGGCGTGGCAGTCGCTGACCAGGACCGCCGCCAAGCATGGCGTCGAGCTGATGCTCGCGCCGATGAGCCTGACCGTCGCGCTCAACGTGGGCGCGGGCGCGTTCGGGCTCAGTTATCTTTCCGACATGCCGCCACCGTTTGTGTGAGCGGCAGTCTGCATTACGACCGAGACGAGGAAGACATGAGCATTGCCACCCGCATCGACCAGGGCATCCTGACCATTGGTTTCGATCGCATCGACAAGAAGAACGCCATCACCGCCGCCATGTACCAGACCATGGCCGACGCGCTGCGTGCCGCCGAATCCGACAACGCCGTGCGCGTGATCGTGATCGAGGGCAAGCCCGAGATCTTCACGGCCGGCAACGATCTGGAAGATTTCATGAAGCGCCCGCCGACGCAGGGCAACGACGGCGCCCAGCCGCCGGTGTTCCAGTTCCTGCACGCCATCAGCCATGCCAGCAAGCCGGTGGTGGCGTCGGTCAGCGGCGCGGCCGTGGGGATCGGCACCACGCTGCTGCTGCATTGCGACCTGGTCTATGCGTCGGAAACCGCCAGGCTGTCGCTGCCGTTCGCGCAGCTGGGCCTGTGTCCCGAGGCCGCATCGAGCCTGCTGCTGCCGCGCATGGTGGGCTACCAGCGCGCCGCGGAAAAGCTGCTGCTGGGCGAGGCGTTCAGCGCGCAGGAGGCCTTTGATATCGGGCTGGTGACGAAGGTGCTGCCGCTGGCGGAACTGTCGGACTACGTGCGCAAGCAGGCGGCCAGGCTGGCGGCGCTGCCGGCGTCGTCGCTGCGCGAGACCAAGCGGCTGATGAAGGGTGACGATGTGGCGGCCGTCGAGAAGAAAATGGCCGAGGAGGGCGAGGTGTTCCGCCGCATGCTGGTGGCGCCGGAAGCCAAGGAGGCATTCACGGCATTCTTCGAGAAGCGCAAGCCGGACTTCTCGAAGTTCGACTGAGGTTTGCTGTCCCTCGGGTTTCGGGTTTCTCCCCACTCCCGCACGACGGGAGTGGGAATGAAGCCAATCAGGCCGGCAACACCCGCGGTTGCCGGCTTTCGTCCGTCGCCACGTACGTCAGCGTGGCTTCCGTCACCTTGACGATCTCGTGGCTGTGGCGCATGCGTTGCGCGTAGACCTCGACGGACACCGTGATCGACGTGCGTCCCGTCTTGACGATATCCGCATAGAAGCTGACCAGGTCGCCCACGAACACCGGGTGCTTGAACAGGAACGAATTCACCGCCACCGTCGCCACGCGGCCCTGGGCGCGTTCCACGGCCGGGATCGAGCCGGCGATGTCGACCTGCGCCATGATCCAGCCGCCGAACACGTCGCCATGCACGTTGGCGTCGGCGGGCATCGGTACCACGCGCAGGGCCGGGTTCTTGCCGGCCGGCAGTTCGGAGATGGGGGCGGAAGTGGACATGTCGGCGATCGATGAGAGCGGAAAATACGGGGAATTCATAAGGCATCAAGGCGGTGGTCTGCCGGACCTGGCGATCTCTGCGACAATCGCGGCATTGGCACGAATTCTAACGTATGCGCCGCTATTCCACGACCGCCGAGCCCGCCCCCACGGAGCCGGCCAATGCATTGTTCAAGGGCGCCGGTGCGCCCCGCAGCGACTGGCAGACCGTCCGCAACCTGCTGCCCTACGTCTGGCACTACAAGTGGCGCGTGATGCTGGCGCTGACCTGCCTGGTGGCCGCCAAGGTGGCCAACCTGGGCGTGCCGGTGCTGATGAAGAAGCTTGTCGACGCCATGGACATCAAGCCCGGCGACGCCACGGCACTGCTGGTGGTGCCGGTGGGCCTGATCATCGCCTACGGCGTGCTGAGGCTGTCAGGCTCGCTGTTCACCGAGTTGCGTGAGATCCTCTTTTCGAAGGTGACGCAAAGCGCGGTGCGGGAGATCGCCCTGCAGGTCTTCCGCCACCTCCATGCGCTGTCGCTGCGGTTCCACCTGGATCGGCAGACCGGCGGCATGAGCCGCGACATCGAGCGCGGCACCCGTGGCATCCAGTCGCTGATCTCGTACTCGCTGTACAGCATCCTGCCGACGCTGGTGGAGATGTCGCTGGTCATCGGCTTCTTTTTCCTGCATTACGACATCTGGTTCGCGGCCATCACGTTGTGCGCGCTGGTGGGCTACATCACGTTCACGATCGTCGTGACCGAGTGGCGCACGCACTTCCGGCGCAAGATGAACGAGCTGGATTCGCGCGCCAACCAGAAGGCCATCGACTCGCTGCTGAACTTCGAGACGGTCAAGTACTTCGGCAACGAGGAATACGAGGCGCGCCGCTACGACGAGAACCTGCGCACCTACCGCACCGCGGCCATCCGCTCGCAGAACTCGCTGTCGTTCCTGAACTTCGGCCAGCAGGCGATCATCGCCACGGGCCTGATCCTGATCCTGTGGCGCGCCACGGTGGGCGTGGCGGCGGGCAAGCTTACGCTGGGCGATCTGGTGCTGGTCAACACGCTGATGATCCAGCTCTACATCCCGCTCAATTTCCTGGGCGTGATCTACCGCGAGATCAAGCAGGCCACCACCGACATGGATCGCATGTTCGTCCTGCTGGGCACCAACCAGGAGGTGGCCGACAATCCCGACGCCCCGGCGCTGCGTGTCAACGGCGCCGAGGTCCGGTTCCGGCACGTCGGCTTTGGCTACGAATCGAATCGCGTGATCCTGCAAGATGTGGATTTCACGATTGCCGCCGGCACCACCACGGCCGTGGTCGGCCACAGCGGATCGGGCAAGTCCACGCTGGCCCGGCTGCTGTTCCGTTTCTACGATGTGACGCAGGGCGACATCGAGGTGGACGGCCAGGATATCCGCCGCGTGCGCCAGTCGACGCTGCGCGCGTCGATCGGGATCGTGCCGCAGGACACGGTGCTGTTCAACGACAGCATCTACTACAACATCGCCTATGGGCGGCCCGAGGCCTCGCGCGAGGAAGTCATTGCCGCCGCGCAGGCCGCCCAGATCGACCATTTCATCCGCGAACTGCCGCAGGGCTACGACACGCCGGTGGGCGAGCGGGGCCTGAAGCTGTCGGGCGGCGAGAAGCAGCGCGTGGCCATTGCCCGCACGCTGCTTAAGAATCCGCCGATCCTGGTGTTCGACGAGGCCACCTCGGCGCTGGACTCGCGCACCGAGCAGGCCATCCAGGCCGAACTGATGCGGCTGGCCCAGAACCGCACCACGCTGCTGATCGCGCACCGGCTGTCCACGGTCGTCCACGCCGACCAGATCCTGGTGATGGACCACGGCCGCATCGTCGAGCGCGGCACCCATGCCGACCTGATGCGCGCCAACGGCCGCTATGCCGAGATGTGGCAGATCCAGGCCCGCAATGCCGCGCAGGGCACGCCCGACGCCGACGCCCGCGACATCGAGGTCGGCGACGCCACGCAGGACGCCTGACGATTGTCGACAATGGCTGTCGGCAACGCATGCCGACAGCGGGCCGCGCACAATCATGGTTCGTCAATGCACCGCGCGCAGGCTTCGTGCCGGTGCATGACGGCGCCGTGAAAAGCTGGCACGTCCCTTGCGAAAAGCCCCCTCCAGAGAGATCAACTACTGGAGAAGGTTCATGCCGCAATCCCCCGTGCGCCGTCATTTGCTGAAGCTGTGCACCGCGTTGGGCACCACGATGGTGCTGTCGACACTCTGCGCAGGCACCGCGCAGGCGCAGACCGCCACGAAGATCCGCTTCCAGCTCGACTGGCGCTTCGAAGGCCCGTCCGCCCTGTTCCTGCTCGGCGAGCAGAAGGGCTACTACAAGGCCGAGAAGCTCGACGTGGCAATCGACGCCGGCAACGGGTCGGGCAACGTGGTCAACCGCGTGGCCTCGGGCACGTATGACATGGGCTTTGCCGACCTGGCGTCGGTGATGGAGTTCTACGGCAACAATCCCGACGCGAAGAACCGGCCCGTGGCCGTGATGATGGTCTACAACAACACGCCGGCCGCCGTGCTGGCGCTGAAGAAGTCGGGCATCAAGTCGCCGAAGGACCTGGCCGGCAAGAAGCTTGGCGCCCCGGTGTTCGACGCCGGCCGCCGCGCCTTCCCGATCTTTGCCAAGGCCAACGGACTGCAGGCCGGGGCGTTCAACTGGCAGGCGATGGACCCCACGCTGCGCGAAACCATGCTGGCGCGCGGCGACCTCGACGCCATCACGGGCTTCTCTTTCACGTCGATCCTGAACCTGAACGCGCGTGGCGTGAAGGATGAGGACATCGTGGTGCTGCCATACCCGCAGTACGGCGTGAAGCTCTACGGCAACGCGATCATCGCGTCCGAGCAGTTCCTGAAGAGCAACCCCGAAGCCGTGAAGGCCTTCCTGCGAGCGTTTGCGAAGTCGGCCAAGGATGTGATCGCGCGACCGGAAGACGGTGTCAAGGCCGTCAAGGCGCGCGACGGGATCATCGACGAGAAGCTCGAAGTCCGTCGCCTGAAGATCGCGCTGGACAGCGTGGTGAAGTCGCCCGACGCCAAGGCCGAAGGCTTCGGCCGCGTCAGCAAGCCGCGCCTGTCGCTGATGGCCTCGCAGGTGGCCGACGCCTTTGCCACCAAGGGCCGCATCAACCCCGATGCGCTCTGGACCGATGCCTACCTGCCGTCGGCTGCCGAACTGGACGTACTGCGATGATGGCACGCGAAGCTCTGATGCCCGCCTCGGGCGGCGCGCCGGCGGGTGAGAGGACGGCGCAGCCGTTCGTCGACTTCAACCGCGTCTGGCTGGCTTACGACGACGAACTGGCACGCCGCGGCGAATTCGCGGTCGAGGATATCTCGCTGCAGGCGCGCGAGGGCGAGTTCATCGCCATTGTCGGGCCGTCTGGCTGCGGCAAGTCCACGTTCATGAAGCTGGCAACGGGGCTGCGCCCGGCCACGCGTGGCGTGGTCAGCATCAACGGCGCCAAGGTCACGGGGCCGCTCAAGCAGGTGGGCATGGCCTTCCAGGCGCCGACGCTGCTGCCGTGGCGCACCACGCTCGACAACGTGATGCTGCCGCTGGAGATCGTCGAGCCGTACCGGTCGACCATGCGCAAGAAGCGTGGCGAATATGTGGAACGCGCCCGCGCGCTGCTGAAGACCGTGGGCCTGTCCGGCTACGAGGACAAGTATCCGTGGCAGCTGTCGGGGGGCATGCAGCAGCGGGCGTCGATCTGCCGCGCGCTGATCCACGAGCCGCGCATGCTGCTGCTGGACGAGCCGTTTGGCGCGCTCGACGCCTTCACGCGCGAGGAACTGTGGTGCGTGCTGCGCGACCTCTGGCAGGCACAGCGCTTCAACGTGATCCTGGTCACGCACGACCTGCGCGAGGCGGTGTTCCTGGCCGATACCGTCTACGTGATGAGCGCACGCCCGGGTCGGATCGTGCTGCGTCGCGAGATCGACCTGCCACGCCCGCGCCCGCTTGACATTACCTATACCGAACCGTTTGCCGAGCGCGTACACGAGCTGCGCGAGAAGATCGGCCACAAGCCCGGCAATCCGCCGGGCACCCAACCTGACAACACGGGACGGCACTGAACATGATGACGATGTCCTCTCTCCAGGCGAAGCGCGTGCAGCGCGTCGCCCCCTGGATCCTGCTTGGCGCGTGCCTGCTGTTGTGGCAGGGCGCGTGCCTGGTCTTCGACGTGTCCGACTTCATCCTGCCCAGCCCGTCGTCGATCGTGGCGTCGATGGTGGAATACGGCGGCGTCATCGCCGGGCATGCATGGCGCACGTTCTGGACCACCATGGTGGGCTTTGGCGTGGCGATCGTGGTGGGCGTGGTGCTGGGCATGCTGATGGGGTCGTCGCGGCTGGCGTACGCGGCCACCTATCCGCTGATGACGGCGTTCAACGCGCTGCCCAAGGCGGCCTTCGTGCCGATTCTGGTGGTGTGGTTCGGCCTGGGCGCCGGCCCGGCCATCCTGACCGCGTTCCTGATCTCGTTCTTCCCGATCATGGTCAACATTGCCACGGGACTGGCTACGCTAGAACCCGAATTGGAGGATGTACTACGTGTGCTGGGCGCCAAACGTCGCGACGTGCTGCTCAAGGTAGGCCTGCCGCGCGCGCTGCCGTTCTTCTTCGCGTCGCTGAAGGTTGCCATCACGCTGGCGTTCGTGGGCACCACGGTGTCCGAGATGAACGCCGCCAACGAAGGCATCGGCTATCTGCTGGTATCGGCCGGCTCGGCCATGAAGATGCCGCTGGCGTTTGCCGGCCTGGTGGTGATCGCCGTGATGGCGATGGTCATGTACGAACTGTTCGCCGTGCTGGAAAAGCGGATGACGGGCTGGGCGCACCGGGGCTGAACGCATTTCGGCGGACCGGGATGCCTGCCTTCGCTCCCCGGTGACGGTCATGGCACCACCGACTTTGGACGAATGGCGATTGTTGGCGAATGGACCGATACCTAGAGTTCTGGACGCCGGGGTGACTTGCCCTGGCTGTCCATCAACTCAAGACTCAAGGTGGTTCACCCATGCTAAGGAAAGGCCTGACTTCAAGACGCGCGACAGCGTTGTCTGCAGCGCTGGTGCTGCTCCTGCCGTCCGCCACGAATGCCATGGCAGGCACGCCGGAGAAACCCGGGGATTGCAGCGCCATGGAGCGGTGGCTGCCGAACAGCGAATACCCGGTGGGAAGCTGTGTGTACTACGGCAAGTACATCTGGGCCAACGACGTTCATGCCGAATCGGGGCAGCGCCCCGGGAACGATGACCGGCGGTGGTACAAGATCGGCGACAACACCCTGGACGATCTGAACGTGGTCGTTGCCGCCAACGCGGCCGCGCAGCCCACGGTCTTCACCTACACCGCCGAGGCACCGTGGCGAGACACGCGCGTGCAGTTCGTCGCGAAGGGAACGCAGCGCAGGCAGGTTGTCGCATTCCCACAGGATGGTTACACCTCGCTCAAGGTGCTGGCGAGCGTAGAGGGCAATGGAAATGGGGGGCGTGTCTTTCCGTTGTGGCTGCGTGCGCAACGCAATGTCACAGGCTCGGGGCAGGGGGGCGACCTGGGGCCGCTGGAGGCTAGCGGCGGGCATGTCGGTCGCGGCACGCTGGTGGTGTGGTACGACCCGGCGGACAATCCCGGGCTCAAGTCCGGCGCGCGATACCGGACCAAGCCAGGCACGCGCCTGGTGATCGATGCAATGGGCACCGATCTGCCGAAGCAGCCAAAGATCGGCACATTCCGGCTCGGTGTCGACATCGTGCACCAGGCGAATCAGCCGACTCAGCCGAGTCAGCAGTAACGCAAGGCAACGCTAGGCATAGTCCAGCGGCAGCGCCGTCGTGTACTTGATCTGCTCCATGGCGAAGCTGGAACTGACATCGGCCAGTTCCGCGCCTTGGATCAGCTTCTTGTACACGGCGTCGTAGGCGGCGATATCGGGCACCACCACACGCAGCAGGTAGTCGATGTCGCCGGCCATGCGGTAGAACTCGGTGACCTCCGGAATCGACGCCACGAGGTCGTGGAACGTCTTCAGCCATTTTGCGTTGTGCTGGCTGGTGCGGACGGAAACGAAGACGGTTACGCCCACATTGAGCTTCGCGGCGTCGAGTAGCGCCACGCGCTTGCGGATCACGCCGGATTCTTCCAGCTTCTGCACGCGGCGCCAGCAGGGCGTGGAGGTCAGGCCGACGCGCTCGCCGATGTCGGCAACGGGTACGGAGGCATCTTCCTGCAGGATGCCCAGGATCTGGCGGTCATAGCGGTCCATCGGTGTCAGGTCCGGAAAGGGTGGTTGGCGCCAGCCGGCGGCCACCCCGGCAGGGCGGATGTCAGCTGACGATGGTATCCACCAGCAGGTTCACGCCGGTGGCAATGCGATCCTGGTCCACGCCGTAGATATGCAGCGACACGGCCACCGCATTGCTGCCGTTCCCTAGCGCGTGGATATGCTGCAGGCCGGCGGGCACGCTGAACGTATCGCCCGCCTCGCGCGTCACGGCGCCCGTCTGGATGGCCGTGCGGTTGTCCGGATTCCAGCGGTAATGCCGTTCGGACAGCGTGCCGCGCAACACCCGGTAGGCGCACCAGGTGCGATGCCCGTGCACCGGGCTGTGCTGGCCCGGCCGCCAGACCAGCACCATCACCGAAAATCGCTCGTACGGATCGGCGTAGACCAGATGCCGCGTGTAGTTGTCGGGGCTGCCTTGCAGCGCGCCGGCCGGCAGGCTGGCCAGCAGGGTATCGGCGTCGGGCAGGCTGGCCTCCACGTGGGCGGCCACCATGCGGGCGTTCTGCGACAGCGTGGCTTCCATGCCCGATGCCAGCGACGACAGCGGGGACGGCGTTGAGCGGGTAGTGGATGCGGCTTCCATGGCGGGCTCGTTCTTCTTGATGTGCGATATGTGCAATAGCGTTCATCTTAAAAGCGCGACCTGAGCACCAGCATGCGAAATGTCGTCCAAGATTGCCTTCGATTGTAAATGGATTCCAATAAATCGCAACTTTGGGGAATTTTTTTGCCGGTTGCGCCGGGCATTGCTTTGGCAGGCGATAATCCGCGCCATGGAAATCAAATGGCTTGAAGACTTCGTCAGCCTCGCCGAGACGCACAGCTTCTCGCGCTCGGCGGAACTGCGGCATGTCACGCAACCGGCGTTCTCGCGGCGCATCCAGTCGCTGGAGGCCTGGGTGGGCACCGAGCTGATCGATCGGTCGAGCTATCCCACCAGCCTGACCGAGGCGGGCAAGGTGTTCTACGAACAGGCGCTGGCGATGCTGGCGCAGGTCAGCGAAACGCGGGCGCTGATGCGCGGCCAGCGCTCGGCCAATGCCCAGGTGCTGGAATTCGCGGTACCCCACACGCTGTCGCTGACGTTCTTCCCGGAATGGCTCAAGGGCGTGGAGCGCAAGCTTGGCACCCTGCCATGCCGGTTGCGCGCGCTGAACGTCCACGATGCGGTGCTGATGCTGGTGGAAGGCGGTTGCGACCTGGTCATGGTCTACCACCACCCGCGCCAGGCCATCCAGCTCGATCCGGCGCACTACGACATGCTCGTGCTTGGCACGGAACGGCTGTCGCCATACAGCGTGCCCGATGCCACGGGGCGCCCGCTGTTCCGGCTGCCAGGCACCGACAAGAAGCCGGTGCCATTCCTCAGTTACACGCCCAATGCGTTCCTGGGCCGCATGGTGGATATGCTGCTGGCCGAGTCCACCGACGCCCTCAAGCTCGACAAATGCTACGAGACCGATATGGCGGAGGCGCTCAAGGTCATGGCGCTGGCAGGCCACGGCATGGCCTTTTTGCCGGAGAGCACGGTGCGCGAGGACGTGGCGGCCGGCCGCCTGGTACGGGCGGAGGCCGCGCGCGGCCTGCCGCAATCGATCGATATGGAAATCCGCCTTTACCGCGAGCGGCCGGCGGATAGCGGCGAACGGCGCGGCAGCCAGATCAGGCGCAAGCGCCAGCTGGTGGACAAGGTCTGGGCGGCGCTGGTTGCCCCGTCAACGGCCGATTGAAACGGGGCAGGGCGGCGTGTGAACGTTATGCGCGTCTTGCATAACCGTGCTGGCGAGGATGACCAAACGGCATTGGATTCGGGAAAGGGGGCGCCGATATGCTCCGTGTCACCTTCACTCGGAAACCAACGATGTCTTCCGCAGCACCGACGCAAAACGTCTCCAATGCTCACGCCCTGCCTTCATACCTGAACGCCGACAATCTCGGCCCGTGGGGCATCTACCTGCAGCAAGTCGACCGTGTCACGCCCTACCTGGGTTCGCTGGCGCGCTGGGTTGAAACCCTGAAGCGCCCGAAGCGTGCGCTGATCGTCGACGTACCCATCGAACTGGACAACGGCACCATCGCCCACTTCGAGGGCTATCGGGTGCAGCACAACCTGTCGCGCGGCCCGGGCAAGGGTGGCGTGCGCTTTCACCAGGACGTGACGCTGTCCGAGGTGATGGCCCTGTCTGCGTGGATGTCGGTGAAGAACGCGGCCGTGAACGTGCCGTACGGCGGTGCAAAGGGCGGCATCCGCGTGGACCCGCGCACGCTGTCGCACGGCGAGCTGGAGCGCCTGACGCGCCGTTACACCAGCGAAATCAACCTCATCATCGGCCCGACCAAGGACATTCCGGCGCCGGACGTGAATACCAACGCCCAGGTCATGGCCTGGATGATGGATACCTACTCGATGAACTCGGGCAGCACGGCCACCGGCGTGGTGACCGGCAAGCCGATCTCGCTGGGCGGCTCGCTGGGCCGCCACGAGGCCACCGGCCGAGGCGTGTTCGTGGTCGGTTCGGAAGCCGCCCGCAACCTGGGCATGGACGTCAAGGGCGCGCGCGTGGCCGTGCAGGGCTTCGGCAATGTGGGTGCCGTGGCCGCCAAGCTGTTCCATGAAGCCGGTGCGAAGGTGGTGGCCGTGCAGGATCACCGTACGACGCTGTTCGACCCGGCCGGCCTGGACGTGCCCGCAATGATGGAATACGCATCGCACAGCGGCACGATCGAGGGCTACCGCGCCGAAGTCATCAAGGGCGACCAGTTCTGGGAAGTCGACTGCGACATCCTGATCCCGGCCGCGCTGGAAGGCCAGATCACGGCCGAGAACGCACCGAAGATCACGGCGAAGCTGGTGATCGAGGGCGCCAACGGCCCGACCACGCCGCAGGCCGACGATATCTTGCGCGAGCGCAATATCCTGGTCTGCCCGGACGTGATCGCCAACGCTGGCGGCGTGACCGTGTCCTACTTCGAATGGGTGCAGGACTTCTCGAGCTTCTTCTGGACCGAAGAGGAAATCAACGAGCGCCTGGTACGAATCATGCAAGAGGCCTTCCGGGCGATCTGGCAGGTTGCCCAGGACAACAAGGTCACGCTGCGTACGGCCGCGTTCATCGTCG
>Ga0209564_1001998_pt1 | contig 17834 bp, 12 predicted proteins | sample AraplaCol_mMF_r2_FD_184272 | JGI IMG/M metagenome (GOLD analysis project Ga0209564, IMG submission 184272) | Arabidopsis root microbial communities from North Carolina, USA - plate scrape MF_Col_mMF_r2 (SPAdes) (version 3) | ecosystem: Host-associated > Plants > Roots > Endosphere | place: USA... | reverse complement strand
CCTTGAGCTCCTTGAAGGGTCGTTCGAGACCAGGACGTTGATAGGTCAGGTGTGGAAGTGCAGTAATGCATTAAGCTAACTGATACTAATTGCCCGTACGGCTTGTCCCTATAACCTTGACGGTTATACGCATTTACTCTGTGATGAGTGTGCTACCCCAATTCTTTACTTCTCCAGATTGCGCAGCGCTCCGCGCTGCCTACAAGTCAAAGCTTGATGACCATAGTAAGTCGGTCCCACCCCTTCCCATCCCGAACAGGACCGTGAAACGACTCTACGCCGATGATAGTGCTGCAACCAGTGTGAAAGTAGGTTATCGTCAAGCTAGTTATTCCGTAAAAAGCCCGCCTCCGTGCGGGCTTTTTGCATTGCGCGTCCGTTTGTCACACCTGTTCCAGATTTGAACAGCATTCGCGCTTTTTCAGGCGCAAAACGCGTGGCATGGCGTTTGCTCAATGACTGCATAACTTTTTAAAACCAGTCAGGAGACAACCATGCACCATTCCATCCGCATCCTCGCCGTCGCCGCCATCGCTACGGTATCCATTTACGCTTACGCACACGGGAACGTCACGCCGCAGGGTGTCGATACCACTGGCCTGCCGGCGCTGGGCGACAAATGGCAGGATCAGAACCCCTACCGCGGCAACAAGCTCGCGTTGAAGATCGGTTCTTCTGCCTACAACCAGAACTGCGCCCGCTGTCATGGTCTGGAAGTCGTCACCGGCGGCATTGCGCCTGATCTGCGCTTGCTCGATCGCGACTGCGTCGACGTCAAGAACGAGAACAAGAAGAAGGCCTGCTACAAGGATACCGACGCTTACTATCTTGCTTCCATCCGTAACGGCAAAGTGCGCAACGGCGCGGTGTATATGCCGCCGTTTGAAGGCGTGTTCAATCAGGAAGCCATGTGGGCCATCAAGACCTACCTGGAAGCCCGCCGCGACGCCAACAAATAATCGGAGGCCGCCATGCCTGTCTTTCGTATGCTGGCGGCCGGCGCGTTGCTGCTGTGCGCCGCCGCGCCGGCCAGTGCCGACTGGGACAAGATCCGCCAGTCCGGTCATTTGAAAGTCGCAGTCTACGATCAGTTTGCGCCGTTCTCCGATCGCAGCAGCGGCATCGACGTCGACCTGGCCAAGGCCCTGGCTGAAAAGCTGGGCCTCAAACTCAGCTTGCTGCCTTTCCCTGCGGGCGAAAACCTCAGCGATGATCTGCGCAATATGGTCTGGAAAGGGCACTACCTCGGCTACGGACCCGCCGACGTGATGCTGCATGTGCCGGTTGAACCGCTGCTGATGAACGAGAGTCCGAAGGTGTCGATCTTCGCGCCATATCACGTCGAAACTGTGCGGCTGGTACGCAGCGCGCGCAGCATGCCGGTGTTTGATGGCCTCGATGCGCTGGCCGGCAAAACCATCGGCGTCGAGAAGGTGTCGATTGCGGGCATGGTGCTGCTGGGCGAGGGCAATGGCCGCTTCCGCGATCAGGTGCGCATTTTTGACACAGCCGCTGAAGCGCTGGCGCAATTGAAGGCCGGTCAACTGGATGCAGTACTGGCCAATCGTTCGGAGATCGATGCTGTCTTCCGTGACGATCCTGCATTCCCGTTGAATGAGGTGGCGTTCCAGCGCCTGCCGCGCGCCGGCTGGGCTGTCGGCATGGCGGTACGCAAGGAGGATCAGGACATGGCGCGTATGCTGCAAGCCGCCATCAATGAAATGAAGGCCAGCGGCGAATTGCAAGCGATCTTTGCCCGCCACGGCGTCCACGAGCAGTTGCCATGAAGCGGCTTGCGTGCGCTGTGCTGCTGGCATGGCGCGGTGCGCTGGCTGCCGATGCGGCGCTGTCGGTTGACGTGGTTGGCGTCGCACCGCTGCCCGGCCTGGGAATTGATCGTGATCGCCTGCCATATCAGGTGCAGACCGCCAGCGCGGCGGCGATGCAGTTGGGCGCCGGCCAGAATGTGGCCGAGTTCATGGCGCGCTCGCTGGCCGGCGTGAATGCCAATGAAATCTCTGGCAGTCCATTCCAGAACGACCTGACCTTTCGCGGCTTTCGCGCCTCGCCGGTGCTGGGCTCTTCGCAGGGCATCTCGGTGTATCTGGACGGCGTGCGCGTGAACGAGCCTTTTGGCGATGTGGTCAACTGGGACATGCTGCCGGAAGCGGCGATTGCCAATGTGCTGCTGACGCCCGGCTCCAATCCGCTGTTCGGATTAAATACGCTGGGCGGTGCGCTGGCACTGACCACCAAGTCCGGCCGCAGCCATGCAGGACTGGAGGGCGGCGTATCGGCGGCCAGCAATGGCCAGCGCCGTGTCGATCTGGCTTACGGTGCCGACAGCGGCCGGCAGTGGCATGCGTTTGTCGCTGCCACTGGCTTTGATGATCGCGGCTGGCGCGAGCGCTCGGATGGCCAGCTCGGTAATGTGTACGCGAAGCTGGACGGCGTCGCCGGCGACAACGAATGGAGCATCGCCATGCTGGCCGGGCGCAGTCGCCTGATCGGCAATGGTTTGCTTCCTGACGAGCTGTATGCGGCCGACCGGCGCGCGGTGTATACCTCGCCGGACGAAACGCGCAATCGCCTGCGGCAGCTGGTACTGAATGTGATTCATCGCTTTGACGAACACACGGAATTGACGGCGATGGCGTATGCGCGCAACAGCCGTCGCAACACCATCAACGGCGACGTGAATGACGACGCAGAGTCGCATCCGGCGAGCTGGAATGCCACGCAGACGCGCCAGTCCAGCCAGGGCGGCAATCTGCATTTGAGCATGGACGCCGGACCTCACCAGTTGACCGCGGGGGTGAGCTTCGACCGCGCCAGCGTGTACTTTGCGCAGTTTGAGCAGGCGGCCTGGTTTGCGCCGGACCGCACGGTCATCACGGATGCCGACGCGGAGATGGAAGCCGGCGCCTCGGTCAGCGGCCGCTCGCGCGCGGCCAGTATATATGCGGCCGATACCTGGGCATTGGACGCCCGCACCTGGCTGACGCTATCTGCACGCTACAACCATGCGCGCGTCAGCAATCAGCTGCCTCCCAGCGATATGGAGCGCTTCAGTTATCGGCGCTTGAACCCTTCGCTTGGTATCGCACATCGTGCGGCTGACGGATGGACGGTGTTCGCCAATCTATCGCAGAGCAATCGCGTGCCGACGGTGATAGAACTGGGCTGCGCCGATCCGGAACAACCATGCCGATTGCCGGTCGGCTTGCAGTCCGACCCATATCTGAAGCAGGTGGTATCGCGTACGGTGGAGGCGGGTGTGCGCAACGGGATGGCCTCGCTCTCGCTGTATCGCACGGTGAACCATGACGATATCCTGTTCCGCACTGCAGGCGTGGCGCAGCATGGCTACTTCTCCAATTTCGACCGCACGCGCCATCAGGGCGCGGACCTGAGCCTGAACCGCCGTTGGCGGGACTGGGCTGCGCGCTTAAGCTACAGCTATCTCGATGCGGTTTATGACGTGGAAGGAGACTTGTTCACCGGCGTGCGCACTGTGCATGTGAAGCCGGGCACGCGCATCGCCGGGCTGCCGCGCAACACGATCAAGCTGGGCGTGGACTGGACGCCGTCGCCGCAGCTCACGCTTGGTGCTGACCTCAATGCTGTCTCCAGCCTGGTCGTGCAGGGAGATGAGGATGGGCAGTCAGGCATCCATCGCGGCGTGGCGGGCCACGCCTTGCTTGGACTGCGCGCCAGCTATCAGCCGTCGCAGCACTGGGAGTGGTCTGCACGCGTGAGCAATGCAGCCAATCGCCGCTACGCCAGCTTTGGCGCGGCGGGCGTCAATGCATTCGCCGGCGACGAGCCGCAGCAGTCCCGCTTTGTCGCACCCGGCGCGCCACGTTCGGTGGCGGCCGGCCTGCGCTTCCGCTTCTAGAACTGATACTGGGCGTTGATGCCCAGTACCCAGTTGCGGCCCGGCGCTGCTTCGTAATAGCGCTTGTTGGCGTCGCCCACGATCACTGAACCGATGTAGTCCTTGTCCAACAGGTTGTTCAGGCGCAGGAACTGCTTGAAGCGCCAGCCTTGCCACTGCTGGCTGGCGTGGAAGCGCGCATTCAGTACGCCGTAGCCGGGTGCTGGCTGGTCGGTGTTGGCGTCCTCCGCGTAGACCTTGCCGCTGGCGAGGGCTTCCAGTGCGGCGCCGTAGCGGCCTTCCGCTGCGCGCCATGCCAGTTCGCCGTAGGCGTTGGCGTTGGGGATGCCGGGCAGGCGGCTGCCTTTCAGCGCTGCGCCGAACGGCGAATCGTACACCGCACGCAGGCTGGTAAGCGCGAGGCGCGTGCTCAGGCCGCGTCCCAGGCTGCTGTCGAGCGACAGCTCCAGGCCCTGACGCAGCGTGCGGCCAGTATTGCGATAGCTGGTGCGGCCGCCGCTGCTGGCATCCACTACCAGTTCGTCGCGCGTGCGGACTTCAAACACGGCGGCGTTGAGCAAGGTGCCTTCGGCCGGACGCGCTTTCACACCCGCTTCCAGATGCGCGCTGGTGGCAGGCTGCAGGCGGAAGTTGAAGCCACCGCCGGTGCCGGAGTAGAACAGCTCATTCAGCGTTGGTGTTTCGAAGCCGCGCGCTGCGCTGGCGTAGGCGTGCAACGCTGACGAGAATTTGTACATCGCGCCAGCTACCGGCGTAGTGTGGGTGAATGACAGGTTGCCGCTGTCGTTACCATTGCTGAGGAAGTGATCATCCACCGAGAATTTGACGCTGCTGTGGCGCAGGCCTGCGCTCAGCATCCACGGGCCGTACTGCCATTCCGCTTGCAGGTAAGGATCGGTGCTGGTGACTTTGTCGTCTTCGTCGCGGCGCAACGCGCCTTTCACGCCGTACTGCGTGCCGACGAAGTTCTCGTAGCCTTTGCGCGCATCGCTGGAGCGTCCGTATTCGATGCCGAAGGTGGTGCTCAGGCGTCCGCCCGCCAGCGCGGTGATGTGCAGCCAGTTGACGTCGATGCCGTAGAAGTCGCGGTCGAAGTCCACCACGCCGCCCGAGTGCGTGGCCGGCGCCTGGAAGCCTTTTGAAAAGGACTGGTACTGCACCACGCTGCGATTGCCGCCGTAGATGGTGGCGCGCAGCTTGTCGTCGCCGAAACGTTGATCCCAGCTGGCACCGATCTGCTGGTGATCGATGCTCTTGCGGGTATTGTAGCGGTCGGCCAGCGTGCGCTTGGGCGTTTGCGTATCGGTGCTGTCGGTTTCGCCGGCGCGTGGGTCGCGTTGCCAGGTCGCCCAAGTGACACCCAGCGGATCTTGCGTATCGTTCTGGCGCAGGGCATTGGCGACGATGTTCAGTTTCGCATCGGCCAGCGGCGACAATGTCAGTTTGGCGTAGGCCTGGTCGCGGATGGCGGCGCTGTGATCACGATAGCCATCGGTCTCGAAGCGCGAGCCGTCGATGACGTAGCCGACGTTCCCCAGCTTGCCCTGCGCGTTGAGGTCTGCCTTGCGGCTGCCGTAGCTGCCGGCCGACAGGGTGGTTTCCACCGACGGCGCGCCGTCGCCCTCGCGGGTGAACAGCTGGATCACGCCGCCTGCGTGATTGCCGTAGATAGCGGAGAAGGGGCCGCGCAGCACTTCGATGCGTTCCGCCATATCCAGGTTGAAGGTGGCGGCCTGCCCTTGGCCGTCCGGCATGCTGGCCGGGACGCCGTCGGTGATCAGCTTCACCCCGCGAACGCCAAAGGCAGAGCGGGCGCCGAAGCCGCGCGAGGAAATCTGCAAGTCCTGCGCGTAGTTCTGGCGATTGGCCGCCACCAGTCCTGGCACGGCGGCCAGCGCCTCGCTGGCGTTGACGCGCGGCTGGGTCTCGGTGATGCGGGCGGCGTCGATAACGTCGATCGCCGCTGGTATGTCAAAAATCGTATGGCCGACGCGGGTGGCGCTGACGACTACCGTGTCTTGTGGTGCGACGGCTTCCTCGGCCGCGATGGCGCCGCTGGCTGCAAACAGGGCCGCCACTGCGTTCAGGCGAAATAAGTGCTTCATGTTGTCTCCGTGCTGGTTGGTGTTATGCCAGCAAAGTAAGCAATATACCTGCCACCGGTTTTTTGTGTTGGCACGTTGATTGCACCTTATCTTCTATTTGTTCAGGGAGGTGACACCATGAAGCGAATGTGTCTGTTGCTGGCTGCGCTGGGCGCTCCAGCGTTTGCCGCGCCGCTGGCGTATGTGCCGAACGAGAAGTCCGGCAGCATCAGCGTGATCGATACCGCCAGCGGCGCGGTGCTGCGCGAGTTTGCCGCCGGCCAGCGGCCGCGCGGAGTGGCGGCCGATCCGGCTGGCGCGCGGCTGTATGTGGCCGATGCCGGCGGCAACGCCTTGCTGATGATCGATACCGCCAGCGGCGCCACGGCGCGCCGTATCCCGCTGGGCAAATCGCCGGAGGGGGTGAGCGCATCGGCTGATGGCCGCTATGTGGCGGTGGCGGTTGAAGAGAGCAACAGCGTGGCACTGATCGATGCGCGCAGCGGCCAACTGCTGGCCGATATCCCGGTGCAGGGCAAGAATCCCGAGCATGCCGTGTTCAGCCCCGATGGGCGCTGGCTGCTGGTCAGCGCGGAGGAGGCGGAGCAGGTGGATGTCATCGATGTCGAGGCGCGCCGCCAGAGCGGTTCGGTGGCGGTGGGGCTGCGTCCACGCGGCATGGGATTCAGTCCGGATGGCGCGCGCGCCTATGTCGCTTGTGAGCTGGCCAATGCCGTCTACGTGGTGGACATGGCCAGCCGCGCCGCCATCGCCCGCATACCTGCAGGGCGCAACGCCAACGGCATCGCCGTGCATCCGGGCGGCCGCACCGTGTACGTCTCCAACGGCATAGACGGCAGCGTGATGGCGATCGACACCGCCACCAATGCAGTCAGCGCCACCATCGCGGTCGGCAAGCGGCCCTGGAATATGGCGCTGACGCCGGATGGCGCGCGGCTTTATGTGGCCAATGGCCGTTCCAACAGCGTCTCCGTGATCGATACCGCTGCCGCCGCGCGCCAGAACGATATCGCTGTGCGTGAACTGCCTTGGGGTGTGGTGATCCGTTGAGTCACAGCGCTGTTCCAAAGCGGAACAGTGCAACAACGCTGCAGGCACGGTTTCGCAGTGGATGTGTGCTGGCACGGCGTTTGCGAAAAGGAGAGGGCGCAGTATCCGCAGCCGCGATCAGCGGCCTCACAACCAAAGCAGAAAGAGGACGACATGAATCTTGCAGACATCAGCAAACTGGGCGTAGCCAATCCGTTCAAACAACGCTACGACAACTACATCGGCGGCAAATTCGTCGCGCCGGTCAAAGGCGAATACTTCGCCAACGTCACGCCGATTACCGGCCAGGTGTTCTGCGAAGTGGCCCGTTCCACCGCGGAAGACGTCGAGCTGGCGCTGGACGCGGCGCACGCAGCCAAGGAAGCATGGGGCAAGACCTCGCCGGCCGAACGTGCCGGCATCCTGAACAAGATTGCCGACCGCATGGAAGCCAATCTGCAGCTGATCGCCACCGCCGAAACCATCGACAACGGCAAGCCGATTCGCGAAACCCTGGCGGCCGACATTCCGCTGGCGATTGATCACTTCCGCTACTTCGCCGCTTGCGTGCGCACGCAGGAAGGCTCGATCGCGCAGATCGACGCTACCACCTACGCCTATCACTTCCATGAGCCGCTGGGCGTGGTCGGCCAGATCATTCCGTGGAACTTCCCGATCCTGATGGCGGTGTGGAAGCTGGCGCCGGCGCTGGCCGCCGGTAACTGCGTGGTGCTCAAGCCCGCCGAACAAACGCCTGCTTCGATCATGGTGCTGCTGGATCTGGTCGCCGACCTGCTGCCGCCGGGCGTGCTCAATGTGGTCAACGGCTTTGGCCTGGAGGCGGGCAAGCCACTGGCGTCGAGCAAACGCATCGCCAAGATCGCCTTCACCGGCGAGACCGGGACCGGTCGCCTGATCATGGGCTACGCGGCGCAGAACCTGATTCCGGTCACGCTGGAACTGGGCGGCAAATCGCCCAACATCTTCTTCGAGGATGTGATGGATGCCGACGACGACTTCTTCGACAAGTGCCTGGAAGGCTTCACCATGTTCGCGCTGAACCAGGGCGAGGTGTGCACCTGCCCATCGCGCGTGCTGGTACAGGAATCGATCTACGAGAAGTTCATCGCCCGCGCGCTCGAGCGCGTGGCCAAAATCACCCAAGGCAGCCCGCTCGATCCCAACACCATGATCGGCGCGCAGGCTTCGCAGGAGCAGCTGGAAAAAATCCTGTCCTACATCGACATCGGCAAGCAGGAAGGCGCGCAGGTGCTGGCCGGCGGTGGGCGCAATGTGCAGGGCGGCGACATGAAGGAAGGCTACTACGTGCGTCCGACCGTGTTCAAGGGCGATAACAGCATGCGCATCTTCCAGGAGGAGATCTTCGGACCAGTGGTCTCGGTCACTACCTTCAAGGATGAAGCGGATGCGCTGCGCATCGCCAACGACACGCTGTACGGCCTGGGCGCCGGCCTGTGGACCCGCGATGGCGCGCGCGCCTTCCGCGTCGGCCGCGCCATCCAGGCCGGCCGCGTGTGGACCAACTGCTATCACCTGTATCCGGCGCACGCAGCGTTCGGCGGCTACAAGCAGTCGGGCATTGGCCGCGAAAACCACAAGATGATGCTGGATCACTACCAGCAGACCAAGAACCTGCTGGTCAGCTACAGCCCGAACGCGCTGGGCTTCTTCTGATCATGGCCGCCCTCATCGCCCGCGTGACGGCCACGCCGGCAGCCCTGGCGCTGCTGGCGCGGCTGCGCAAGCTGTATGGACCGCTGATGTTCTTTCAGTCGGGCGGCTGCTGCGACGGCAGTGCGCCGATGTGCTTCCCGGCGGGGGAGTTCGACGTCAGCGAAACCGATGTCTATCTCGGCAACCTGGATGGCACGCCTTTCTACATGGGACGCGAGCAGTTCGATTACTGGGAACACACGCAGCTGATTATCGACGTGGTCCAGGGGAACGGCGGCATGTTCTCGCTCGATAACGGCAGCGGGGTGCGCTTCCTGACCAGATCACGCCTGTTCAGCGATGAGGAACTGGCGGCGTTGTCGCCGGCTTGAACACACAGTAGCTACAACCATAATAAACAGGAGATCATCGTGCAGAAGAAAATTGTCGTAACGCTGGTGGGGGCTGCGGTCCTGTCGCTGGCACAGGCGGCCGACGTTACCACCGCCATGTTGAAGAATGCCGCCAGCAGCACCGACAGCGTGCTGGCTTTCGGATTCGGTACCGAGGGCCAGCGCTATTCGCCGCTGGCGCAAGTAAATACCAAAAACGTCGGCAAGCTGGTGCCGGCGTGGTCGTTCTCGTTCGGCGGCGAGAAGCAGCGCGGCCAGGAGTCGCAGCCGCTGATCTACAAGGGCAAGATGTTCGTCACCGCCTCGTACTCGCGCATCTTTGCCATCGACCTCAAGACCGGCAACAAGCTGTGGAAGTATGAGCACCGCCTCCCGGACGGCATCATGCCGTGCTGCGACGTGGTCAATCGCGGCGCCGCCTTGTTCGGCAACCTGGTCATCTTCGGCACGCTCGATGCGCAGCTGGTGGCGCTGGACCAGGATACCGGGAAGGTAGTGTGGAAGGAGAAGGTTGACGACTACGCGGCCGGCTATTCGATGACGGCCGCGCCGCTGATTGCCGATGGCCTGCTACTGACCGGTGTATCGGGTGGCGAGTTCGGCATCGTCGGCCGGGTCGAGGCGCGCAATCCGCTGACCGGTGAGCTGGTATGGAGCCGTCCTACCGTGGAAGGTCACATGGGCCACCGCTACGACAAGGACGGCAATGCGATCGACAACGGCATCTCGGGCACCACCAACAAGAGCTGGCCGGGCGATCTGTGGAAGACCGGCGGCGCCTCGACCTGGATGGGTGGCACCTACGATCCCAAGACTGGCCTGGCCTACTTCGGCACCGGCAATCCGGCGCCCTGGAACAGCCACCTGCGGCCTGGCGACAATCTGTATTCCTCCTCCACCGTCGCGCTGGATGTGAAGACGGGCCAGATCAAATGGGCCTATCAGAACACGCCGAATGACTCGTGGGACTTCGACGGAGCCAACGAATTCGTCACCTTCGACATGAACGGCAAGCGTTACGGCGGCAAGGCCGACCGCAATGGCTTCTTCTACGTGATCGATGCGAACAACGGCAAGCTGCAAAACGCCTTCCCGTTTGTGCGCAAGATTACCTGGGCTTCCGGCATCGATCTGAAAACCGGCCGCCCTAATTTCATTCCGGCCAACCGTCCGGGCGACCCGACCAAGGGCGAGGAAGGCAAGAAGGGCAGCACCGTGTTCGCCGCGCCGGCCTTCCTCGGCGCGAAGAACCAGATGCCGATGGCGTACAGCCAGCAGACCGGCTACTTCTATGTGCCCGCCAACGAGTGGGGCATGGATATCTGGAATGAGCCGATCAGCTACAAGAAGGGCGGCGCCTACCTGGGCGCGGGCTTCACCATCAAGCCGCTGAACGAGGACTACATCGGCGCGCTGCGCGCGGTCGATCCCAAGTCCGGAAAAATCGTGTGGGAGGTGAAGAACAATGCGCCGCTGTGGGGCGGGGTAATGACGACGGCCGGTGGACTGGTGTTCTACGGTACGCCGGAAGGCTATCTGAAAGCGCTGGACGCGAAGAGCGGCAAGGAGCTGTGGAAGTTCCAGACCGGTTCCGGCGTGGTGGCGCCGCCGGTGACGTGGCAGGACGGCGATACGCAGTACGTGGCGGTGGTCTCGGGCTGGGGCGGCGCAGTGCCGCTGTGGGGCGGCGACGTAGCCAAGAAGGTGAACTTCCTGGAGCAGGGCGGCTCGGTGTGGGTGTTCAAGCTGGCCTCTAAATAATTTTTTGGTTGATGTGTCTTTTGGGCGGCTACGGCCGCCCTTTTTTTAAAAACTATAAGGGAGACGAACATGAAAAAAATGATGATGCTGGGCGCAATCGGGATGGCTGCGAGCGCGCAGGCGGTGGACTTTAAGGCCGGCGAGTGGAATGTATCGCTGGGCGGTATCGTCAACGCGTACTACACGCAAGTGTCGTGCAGTGGTGATGCAGTGGGCGGGCTGGCGCTGGGCGGCAAGGGGCTGGGCTGCGGCGGGCAGGATAACCGCACCACCATCGGCAACGGCCTGCTGCCGAACGGACTGGTGACGTCGGCCTCGTCGCGCCAGGGCGAGTTTGATGTGAAGGCGCTGATCGGCATCTACAACGCCACCGCCACCGACAGCGCGATTGCCGCCAACAGCGGTGTCGATGTGCGCCAGGCGTTCTTCACCTTCGGGAATGCGGAGATGGGCACCATCAAGATCGGCCGCGATAACGGCATCTTCGGCGCTACGCCGATCTTCGCCGACATGACGCTGATCGGCGCCGGCGCACCGGTGCAGGCCACGCAGCGCGGCCGCGTCACGCTGGGCCATATCGGCGCCGGCTACAGCTATGTGGGCTACTACGGCCAGATCGCGTACAGCGCGCCGAAGTCGGCATCGGGCGTGGGCTTCGATGTGGCGCTGGTCAGCCCGGTGTCGGACACGCCTTTGCTGACGGCGCCGGTGTATTCGACCAGGACCAGTCCTCAGGTGCAGGCGCAGCTGAGCTATGCGGCCAATGGCTTCAAGGGCTGGCTCGGCGCCAAGACGCAGAAGTTTGAGGCGACCGCGCCCGGCGTGCGCGACTTCACCATGTCCGGCGTAGAAGTGGGCGCATCGTACACGCAAGGCGCATTCGGTGTGCTGGCCAATTTCCAGGGCGGTAAAGGGCTGGGTATTCTGTCGGATGCAGACCAGGGCGACACCAAATCGAAGGCATGGTTCGCGCAGGCGACCTACAAGCCATTGGACAAGTTGAAGCTGGGCGTCAGCTACGGCATCAGCCGAAATGACGATGACACCATCGGCACCGGCGGCCTGAAATCCAACGCCAACCTGACGCTTGGCCTGTATTACCAGATGACCAGCGCGATCACGCTGGTGGGCGAAATCGGCCAGACCCGCTCCAAGGGCTTTGCCGGCGGCGAGGGCAAGATGAACGGCGCCTCGCTGGGCGGCATCATCTTCTTCTGATGATGATGGACGCGCGTTCGCATCACAGGAACGCGGCATGGCGCCGCGCGCTGGTCTGCATGCTGTGCATGCTGGCCGGGGTGCTGGCGCTTGTGCTCGGCGCTTCGCCCGTGCATGCGGGCGTGCTGGCGCGCGCCGATGTGGCGCAGCGTTTTCCGTCGCCGCTGATGGTGGGCGAGCGCGATGCGGAGCTGCCGGTATGGCCGCTGTTCAAACAGAACGCCACGGCGGTGGAACTGGTGGGCTATGTGTTCGAATCCGCCGACCTGGCGCCGATTCCTGGCTTTGCGGGCGTGCCGCTTAACCTGCTGGTGGCGATCGATGCAAAGGGAACGTTCACCGACGTGGAAGTGCTGTCGCACCACGAGCCGGTATTCCTGGAAGGGTTGGGCGAAGCGCCACTGCGGCAGTTTGTGCAGCAGTACCGCGGGCTGTCGCTCAAGCAGGGCGTCAGCATTGGCGGCGCCGGCCATGGGCATATTGACGGCGTGGCCAAGGCCACGGCCTCGGTGCGCATCATCAACCAGAGCGTGCTGGCGGCCGCGCTCAAGGTGGCGCGCACGCGGCTGGGGTTCGGCGCCGGGCGCGATCCCGATCAGATTGCGCGGGTGCGGGAGGACGTCTTCAAGCCACTGGAGCTGCAGCAGATGCTGCATCGCGGATTGGTGCAGCATCTGCTGGTGCGCAACCGTGACGTTGAACAGCTATTCAAGGGTAGCGACGGCGCCGGCCTCGATGCGGATGCGCACACATGGCCGGACGATACCTTCATTGATCTCTATATCGCCATGGCCTCGGTGCCGTCGATCGGCCGCAACTTGCTGACCGGGGCGGGCTGGCGCAAGCTGCAAGCCCGCCTCGAGCCGGGCGATCATGCGCTGATGGTGATGAGCGCTGGCCGCTACAGCGTCACTGGTGAGCAGTTTGTGCGCGGCAGTGTGCCGGAGCGCATCCTGCTGCGGCAGGACAAGCTGCCGATCGAACTGCGCGACCTCGATCTGGACCTGAAACTGGCGCTGCCGCTGGCAACGCCGAATGTGACGCTGTTCCGCGTCAACAGCCAGGCCGGCCTCGATCCCGGCTCAGCGCTGGATATCGCGTTGCCGGTCACGCGCAGCAAGGGCATCGTCTACCCGGAGCGCATCGTGCGTGAGCTGGGCTTGCGCTACCAGTTGCCCTCCGAGCTGCTGATCGCAGCGGAAGCCGACGGCAAGTCGTGGACCGCGGTGTGGCAGCAGCGCCGCTGGGAACTGGCGGTGCTGGGAGCGGGCCTGCTGGTGCTCGGCGTGGCGCTGTGGATGCAGAAATGGTTGGTCGCCAGCAGTCGGAGGCTGGCGCGGTTTCGCTGGGCCTATCTGGCCTTTACCGTTGGCTTCATCGGCTACTACGCGCAGGGTCAGCTCTCCATCGTCAACATCACTGGCGCGCTGCAGGCTTTGCTGGCTGGGCGCAGCCTGGCCTTCCTGCTGTTCGATCCGATGACAGTGGCGTTGTGGGGCTTTGTGCTGTTGTCGTTGCTGCTGTGGGGACGCGGCACCTTCTGCGGCTGGTTGTGCCCCTTCGGCGCCATGCAGGAATTTATCGGCAAGCTGGCGCGCTGGCTGCGCGTGCCGCAACTGCGCTTGCGCCATGCGTGGCACGCGCGGCTCAAGCGCGTCAAATACGTGCTGCTGCTGGGCATTGCCGCCAGCGTGTTCTTTCCTGGTCAGGCGACGGACCGGCTGGTGGAGCTGGAGCCATTCAAGACCGCGATTACGCTGGGCTTCGTGCGCAGCTGGCCGTACGTGGCCTATGCCGCCGCCTTGCTGCTGGCCAGCGGCGTGGTGTACAAATTTTTCTGCCGCTATCTGTGTCCGTTCGGCGCGGCGCTGGCGCTGCTGGGCAAGGTGCGCATGCTGAACTGGATCCCGCGCTATGCGCAATGCGGCACGCCCTGCCAAACCTGCCGCCATCGCTGCGACTATCAGGCCATCGCACCAGACGGCAAGGTGGCGTATGGCGAGTGCTTCCAGTGCATGGATTGCGTGGCGATTTATGAGAGCGACCAGCAGTGCGCGCTGCGCATCGCCGGGCGCAAGCAAGTGACGATACCGATCAGGAGCCGCGCATGAAACGACGTACCTTCATTACCAGCGCTATCGGTGCAATCGCCGGCGCGGCCGGCTGCGCGCATGCGTGGCGGCAGCCATTGCACACTGGCGCAGCGCTGGCGTTTGGCACCACGATTTCAATCTCGGTGGCCCATGCGGACGAGCAGCTGGCGCGGCGCGCCATCGCCGACGCTTTGCAAGTCGCGCTGGCGGTGGACCGGCTGATGAGCATTTATCATCCGGGCAGCCAGGTGTATCAGCTGAACCGCGATGGTGTGCTGCATCAGCCGGACGGGCGGCTGCTGGAAGTGCTGGCGATGGCTGCGCACCTGTCGCGCATCAGCGGCGGTGCGTTCGACGTCACTACACAGCCGTTGTGGCGCCTGTACAAAGAGGCTGCCGGCGCGGGACGCCTGCCTTCGCCGTCCGAACGGCGGCAGGCGCAGTCGCGGGTGGACTGGCGCCAGATGGCGTTCGACGCCGGTCATGTCCGCTTCCTGCGGCCCGGCATGGCGCTGACGCTGAACGGACTGGCGCAGGGCTACGCGGCGGATCAGGCATTGGCGGCGCTGCAGGCGCACGGCGTGCGCCACGCGCTGCTCGATACCGGCGAATTCACCGCGCGCGGACAAAAGCCGGTCCGGCAGCCGTGGGTGCTGGGCGTGCGCGATCCGCGCGATCCCGAGGCGCTGGTGGCGACCCTGGATGCGCGGGGATGTAGCGTTGCCACCTCGGGCGACTACGAATCCACCTTCACGCCGGACTACCGGCACCATCACATCTTCGATCCCGCCAGCGGCGATTCGCCCACCGAGCTGGCCAGCGTCACCGTGGTGGCGCCGACCGCGCTGGAAGCCGATGGCCTCTCTACCGCATTCATGGTGATGGGCTGGGAGCGCGCGCAGGCACTGGCCGCGCAACTGCAGGCGGTCGACTTGATGGTGGTCGATAAACAGGGCCGCAGCCGCCGCACGGCCGGCTTCCCTGGCCATGCGTAAGCTATTTCAAATGCGGCACCTTGCGGTAGATGGTATTGCGCGAGACGCCCAGCGCACGCGCGGTGGCGGAGACGTTGCCGCCATGCGCCTCCAGCGTGCGCAGGATGACCGACTGTTCCATCTCTTCGAGATTGGCGCCGCTGGCAATCATGCGCGGGGTATCGGCCACGGTGGGTGGCGCGGCTGCCGCGCTGGCGGCTTCGCCGATATCGTCGAGGAAGTCGTCCGGCATGTGGCGCAAGCCGATTTCCGCTTCGTCGCCGGCCATGACGATGGCGGTACGCAGCAGATTGGTCAGCTGGCGGAAATTGCCAGGCCAGCGGTGGCGGTGGAACATGGCCATCAAGTCATCGGCCACCTCGTAGCGGCCGACGGCCGATTCGGTCGCGATGATCTTGCGCACCACGGTCTCCAGGTCGGTGCGCTCGCGCAGCGGTGGCAGCTTGACCACCAGGCCGTTCAGGCGATAGTACAGGTCTTCGCGGAACAGGCCCTGGCTGATGCGCTCGCGCAGATTGTGGTTGGTGGCGCAAATCAGTTCCACATTGACCGGGATCGACTTGTCGCTGCCCAGCGGCGTGACCGTGCGTTCCTGCAGCACGCGCAGCAGGCGCGCCTGCAAGCTGAATGGCATGTCGCCGATCTCGTCGAGGAACAGGGTGCCGCCGTTGGCCTGCAGGATCTTGCCGGCCGCCCCTTTCTTGCGCGCGCCGGTGAAGGCCCCGTCCTCATAGCCGAACAGTTCGGACTCGATCAGCGTTTCCGGTATCGAGGCGCAGTTGACGGCCACGAAGGGATGCTGGCTGCGCGGCGAGTCATTGTGGATGGCTTGCGCCAGCAGCTCCTTGCCGGTGCCGGTTTCGCCCATGATCATGATGGGGATGTCCTTGCCCAGCACACGCGAGACTTTTTCAATCACCAGCTCCAGCTGCGGATCGCCGGTACGCAGGTAGCGCAGGCCGGACAGGCGGCGTGCCTGGGCTGCCGCCTGGTTGGCCGCCACGGCCGGCGTGGCCGGCGTGGCCGGCGGCGCGCGGCCGGGAATCAGCGATTGCTGGAACACGCTGTTGGCCAGCCGAAGCTGCGCCCGCCCGTGCACCCGCACGCCGTTGTGCATGCACAGGTTCAGCAGGCCGGGCGCAGCGGTATTGTAGTGATCGTAGAGCGAGGACAGCGGCAGCCCGAACAGCGAGCTGAAGGTATGCGATTGCAGCGCTGAGAAGGGCAGGCCCAGCTGGAACAGGCCGTTGCGGTTGGCGGCCAGGAAGCGGCCGCCGGGGCTGAACGAGGCGATGCCCTCCATCAGCGTGCCGATGAATTCGGGGCGCGTGTGGAAGTGCACCGTGATGGCGTCCTCGAAAGTGGCGGAAAACAGCTGGTTCTCAATCATCAGCGCCGACATGCGCACCAGCGCCATGGTGTGGCGGTGGTAGCTGCGGCTGTCGCCGGAGACGTCGAGTACGCCGATCACATTGCCCATGTGGTCGGTAATCGGCGCGGCGGAGCAGGTCAGGAAGTGATTGGCAGCCAGATAATGTTGATCGGCATGCACCAGCACCGGCGCGTTTTCGATAATCGCGGAAGCAATGGCGTTGGTGCCGCGTTTTTGCTCGGACCAGGCCACGCCGGGGCTGAGCGCCACGCGGTTGGCTTTCTCGAGGAAGTCGTCGTCGCCCAGCGAGTGCACGATGACGCCGTTGGCGTCGGTCAGCAGCACCATGTTGTGGGTGTTGACGATCTGCTGATACAGGGTTTCCATCGCCGGCAGGGCGTGCGTGTGCAGCAGGCGGTTCTGCTCGATCAGGAGAGAGAGGTCGTTGCGGGCAAGCGGATCGTAATCAGGACTGGACTGCGGGCACAGTCCGTACTGCTGCGAACGCTGGCGTGAGGTTTCAATGATGATGGGCAGGTTATCTGCCCAGGCCCCGCTTGCAGGCGAGCTGTTCAAATCTGGAGCAAGTTTATGTTCCATTGTGGTCTCGGTGTCTCTGGCGGCCGTTATCGGCTCTGTCATGCCTGCAAGGTGTTCCATAATGTAGCACCTGTGCCGGAACTGAGCAAAAGCGTGGCGATCTGCTGTTGCTATCTTGTTCTAAGCAAGTGCGATGCCAATCACAAAATAGGCCTTGGCAAAAGCGGCCGGCGTTTGCTATAGTTCGGTCCCTCGCGAAACAACGCAACGCTGCAAAGCGAAACGATGAAAGAAACGAGGGCTTGACGAGGTAAGCGAAACACTGCATAATCTCATCTCTCTGCTGCGAACAAAACGCTTCGCAGCGCAAGACAAGATCTTTAAAAATTAACAGTCGATAAGTGTGGGCATTTGGTGCTGCAACAAAAAGCATTAAATGCTCAACAAGAAATAATACAGTAGCAATACTGTCAGTATTTTGAGTGAGCGAACCAGCCAGAAATGGCTAAAACAGAGATTAAACTAAAGAGTTTGATCCTGGCTCAGATTGAACGCTGGCGGCATGCCTTACACATGCAAGTCGAACGGCAGCACGGAGCTTGCTCTGGTGGCGAGTGGCGAACGGGTGAGTAATATATCGGAACGTACCCAAGAGTGGGGGATAACGTAGCGAAAGTTACGCTAATACCGCATACGATCTAAGGATGAAAGCAGGGGACCGCAAGGCCTTGTGCTC
>Ga0209564_1001995_pt1 | contig 17861 bp, 15 predicted proteins | sample AraplaCol_mMF_r2_FD_184272 | JGI IMG/M metagenome (GOLD analysis project Ga0209564, IMG submission 184272) | Arabidopsis root microbial communities from North Carolina, USA - plate scrape MF_Col_mMF_r2 (SPAdes) (version 3) | ecosystem: Host-associated > Plants > Roots > Endosphere | place: USA... | reverse complement strand
AGATGACGGCTGCTTCCATTTCAGACTCTTCCTCAAAAGTAATCAGCGTGCCCGAATGCATTTCCTGTTCGAGCGGCATCAGGGGGTCGGTCAGCGACGACAGCACGCGGGTCTTCACGCGATACTTGCCGGCGAATTCCACCGAGCGGATCTGCAGCACCTTCGAACCCAGGCTGGCCATTTCCAGCATTTCCTCGAAGGTGATCTGGTCCAGCCGGCGGGCGTCCTCGACCACGCGCGGATCAGTCGTGTACACGCCGTCCACGTCGGTATAGATCAGGCACTCGTCGGCCTCGATGGCGGCGGCGATAGCCACGGCCGAGGTATCCGAACCACCGCGACCCAGCGTGGTGATGTTGCCTTCGTCGTCGATGCCCTGGAAGCCGGTGACCACCACCACCTTGCCGGCATCGAGGTCGCCCAGGATGCGCTCATCATCGATCGACTCGATACGGGCCTTGGTGAAAGCCGAATCGGTCTTCACCGGCACTTGCCAGCCGGTGTAGCTGACCGCGTCGATGCCTTCGCCGTGCAGCGCGATCGCCAGCAACGCCACGCTGGCCTGCTCGCCAGTCGAGGCCAGCATGTCCAGTTCACGCGGGTCCGGCTGTGCGGAGATTTCCTTGGCAAGGCCCAGCAGGCGATTGGTCTCGCCCGACATGGCCGAAGGCACCACGACAACGCGGTGACCTGCGCGGTGCCACTTGGCCACGCGCTTGGCGACATTCTTGATGCGTTCCGTGGAACCCATCGAAGTGCCGCCGTATTTGTGAACGATGAGAGCCATCTTCTTGTCGACGCCAGCGGTTGTGCAAAGCCGATGAAATTACACCAAGAGTGGCTACCCGTAAAGGCCGAAGGGCGAAAATCCCGCAAAAACGCCACACATCCGGTGCGATTTTTATGTGAAAAATATTCACATAGCGGATTCTATCTGTCCCTATTTAACAGCCGGTGGCAGGTCTAATCACCCCTTCCGGCCCTGACAACCACGTCACGCGCCAGCGCGGCGCATGTGGCGTATCCGCCGGCCAGCGGCGATGCATGCCCAGTCCGGCGGCCAGCACAAGTGTGTCGCCGCTCCACAGCAGCGGCAGATGGGCGCGCCGCCAGGCCGGGATATCCGCCTCCTGGTACGCCTGCTTCAGCGCCCTTGCCGGGCCGCCCGGACGCAGCACGATGCGCTCCCCCCCTGCCCTGGCCGCCAGGCGCAGCGGTGCCCTCAGGATGGCCTCAGGCACGCCAAACGTGTCATCCCTGTCGAAGTGCAGCTCCCCCCGCCAGGCGGGCACCACGATGCGCGCCTCGCCGCGCCATTCGAACGCGAACGGCGCCGGCGCCCCCGCAGGCACCGCGCGGCAGGCCAGCACACGATCGCGAAAGCGCCGCAGGATCAGGCCGTCGTGCGCCACGGCAGGCTCGCCACCTTCATGCTCGATCAGCTGGGTACGCATTGCGGCCAGGCGGGCCGTGGATGGCGGCAACGCGCCGAGATCGCGCAGCCAGTGCCGCAGCACCGCGTCGGCATGCTCCGCAGACAAGGCGCGCAGACCCGCTAGATCCAGCTCGGAAAGGGTATCGGCGTCGCGCCCGCTGCAGACCAGCCTGGCAAGAGACTGGGCGGCAAGCGCGTCGAGCATGCCGGCCGCCTGCGCAAAATGCGAGGCGGCCTGGGTAACGTTGTCGTATAGCGCGGGAAAGGCCTGCAGCAGCGCCGGCAACTGGGCGCGCAGGGCGTTGCGCGCAAAGCGCGTGTCAGTGTTCGAGGGATCGTCGATCCAGCGCAGGCCATGCGCTGCGCAGTAGGCATCGATGTCGGCGCGCGGCACGTCCAGCCAGGGGCGCAGCAGCCGGACCTCGCCTTCGGCATCGCCCAGGGCATCGAGCGGGCGGCTGGCCGGCATGCCAGCCATGCCGGCGACGCCGGTGCCGCGAAACAGCCGGAGCAGCACGGTTTCCACCTGGTCGTCGCGATGATGGGCGAACAGCAGCAGTCGGGCGCCCTGCTCGCGGCACATCCGTCCCAGCGCCGCATGCCGGGCACGCCGCGCCGCGGCTTCGATGCCCTCGCCCGCCGTGGGTTGCACGGTCACGCGCGTGCTCGCCAGCGGCACCCGCAGGTCCGTGCACAGCGCCGCGCAGAAAAGGTCCCATTCGTCGGCCTGGGCCTGCAGCCCATGATGCACATGCAACGCCACCACGCGCGCCAGCGGGCACGCCGCGGCCAGCGCATCGCGCGTCGCGTGCAGCAGCGCCACCGAATCGCGGCCACCAGACAGCGCCACGGCTACGGTTACGGGACGGCCATCCTCAGAAACAACAAAGGCCGCACTGGCCTGAACAGCCTGTGCGACCTTGTCGGTCAGACGCGCGGTGAGGTGCGTCGAGTCTTCAGCGCTCACATCACTCCTGGGCGCCGGTTTCCTTGAATTTGCCATAGGCCATCAGGCGCTCGTGGCGGCGGGCCTGCAGTTCCTTGACGCTCATGCCCTGGAACTGGCGCAGCGATTCGGCCAGCGTGCGCTTGAGCATTATCGCCATGCCCTTCGGATCGCGATGCGCGCCGCCCAGCGGCTCGTTCACGATCTTGTCGATCAGGCCCAGCGCCTTCAGGCGGTGCGCGGTCAGGCCCAGGGCCTCGGCCGCTTCGGGCGCCTTCTCGGCCGTCTTCCAAAGGATCGATGCGCAGCCTTCCGGCGAGATCACGGCGTACGTGGCGAACTGCAGCATCTGCACGACGTCGCCCACGGCAATCGCCAGCGCGCCGCCCGAACCGCCTTCGCCAATGATCGTGGCGATCAGGGGCACCTTCAGGCCAGCCATCACATAGAGGTTATGGCCGATGGCTTCCGACTGGCCGCGCTCCTCGGCATCGATGCCCGGGAATGCACCCGGGGTGTCGACGAACGTGAAGATCGGCACGCCGAACTTGTCGGCCAGTTCCATCAGGCGCTTGGCCTTGCGGTAGCCCTCGGGCTTGGACATGCCGAAGTTGCGCAGCGCGCGTTCCTTCGTGTCGCGGCCCTTCTGATGGCCGATGACCATGCAGGCCTGGCCGTTGAAACGCGCCAGACCCCCAACGATCGACAGATCGTCCGCAAAGGCACGGTCGCCATGCAGTTCATGGAAGTCGGTGAAGATCTCGCGCACGTAATCCAGCGTGTACGGACGCTGGGGGTGACGCGCGATCTGCGCAACCTGCCACGGGGTCAGGTTGGCATAGATATCCTTGGTCAGCTGCTGGCTCTTGCCGGCCAGCCGCGAAATCTCTTCGGAAATATCGACAGCCGAATCGTCCTGCACAAAACGCAGTTCTTCGATCTTTGCCTCGAGCTCGGCAATCGGCTGCTCGAAATCCAGGAAGGTGGTTTTCATAAAAACGCGGACCTGTCTGTGAAGGGGCGCATTCTACCGGAAAAAATCCAGAAAACCGCCGCACAATATGTTGATTCTTATGCATATTTGGCAAGAATCAACGCCGTCACCACTGCAATCCCTCCGAGCCAGTTACTAATACGTCACTGGCAACGGATCCAGACTGCGCCACATGTACCAGGTAGCCACCGTGCGCCACGGCTCCCAGTTGGCCGCCACCTCGCGCGCTTCGCTGCGAGTGACGGGTTCGCCACTGAAATAATTGGCCGAGATGGCGTTGATCAGCCCTACGTCATCGAGCGGCAACACGTTGGGACGCATCAGATTGAACATCAGGAACATCTCTGCCGTCCAGCGGCCGATGCCGCGGATCTGGGTCAGCTCGGCGATCACGGCCTCGTCATCCATGCCGGCCCACTCCTTGACATGGACAGTGCCAGCCTTGAAATGGTCCGCCAGATCGGTGATGTATTCCGCCTTGCGTTTCGACAGGCCGCATCCGGCCAGCTGCTCGGTACCGGCCTTCAGGAACTGCGCCGGCGTGACGCGCGGGCACAGCGTTACCAGGCGCTCCCACACAGACTGCGCGGCCTTGACCGAGATCTGCTGACCGACGATCGAACGGGCCAGCGTAATGAACGGATCGCCGCGCGACACCAGGTGCGCGGGCCCGTACGTAGGAATCATCTTGCGCAGGATGCGGTCGCGCTTCATCAGGTCCGCGCAGGCTTCGTCCCAGTAGGCCGGACGCACGGCGTCGACCACCGTCTCCACGGGCAGCGGAACGGCCTGCGCCTCCGGCAGGTCAGGCTTGCGCGCCTTGCCGGATGCCCTGGCCGTGGCGGGTGCCTTGGCGACGTCCCGGGCCGGCGCCTTGGCCGATACCTTGGGCGCCTGCCTGGCCGCAGTCTTGCCGGCAGGCTTCGGCGCCACGGCAACGGACTTCGGCTTGCGCACGGCAGCGTTCAAGCACGCCTCCACTCGGTGGCGCCACCCGGCTTGTCTTCCAGCACCACGCCCGCCGCCAGCAGCGCCGCGCGGATGCGGTCCGCCTCGGCGAAATTGCGCTCGGCCTTGGCCGTGCGGCGTGCGGCGATCTGCGCTTCGATCTGGTCGGCACTCAGGCCATCGGCCGCCGTGCTCCCCTGCAGGAAGGTATGCGGGTCGCGCTCCAGCAAGCCCAGCGTGCCGGCCAGCGCCTTGAGCTGGTGGGCGGCCTGGACCGATCCGGTGCGATTGACCTCGCTTGCCAGGTCGAACAGCACCGACATGGCGATCGGCGTGTTGAAGTCGTCATTCATCGCATCGGCAAAGCGCTGCGCATGCGGCTCGGCCCAGTCCACCGCGCAACCGCCGGGCTGCGTTTCCTTGAGCGCCGTGTACAGGCGCGTCAGCGCATGGCGGGCATCGTCCAGGTGGGCATCGCTGTAGTTCAGCGGGCTGCGGTAGTGCGCGCGCAGGATGAAGAAGCGTACGACTTCGGGGTCGTACTGCTTCAGGACTTCGCGGATCGTGAAGAAATTGCCAAGCGATTTCGACATCTTCTCGTCATTGATACGCACGAAGCCGTTGTGCATCCACATATTGACGAACGGCTTGCCGCTGGCGCCTTCCGACTGGGCAATCTCGTTCTCGTGGTGCGGGAACTGCAGATCGGCGCCACCACCGTGGATGTCGAAATGCTCGCCCAGCAGCGTGCAGCTCATGGCAGAGCATTCAATATGCCAGCCCGGGCGGCCACTGCCCCACTTCGAATCCCACTTGCTCTCGGGCGGCTCGCTTTCCTTGGCCGACTTCCACAGCACGAAGTCCAGCGGGTCCTGCTTGGCGTCGTTGGCGCTGACGCGTTCGCCGGCGCGCAGGTCTTCCAGCGACTTGCCGGACAGCTTGCCGTAGCCCGGAAACTTGCGCACCGAATAGTTCACGTCGCCGTCGGCGGCGTGGTAGGCCAGGCCCCTGGCCTCGAGCTTCTCGATGATGTTGAGCATCTGCGGCACGAACTCCGTGGCGCGCGGCTCGTAGTCCGGCCGGATCACGCCCAGCGCGGCAGCGTCCTCATGCATGTACTGGATGAAGCGCGTGGTCAGCTGGCCGATGGTCTCGCCGTTCTCGGCGGCGCGACGGATGATCTTGTCGTCGATATCGGTGATGTTCTGCACGTACGTCACGTCGTAGCCCGCGGCGCGCAGCCAGCGGTGCACCATATCGAACACCACCATCACGCGCGCGTGGCCCACGTGGCAATAGTCGTACACGGTCATGCCGCACACGTACATGCGGACCTTGCCGGGTTCGATAGGCACGAAAGGCTGCTTTTCACGCGCAAGCGTGTTGTAGATGTTCAGTTGCTGCATGGAGCGATGTGATTGGGTGACGATGCGGCGCGCGCGATGGCGCACGGGCCCCATATCTTACCGGAAGCTTGTCAGGCCGGCCCGAGGCGGGTCTCGGCATTGCGCCCTGTCCTGCACGCCCTGCCGCTTTGCTAGAATGCCGCGGAGTATAACGGACCGCCCTTACATGAGCCTGCTTCTGCCCACCACCATCCTTGCAACGGCCCGCCGCGGCGCCAGCCTGTCCGCCCTCACCGCCCAGGCCGCCCTTCGCGCCGCCGGCGGCGTGCTGGCGATGACGGCGGCCCTGGCAGCCGCGCCGGCCCTGGCGCAGAACGGGCCCGTATCCATGCCAGCCCCGCCGGCACCGACCAGCGGCGTGGCGTCCACCGACCCCGGCATGGTGCCGGCGCAGAAGGCCGTCAACGACAAGCGTTACGAGGACGCCATCAAGGGCTTCGACAAGGTGCTGGCGACCAACCCGCGCAACGCCCAGGCCCGTTTCCAGCGCGCATGGGCCATGGCGCAGGCCGGCCACGAAGACGAGGCGATCCAGGCCTTTGCCGAAATGGCGCAGGACTTCCCCGAGCTGCCCGAACCGCACAACAACCTGGCCCTGCTCTACGCCAAGCGCGGCGACCTGAAGCGCGCCGAGGCCGAACTGCTGCTCGCCATCGACGCCAAGCCCGACTACGCCATCGCCTACAGCAACCTGGGCGATGTCTATCGCCGGCTGGCCGAAAAGGCTTATGGCGACGCGGTACGCCGCAACCCGGGCGACACGCGCGCCGCCGCAGGCCTGCGCCAGCTGGGCGTGGCACCGGTGGCAGCCCCGGCTTCGGCTCCGGCTGCCGCGCCCAAATCGCGCAAGGCGCCGGCCAGCGCGCCGGCGGCCCGCTAGACACCCAGGCCATGCCGGCGTCATCGGCGCCGGCAGCCTGCCCCACCTGCTCACCTGCTCACCTGCAATGCAAGACGGAGTCCCAGAGATGACCCTTTCCCGCCGCATCGTCCTGGCTGGCCTGGTGGCCGCCACCACCGCACTGTCCCCGCTGGCCGCCCTGGCCCAGGGCGCCAGCCCGGCCGCCGCCGCGCCGAAGTCCGAGCGTGTGCAGTTCGTCACCAGCGCCGGCAAGTTCACGGTCGAGGTGTATCCCGACGCCGCTCCCAAGACCGTCGCCAACTTCATGGAATATGTGAAGAGCGGGTTCTACGGTGGCACGATCTTCCACCGCGTGATCAACGGCTTCATGGTTCAGGGCGGCGGCTTCGACCGAGACATGAAGGAAAAGCCCACGCGTGCGCCGATTCCGCTGGAAGCGCAGAATGGCCTGAAGAACAAGGCCGGCACGGTAGCCATGGCGCGTACGTCGAATCCGAATTCCGCCACTGCGCAGTTCTTCGTCAATGTGGTGGATAATCCGAACCTCGACTACCCGCAGCCGGATGGCAACGGATATGCCGTATTCGGCAAGGTGGTGGAAGGCATGGACACGATCGACAAGATCAAGACCACCCCGACCACGGCTTACGGCGCCATGCGCAACGTGCCGGCCGCGCCCATCGTGATCGAGTCCGCCACCGTCGTCACCAAGTAAGGCCGCGCGCACCGCGCGTGGTCATAACCGTCACCGAACAGAGGTAACCCATGAGCAAGGTACAACTCCAAACGACGCAAGGCGTCATCACGATCGAACTGGACGCCGAGAAGGCCCCGAAATCGGTCGAGAACTTCCTGTCGTACGTGCGCAAGGGCCACTATGACAACACGGTCTTTCATCGCGTGATCAAGAACTTCATGATCCAGGGCGGCGGCTTCGAGCCGGGCATGAAGCAGAAGGACACCGATGCCCCGATCGAGAACGAGGCCGGCAATGGCCTGAAGAACGACCGCTACACGGTTGCCATGGCCCGCACCAACGCGCCGCACTCGGCCACGGCCCAGTTCTTCATCAACGTGGTGGACAACGACTTCCTGAACTTCAGCTCGCCCACGCCGCAAGGCTTCGGCTATGCCGTGTTCGGCAAGGTCGTGGAAGGCACCGACGTCGTGGACGCCATCAAGGGCGTGCGCACGGGCAGCTCGGGCTTCCACCAGGACGTGCCGGTGGACGACGTGGTGATCCAGAAGGCCACCATCGTCGAATAATCCGGCGACAACGTTCCTTTCGATGGCGGCATGCCGCTCGTGGTGAACACACCTCTCCGACACGCATGACCGCATCCGACCGCACGCCGGCGGCCGCACCGATCGAGGTGCAGGCGCCGGCGTGGTTCATTTCCGACCTGCACCTGACACCCGGCATGCCGCGCACGCTGGCCGCCTTCCAGCGCGTGCTGGACCAGGCCGCACGGCAGGCACGCACGCTGTTCATCCTGGGTGACTTCTTCGAATTCTGGGTGGGCGACGAGGAAACCGAAACGCCGTTCGCGGCAGAGGTGGCGGCCGCCTTGCGCCGGCTGGCCAATGCCGGGGTGCCGGTCTACCTGATGCATGGCAATCGCGATTTCCTGATTGGCCGGCGTTTTGCCGATGCGGCCGGCGCCACGTTGCTGCCGGACCCTTCGATCATCCATTGCGCCGGGCAGCGTGTGGTACTGAGCCACGGCGACATGCTCTGCACCGACGATCCACGCTACAACCGTTTCCGCCACTGGACCCGCAAGGGCTGGGTGCAGCGGCTGTTCCTGGCGCTGCCGCTTGCCACGCGGCTGAAGATCGCGCGCCGCCTGAGATCCGACAGCGAGTCCGGACGAGCGCGCCAGGCCGCAGGCGCCGCGCCGCCAGACTATGGCGATGCGGCACCGGCTGCCGTCGATGCCCTGCTGGCATCAAGCGGCGCTCCTACCCTGATACACGGCCACACGCACCGGCCGGCCCGCCATGCGCATGCGCGCGGCGACCGCTGGGTGCTGACCGACTGGGACCTCGATGGCCGCCATCCTCGCGCGGCCGTGTTGCAGCTGGACACCGGCGGCTTCACGTTGCTGTCGCAGGTGGATTGACGATGCGGTCGGCCCCGCGAACCACACCGCGCCGCTCGGCGTGCCAGTCAGTCGCCCGCACGCCTATTTCATCAACTTGCGTAATTCGCTCGCGTCAAAGCGGTCGTTCGGGGTGTTCTCGAGATGCTCGCCGAGCCGGTCGAGCGCGGCCAGCACGGCCTCGATGCGGTCATGTTGCTTGGCCGCGTTGTCGATCAGGCTCTTGAGCGCCAGCGATACCGGATCGTCGGCGTTCGGCGTGATGCCGTAGGCCGAGAACTCCTGCTTTGCGCCCTGCTGCTGCGGCGGCGCGTCGGGCATGATGATGCGGGCCGGAATGCCCACCGCGGTGGCGCCCGGCGGCACCGGCTTGAGCACCACGGCATTGGAACCCACGCGGGCGCCATCGCCCACCTCGAATCCGCCCAGCACCTTGGCGCCGGCACTGACCACCACACCGGCACCCAGCGTTGGATGGCGCTTCTGGCCCTTGTAGAGCGACGTACCGCCCAGCGTCACGCCTTGGTAGATCGTGCAGTCATCGCCAATTTCGGCAGTTTCCCCAATCACCACACCCATGCCGTGATCGATGAATACGCGGCGGCCAAGCCTGACCGCCGGATGGATCTCGATCCCGGTCAGCCAGCGCGACCAGTGCGAGATCCAGCGGCCGAGCCAGTGGAATCCACTGCCCCAGCACGCGTGGGCCACGCGATGGAAAATCACGGCGTGCAGCCCCGGATAGCAGGTCAGCACCTCCAGGCGGCTGCGTGCGGCGGGGTCGCGCCGCATGATGGCATCGATATCTTCCTTCAGGCGAGTGAACATCTTCGTCGTGTCGTGTTGCCGCGCCGATGCGCCGTTCGCCCAACGTGCGAACGGTCGCCGGCGCGGTCAGGAGCCGGTCTTGTGCTTCTGGATTGCGTGGGGGACGGCCTGGGCGCGTGCGAGCAGGGAGTGTAAGAGATTTGTGCGCCTGCCGCCGGGCCCTGAGGCCATCAGGGCTTTTCGGGTCGCGACGGCTTCAACATCGCGGCGTCTGACCAACGCACGCGCGCACACCGGTCTGCCCGGGGGTCGGGCCAGTGGAATCGTTGCGCATGTCGTATGCCGGGATGGAAATCACGGTTCAGCTTTCCTTGTTGCCGTCTGTCTGCCTGCCCTGCCTGCCGGCCCTGTCGTCGCCATCGCTCGCCAGCAGCATGCGCTTGGCGATGCCACGCAGGATGTTGACCTCTTCGCGTTCGAGTCCGGCCCGGGCGAACATTCGCCGCAGACGCGGCATCAGCTTGCGCGGATTGTCCGGATCGAGAAATCCGATGGCCACCAGCCCGGCCTGGAGATGGCCGAACATCGATTCGACCTGTTCTGCCGTGGCAGGCTCACCAGCATAGCCGATATTCGGCGCCCCGTCCGATGCCTCGCCCGCCACCGCCTGCCCTTCCAGCAATGCCAGCCGCATCTCGTAGGCGATCAGCTGCACCGCCTGCGCCAGGTTCAGCGACGCGTAGGCAGGGTTGGCCGGAATATGGGTCACCGCCGAACAACGCAGCACGGCGTCGTTGGGCAATCCGTAGCGCTCGTTGCCGAATACGAAGGCAATGATGCCGCCACCATCGGCTGCCAGCACGGCCTGGCCCCGTGCGGCGGCGGCACGCGGCAGCAGGCGCGGCGGACCGAATTCACGCTGCCGGGCGGTCATCGCCACGGTGAACGCCGTGCCAGCCAGCGCGCTTTCCACATCCTCGACAATGCGGGCGCCAGCCAGCACGTCGTCGGCGCCGCTGGCCAACGCCACGGCTTCCGGGTGCGTCAGCACGCCGGGCTCGCGCGGCGACACCAGCACCAGGCTGCCGGGCTGGCCGCCAAAGCCCATGGTCTTCATCGCCCGCGCCACCGAACCGACGTTGCCCGGGTGGCTGGTTTCCACCAGCACCACGCGCACACGCGAAAATATGTCTGCCGCGCCACTTTCGGTGGCCGCTACGGAAATGGGTTCAGCCTGCGAGTTCAATGCTTCAGTCATGTGGGATACCCCTGCCGCGGCGTTTGCCGCCGTCGGCTCGTACAGCGGGCCGGGTTCCTATACAATGGCGCCTTCCAATTGCGGTGCGGCGCCCAACAGGGCGACGCCCCTCGTTCTTCTACAATCTGTTGTGCTGTTCGGCCAATGCCGGGCGGTTCGCGCGCCCTTCACCCATTGCCGGTGGATGCCGCCATCGCGAATCATGTCCCGCGCGGCCCCTGGAGAGATTCATGCATCCGATGCTTAATATCGCCGTCAAGGCGGCCCGCAAGGCGGGATCCATCATCAACCGCGCGTCGATCGACGTCGACCTGGTCCGCGTTTCGCGCAAACAGCACAACGATTTCGTGACCGAAGTCGATCGCGCGGCCGAAGCCGCCATCATCGAGGTCATCCGCACCGCCTACCCCGAGCACGCCATTCTAGCGGAAGAGTCCGGCCAGTCCTGGGCCGAGGGCGACGACCAGCACGAATTCACCTGGGTGATCGATCCGCTGGACGGCACCACCAACTTCATTCACGGCTTCCCTCAATACGCAGTATCGATCGGCCTGCTGCACAAGGGCGTGCCCTCGCAGGCTGTGGTCTACGATCCTACGCGCGACGAACTGTTCACGGCCAGCAAGGGCGCCGGCGCGTTCCTGAACAACCGCCGCATCCGCGTGACCCGCCGCGACAAGCTCGCCGACTGCCTGATCGGCACGGGCTTCCCGTTCCGTGACCTGGAAGGGATGGACGAATACCTTGAAATTTTTGCGCTGATGACGCGCAGCTGCGCCGGCCTGCGTCGCCCGGGCGCCGCCGCGCTGGACCTGGCCTACGTGGCATGCGGCCGCCTGGACGCTTTCTTCGAGCGCGGCCTGAAACCGTGGGACATGGCTGCCGGCATGCTGCTGATCACCGAGGCCGGTGGCCTGGTGGGCAACTACAACGGCGAATCGCGCCAGATGGAACAGGGCGAAGTGATGGCCGGCAACCCGAAGGCGTTCGCGCAGATGGTACGTCTGCTGTCGCCGTATTCGCTGGACAACGTCAAGCCGTCGCTGAAGCCGATCGGCGAGTAAGCGCCCCGGCCGCTAGCTGGCCGAATCGATGAAACACGCGGTGGGCAGTTGCTGCGGCGTCACGGCGTCGCTGCCAACCCGCACCGCGCAGTTCCACGTGCCGTTGGCCAGGCGGCCCACCGTCAGGCGCGTGCCCCTGACCGCCGGATGCACGTCACCATCGAGCGTGACGACGATACTGCCCGAGCCGTCCGCGTTGAAGTCGAACCGGTTTGGCGTGGCGGTCAGTTGTGACCGGATATAGCCAAGCGACACGACCGGATCCGGAAATGAGTTCTGGCCGTTCTGCAGCCGCTCTTCCACCGGAATCTTGTACGCCGATGCCTCCCAGTAGGCGCGGCCGATCTCGGCCTTCACCACAAAGCCCTGATAGGTGGGAATGGCGATCGCGGCAAGAATGCCCACGATCGCCACCACGATCATCAGCTCGATCAGCGTGAATCCGCGATGAGGCGATGGCCGCCAGGCCATCCCCCCCACCGGGCCCCCTGCCCCGGGCCTCCCCTGCCATTTTCCCGTCTTTGCTTTTTTCATCTTGCGACCCGTCATGTTGCCGGCCTCTGCGTGCCGGCACGCCCTGACTTATCCAAGGACCGTGCCAGGCCGATATGGCGTCGCGAGTGACAGTTTTTGTCGGAAACATCTGGTTACATATGGCAATGACTGACAGGTTTGCAGCGCGCTGCGCGGCCGGGTGACAAATCTCGTCGCCAGCACCTCACTTTGAGAATCCGGCCCAGGACTTCTTGATCTGCTCCCCCTAGAGTCTCCCTTCATACACAAACGAGTTGCACCCCCTTATCGTCGTGTGTATTTTTACACACGGATCGCCATGGAGAACAACGAGATGGAATTTCCGATTGCCATTCACAAGGATCCCGAGCGCATTCACGGCGTGACGGTGCCTGACGTGCCGGGCTGCTACGCTTCGGGCGACACCATCGAGGACGCCATCCGCAATGCGCGCGAGGCGATCATCAGCCGCTTCGAGGTGCTGCTGTCACTGGGCGAGGAGACCAGGCTGACGGCCACGCCGATCGCCGAACTGGCGGAGCGGCCCGAATTTGCGGAGGCGGTCTGGGCGCTGGCAGACGTCGATTTGACTCGGCTCGACAACCGGCCCGAGCGCATCAACATCAGCCTGCCCCGCTTTGTACTGCACAGGATCGACACCTTCGTCGGCGCCCGCCATGAGACGCGCAGCGGCTTTCTGGCCCGCGCGGCGCTGGAAGCCATGGCCAACGACGCATGAGTCGGCGCAAAAGCCCCCTAACTTCCGAGCAAAAATGAGAATCCGGGACGAAGTTCCGGGATGGGCTGGCAGTAAAATGCCGCTTTGCGCCGCGGTCGGGAACAGGCCGGTGACGCCGGGACAACTCCCGGGCGTCTGACCGAAGAACTGCCTGCCGCGCGGCAACCGATATACCGGCGGCCCCGATGTGGCGCCGCCCGAGAGGAATGCATGTCCGCTGAAGCCGTTTCCAACCCGTCCACGACCTCGCCCGACGACTCGCCGCGTGAGGATGACATCCGCGAAGCCGGCAACGGACCCCTTTCTGCCGACGCCCTGGCTGCCGCCGAAGGCACGACTCCGCGCAACGGAAAGGCGGGCAGGTCGGACAAGGCCGATAAAACAGACAAGGCCGAAAAACACACGCCCATGATGCTGCAGTATCTGCGGATCAAGGCGGACCATCCGGACACGCTGCTCTTCTACCGGATGGGCGATTTCTACGAACTGTTCCATGACGATGCCGAGAAGGCCGCCCGCCTGCTCGACATCACGCTGACGTCGCGCGGCCAGTCTGGCGGCGTGCCGATCCGCATGGCCGGCATTCCGTTCCACTCGGTCGATCAGTACCTGGCACGCCTGGTCAAACTTGGCGAATCGGTGGCGATCTGCGAGCAGATTGGCGATCCGGCCACCAGCAAGGGCCCGGTCGAGCGCAAGGTGGTACGCATCGTCACGCCGGGCACGCTGACCGACGCGGCGCTGCTGCCCGAGAAGACCGACAGCTATCTGATGGCCGTGCACCAGCAAACCACGCGCCGCGGCATCAGCAAGACGGGCCTGGCGTGGCTGAACCTGGCAAGCGGCGAACTGCGCCTGATGGAATGCGATGCAGCCCAGCTCTCGCGCGAACTGGAACGCATCCGTCCGGCGGAACTGCTTTACGCGGACGGGATCGACCTGCCGGTACTGCCGTGCGCCCGCACCCGCCTGCCCGAATGGCACTTCGACCAGGACGCCGGCACCCGCCGGCTGCGCGAGCAGATTGGCGTGGCCAGCCTGGAACCGTTTGGCTGCGCCGGACTGGGTGCCGCCCTGGGCGCGGCGGGCGCACTGCTCAACTATGCCGCCACCACGCAGGGCCAATCGCTGCGCCACGTGCAGGGCGTGACCGTCGAGCGGGAGTCCGAGTTCGTCGGGCTGGACACGGCCACCCGGCGCAATCTCGAATTGACCGAAACGCTGCGCGGCGGCGAGTCGCCGACGCTGTTTTCGCTGCTCGACACCTGTTCCACGACGATGGGCAGCCGCGCGCTGCGCCACTGGCTGCATCACCCGCTGCGCGACCCGGCACTGCCACGCGCGCGGCAGCAGGCCATCGGCGTACTGATCGCCCAGGATCCGGAAAGCGTGCGCACCACCCTGCGCCGGCTGTGCGATGTCGAACGCGTCACGGCGCGCCTGGCGCTGCTGTCCGCACGCCCCCGCGACCTGTCGTCGCTGCGCGACACGCTCAAGGCGCTGCCCGCTGTGCAGGCCAGTGTTGTCGCCGCGCACGAATCGCCATTGCTTGCGCAGACGATCGACGAACTCGAAGTCCCGGCTGACTGCCTGACGCTGTTGACACGTGCAGTGGCCGAGGAGCCGTCGACGGTGATCCGCGACGGTGGCGTGATCGCGCGCGGCTACGATGCCGAGCTTGATGAACTGCGCGACATTTCGGAAAACTGCGGCCAGTTCCTGATCGAACTGGAGACGCGGGAACGCCAACGTACCGGCATCTCGAACCTGCGCGTCGAGTACAACCGCGTGCATGGCTTCTATATCGAGGTGACAAACGGCCAGGCCGACAAGGTCCCCGACGACTATCGCCGCCGCCAGACGCTGAAGAACGCCGAACGCTACATCACGCCGGAACTCAAGGCCTTCGAGGACAAGGCATTGTCCGCGCAGGACCGCGCATTGGCCCGCGAGAAACAGCTTTACGAAGCATTGCTGCAGGCGCTGCTGCCTCATATCGGCGGCCTGCAACGCGTGGCGGGCGCCCTGGCCCGGCTCGACGTGCTGACTACGCTGGCCGAGCGTGCCCGAACGCTCGACTGGACCCAGCCCGAGCGCGTCAGCGAAAACGTGGTCGACATCGCCCAGGGCCGGCATCCGGTGGTGGAAGGCCAGCTGGCGGCGGAATCGGTGGCCTTCATCGCCAACGACTGCCAGCTCAACGAGGCGCGCAAGCTGCTGCTGATTACCGGCCCGAACATGGGCGGTAAGTCGACCTTCATGCGTCAGACTGCACTGATCGTACTGCTGGCCTGCGTAGGCGCCTGGGTGCCGGCGCGCCAAGCCAGGATCGGGCCGATCGACCGCATCTTCACGCGGATCGGTGCCGCCGACGACCTTGCCGGCGGGCGGTCGACCTTCATGGTGGAAATGACCGAGGCGGCCGGCATCCTCCATAACGCCACGCCATCGAGCCTGGTGCTGATGGACGAAATCGGCCGAGGCACGTCGACATTTGATGGCCTGGCGCTGGCATGGGCGATTGCCCGCCACCTGCTGTCGCACAACCGCAGCCACACGCTGTTCGCCACGCACTACTTCGAGCTCACGCAACTGCCACAGGAATTTTCGCAGGCGGCAAACGTCCATCTTTCCGCCGTGGAGCACGGCGACGGCATCGTCTTCCTGCATGCCGTGCAGGATGGCCCGGCCAGCCAGAGCTACGGCCTGCAGGTAGCGCAACTGGCGGGGGTGCCGCAACCGGTGATTCGCGCCGCGCGCAAGCACCTGGCCTGGCTGGAACAACAGTCGGCCGATGCCACGCCCACGCCGCAGATGGACCTGTTCGCGGCACCGGCCACGCCGCTGGACGACGACGACGCGGCACCAGCCGTGGCAACCGCGTCGGCCGAGCAGACAGCCGCGCTCGATGCGCTGGCCGATATCGATCCGGACAGCCTGTCGCCGCGCGACGCGCTGGAGGCACTGTATCGGCTCAAGGCCATTGCGGAATCCGCTGCCAAAGCATGAGCGCCACGCACGGCTCCGGACGCGTGGCCCTGGCAGCGGCCGTCATGGCGGGCTTTGTCTGCCTGATGTCGCCAGGCGCTGCCGAGGCGGCACGTACCAGCAAGGTGACGCCGCCACCAGCGCCAGCCGTACAGCTCACGCGCATGGCGTTGATTGCCGACCTGCCGCAATGGCCGGCGGCGGAAGCCGATATGGCTGCCCTGTTCGACCAGATGAACGCGCGGCAGGTGGCGTTGATCATTCATGCCGGCGGCATCAAGGGTGACACGGAATCCTGCGGCGATGCCGTGCTGGGCGCGCGGCTGCGGGCCCTCGACGACTCGCCCGCGCCCGTGCTTTACGTCCCCGGAGAAACGGACTGGGCGGAATGCCAGAAGCCGGTCAATGGCAGATTCGATGCGGTCGAGCGGCTTAACCGGTTGCGCGAACTGTTCTTCCCGGTCGATACCACGCTCGGCCGGCGCACGATTCCGGTGGTGCGCCAGTCGGATCAGGCCATGTTCCGCAGCTTTCGCGAGAACGTTCGACTGGTGGAAGGCAACGTGATGGTGGTCGGGCTGAACCTGCCCGGCGACAACAATCACTATCGCAGCGAAGGCGGCCGCAATGGCGAGTTCGAGGACCGCCGCGAAGCCAACCGGCAATGGCTGGGGCGGGCATTCTCGGTGGCCACCCAGCGCGACCTGCCAGGCATCCTCGTGGTGGCCCATGCCGACCCGATGTTCGGCAACGGGTGGGAAAAACGTGGCAAGCCATCGCTGCTCGACGGATTCCTGCGCCGCGGCACACGCGACGGCTATCTGGAATTCAAGCGGCAACTGCGCGACCTGACGGCCAAGTTTCCAGGCCAGGTGTTGCTCGTGCATGCCAGCGACAGTGGCTTCAGCGTCGACAAGCCGTTGCGAGACACTGCCGGCAAGGTGATAGGTAACTTTACGCGCGTGGCATTGCCCATCGGCAATCCGTCACGCTGGGTCGAATTGACCGTTAGCCCCGGCACGCGGTCGGTGTTCCAGGTGGAAGTCCAGGACGGCCCCAAACCGAACTAGAACGGCCGGAACGGTTTGGTTGGTGGGCGCCGATTGACATGCGTCAGGCATCCGGTTCATCGCCTTCCCCGGGGCCGGGCCAGTTCAAATAGAAAAAGCCGGCAAATGCCGGCTTTTCCATGTTCGCGATGACCTGTCGCGTATCGCTCGACTGGCGCAAATCCAGTATCAGATCAGTGCAGCGTGCGCGGGCTGTCGCCTTCGCCGCCTTCATCCTCGTCTTCGTCGACGACTTCGATGCCCGAAGCGCCGTGCGCGTGACCGTGTTCCACTTCCTCGGCGGTGGCTTCACGCACCTCGGAGACCTTCAGCCAGAAACGCAGCGCCATGCCGGCCAGCGGGTGGTTGCCGTCAAGCACGACCTTGTCTTCGGCAACGTCGGTCACCGTGTAGATGATCGAATCTTCGTCGTCACCGTCTTCGGGCACGCCTTCAAATTGCATGCCAACTTCCAGCGGCTCAGGGAAGCGATCGCGCGGCTCGACCTTCACCAGTTCGGCATCATAGTCGCCGAACGCTTCTTCGGGCTCCAGCTGCAGCTCGGTCTCGAAGCCGGCATCGTGGCCGTCCAGCGCTTCCTCGATCTTGGGGAACGTGCCATCATACCCGCCGTGCAAATAGACCATGGGCTCATCGGATTCCTCGATGAGATTGCCCTGCGCGTCCGACAGCTTGTACACAACGGACACCACCGTGTTCTTAGCGATTTTCAATTCTTGACTCCATGAGCGATTCCGCATTATACGCGCAGGCCCTGCCTGCGGGCCC
>Ga0209564_1001986_pt1 | contig 17902 bp, 25 predicted proteins | sample AraplaCol_mMF_r2_FD_184272 | JGI IMG/M metagenome (GOLD analysis project Ga0209564, IMG submission 184272) | Arabidopsis root microbial communities from North Carolina, USA - plate scrape MF_Col_mMF_r2 (SPAdes) (version 3) | ecosystem: Host-associated > Plants > Roots > Endosphere | place: USA... | reverse complement strand
TTTGACCTCCAGCACCGCGTGCAGCGGCTTCAGCGGATTGAGCGCCGAAAGCGCGATCTTCTCCCGGCTGCCGGGGCGCGATTCCGGCAGGACGAAGAAGGCGAGCAGCAGGTTCAAGCCATTGAGCGCGGCCGCCGCCATGAAGGGCAGCCGCAGCCAGTGATCACCGAGGACGCCGCCGGCGACCGGGCCGATGATGAAGCCGAGGCCGAACATGGCGTTGAAAAGCCCGAAGCGGCGGGCGCGCTTCGCCTCGGGCGAGATGTCGGTGATATAGGCGGTCGCCACCGACACGTTGGCGCTCGTCAGGCCGGCGATGGCGCGGCCGAGAAACAGCATCGGCAGATTGGCCGCAAAGGCGAGGAACAGATAGTTGACGGCAGCGCCGGCGAGCGAAATCAACAGCACCGGCCGGCGGCCGATCCGGTCGCTGAGGGCCCCGAGCACCGGCGCGAAAATGAACTGCATGACCGCATAGAGCGCGGTCAGCGTGCCGATATAGGCCGCGACGTTTTCGGCATGGGTGATATCGCGCAGCAGCGCGGGCAGGATGGGGAAGATCAGGCCGATGCCGACGGCATCGAGGACAATGGCGGTGAAAATGACGATAAGGGATCTGGTCATGGCGCGTTCCGGGTCGACGCAAGCGCACGAGCGCCGTTCGAGCGCCAATGGACTCACGATGAGGCCTGAGCTGATCAGGCGTTTGGTTTCTGGGAGGTGCTGGCCGATCCATGCTGCAAAGGCATGAATGGCGTGTGCTCGACCACCTGGACGACCATTCGTCCACCTGTTTACTCCGCCACTGAGCGGATCAAGGGAGGCAGCCGCTTTTCGCGACGGGCAATAGATACGCCGGAGGGCTGAATGCGACAAGCCCCTTTTTGCGCCGGATTTGGTTGCGGGCTGTCGGGATATTGAGAGCGGGGTCGATGGGCCATCCGCTGCAACGGCGGACCTGGCGGAATCTGCTCTTCGTGCAGAAGCCGGCTTGCGGCAGAAGCAGCAGCCGCGAACGAAAACAGGCGGCACCTGGGGCCGCCTGTGAGCTGCTTCGGACGAAGCGTCCGTTACTTCTGTTCCGGCGCCAGGAACTCGGCGCAATAGGACGGGCCGTTGACGCCAGGGATATCGGCGACGGTGCGGATGTCGCGGATCGTGTAATCGGAGCTGGTGGTGATTTCCGCCTGGCAGCGCAGATAGGCGGTGCGGGCGGACGCGATCTGCTTGCCGCGCTTACCGTCGGCGCCTTCGGCGTATTTCGCCGGAATGCGCACGGTCTTGTAGCCGCCGCGCCAGGTATAGACGGTGGTCGAGCCTTGCTCGCTGTCGCTGATCGGCGGCCCGTAGGCGGCAAAGAAGATGCCGGCCGATTTGCCGACCCAGCGGGCCTCGATCGGATTGCCGGCGGAAGGAATGGTCGTGCATCCGGCAAGCGCAATTGCAAGCCCGGCCGCGGTCATGGTGCGGAAATTCATCGTGTCGTCCTGATCTCTAGCGCATTGGCTGCGAAGCCCGCCCTCGTGAGCGGTTTCGCCTGTCCCGTCTGCCCTTTAGCGCGGAACCCGGCAAAAGAAAATTGCCCGTTTGAGACTTCCGTTCGATTTGCGGGAAGTGTGGCTTTTTGCTGCAGTCGCGTGATCTCGAGCCTGTCACGTCACCGTCAAAAATTCCGCCGGTTTTTTGGAATTTGGTGCTTGTGCAACCAGATAGGCTGTTCTATAGAAGCGCCGCTGGTCACGGAGTGTAGCGCAGTCTGGTAGCGCACCACGTTCGGGACGTGGGGGTCGAGTGTTCGAATCACTCCACTCCGACCAGCTAGAAACCCCGCTCCGGCGGGGTTTTTCGTTTCTGCTGATCTCAGCCCAAAGTCCCCCGGATTCACCGGAGCGAGGTCAACCGCCCGAAAACCCGTCCTTCTCCGGTTATAATTTTTCTGCAGGAAGGTATAACCGAAGCGCGGCTGGCGGAAGCTCGGTGCATCGGCAACGCAAGAATCGAAGTTCGAGCCGATCCCAGGTTTTGAGCTGCGTCTCCATCCAGGTGCCCCAAGCGCAATTTGCGGACCGCACGAGCGCCGCTCTGGATTTCGGACTCATCTATGCTAGCATCGAGGCCTGCGTGACTGGCGATGAAGGTGGATACCACCGGGGAGCGTGGGAATTTGGCCGCTCGCCTGGGCATCTGGATCATTTTTGCGAAGGTGTCCCATGTCGTCCCGCATCGAAAGTGAACGGCTTGCGAATTGTCTAGCCGAACTTGATCAACTCACGAATTGGGAACGCCGCCCGCGCGGCGATATGCGGGTCGATCTGGAGCCGATGCGCGATCTCGCTCACCGGCTTGGCGATCCCCAGAACAGCTTCCGTATCGTCCATGTGGCCGGCACCAAGGGCAAAGGCTCGACTTGCGCCCTGATCGAGGCGGGTCTTGCGCGGGCGGGCTTCTCCGTCGGGCGATATGCCTCGCCGCATGTCATGCACATCACCGAGCGCGTCAGCATTGATGGCCGTCCGGTCGGCGAGGAGCGCCTGGCGGACGCGCTTGGGGCAGCGCTGGCGGCATTCAAAGACGCAAGGCGAGAGGCGACAGCCGCGCAGGGAGCAACCTGGTTCGATATCCTGACGGTTTCGGCCTTGCTGATCTTCAGCATGGAAGGCGTGGAGTGGGCCGTTCTCGAAACCGGACTTGGAGGGCGGTGGGACTCGACCAATATCGTTCAAAGCGATGTCGCCGTTATCACCAATATCGATCTCGAGCACACCGAAATCCTCGGCAAAACCCGCGCCGCCATTGCTTTCGAGAAGGCGGGAATCATAAAGCCCGGCACAACGGTCGTCACCCTCCTGCCGGAGGCGGACGAGGCAGGCGCCGTCATATCCGCCCGGGCAGCAGAACTCGGCTCTGCCGTGCGACGCCCCATGGTGCCGGCCGACGCAACGATTGAGCAGCGGAATGTTGCCGTGGCGGCAGCGGTTCTGGATGTCCTCGGAAAAATGGGCGTCATGACAAAGGGCGCAGGCGCGGTGTCGGAGCCTCTTGGAGCACAGCTCCTCGATCCCTCGACGATCGAAGCTGCCCGCCTGCCGGGACGGCTCGAAAAAATCGCCGTCGTCACCAGCCACGGCGATAAGGTCAACGTGGTGCTGGACGGCGCGCATGTTCCCTTCAACCTTGCTGCGGTTCTGAGCGACCTCTCGCAGGAAGAAAAGTACCGCGCTCCCTGCATTGCCGTCGTGTCAATCGCGGAAGACAAGGACGCGGCAGGCTTGCTGTCGACGATGACGCGCCACGATATATCGATCATCTTCACCACCGTCGGCGCCAGATCGCGTTCGCCGGAACAGCTGAAGACGATTGCAGACAGCCTCGGGCTGCTGAGCATCGTCGTGCCGGACCCGCTCGAGGCCTATCAGGAAGCACTGGCCGGCGCCGCGGAATCGGGCGCATGGGTTCTCGTGACGGGATCGCTTTATCTCGTCGGCATTATCCGTGCGGCGTGAGCCCGAGCGGGTGTGAATGACTCCGACCGGAACGCGGTGGAGAAGAAGCCGCCGCCGATGGAACGTGCGACGCTGTGCTGCGATCTCAGCCGCCGACTGTGATTTCACCATCCGCAACACGTTTGACAAATATCTTCAGACCTTCATGCCTCAGTTTCTTCCAACCGCCGTCGGAAACCATTGATTTAGCCAGATCGGCAAACCCGGTCGTGAGGTAGGGAACCTGCGATGCCGGTCGTTTGCCGAGCGCTTGAATCAAGCAGTCAGTTCTTGGTGGGGACGAGAATGAGTTTCCTGAACGTTTCATGCCGATCTCCAAATGATCTGTGCCATCTGGAAATCTGATCGTCCCATAGCCGCACTTGGCCGCGGCATTCACTTCGGCCTTGGAGAGATTGTCTTGCAGAAGAAATGACAGCTGGCTGAAAGTGTTGTCGGTGTAGTCGAACTGACCCAGTACGATGAAGTCCAGCTCGTTCTGCCCCTTCTTGGCGCCTTTGATCTTGCCATAGAAGTTGGAATTCACCTTGGTGTCCTTGCCTGTCTTCATGGCAAGCATTTCGCCCAGCTTGATATAGGTCCTCGGTTTTGACGAAACGTTTTCGGTACCAGCCGCGGCGTTGCCTGAAGGCAGACTGGCGGTCTCCGGCTTGGCATAGGCGTCAGCGAAGGCTCGCAGTGTCGTGAGATTGAGCGCTTGGGGAAGCGAACCGCTCTCGAACTTGCGGCAAGAGAGAGCGGCTTGCCGTGTTGCCTTGTCAGGCTTGCCCTCAACATTCCCTGGCTTGCAGCCCAAATGAGCCAGTTGCTGCTGCAACGTCTTGAGCAAAACTGCTTGTTCGGCGGAATAGACGCTGACGCCGCGGGTTACACTGACATTGCGGACATCGATGCCGATACCATCCGGCTGCACCACGTCAAACTGGGACGTATGATGGTCATAGTTCTTCCATTCATTGCCCCAACCCATCATCACCGGGCCGAGAATGAAGTTGAATGATTTTGGGTCGCGGTTTGATTGCGGCTCGCACTCGTTCGATTCCCAGCAATGCGGAGCCTGGTTGGTTGCTTCGCCTTCGGCGGCGTAGATCACCTTGTTGTCGCAGCTTGCCGTAACCCATCCGCTGTCATCGTTTGCCCATCGGATTTTCAGCGAGAATGTCGCCCATTTGCCGAAATCTTCCGGTTTTTGGCACTGACGGGCGAGAAAGTTGACGCCGTTGCGCGTGTCGGCCTTCAGCATGTAGATGAAATTGTGGATTGCCGGTCCTTCCCAGGACGCGAAACGCAAATGGCTGTCCCAGCCGTCGGGATAAAAGCCATTTGCGGAGTTGTTGTGCCAGCCTTTGTAGGCAAAAGTCGGATCGAGCCGGAAATCAAACTTGTATTCGACGCTTTCGCCAACCCTCATGTCTCGCGTATAGCGAATCGTGGAGCGGACGTTGCCATTGCGACAATCATTTTCGCCCCGTCCATCTCCATAGTCGACGTTGGAACACTGACGGTCGAATATTTCAAACCGGGTCACGCCGCCCTTGACCTCAGGTCTGACCGATCCGTTGAACTTGTGGCGCTCAAAACCTTTGGGGAGCGGATCGGCAGTCGCTGCTGCGTGGGTCGCAAAAACCATAAGCGCGCCAACCGCCAGTCCAACGATAGGATTTTTCAGCATAGCCCCCTCTCCAAATTGGACTCCAACCATATCACGATCTCTTTTGGAGGGTCGGGTTTAGATCAGGTTCAGATCGGTGCGGATGCAATTAGCGACGACACCCAAGTCCAACACGGAATTCTGGACGAACAAGTTCGAGAAGACCGTATCGCCTGATCGGCGCATCATGGCCGAGATCGAAAGGTTGGGTTGGTGGGGATGCCACACAGGGCCGGCGGTCGAGGCTATGTGCTCGGAGCCCCAGCGCTCAGCAGCGCCCGTACCAATGCCGCCTGGTTGCGTACGCCGGTTTTGTCGAAGATGCGCTGTAGCTGGGTGCGCAACGTGTTGACACTGACCCCGGGCAGATCGGCGGCGGCTGCGAGATCGTGGCCATCGACGATCAGGCGGGCAAGCCGGGTCTGCGCCGGCGAGAGGCCGAAGACCTCCCGCGCGCTCGCGATCCGGCGCACCACAGTCTCGGCGTCGTCGAAGGAGACCAGCGCCTTGCCGTCCTCGAGCAGAACCCAGCAGTGGAGCGGAATCCCGGCCGCGTCTTCGCCAAGCGCCACCGCCCAGGCCTGCTTCGGCGCGATGTTCAGCGGCCTCTGGCTCTGCAGCTCGCGGAACGCCAGGCGCACCGCCTCCCGCAGTGCTGCGTCGTGTTCGCGCTGCCGGGCACGCAGGCGGCCGGCGGCGGCGACGAGCCCGGGATGGCCGTGCATCCGCTCCCGCGCCAGCCGGTTCGTCCAGAGGATCCTGGCATCCGTGTCGACCTCGATCAGCGGGCAGTTCGCCTCCTCGACGCTGCTCTCCATCATCACCATGCAGCCGATCTTCCAGGCGCCGTCGATCCGCTGGAGGATCCGCAGCTGGCGCTTGCGATCTTCGCCGGTGTCGCTGCCGATCTGATCGAAGGTCATCCAGGCCATGTTGCCGTCGACGACGATGTTGACCTTTTCCCAGCGGACGCGCTCCGAAAAGGCATATTTCTCCGGGAATCGCTCGACGATCTTCCTGATCCGCGCGGCGATCGGGTCCCAGCCTTCGTCCACCCGGACGCCGAGCGAAGCGAAATATTCCATCCGCCGGGTCTGCGGCGACTGCACCCAGTGGCTCGCCAGCGCCTCGAAGTCCCGCTGCAGCCAGGCCTCGGTTTCGGCGCGGATCACGGCCATGATCGCCGCCCGGTCAGCCTCGCTGTCGTCCATCGCGCGGTCCCCCACAACGGATCGCAGCATAGCATGATCGGTCTGTCGGAGCATGACGGCACCTCATGTGTGGATGACGCCGGCCAGCAGCAGCGTCAGGCCGGCGGTCGCGGCAGTCAGCCCGAGTAGCCGAAGCCTCAGGCGCGGCAGGGTGATCTGATTTCGGTAGTATCGGTACTCGGCCGCGGCGCCCATCGGCGTGGGGCGGCGGCGGTTTGGCATGTGCGCGGCGACGAGACTCTGAAGGTCCATTGTGTTGCCTCCCGGTTCGGGCTTCATCTGCCGCATTCTCGCACGCATCCGAGCCGGGCCCTGTCATGCAGACGGAGGACATCGCGCTCGGCGCCCGGCTGGCGAACGAAGAATCATCTCAACCGGAACGAGTCCCGCGGTGATTCGTTGAGTCGCGTATTTCCAGCGTGAGGGGATGCATCATGAGCAAACGACGAAGGTTCAAGCCGGTGAAGATCACCATCAATGGCAAGGTGAGGACGGTCTATAATGTTGTTCAGGCCGGCAACACCTTGCTGAATGATTGGCCCGAGCAGACGCCGGCGGCGAAGGCGGCCGAACGGCTTGTGCTCGACGTGTTCAATGATGTCGCCGGGCCCGAGCAGGTGCGGCGGGCGTTCATTACCGCGGCGAAGGCGAGCGACATCAAGTTCAGTTCCTGACCGGCGGTGTCGGCAAAAGCCCTGGCTCACTTCCATGACACATGCTCCTGGTTTCGCAGATCCCGGGTTTTGAACTGTGTCTCCATCCAGGCGGCCGAGATGATCGCCGCGAGGAAACCGAAGGCGAGACAGGCGATCGCCTGGGTCCGCCACGAGACGAAGGTGACCGGCGCCGGGGTGACGGGCTTTTGCGCGCAGTCACCGGGTGGGCAGGCGCAGCCGGAAAAGGCCTTGATCAGGCAATCGCTCATGATGCGCCGCCTTTCACCGTATCGATGGCGGCGAGGATTTTCTGGTGAAGCGGGCAGCCGTGATAGTCGCTGCCGTGGAAAAAGCGTTCGGCCTCCACCAGCGCCTCCAGGAGATCGGGTGCCCCTGCGGTGAAGCGGGCCGTGGCACGGGTCTTTTCGCTTGCTCCGGCCCACCGGGCGGCGGGACGGGAAGGGCGCTCGGTCGATGGTTCGGATGTGGGATTGGCGGCAGACATCTCCGTTCCCCTCAGGCGTAAAGCTGATCATTGTCGGTGATGCCCATGATCTCGCGGGCATAGCGGTAGTGCTCCTCGACGCTTGCCGCAGCGCCCCGCAGCCAGGACGGGCCGCGGATCGAATGTTCGGGACGGCGCAGGAAGGCAAAGCCGAGGGCGCCCATGCGCTGGGCCTCGTTGGCCATATAGGCGCGGCAGTCGCCCATCGTGCGCGCCGCATTCCAGCGGGCGTCCCGCTTGCTCTCCTCTGTCTCGATCTTGCGAATGTGCTGCATCGCCTGTCCTCTCGCGCCTCTGGTCGGCTTGTGAGGTTAAGGTATTTATTATACCCGATCGCGTCAACGGAAAAAGGTATAAAAAATGCCTCTTGGATTGACGAGGTACGAATCGTAGGCGTATGTCTTGATCAAGTGATTGGGCGACCGGGTGCAACTCCCGAGCTGACGAAGCCCAGCGGCGCGGGAAGCGAAAGTCCTTAAGTGCGCTGTCAGAAAATCAGGACGAGGGCGAAGCGAATGGCCCCTCTGGCACGTGTCCCATCCCGGCTCCGGCCTTCAGGACTTGGCCAATGCTCTCCCGGCTTCATGGGCTTTGCTCATGGGGTAGGGGGAAGCTTTGGCCGGAACCCTCCCTCACCAGCCTTCAGGAACCTTCTCCTCCTAAGCTGAAGAGAGAGGAATGAGAACTGAAGTTGGAGTATGAAGCTACGAGAAAAAAAGAGGCCGGCCATGCGCAGCGACATCGAAATCACCGACGAGGTGATCGAGGCGGGCCTGGCATCACCGAGTTCTACGATCCGTGGGAGGAGAAGCTGCCGAAGGATATGTTTCCCGCCGCCATCCGGTCCATCCTGGTGGCGGTGTCGCGAGTGGTGCGCGAACGGCATCCGGAGCTTCCGCAATTTGTGGCTTCAGAGGATGCGTCGTCCCGATATCCCTCGTGATCCCGGCTGGGGATCGGCGAGCTTCGGAGCGAAATCCTACAGGCCGTACATCTCCCGCGCCGCGCTGTATGCCAGGAGAAGCACCGCCGCCGTGACGATGTAGAATCAGATTCTGCCGGCGCGCGATGAAGGGCGGATCATCCTGTTTTTTCTATTGAATTTGATTGATTCGCGGCATCGTTTCCGCGCCTTGCGCTCTCATCCCTACATCTCGATGATCGATCGGCGGACGCGACCGACGATGGTGACGGCGCCCTGGAATTCCGGCGGCGGCACGTCCTCGTAGGAGGCGGGCTGGAAGGGCGGGTTGTCGTTCGGGCGATAGCGCTTGTAGGTCGCGGCGCCCGTTTCGTCGGCGACGACATAGAGCGCGTTCGGCGCCAGGCGCTTGTCGCGCAGATTGACGAAGATGATCGAGCCCGGCGGCGAGATCTTGTTCATCGAATTGCCCTCGACCTCGAGCGCGATCCATTCGCCATCGGGCAGATCGAGGGCGGCGACCGTCGGGAATTCCGAGAAGTCGGTGATCGGCGCCTGCTCGCTGAGCTGGCCGGCGCTGACCCAGGAGATCTTCGGCACATCGGCGACGGAGACCGGCAGCTCATCGGGATCGAGCGCGTTGCCGGTGCCGAACTGCAGCCAGTTGAGATTGACCTTGAAAGCGCGGGCATACTTCTTCGCATCGGCGATGCCGAAGCCGTTACGGCCGGATTCATGCGCCTTGTAGACATTCGCATTCCAGCCGAACCGATCGACGATCGCCTTCGGCCCGGCAAAGCCAGCATTCTTCCTGGCCATGACGAGGCGCTTTGCGCGTTCTTCGCGTTCAAATTGTTCCTGATCTTTCAACATGATATAAAAAATACCCTAAATTAAGGTACATGTCATGCCCTAATGCGCTTGACATATCGGGTATTAATTGTACCCTAATCGCCATGACAAACACCGACATCATCAACAACGGGCCAGCCTTTCGGACTGGAGGAGACGCCATGAGGTTCACCATTTCCTCGGAGGATAGGCTCGCCATGGACGTCGTGCCGACCGGCGTCGTCATTCACCGGCCGCAAGGCCCAAGGGGAGGGCGGATGTCCGCGATACCAGTTCGCAACGAGGATATCCCCTTCCTCGCCAAGGCCCTGCAGCAGGTGCTGAACGCCAACCGGGAGGTGGAGTCGCTGTGACCATCTCCACCCCGCCCGCCCGCTACACCGGCTGCCCGAATTGCGGCAAAGCGCTGTCGATCGCCGAGGTGATCGAGCGCCACTGCGAGACTTGCAGCCGGCCGACCAGCCCGAAAGAGCTGCGGGAGATCGCCCCCGGCGCTCTTCCGATCCCCGATCCCGACAGCCTCACTCCTCCCTGACGGCTATCGGTGGCTGGCGTCGTTGCCCTCCCTCGGCGACGCCGGCATCCCGGGCGCGACGATGTCGTGCCCGCCGGGCGCGCTCGTGCCCGACCCAGGCGGCGGCCTGGCAGACGACCGGAGCTTTTGCTCCGCAACAGAGCCGGGCTCCGGTCGTCATCCGTGAAAAATCAAAGACGTTGGCAGCACCCGCTTCGGCGGGAACGGCGAACCGCGTTCGAAAGAAGGATCAAGCGATGAGCTTCCAGCTCAAGGCCGCCCCGGCGCAGCAAGGCACCCACATGAACGCGCTCGAGCTCTTCCGCTCCGGCCGGGACTATATCGAAATCGCTGCCATCCTCGGCGTGTCGGTGCCGTCCGTCGAAACCGAGATCCACACGCTTCGAAGCGCCGAGAAGGGCGACACCGCCCAGCAGGACCATGCCGGCGCGGAGATTCGCCGCTTTCCCCGCCGCCCCCTCAAGCCGGGCACGCCGGTCAATTTCGCCGGCGGCCGACGGCGGCTGCGGGTTTGAGGCCGGCCATCTCAATCGGGAAAGGAACATCGCATGGCGAAGGAAACAATGAACCAGGAGATCATGGACATCCTCAGCCCGGTGCTGGGGGAGGAGCTGGCAGCGGCGATCATCGAGCCGCAAACGCACGCTGAAGAAGCCGCTGACGGTTTATGCGGCGAGGATGCAGGCGCGGGAATATCTGGCGACCGGCGACCCGGTCGGCGCCGCCGAGATGCAGATCTTCCGCGGCTGGCAGGCGATCAAATGCGACTGGTACCTCAAGGAGAAGGCGAGGGAGGCCGGGTCGATCAACAGCAGTACGAGAAGGACGACAGTGGATGCCGCAAGAGATTTCCTCTCCGGTGAAGATCATAGCTGGGATGCTTTCGGGTTTCCCGGCATCCGCAGGCACTGATCCCGACATGCAGATCCGCGCCTATCTCGTCGCGATCGAGGGCATTCCGCTGGAGGCGGTCTGGCAGGCGGCCAAACTCTTCATCTGCGGAAAGGTCCGGGATCATAACCGCGCCTTCGCTCCGAGCTGCGCCAGTTTCGCCGAGCAATGCCGCCATCAGCAGGCGGCGATCGAGGCGGAGAGCCGCCCGCGCATGGAGGCCGAGCCGGAGAGGCCGCAGCCGAAGGTCGCCGCCTACAAGATGCAGCTGCTGCGCGACGCCGCCAATGGCAGCCGCAACGCCAAGCGGGAGCTCGCCAGGATGTTCCCCGACAACCCGATCATTGCAAGGGCCGCACGACCTGAGGAGGCATTGAGATGACCATCACATTCTGGACGGAAGACAAGATCGTCAAGGCGGAAAAGCTCTGGAAGGAAGGGCTGTCGGCCAGAGAAATCGCCGTCATGTTCGGCTCGAAGAAGAACACCGTCATCAACATGGCATCCCGCAACCGCGACAGGTTTCCCTCGAGGCAGGACGCCTGGCATCCGCAGCCGAAGGCGGGCCCGCCCGTCCAGCCGATCCGCCACCCCGACCGCGTGACGCGGGTGACCATGTCGGGCGCGCATGTGACGATGCCGCGCGTGCCGTGCATCGATGGATATGCAGAGCCATGAGCAACGTCACCCCCCGCGAAACCGAAATCATCCGCTGGATGGCGGCGGGCAAGACGGCCGCCGAGATCGGCACCATTCTCGGCATCTCCCACATCACGGTGAATACGCACATATCAAACGCCAAGGCGCGGCTCGGCGTCTTCAAGGATACGGCGCTGGTCGCCGCGGCACTCAGAAACGGCATCATTCGATAGAAGGACGATCAGCATGGGCGGCAAAGCCACCAAGGTGAAGACAGGACGGGTCAACAAGGGCGCCGGCCGGCCGCGCAAGGAGAATGTCGAGCGCTTTCCCTGCGGCAAGATCAAGCCCTTCGAAACCGAGAAGGAGAATATCAGCGTGGCGATATCAGCCCGCCGCCGCATCCACGGCTTTGACAGGACGGTGGCCGACGAGACGGTCAAGAGCCCCTTTGCCGGCTATACCCTCGGCCGCATCTTCCTCGCCGGCCTGATCACCGCCGAACAGCGCCAGGCCGGCGACGACTATGCCGAGGCGATCGCCCGCTACCACAAGACCACAGGCATTCCGGCCCCGAGCCCGCGGGCGCAATCGCTCTTTGCCGTCAAGGGCCACGAAGGCGAGGTGACCGACACCCACGCCGACCGCGCCCGCAAGGCCAGCAACCGCATGATGGCCCTGCAGGGCATCCTGCTGCGCTGCCCTGATGGACCGCAGGTCAGGAGCACGGTCTATAATGTGACGGTGATGGACTACGACCATTTGCGCCAGATGCCGCCGCAGCAATTGTTGTGGCTGCGGCGGGGGTTGACGGCGTTGCGCGGGGCGAGGGGTGGGTGATAATGGGGCAGAAGCCTCATGTCTCTCAGTCAGATTTGCGGCTAGACGGGTCCAGTAGCCTTCAAAGTCCCTTCACATGCGTTTCGCTACCACGTTGTGTCGTCGGCCAAGCTCTGATCGGCTATTCGTGGACAATCAAAGGTAAACGGCGGCGCACCTCCGGGTGTTGCCTTCACCTACGCGCCCGGCCGCGGCGGGCAAGATGCCGAGCGGATATTGCAGGGGTTTACGGGTATCCTTCAGGTTGACGCCTACGCCGGATATAATCGGCTGATCGCACCGGATCGTGCCGGTCCCAACATCTGGCTAGCCTTTTGTTGGGCGCATGCCCGGCGCAAGCTGGTTGAGATCGCCCGCAACGGCTCGGCACCGATTGCCGAGGAAGGCGTGAAGCGGATCGGCGAACTCTATCGCGTCGAAGGCGAGCTGCGCGGTCTCGGAGCGATTTTGCTGTCAGGCCAAACCGGTGCTTATGTAGTCATAAAAATTTTCCAATGATCCCGATGACATAAGGCTCCACTGGCAGGATCATGGCCTGTCGTCGAGAGCTTCATCAGGCGCGTTGGGCTGACCGCAAAGTCAATAAACTTCGCGTTCAGCCCAATCGTTCGCAAGTCGCTGTCTTAGCCCTTAGCGAACTTCTGGACAGCGAGCACGTCGAAATAGTCCCGCCACTCGACAATCTTGTCGCCTTCGACCTCGAAGATTCCCATAATCATCACGCGCCCGATTTCACTGCCGTCGGCACGCTCGAACCGGTCGAGCCTTTCGGTGAGAACGCGGGGGCCGTCTGCGGCTATTGCGAGCATGTCGATATGGACGGTCGAGATGCCCATCGATTTCTCCAGTTCGTCGATCATGGCGATGGCCTCGTCGACGCCCGTCGTAACTGATACACCTTCGTTGACCCAGCGCGTGTTGGGCGTGAGCCAACGACGGACCGCTGGTCTTCCGCCGTCTTCAACGAACGCCGCGCAAAAGGCCGAAACAGTTTCGATTGGGGTGGGCATGACAGTTTCTCCTGGATCATCAGAAGCCCCAATGGCCTCCGTCTTTAAAGCGACAATAGGATTTGAACCGCGATGCTACGATGCCGGAACTTCCGTCATTCTTGCCCGTTCTTCCGGAGCGCTTGATAGGACTGGGCAATCGGCTTAGTGTCGCTCAATGACAGAACTTGACAAAATACGCGACATAGCAATGCGCCACGCAGGCAGTCCGAGTCTTAAATTGCCGAGGCTGTTCGCTTACACTCTCGACCATACGACCGAGATCGACCCGCTGATCTATGATCCGGCGGCATCCTTGGTGATACAGGGCACTCAGCGCATGTTTATCGGCGACAAGAAGTTCGAGTACGGACCTGGTCAAAGCATGATCGTCGCGGCCGAGATCGCCGCGTTGGGACAGGTATGCGAGGCTTCACAAGATAGACCGTTTGTCGCAGTCGGTCTTTTTTTGGACCCGGCTCTTTTGTCCGACCTCGTCCTTGAGATGGCAGCGATGCCCGAGTTGCCGATTGAATCGGGATACGGTGTCAGCACTGCGAGTGCCTCGCTTCTCGGCGCTTGGGGCAGACTGCTGGAACTGCTCGATCGCCCGACCGAAATCCCGGTCATGGCTAAGCTTCTGGAGCATGAACTCATGTTTCGGCTGCTGATGGGCCCGCACGGAGGCCTCTTGCGCCAGATTGCCGGGTCAGATTCTCGACTGATGCACATTCGAAAGGCCATGACCTGGATACGCGACCATTACACCGAACGTCTCGATTTCAAGGCGGTCGCGGCTCTTGCAGGCATGAGCGTATCCGTTTTTTACGACCGCTTTAAAGCCGTCGCCGCCGTCAGTCCGCTTCAGTATCAGAAATACATTCGGCTCCATGAGGCGCGCCGACGCATGATCGCAAATCAGGCAGGTGCGGCCGAGGTGGGGTTCGCGGTTGGTTACGAGAGCGCCTCGCAGTTCAGCCGTGAGTACAGACGTCTCTTTGGAGCGCCTCCGGGCCAAGACACTAAAAGAGCGAAGGCGGGATTATTGGGAGGCACTACTCCGCCAAGAGTGCTTGGTGCTCGGCCAGATGGTGCCTGAACAGTTGGCCGTATTCCCGAACCACGGCCGCGACGACGCTCTCTCGTGGAGCCAAAGCCTCGGGCCATTGTGTTATGCGCGGGAGACCTGAAATAACATCTGCGCCACGGTCGGGTCGATGAACTCGAAATACCGGAACACAGCCGCGGTTGACCACACTGAACAGGCGGCTCAACGAGCGGTGTATCGATGCCGCGCAGCTCGCCGCCGGTGAACGCGTCGTCGACTTTGGAGCCGGCCTTGGTCAGTATTCGCGGATGATGGCACGGGTCACGGGCGTCCCAGTGCTCGGGCTGGAGCGAAGTCCCGAACAGATCGCCGAGGCGTTGCGCCAAGCGGCGGCCGACGACGATACCGCAATGATCGAGATGAGGCAGGGCGACGTCCTCGATCCGCCCCTTCGTGACGACGAGCTAGGTCGGTTCGACGTCGCTCACGCTCGCTTCGTCCTTGAGCACATACCCGACCCGCTGCAGGTGGTTCGCAACATGGCGCGCGCGGTGCGGCCGGGTGGCCGTGTGATCCTGTCCGATGACGACTACGACGGTCTGCGGCTATGGCGGGAACCCCCGGGGTTCTCGCCGGTCTGAAACGCCTATCAGCGCACCTATGACAGGCATTGCAACGACCCTATCGTCGGGCGCCGCCTCGTGCAGTTGCTTCACCAGGCGGACCTACGTCCACGCCGTAACACGCTTGTCTTTTTCGGCGGTTGCGCGGGTGATGCCGATTTCGAGGATGTGGTTCGCAACATTGCGAGCATCGTCGACGAAGCGATCGACGACATCGTGGCGACCGGGCTTTCACGAGACGCGGTCACGGCAGGTCTCGACACCTTGATCGAGTGGAGCAGGGCGCCAGCTTCGGCGGTGTGGTTCGGCATGTCATGGGCAGAAGGGATTCGGCCCCTCTGACGTCGGCAGCCCGTAGACTGCCGATTTCGGCGATGATCGCATGAAGCCGTCCTCCTGCTTCGCACCATCGATGACGAAGGTGTCGACAAAGTCCCCGAGCCCCAGCGCTGCGTCACGCAGCGATCCTCCGTCCGTGCTGTCCTGCATGCGGCTTGTGGCAGGAACCGATTGTTGCTCACATAAATCCTGGATTCCGGGGTAGGTATTTGACCCAATCACCGAAGCCGGGTGCTGCCCAGCACGTCGGTGGCTGCCAAATCCTGCGCCCGGGCTGGCCTGTAAATGACAGAGATCGAGGACTCCCCACAGCAATATCAAACGGGGTGAACACGCCCCGCAGTGTCGCAAATGCCCCGACGTCACGCTGCTCGGCCCGCTGAGGTGATTACAGCCGTCTGCCTTGATGGGAAGGCTTCACGAGGCTGAGAATGTCACCATGACACCGCGCTGGCGAAAGTAGGCCTGCATTCGCTTCCTGCCGGACCGGTTATTCTGCACGAGCCTGGCCGGGTCGAATACGGCCTCTTTTAAACCCGCCCGCGTCAACGCCGCCTTGAGAGCGGCGATATGCGCGTCGATGTCGGCGTTATCAGCCTGGAGCGACTCATAAATGCGGTTTGTTGCATCGGCTACGGTCGGTTCGCTCACTATTACACTCCTGTTGTCGTCTGGCTGGCCTGACCGTATTGGGGTGAAACCGGTTCACGTCAATGGGTGACAGTGAATTGGAAGATCTCGTCCGCTTTCGAAGATGAAGCACAGAAGCAGCCCTGCCATCGGGGTTTGCCGTCGAAACCTCACGGCAACAAAGCGCCAAAAGCCGCCATTCCGCCCCATGCGGGTGATCAGATCACGAATTCCTCCTGGTACGTCTGTGGCTCGGGAACGACCGTAACCTCCACCGGAATGATCCAATTGGCCGCGTAGCTCTCGCAGTCGGAACGCTGGAGCTCGGGCTGCACGCTCCCCGCCCCATCGACAGCGCGACATCGCAGTGTATATCGCCCCACTTCTTCAGGGGTCCACATGTACTCCCACAAGCGCCATGCAAAGGGACGTTCTGTTTCGAGGAGCCTTCCCTCGCGCCAGCCCCTGCCATCTCCGGTGCAGACCTGCACCTGCCGGATAGGAGCCTCTCCGCTCCAGGCGGCTCCAAAAATCCGGTACGGTTGGCCGGCGATGAGCTGCGCCCCCTGGACGGGACGCGCGATCTGCGCTTTGACCTCCATCTCCGCAAGGGGGACCAGCCTGGGTTCCCCGAGGTTGCGCTCCCAACGGAAATAGTCGCGCGCCTGCCAGTAGCCAAGGAACGGTTGCTCCACAACCGTGATATCCGTGATCCACTTGACCCAAGCCATGCCGAACCAGCCACCCACGACCGCGCGCAGCGGGTAGCCGTGATCGCGCGTCAACGGCGCCTCGTTCATCGAATAGGCAAGGATCGTGCTGTCAGCGATGGCCTTCTCAAGCGGTAAACTGCGCGCAAAAGCGATGGGACCGGGAGAAGCCGTTTTCTTGTTCGTGTCGACGACGCCGCTGTCGGCGCCTGCGAGCAGAACCTCACATGCGGTTGGCTTAACGCCTGCCATTTCCAAAATCTCGCGCAGAAGAACACCTGTCCACGCGGCATTGCCGACGGCTCCGTTCTGCCACTGCAACCCCTCCTTCGGCGGCTCATAGTAGACGCGCCCGTTCCCTGCACACTCGACGACGGCTGATAAAGTCGTGCTCCGCATCGCCTTGATGCTGTCGAGGTCAAGTTCGATCGGCCGCTCCACCGCCCCGCCGACGCGCAATCTCCAGTCTCGCGCATCGATGTCCGGCGACGCAAAATGGTTTCGCACGAAGAACTGCTCGGTCGGGATCAGCCAATCGGAGAGCGACGCAAACGGAAACTCGATATTCGGTGGGGATTTCTGTCGAACTATCAGACTGGGTTGCTGTGGTGTCGGCATCGTCCTCGTCTCCCCTTTGAACGTCGGCTCTCGGTCGCGCAAATTCGGGTGCGATCACACCGCCCCTCGCAGTGCGTCTGTCGCATTCCGCCTTCGGGCCGCATCCTAACACATAGCACGTTCCTTGGATCGACCTCGAACGGCAGCAAAGGGCGGTAAAGCAGCCTTATCCTTCGATAAGCAAGCCTCCGTCCGGCGGTGCTATTTCAAAGGCAGGAACAGCTCCGCGACCTCGGAACACCACGCCCGAGAGAGTCAACAGACCCCGGTACCAGCGCCCGTCGTCACGCTTTCACCACCGAGAAGAACAGGAACCGCGGCTTGGTCGTCAGGCTCTGATAGGCCTGCGGAAAAAGTGCGCGGGCTTGCGGGTCGGGCTGGGGCTCGCTGACGGTGTCGATCTGAAAGCGGGCCGACTTCAGCGCCTCGAACATGGCGTGCAGCGGCCGATGCCAGAAGCGCATGGCGATCTCCCTTCCGCCGCGCTGCCAGGTCTCATCGAAGCTGTAGGTCTCGAAATAATTGTCGCGGCCGGTCGAGGCGTGATCCATGAAGGGATGGTGCGTGGAAAAAACCAGGCGACCGCCTGCCGCGAGCAGCCGGTTGAATTCCGAAAGCGGCCTCGACCAGTCGGGCAGATAATGCATGACGAGCGAGGCAAGGATCAGGTCGAAAGCCTTGTCCTCGAATGGCAAGGGCTCGTTGAGATCAGCGGTCAGCAGGCGCGCGCGCCCTTCCAG
>Ga0209564_1001984_pt1 | contig 17946 bp, 20 predicted proteins | sample AraplaCol_mMF_r2_FD_184272 | JGI IMG/M metagenome (GOLD analysis project Ga0209564, IMG submission 184272) | Arabidopsis root microbial communities from North Carolina, USA - plate scrape MF_Col_mMF_r2 (SPAdes) (version 3) | ecosystem: Host-associated > Plants > Roots > Endosphere | place: USA... | reverse complement strand
GCCGTCATGAAGAACCACGAGCGCCTCCTCGAGTTGTTTTGGGAATTCGCGGCTAAGCTGGAGGAGCTACATACGCTCTATCTAGATAGCATCGTCGGCTACTCGATCCTGCACGAAAGGCTGAACTCGCATCAAAGTGCCATGCGCGAAGTGCTAGGTAACCACGAATACGCTTCCACCGAGTTTCAGGACACCTGCTCAATCGTTTACAAGAACCTTTCAAACAGAGACTTCGCGCCAGTCTCAATGTCTCCGGTCATGAAGCAGGGGGAAATGCGGGCCCGTGTCGAAGATGATGGAAGAAACACGCTTCTGCTTGGCAATCAATGCCTTGTGTCTGCGTATGCTTATTGGGAAGAGTACCTTAGAGTCGAAATTGGTAAAGCAATTGGAGTCTTAGCACCGGACGCCAAGGCTGATGAAGACGCGCGAAAGGTCCTCAATAAGCATGTCACAAGTGATCTCTGGGGGGACATCCGCCACATACGAAATTCATTGGTCCACAGTAACGGTATCGCAAATTCTGAGATGTCCAAGTGCAGGCTCATCAAATGGTTCTCGCCTGGTCAGCCAATCGAACTCAGCCATGAGCGCATGCACGCCATCTTTCTAGAACTGGGGCGCTACCGGAACGAGTTGCACTCTATGTCGTTGCCCCCTCCTCGAAAGCTGCGCATACCCACAACTTAACGGTAGTTCTTCCATCAAATGGACGAACCCGGTAATTGGGGTCATGCCTTTCTTATCAACTTTCGTCCCTCGTTGCCGAATTTCTCTAGCGCTTTTTCTCCTGCATACGGGTCTGCTTCCGGCATCCACCTGCCATAGACCCTTGCGATCATCGTCCAGTCCGCATGACCCATCTGAGCAGCAACCCACATTGGATGTTCGCCCGCCGACAACATCATGCTGGCGTAAGTGTGTCGCGTTTGATAGGGGAAACGATAGCGGACGCCACCACGTTTCAACGCAGGTGTCCACATCGTCTTTCTGATAGGTTGATCCCCAGCCCATCGTTCGCCTGTACGGGGGTTTTGGAAAATTTCTTGACCCTTTAACCAAGTGTGCTGCTTCTGGGCTTCAAGAGCTTCGAGCGCTGGAGAAAGGAGCTTTATATCACGACGTCCGGCTGCGGTCTTAGGCACTTCGGCTTCGCCGGAAACTTGTGTCTGCGCTTTCGTAACCCGAACAATGCCGCGCAAGAAGTCGACGGAGGCCCAATCAAGTGCGACCAGTTCGGAAGTTCGCATGCCAGTCCAGAATGCAAACTGCACGAGGTTCCTTGCTTGGCCGTCCAAATTCAGCAGAATCACTGTTTGCTCATCCGCCGTGAAGGGATCTACCTCGTCTTCGGTTGGCAAAGCATTCTTGTTCTTGTATGTCCACCCAGCGATGGGATTGGAGTCGATCAGCTCATACTCGTCAACCGCATCAGTAAGGGCTGCACGCAACACGCTCTGAATATTGGCTAGCGTCTTATTGGAAACACTTTTGGCCTTCAGCTTTTCTCTGATGACCTTTCGGGTCAGCTCGGTCAGTAGCAACGTCCCGAACATGGGGACTAGGTTCCCTTCCACGACCTTTCGGTAGCCATCATGAGAGCTTGCTTTGAGCTGTTTTTCCTTCTCCTCTAACCATTGCCGCAGGTATTGCTCGACCAAGCGGGTGTCGCCAGTCTTTTGCGAGAACTTGCGCGCGTTCGTGGAGTTTGGAAACGTCTTCACATAGTCAAAGCTGCCATCCGAAATCGAGTACAGTATCGCTGCGCGATGCTGCTCGGCGCGCTTCAGGTTAGCGGCGGTGGGCTTGAGCGGTATCCTTTCGCGGCAGCGAACGCCGTCATACATGAAGGTGATTTCGATACTCGTTGCCGATGCACTTTTAACGCCACGCCCGTCTCGACCCATTTTTCATACCCCTGCACATCAATCAAATTTCGTCCGTCTGGTGCTTTCTTCCAGACTTCGTCTTGCGGCCAGATGCCGTCTCGTATCTTGGTTCGTATTGCGTCCTCGGTATAACCGCTGGACTCCGCGAACTTTGGAATGGTCATGTATCTAGTCATCTGCCTTTCCTTTGTGGGCAGGGGGAATGTGGAGTGCTATCCACGCCTCCAGCTTTTCTATATGATCGGCGGCTTCCAAATCCAACGCAGGCGGTTTGATGCGGCTTTGCCCGGCCAGTGAGCGAAGGCGGCGTACCAGGTCCTGGCTCGTCAAGAGCGAAGGAGAGGGCGTCGGGAACCCTCCAGCCATGGAGATCACGGCCCCACGCTCTTTCATGCGAAGCGGATTTGTGTTCTCTTCGCCGATGCGTTGCAAGTCCAGTTTGGCGTGCAGCATTTGATGCTGAGGCATAAAGCGATGTAGCGCTTGAATGATTGCATCAGCTGCGCGAAGCTCGGTCGACAAGATTTGAATCGCCATGTGCGCAGTGAGGCGGCTGGCGGTAATGGAAGTATGGTTTTGAAAAGCGTTCATATCAGTGCGGTTTGATTGGGTTATCCATCGCCGCTAGTGCTAGCGATGGATAACGAGTCTTCATTTCGAGCTATCGTGGGCCTGCGCTTTCGACTACGCTCCCTCGGCAAGAGCGGCGCCGGCCTTTGCCTGAGCTGCACGATTCTTGCGGATCTTAATTACGGGGCCCTCAGTCTGCTCACGCGGCGTTTCTGATTTATCCTTGAGCGTGAGCTTCGGGCGGGGCTGCGAAGTGTCGGGCTGAATTGGTGCTTCTGGCTCAGCGCTGATCTCGGGCGTGGCGGGCGAGGGTGTTTCCGGTCCGTCCACGTTTTCCAATGAGGCCATCGCCTTAAATGCCAGGTAGCGTGGCTGCGGATCGGTTTCATCGTCATCGATGGAGTACTCGTCGACACTCAAAGCATCCCCGACGATAAGATCCATAATCAGCAGTTGGACAGTTGTCGCGTCGGCCTGGTCGATGAATTTGCAGGTTGCATCCTTATCGTGCTCGAATGGATAGAGGTCGCCCATGACATCGCCAGGAAGCGATAGGTCGGTACTCCAATCGAGGATGAGTGCTTTGGCCAACTCGCGCAGCATGTTGACGGTGAGACCGCCTTTGGCTTTTTCACGAAGCTTGCGGTAGGTTGCGACGCGCTCCAACGTCATTGCCTCAGCCACACGCGCTTTTTCCGCTTGCTCGGCCTCTCGTTGACGCTGTGCTTCCAACTGCTTTTCGCGTGCCGATGGTGGCGCTTTCTTGGACGGGTCCGCCTCTTCGGCAGCCAGACGCGCGGCTCGTGTTTCCGCCGTCTCGCAAAGACCCTTCTTTTCCAAGGCTCTTTGGACTTCTTCACGCGTATAGACTGGCTGCACTTCGCCGTTACTTTCCTTGATGTACTTGGTCGGCTTCGGCAGTTCATCATTGGTCAACAGCTCGCTGATGTAGCCACTCATGCCGGTGCTCGGGGCAACCTGCGCAAAGCTGCTCAAATGAGTTGCGCCAATTACGAATTCGCTCCCACTGCGCCAGGCATCGCTCCGAATCTTGAATGCATCGTCGCCTTCGAGGATTGGGATTCCACGCTTATTGGCGATAACAATAACGCGCTGATAATGTGCGGCCGACTTTTCTTCGAAACAATCGGGGTCAGTGCAGACGTTTGCACTTTTTGCGTCTGCGTAGATGACTGGCTGGTTGCCGGTCAGTTTCGGGCATTTTGAGCAGCTTCCCGCAGCGCTAAGGAGCTTCGCATCTTTAGGGTCGAAAGGAGCTTCTTCCAGGTCGAGAGTGTATCGCTTCGCGATGTGCGCAGCTGCAGCACGATAAGACAAGGGCTCGTTGCCATAGGCTGGCTTCAAAATTTCCTGAAGCGCCTTGTTCTGAAGTTCCGGCACCGGGATGCGGGCGATAAGCAGTGCGGTTGATGCCGAGATTTGATCGTCGAGGAACGGTTCGCGAACTTCGAGCGATAGCGCGCACAGTTTCAGGCGGCCGTAGATGTACGAACGGCTCTTTTTCAGCCGGTCTGCCAGCTGGTCGGCCGTGTACCCGTGAGTCATCATCAGGCGCTCGTACCCCTCAGCCTCTTCCAGCGGGTGAGGATCTTCACGTTGAAGGTTCTCCAGGATCTGAAGTTCGATTGCGTCGTGGTCCGAGAGCTGCCGGCAAATTGCCGGAATGTGCGCGATGCTGGCCATGATCGCGGCACGCCAGCGCCTTTCGCCGGCGATAAGCTCGTACATCTGTGGCTGTCCTTCAACTGCCGGGAGAGGGCGGATCAGGATAGGTTGTACGACGCCCTTTTCCTTTACGCTCGCTGCCAGCTCTTTCAGCTTGCTTTCGTTGAAGCGCTTTCGGTTAGTCGGCGAGTTAATTATGTGGGTGGTGTTGAAGTGGCCAAACGTACTGCCGTCATCCAGCGTGAGCATGTTGAGGATGCCAGGCAGATTATTGGGCAGTGTCGTTGGTGCTGGAATCAGGGTCAGTTCCATATGGGTTCTCGATTGATTAAAAGTGTGCAGACGTATGCACTGAATGAGCGGTTAGGCGCTGAGGACAGTGCCAGCGAGTTGAAGGGCGATCAACGGCATGAACCAGAGGGCGTTGTCGATCGTTCCAGGCACCTCGATTTGAGCTACTTGGCAACCACGCGTGAGGTCCGTATAGAGCGCGTGCACGGTTCCTTGCTGAGGTCCGGCTGGGGTATCAAATTCGACGCAGGCGCCGCGGTGTATTTCATTGGTTTGCATGTATTTCCTTTCCGGTTAATCGTTGTCGTTTGCTTGCATGCGTTTTGGATCGAACTTGGCCCGACGTCGCATGTGCAATCGGGCTCGATTGAGGAGAATTCTTTTCAGCGCTGGATCTGCCATTACCTGTTCTAAGGTCTTGGCCGTACCGAGAGACCGGAAGGCGATGTCGATAGAGATCGCGTCGGGAATGACAGCCGGCATTTTTAGAACCCGTTGGTGTGAACGAACAGGGCGCGGGCTGCGGCTCGGGACACGGAGGCGCCTTGGGCACGGAAATGCAAGTACATGCACCAAACATTGGTCAGTGTCTTCATTTGCCCTTCCTTACCGGATGGACGGCAACGCCACATACGCCGAAGTGCTCAATGGCTGAGAGGTGAACGGTGGTGCTGTCAGGTCCGATAGCCAAATAGCTGTACCGGCCGACAGGAGTCTGGACTGTGACGCTAAACAAAGATCGCATACTTGCTCCATCGAATTGACGATGGAACGAACTTTAGCGATTGATAAAGTTTAAGTCAAGCATTTGATAAAGCGTTTAAGCAAAATAATGCAGTGTGGCATCGCTGACACAATCAAATGCTTAAAAGGGAAGGGGAAGCTCTAGCTTCAACTCACGAGTTGCGCGGTGGCCTCGATCTGTCGCTGCAGCGACGACGAAGGTGCATTCACGATAAGTTAGGTAGTGAGGGACCGTGAAAATGTGATCGATTTGATAGCGGTCAGCGAGGCAATCCGCAGGTTGAGCCTCTGCGGTTGCAAGGGTGATGGATTCAATTTCCGTGGAATTGGCCGATAGCGTCAATGAAAGCCATTCCATTGGACTTGTCCTGGAGGCTTCGGCGGTCACACATATGCATAGCTCTGAGTCTGCACCTGGTTTGTTCAGCAGAATCGAATTCCGTTCGGGACTCAGGAAAGACAATGTCTCGTCACGTGCGAGATCCACGTCGTCTATAAAGACGCATTCCAGCGAGCGCAGGGACATTAAATGTTTTCGCTCTTTTTCAAGACGACTTTGCCGATGATAAGGCAGTTGTTCCCTTCGCAGACTTTTCGCGGGAAGCGTTGCTGGTCGGGGTTGTCCGACGTCAGCCACCATTTGCCCATGTCACGCGAAAGCCGCTTCACGACCGCTTCGCCCTCATAGTTAATGGCGAAAACCTGGCCGTCCACTGGCCGTGTGTCACCGGTATTAACGACGACCAGATCGCCTCGGTAGAGCCTAGGTTCCATGCTTTCACCGGTTACCTCAATGGCCAGGAGTTCGTCGGGGTTGTAACGGTTTCGAAGAATCCAGTCTTCATCCAGGTTGAAGGACTCTGCTGTATCAGGATCGGGGTCGGCAATGAAACCCATGATGCCGGCGGACAGGCGAAGCTTTACCTTGCGAATCGCAACGATGCCGGGGCTCTCTGAGTTAACCGGTTGCACGCGCAAATACTCATTTGGCGGCGGCGTCTCAGGTAGCGGAACCGATACGGCGCCAAGGTCGAAGTAGAGCCGTTGCAAGGACAAGTCTTCTTCCAACTTGCGAGCGATCTTCTCGCTGAACGCACGCCCATCGCGATAGGTTGGGGACAGGATCTGCGAAATACGAGCCTCGCTCCAGCCGCTGGCATCGGCCAGGCTCTTCCTGAGTCCTGAGAATTTGTCGTGAATGAGGGCGACGAGGCGCTCGCGCCGATGCTGATACATGTCCATCCCGGCATTAGACCCTAAATTTACCAAATGATAAATTATCAAATGCTTGACTCGAACTATAGCAATTGCTAAAGTCGAGTGCATGAGACTTCTTGACTACCTAAACAAATTGCCGATTGAGCAACGCGAAGAGCTGGCCTCTCGGTGTGGAACCTCCTTTGACTATCTCCGGCAAATTGCGTACGGCAACCGGCAGTGCAAGGAGGCGCTGGCCATAAAGCTCGAAAAGTTCACTGACCGGGAGCTCCGATGTGAAGACCTTTGTCCTGGCGTTGACTGGGCATTTCTTCGCGAAGGAAGTCGTCCCCAATGCGTGGGCGAAGACAAAGCCGGCGAATGACGCCGGTTTTTATTTGACCAAACAGTTGATTTTCAGAAGCCATAGTTTTCAACAGTTATGAATTAGAGAAAGGGTTGGGTGGGCACAGGAAGTGTATTACCCGGCGCTTGTTGTTAAAACCAAAATATTGTGAGGATTTTTATGAATTTGCGTCGAGCAGTTCTGGATATGGTCAATGCCGTCGATGGGAAATGGGTAGTCGCATCAGCTCATCTGGGCATGAGCGAAAGTTCGCTGAAAAACCGGGCCTACGAAACTAAGGGGCAGTCCCTTTGCACGGCCGACGCCTTAGCACTTCAGCAGCTGAGTGGCACAACACTATTTGCGGAAGCAATCGCCTGTGCAAGCAACGGCACGTTTGTGGCGCTTCCGCAAGCTAGCGAGTTCGAGAACGACTCGATCCATGCCGTGTTCAACGAGACCTACCGGGAAATTGGGCGCTTGTTTGAAACGTTCACCAATGCGACGAAAGACGGCGTGATTGATCGTCAGGAGCGCGCAGCTCTCGAAGAACTCGGCGTAGCGCTGCACAAGCGCACTGAATCGCTTTTGGCTTTGATGTTTGCCGTCTATTGCCCACGCAAGGGCGAACTGCTTCCCAACCTCGCACAAGAAGGTGCGAATGAGTGATCTACCTCTCGACCATAAACAGGCATTCGGATGAACTACTACCCGCATCACATTGGCGACTTCAATAGCGCCACGCGTCACTTGACGCGCCTGGAGCGCGGAATTTACCGCGACATGCTGGACATGTATTACGAGAAGGAGCAGCCGTTGCCGGCCGATCAGCGAACGCTGTTTCGCCGGCTGTTGATAATTTCATCGGAGGAGATTGCTGCCGCAGAGCAGGTCCTTGAAGACTTCTTCGCGCTGACCGAGGCTGGTTGGGTGAATGATCGATGCGACCGTGAGATTGAAGAATACAGAGCGAACCTACGAAGCGGAAACGCGGGCGCACGTGCTCGCGCCTGGGGCGCAGCTGAGAAGGTGATCAAGTCGAGCTTTGAGGTAGGGGACATCGTGTCTGCTGAGGCGAAGCTGGCCGAGTTCGTGCGCAAATGGGGTGATACCCAGGAGACGTTGGCGTGTGCTGAGATGGTCTCTAGCCTTAAGAGACCTCCGCCACAAGCAGATTTTGGGTTCGGTGCCATTCGTTCTGATCTGGATTCGACCGGTGGATATGTTGCGGATGATTCGCGCAATCGGCGCGATCAAACCGCGAATAGTCCGCGAACTAATCGCGGTGTATTCGCGGATAGTTCGCGGATAGGTGTCGCTGAAACCAACCAGAACCAGAACCAGAACCAGAACCAAAACCAAAACCAAGTTAACCCCCTGCGACAGCCAACTCTGAATGAAGAAGGAGCGCGCGGTGCGGTGGCGCTCAGTGTCGAATTCCGAAAGCATGGGGTACGCACTCAACCAGCGGACCCTCGCTTGATCGAAATGGCTGCACAAGGGGTAACGGTAGCCACGATTGCTGCGGCGTGTGAAGAAGCCCGGCGCACAAAAGGTGAGTCGGTAAGCCTTGGCTACGTGAAAGGGATACTTGAACGGTGGTCGCGCGAAGCCGCGACGATGAAAGTAGCCGGTGCTAAGACGCCGGTAAGAACGCACGCCGCTGGATTCACAGCAAGCCGCGTGGCGACGATTGCAGGATTAACCGGAGAGGAAGCGAGCGATGCAGCAAGTAACAACATCATCGACATCACCCCATCAGCCGTTGCCCATCACTTGGGTTGAATCATTGTTCAAGCGAATGTCCTTCGCATACGGAGCGCGATTCGCCGATATGTGGGCCGGTGTGAACGCGACCGAAATGAAAGAGTATTGGGCGGAACGACTAGGAGGATTGTCCCGGTCGGAACTGGCGACTGGATATCGGATGCTGGAAACCAGGGACAGGCCGCCGACCCTTCCAGAATTCATCAAGCTTTGCAGGCCGAATCTTGATCCAGAACTTGCGTTTCACGAAGCGCTGGAACAGGGCGTTAAACGGGAGCGATTCAACCCGAGCGACCCTGACGTCTGGTCGCACCCGGCGATTTATTGGGCTTGGGTGAAGGTTGGGGCATTTGCCATGACGCATCAAGGGTACGAGGTGTTGCGCCCGCGTTGGGTCGAAGCGCTCCGCCAGTACGCAGAGGAGCCGAACTTGGCGCCGGTGCCAGTAAAGCGTCAAGAACTACCTGCACCAGGGAAAGCGAGGCTGCACCCTGATCGCGCGAGGAAATTGCTGTCGCAGTTGAAGGTGAGGGGAATGCCGCAGCGAGCGGGCATTAGTGGGCAAACCGAGTGGGCACACGCGATTCTGCAGAAGCAAGAGCGTGGAGAGTCGGTCTACATCGCATCGATTGAAATGGCTGAGCAGGCGCTAGGCCTGCGTACATAGGTGGAGAAAGTTTGAATTTGGGCAGAAAGGGATTTTCAATGGGTGGAGTACTTGTTGTTGACGGAGTGGTTTTCGTCGAGGAGTCAGGCCTTGGGCGGGCCTGCGTAACGGAGTTAGTGGCACCAACAGCGCGTGGCACGACGAAGTCACCGAACGCGATCCCGGTAGCCACGCGTGTTGAAACTAAGGCACTGGACTACTGTCTTGACGCGTGGGTGCGGTGGCAGCGTCGTGACGATACGCGGCTCGGATGGCGGGGGCGAAGTGCGATGCTCCAAAGCGATTACTCGGAAGACGTTGAGGGGGACTCCGATGAATTGTATGAAGACATGGATACACGGGTCGCAGAAGGCGTTGAGGCAATGATGCAAAGCCTGCCGCGCCATCTTGATTGGGCGATCCGTCGTCGCTGCAATATCGCCACGGTGTGGCGCTTTCCTTCTCTGGACTTCACAGACGTTGTCGGCGAGGCGGAGCAGGCGTTAGAAGTTTTGTTGCGAAAGAATATTGCAACTCGGATCTACTTTGATTAGAATGCGCCTCGGGGCAAGTCACGCCCCTACAAAACAGAACCTCGCGTAAGCGGGGTTTTTTTTCGTCCTCAGTATCCTGGCCAGTTGTCACCGGCACCTCTTCTTCCCCATTGGACGACCTACACCATGGCATTCACTCTGGATGTGCGCGGCGACATGAGTTCGATCATTAGCCGTATCGAACGCATGAAGCATGGCGTACTCGAAAAGGCGATACCGCGAGCTCTCAATCGGGTTGGTGCCATGGCGATTACGCAGGCTTCACGTGAGTTGCGCGGCGAGGGGTACAACGTGAGCACGTCTGAGATCAAAGCTTCCATGAGCCAGCGCAAGGCGTCGCAATCAAACCTAGTGACAACGATCAAGGTGAGGCGCAAGACGAGGAGCTTGATGGACTACAACCCGCGCGAGAGCAGGGCAGGGGTTACGGTGCGTGTACACGGTCAGGCTAAGCTCATTAAGGGAGCCTTCATCGCTCAGCGACTCAATGGCCGCGCCGGCGTATTCATTGAGGACAAGTCGGCGGGCAAGATCGTGCTACGGCGGCAGAAGCAATACAAGCGCGGTAGCAAGGGCGGGTGGCAGAGCTACCCGGCACGTAAGCTCTATGGTCCAAGCGTCGGCGGCATGTACGCAAACGAGAAAGTACAAGCAGTCATGCAGCGCTTCCAACGCGAGAAGTTCGCGGAGCGCCTGAAACATGAGATCAAGAACCTCTCACGCTAATTTTTTGATTTTCCGGGTCCTTCCTGGAGTTGGGAACACGCGGGTGCCATGACCCCGAATTCTCGCTAGTTTTGAAATACCCAAGGGGGCTATAGAAATGGCGCTGACCCAGACAGAGATCGCATCCCATCTCGATCTATCGCAAGCGGAGGTTAGCAAGTTCTTGCATGCGTCCGGCATCGACTGGAAGGAGTCCTCGCTTGACCACATCCGCATCCAATACATCCGGAGACTGCGCGGCAATGCCGCCGGCCATAAGACAGACGATGGCGCCGACCTGGTGCATGAGCGCGTGCTGACGGAGCGGGTAGACCGCGAGCTAAAGCTGTACACCTTGGCGGAAAAGAAAAAGTCCCTCGTCAACGTCGAACAGTTGGAGGCCGAACTGCAGCAAATGGTCGGCGCTTTCAAGGTCGAGCTGCTGGGCCGCGATGACAAACTAAAGGCCGAAATCGATGCCGCGCACGGGATCGATGTTGACGTTGGCCTGCTAAACGAACACACATATGCTGCCCTCTCTCACCTCGCTCGATACGACGCAGGCGAATCGCCTGCTGGTGTCGCGCCTGGCGCAGACACTGCGGCCACCGGAGCGGATCGGACTGACCGAATGGTCCCGTAAGTACCGACGCCTATCTGCCAAGGCATCCGCTATGCCAGGTCGATACGACCCGGACAAGACGCCATGGATCAAGTTCATGCATCAGGCCCTGGATGATCCACGGGTCAAAAAGCTAGTCGCCATGAAGTCAGCGCAGATCGCCTGGACGGATGGCGTACTACTGAACTACATCGGAAAGAAGATCGATGTTGATCCGACGCCGATGATCGTGATGTTCGCGAAGGAAAAGGCGGCGAAAGAGTTCAACGTCGAGAAGTTCGGCCCGATGGTCGAGGTCACGCCGCAAGTATCGGCAAAGTTGCGGATCACGAAGGAAAGCACCTGGGACAACAAGGCTTTTCCTGGCGGCTTTCTTAAACTGGTCGGCTCGAACTCTCCAAGCTCCGTCAAGTCCACGCCGGCTCCGGTTGTCGCAATCGAAGAACCGGACGACTGTAACGACAACGTTCGCGACCAGGGCGATACCATCACTCTCCTGGAAGAGCGGGTAAAGACTTTCGCGCGCAGCAAGGTCATATTTGGCGGAACGCCTACCATCGAGGATATTTCGCGCATTAATGCCGCCTACCAGTCCAGCGATAAGCGCGTGTTCATGGTCCCGTGCCACGAGTGCGGCGAGGCCCACGTCCTGGCATGGGAGAACGTCAAGTACACGGAACAGCCCGACTTGAGCCATGAGGTCTACGGCAAAGTCGATCTAATGTCGGCGCGGTACTGCTGCCCGCACTGCGGTTCGCTGTGGACCGATGAACAAAAGCGCCAGAACGTCCAGAAGTTATATCCGGTGGCGACGGCTCCGTTCTATGGAATCGCCGGCTTCTACATCAACGAGCTGTATTCGTCATTCCCTGGTAGCGCGATGCACCTGCTGCTGGCCAAGTACCTGACAGCGCAGTCTCAGCTCGCGAAGGGAGATGACACCAAGATGCGCTCCTTCCGCAATAACACAGAAGGCCTTCCTTATGCATATAAAAGCGACCTGCCGAAGGCGGAGGCACTGGCAGAGCGCGCGCTCGACTATGCGGAGAAGACGGTGCCGTGGGGCGGCATGGTCCTCACCGCCGGCGTGGACGTCCAACACGACCGCCTGGCAATCGTAATCCGTGCCTGGGGGCGCGACATGGAGTCATGGCTGGTGTATTGGGGCGAGATCCACGGACAGACCCTGATCGCCAATGCAGGCGCGTGGGTGGATTTGGACCTGTTGCTTGAGCAGCAGTTCCGACATGCCAGCGGCAACTTGCTGACGATCCGCGCCGTATCTGTGGACTCGTCCGACGGCACAACGACCGATGCGGTGTATGCATATGTTCGAAAACGCCAGCACAAGGGCTACATGGCGATCAAGGGCGCCTCCGAGCAGAGCGCAATGTCGAAGGAGATCTTCAGCAAGCCTCGTGAGTCCGTTGACCTGGGCGGCAAGAAGCACAAGCCGCACCCTTCGGGGGTCACGCCATACATCGTCGGCACCCAGCGTGCCAAGGATCTGATGATCGAGGGGCGACTGCGGCTGGAGGGAAATGGCCCTGGTCGAATCCACTGGTACAAAACGGTGCGTCCTGACTATTGGGAGCAGATCACCAGCGAGATCAAGGCTCCACATAAAAGCATCAAGAACCGGAAGGTTTGGCAGAAGCGCGCCGGTGTCCGCAATGAAGCGCTCGATTGCGAGGTCTACGCCCTGCACGCGGCGATGTCGCTCAAGTTGCATTTGATGAAACCCGCACATTGGGACGGCATCGAGCTGCAGTTACGTCAGCGGCAGATCTTCGCCGACACAACGCAGGAAGCAGAGACGGCGCTGACGGACGACGCAATGGAGGAGGGCAATAAGGTAGACAACGGCGATTCAGTGCAGACGTCTGTACAAACACCGGCAAGCCCGCCGTCACCGCCACCGCTGCCAAACAAGCCGCCCTCACGGGCTAGAACCCGTAGTCGTCTGAACAGCGGCTACTCAGCCAAGAACTGGTAAAGAACTATGAAAATCTTCTCCGTACTGACGGCGGGAGACTCGGCCAATTGGCTAGAGCCGCCGCTCAAACACCACGACCGCATCGACACGTTGGCGAGTGGGGACTGGGCTCTAACTTATGAGCTGCGAGGTCCGTCCAGCTTGACGCTGACTGGCGTGCCAGAGGGGGACGGCTGGCGTATCAAAGTCGCGCCGGTCGACAGCGCCGCACTTGAGCCTGGCGCCTATACGGCTGTCATGCAGCTCACCCGACCGGACGAACGCGTTACCGCTGGCCGTGCAACCGTGACCGTCTTGCCCGATCCATTGAAGATCACAGCGCCAATTGACGCACGCAGCATGGCGGAAAAGGCATTGGCGGATTGCGAAGCCGCGCTCGCATCCTTCAACGGCTCGAACGGGAAGATCAAGAGTTACACCATTGGCGGGCGAAGCACCGAGTTCCAAAGCCTGGCTGACATCATGCTACTGCGCAACTTCTGGAGTAAAAAGGTCCGGATCGAGCGAGCCAAGGCATCCGGCCGTAAGAATCCATCGGCATTGATTGCGAGGTTCCCATGACAGGTTGGTATAACGAAAGCCGCGTGCGTCAACCTGGTTCAGTGATCCTGCAGGAGTGGAACGCTAAACGGGCGGCGGCACGCACCACGTTAACGAGCGCCACCGCACGCAAGCGCCAGTACGCCGGCGCTGCCATGGGTCGTAGTGCATCGGACTGGAACGTGCTGAACACATCGGCAGACAGCGAGATCATTACCAGCCTGCGGACGCTCCGTGCACGATCCCGCGAGCTTTGCCGCGATAACGAGTATGCAAAGGCAGCGAAGCGGATCGTCGTCAACAACGTCATCGGGACTGGCGTAGGAATGCAAGCGCAGGTTGCTACTGCCGGCAAGAAGCTTATCGGCAGGATTAACCAGGCTATCGAAGACGAGTTCGCGGATTGGTGCGACAAAGATACTTGCGACCCGGCCGGCAAGCTGCACTTCCCCGATATGGAACGGCTGATCCTGGGCTCCTTGGTGGAGAACGGCGAAGTCCTGGTGCGGAAAATTCGTCGCCCCTTCGGCCGTGGTCGCATCCCTTATGCGTTGGAACTGATCGAGGCAGACCGCTTGGTCGATCAATGGAGCGTAGCTCGCTCCGGTAACGGCAACCAGATCCGCATGGGTGTGGAGCAGGACGAGTGGGGCCGACCGCTTGCGTACTGGTTATATCCGACTCATCCAGGCGACTATCAGTTCTCAGCGTTTGTCGAGAGCGCGTTGATCCGTGTGCCGGCAGAGGACATGTTCCACCTCTACATTCCAGACCGTGTCGGCCAGACGCGCGGCGTGCCTTGGTTCCACGCGATCATCAAGCGACTGCGCAATATGGCTGGCTATGAGGAGGCTGAGATCGTCGCCGCGCGGGCTGCAGCGTCTATCGTCGGCATTATCCAAACGCCGGATGAATTGGTGCCGGATACCGACACTTTGGCGCCGGATGCGTCGGCCGATACGCACCACGGACCTACATTGAGCATGGAGCCGGGAACATTCCAGCAATTGGGTCCGGGCGAAACCTTTACCGGTTTCAATCCGAGCCGGCCGAACCAAGCCATGGACCCGTTCATGCGCTTCATGCTGCGTGCTTTCGCCACCGGTGTTGGCGTCTCGTATGCCAGCGTATCGGCTGACTATTCGCAGTCGAACTACAGCTCTTCTCGTTTGGCCTTGCTGGACGAGCGGGACTGCTGGCGGGCGATTCAAGGCTGGTTTATCCGTGCCTTCCGCCAGGAGGTCCACCGCGACTTCATGGACGCTTCCGTGCTGGCCGGCGTACTGGCATTCCCTGACTACTTTTCTAACCTGCGCAAGTATTGCGCGGTGCGCTTCAAACCGCGCGGTTGGTCCTGGATCGACCCGACGAAGGAGGTGACAGCGTATCGCACGGCGGTTCGCGCCGGCTTTATGACGGTATCGGACGTGATTGCTTTGACATCCGAGCACGCTGACGCAGAAGACGTGTTCAACGAACGGGCGGCAGAGCTGGAGATGATGGCAGAGAAGGGACTGGTGTTTGACACGGACCCGGGGCAGACGGACCAGAAGGGAGCCGCGCAGGGAGCAGGCGCTGATCCAGCTGCACTCGACGCGGAGCAGGAAGATCCTCCTTCGGACGAGGGAGCAACAGACGATGAATCTCTAGACGACCAGGAGGGACCTGCAGAAGCGACAAATTAACCACACCGCAATCAATCAACCAGGCCCGCCGGGAAACCGCGCGGGCCTTTTCTTTTGGAGTTAGCAATGTCCAAGAAACGCAAGCTCGACGTTGGCACGCAAAAGATCGGCCCGCTCTATCGCGGTGCCCGGCTGCTGGCCAGCACCGGCGAAGCGAGCGAGGTACAAGTCGGCATCGTTGACCTAGAGACGCGAACTGTCACGTTTTCGTTTTCCAGCGAGGTCCCTTGCGCGACGTATTGGGGCGCCGACGAGATCCTGAGCCATGAACCTAGCGCTGTGAAGCTGCAGCGCATTAACGCCGCTGGCCCGTTTGTCTTTAACCACAACCTGGATGACGTCCTCGGCGTGGTCGAGAAGGCCTGGCTTGGCAATGACCGTCGCTGCTATTGCACTGTGCGCTTTGGTAAGGACGAGCGCGGCGAGTGGGCGATGGGCCAGGTCAATGACCGAATCCTGCAGAACGTGTCGTTCCAGTACCGGGTTTTCACCTACGTCACCGACGTAGATAGCGATGTCTACACCGCGACCAGTTGGGAGCCGTTCGAGATCGCCCTGGTCAGTGCTCCGGCCGACATCACTGTCGGCATGGCGCGCAGTGCGGCAAACGAAGAAATGGACGTGGTCATCACCCGTTCGCAAACCAATCCGGCAAACGCCGACAACCCTGAAAATGAGGAAGATCCAATGTTCATCGTCAAGAACAAACACAAGAAGCAAGAAGTCGCCGAAGGCCAACGTAGCGTAGGTGGCGCACCTGCGGCACCGGCGCCGGCACCATCGCAGCAGCCCGCGGTCGATCCGCAGAAGCAGGAGCACGACCGCGTCACCGAGATCGAGGCGATGTGCCGCCAGTACCAGATCGCTGACGAAACCCGTAATGCGCTGGTCCAGTTGCGTACACCTATCGAGCAGGCACGCGGCGTGGTCCTCAACGAAATGCTGGCGCGTGGCCGTGGCACTGCTTCGCTGAACAACGGCCACAATCCGGACCTCACCGAGAAGGAAAAGGCACGCTACAGCATGCTGCGTGCCATCAACGGCTCGATTCGCCAGATGCAAGGCGACTCGGCGGCATGGAAGGATGCGGGCCTGGAGCGCGAAGTGTCGATTGCCATCGGACAGCGCAGCGGCAAGCAGACTGCCGGCGTGTTCATCCCGACCAACCTGCGCTTTGCGGCGCGTTCGGCAGATTACAGTTTCGGCACCGGCGCCGGCTTGTCGGCCACTTCGGGCGGCTCTAACCTGGTTGCCACCAACCTGATGGCAGGCAGCATGATTGAGCTGCTGCGCAATAAGGCTCGCGTGCTGAGCCTGGGAGCGCAGATGCTGTCGGGCCTGGTGGGGAACGTTGACATCCCTCGTCAAAAGGCGGCGGGCTCGGTCTATTGGGTTGGCGAAGGTCAAAGCATGGGCCAGGCCGGCGCGCAGTTCGACAAGATTAGCTTGACGCCAAAGCACATCGGAGCAATCACCGTCATCACCCGCAACATGCTGCAGCAGTCCACCCCGGACATCGACATGCTTGCACGTGCGGATCTGCTGCAGACGCTGGCTTTGGGCATCGACCTTGCAGCGCTGTCTGGCAATGGCACGGGCAACATGCCACTGGGCATCGCGAATCAACCAGGTGTTAACCCAATCATCGGCGGCGCCAACGGCGCAGCGATCACCCTGGATCACCTGATCGACATGGAGACCGCTGTAGCGGATCGCAATGCGGACAGCGACAGCATGGCTTACCTGTGCAACGCACGCACGGTTGGCGCTCTGAAGAAGCTGAAGTCGACCACCGGCCAGTATCTGTGGACGAACAATCCAATGGGCCAGCGTAGCGGCACTCCTGGCGAGATCAACGGCTATACCGTCGCCCGTAGCAATCAGGTGCGTAAGAGCCTGACCAAAGGCACGGGCACCAACCTGTCCGAGCTGTTCTTCGGCGACTGGTCGCAGGTAATCGTCGGTGAGTGGGGCGTGGTCGAGATCCTGCCGAACCTGTACGCGCCTGGCGTGTACGAAGCCGGCGGCGTCGAGCTGCGCGTGTTGCAGACCGTGGACGTCGGTGTGCGTCACGGTGAATCCTTCTCGATCATGGCCGACGCCATCACCAACTAAATCAGCTCGCGGCGCCGCAATGGCGCCGCGCTTCACCGCAGCAGAAAGGAAACAACATGCCAAAGCAATACAAGGTCCGTGATGGCTTCTCATTCGTGGACGGCAACAACATCATCACCGGCGGCGAAACGATCACCCTGGAGCGCGATGTCGCAGAAATGCAGATGCATAAGCTCGAAGAAGTCGAATCGCCACCAGCGCCGAAGCAGGCTAAGGGCGCGAAGGCACCCGCTGCGAAACCGGCCGACGACCTGGCCCCTGCAGCTAATCCTGCGCAAGCCAATAGTGAGCTGCCGCCGGACGCACCAGTGCAGACTGGCGACGACGCGCCGAAGGCCGAGTAAGTCATGATCCAAGAGGACCTGGACGCGTTCCTCGCCGATCACGGCGTCGAGTTCAAGGTCGGGGCTGTTCCATTGATGGGCATTCTGGATAAGGTCGATTCCGAGCTGGACATCGGCAAAGTTCGCACCACGTCCACCATGTACACGCTTCTGGTCAAGTCCTCCGTTGTCGCTGCCTACAGCCTGCGTAACGGCAGCGAGATCGCCATCGGTGCCAGCCGCTACGCCGTGAGGGAGCCGGAGCAAGTG
>Ga0209564_1001978_pt1 | contig 18009 bp, 20 predicted proteins | sample AraplaCol_mMF_r2_FD_184272 | JGI IMG/M metagenome (GOLD analysis project Ga0209564, IMG submission 184272) | Arabidopsis root microbial communities from North Carolina, USA - plate scrape MF_Col_mMF_r2 (SPAdes) (version 3) | ecosystem: Host-associated > Plants > Roots > Endosphere | place: USA... | reverse complement strand
TGGCATGGGCGAGCGGGAACGTGTCCACACAGACGATGCTTCGCAACTGGACCATCGTCTGGCTCGGCAATCTGATCGGCGCGCTCGGGCTCATCGTTCTCGTGTTTTTCTCCCATCATCTCGAGATGAATGATGGCCGCATCGGCCTGACCGTGTTGAACACTGCGGTCAGCAAGATCCGTCCCGATTTCGTGACGCTGTTCTTCAAGGGCGTCCTCTGCAACATTCTCGTCTGTGCGGCCGTCTGGCTCGCCTATGCGGGCAGATCGGTTGCCGACAAGATGATCGCTGTCGTATTGCCAATCTCCGCGTTCATTGCAGCCGGATTCGAGCACTGCGTTGCGAACATGTATTTCCTGCCTCTGGCCTGGCTGATGACCCAGACCGGACAGGTTCCGGTCAATATCGACGTATCCTCGATCACGATCGCGGGGATCGCGCACAACCTCGTCCCGGTGACACTCGGCAATATTGTGGGAGGTGCCGGTCTTGTCGGCATCGTCTACTGGACGATCTACCGGGCGACATTCGGCACATCAGATCTCAGCGAAAAATAGCCGGGCATTGTCCCCAGCATGCGAAAGCCCGCTCTAGCGTCGCCCAAGCAAAGACCGCCGAAAGCCACTGTCGCTTGCTTCTCGTCGGCACACGAAGAGTCCCGCCGTGCCCCGGCCGTATCTCTTTTGTCGCTTGAGATAATAGACGCCTTTGCGGAAATCGAGCCAGACGACCGTATCCTCCGGACAATGCGTCTGCGCCTGTGCCTCATAGCGATACAGCGCGAGCGGCAGGGCATCGGCGGTCGTCGGAGCGACTACGACAATGACGGCGATCAGAACGGCATACTGGCAGAAACGACGGGAAAACGCTGCCAACGGTGGCGCCATATCGCACGGAGCCTCACCGCTCGCCATGGGCGTCATTCCTTGAGCTCGATCGTGACCTGACCGAGATTGGTTGCCAGTTCGACGCCCATGCGCGGCCCGCGCAAAGCCATCATCACCCCCTTGCCGTTGACCAGCTGGACGCCACCGATACCGGCCATCACCGCGCCTCCGCTGCCGACCAGACTGTAGGTCCCGGCGAAGTCATCGATTTTTCTGATGCCAGTCGCCCATCCCTTGAACCGGACATAGGACACGCCGGCCGTGAATCCGAGACTGAGGCCGGATACCGTGAACGGATAGTCGCGACCGCGATAGGTAACGGTGCCGCTGCCACCGCCAGCTCCGAGCAGCAGCCCCCCTTTCAACAGCTTGACCCGAACATAGCCGGGCGCCTGGGCCATGGTTGGCGTCACCGGCAAGATCGAGGTCAAGAGCGCGATCGCCGCCAGGCGCAACGTAAACCGAGCCGGCTGCAGTGGTCGGTTCTCAGGGCTTTTCTGCATCGATCTTCTTCCAGGTCTGGTCTGGATCGAACAAGGACATACGCTTGACGATGCGATCGGTCTGCGGCCCCAGATCCTTTTCGTAGACTGTTCCGGCATGATTGACCAAAAAGGTCTTCACGCCGGAATTGCCGTATTCGGCGGGCCAGGCGACCAGCCCGTGGCCGCCGGTCATCTTGCCCTTGATCAGATAGATGAGCGAGCCGCCGGGGGCGTTGGATCCTTGCCCTTTCAGAATCCGGAAATAGTAGCCGTGATACGGTTGCGATTTCTCACCGATCTTGTAGCCCTCGGCCGACGCTGCGACGACGAGCGCTCCCAATGGACTCGGATCGCTGTCGTCACGCCAGAACAGTCCGTCTTTCTTGCCTGGCGTCGAGACGAAGCGCTGTGCATAGACCCCTGCGCCATCGCCGCGATCCTTGTCGGCATATTCATTCTGCGCATCCACATAAGCGAGGCACGTCTGGATCGCATCGAGTTCGTTGCGGCCGATGCGACGATACAGGATCTCTATGCGACCCTCCTCGGCATCGAATTCCCAGCCCGCTGCGGTGTTGATGAGCGGTACCGGAAACGGGAACTCTTCCGCGCCGAGCAGTAGCGTTGCTCTCCTGTTGCGATCCGCCCTTATCGCATGCCTGGCGTCATACATGGATGTGAAGCGTAGACGCGTATCGGCATCGGCCACCTCGTCACCCGACGAGACAAGGTCTTCGCCGGACTTGCCGAGAACTTTCAAAATATCCTTCGGACCGCTCTTGATGGCGCTGGCCAGCGCTGAAGCAGCGGCTTCGGGGGACGAGAAGGACTGTTGCGCTCCCGACGCCGTGTTCATGAATACGAGTGCGAGGATGGCCAGCAGACTGCTGCGCGCCAGGAGACGGACTGACCTCCGGACAGTCATGGCGACACCTCCATTGGAATTTTTGCGCCCGCCGCCAGCCATTCACGATAGGTGCGGAACGTCAGCCCGAGCGTCTCGTACCTGACCTGCAGATAGCCATCGCCGCCGCGCGTCACAGCCTCCGGCACCACGCTTTCAACCTCCTGCGCCATCACGCCAACGTAGGCTGTCCGGCTGCCGAGATAGCTGAAGCGATAGTAGCCGAGACCGTTAGCGAGATGACCGAGCAGAACCACGTCATGCTTCAGCGCGATATCGGACCGACGTCCGCCACCCCCGCCCCGGAAGCCGCCGCCCCCACCGCCGCGGAAGCCCCCGCCGCCATGGAAGCCGCCTCCACCGGCAAAACCACCTCCACGGCCACCAGCAAACCTTGCGCCGCCGCCGCGTGGCATGCTCGCCATGCTGGATCGTCCGCGCGCCGACGCCGCGGCCGCCGCGCGACCGGACGACATGTTCATCGCTGCCCCGCGGTTTCCTCCGCCACCACGCTTGGCCGCGCCGCCGCCGCTGCGGTTTGCGGCCCGTGCGCGATCTCCACCACCTTTTGCACGATTGCCTGCATTGGCGCCGCCAGCACCGGTTCTGGCTCGATCCGCTCCACCGGCACGATCGCTGCCACCCGGTCGGTCACGTGCGCCGGCGCGGTCGCCGCCTCGATCGCCTGCGCCCTGGTTCGGACGCAGCACCTGCTGCCCGTCCCGACCGCGGAAATCCATCCGGTTGGCGGCGCCAGACCTCTGATTGCTGTTACCAAAGCGCTGCTGGACATTGGCGTTGTTGTAACGAACGCCCTGCCGATGGGCCGGATTATGCTGCCAGCCATTTCCGATATTGGTGGTGCGATGGTTGACATAGACATTGCGATTGCCCCAGTTGCAACCACCGCCCCAGTAATTGCCCCAACGCCCGATCGCCCATGCGGTGCCGAAGGCGACGCCCGCGGCAATCACGCCCGCACCGATATAGGACGGATACCCGAAGTAATAGGGCGGATAGGACGCATACGGCCACGTCCCGTACACGGTTGCGGGATCGTAATACGGCACATAAACCGCTGCGGGATCCGTCGGCTCGATAACGACGACCTGCCTGCTCTCCTGGGTCCTGACGCTGACCTTCTGCTGCTTGGTCGTCACAAGCTTCTTGTTGTCATAGGCCTTGGAGCGAAGCCGCTGGATCGCATCCATCACATCCGGCTGCTGCGCGAGAACGGCATCGCCGAGGCTCTTGGTCCATTCGATCTTGTCACTCATCATGGCCAGGACGTCGGGGGTGCTGACCAGCGCCTTGACGCTGTCATCCCATTCCTGCTTGTCCACTGCAGCCTTCAGCGCGTCGCCCTTCAGCGACTTGCGCTCCTTGAGCCAGCGATCGGCCTGCACCAATTCCAGCGGATAGGTCGATGCCGCCAGGACATTGGCAAGCAACTCGTCGGGATAGAGTGCGATGGGCGCGACCAGCGCCTCGAGTTGCTCGGGTTTGAGCAGTTCCACGCTCGAACTCGCCTGGCTCGCCGCTGGCGCCGTCGGAGACGCGCTATCCGTCGATTGGGCCGACGCTGCGACAGGAACAGCCATCGTCAGTGCAAGCGTGATCAGGATCTTGCGCCAGAAAAACATTGCACCTTCCTCCGGCATCACCATGCGCAGCATTGATGATGCAAAGAGGAGGCCCTTGATCGAGATCAAGGAAACGAACCTCGCGAAACGCCGCGATGCGATAGCGCCAGATGTCATTCCGGAGGCAGTCGCCCACGAAGAGCCGGGACTGTCACGGTGATCAAGGCGCCCCCTGTTGCCTGATTGGCAGCAGTGATCTTTCCCTGGTGTGCCTCGACGATTGTACGGGCAATAGCGAGACCCATGCCCATACCATTGGGCTTGGTACTGAAGAACGGGTCAAAAGCCTTCTCGAAAGCCTCATCGACGATTCCAGGGCCGGTGTCCCCTATGCGAACCTCAACGTGGTGATTGCGGCGGTTCGTCGCTATGCTGACCTCGCGCGTTTGCACACCCGCATCGCAGATTGCGTCCATCGCGTTGATGATCACGTTAAGGAAGACCTGCTGCATCTGCACCGGATCGCCCTTGATGCGTAATGCGCCGGACGACGGAGTGAATTTCAATGTCACTCCGCGCCGATCTGCTACCGCCGCGATAAAGCCGATAGCCTCTCGGATCGTATCGTTCAGATCGATGTCGCGGGTTTCAAACGGCGTTTTCTTCAACATTCGACGAAGACGACGGATCACCTCGCTTGCCCGCTGATCGTCTCGCTTGATATCGGCCAGAATTTCCGCGATCTCGTCCAAATCCGGCGTGTCTCTCCTGAGCAGGAGCTCTGCTGTCTCCGTATTGGTGAGAATGGAGCCAAGTGGCTGATTGAGCTCATGTGCGATCGATGTCGTCAATTCGCCGGCAGCAGAATATCGATTGACATGAGCGAGTTCGGATAGCCGTTGCCGGGCCTCGACTTCGGCAAGGCGTCGACGGCGGCGTTCATGGAGCAGACCGCTGATCAGTCCGGCCTGAACCAGAATAACTGCCGATATCAGCATGACTTGCCAACGATACCGCTCCCAGATATCGGGTTCGCGGAATAGAACTTCGCTTCCGGGAGGCAGATGGGTCTCGCTGATGCCCCAGCGTCGCAACTCTCGCCAATCATATTTAGGCAGCGCGAACCCAAGCGGCTCGAACTTGATCTGCCCCGGCTTTTCACCGCCCAGAACCCGGATTGCAGCGTCGACGGTCTTGTTGCTGGTCTCGGCAATCGAATGCATCGGGCCGCCAACCGTCTCCCCGTTAAAGAAGGCCTCCTGGTAGGAAAAGATCGGCGCATTGGCGACGGCATACAGGCTGCGCAGCGGAAGGTCACCTTCCTGACTGACACCCGCGGCATCGATCGACATCAATCCCCAGAACAAGACTGTATGTGGAGGAAGAGCCGACGCCTTCTGGAGGATTTCCGAGTATGGAAGATCCGTTAGATAATCGAACGTTACCCGGCCTTCCAATGGCTTCAGTTCCTGCTTCAGCTGGTTGAGCCAGAATCTCTCCAGGGCGGAAGAGCCAATCACAACGGCGATCGTCTGGGTATCCGGCAGCACCTGAAGGATATTTTTGATAGCGGTCAGAAAATCATTACGGACCGAAATCACCGTGTCGTTGTCTGTGAGGTCAGCGCGGTTGACAAGGCGGTCCTCCAGGACCGTGAGCACCATCGGCGTTTCGGGAAACAAACGCTCGCGATACTTCTGAACGAACCTGGCTGCCGGCGCTCCAACGCTTAGGACGAGATCCGGCGGGTGATCGTGATAGAGAGAGTTCAGATATTCGACAAACGGCGCTTCAGGACCGGGGTTGTTGAACCTCGCCGTCAGAAGTGCATGCTCCTGGATATCCAGTGGCCACGGAGACTGCCGCTCAAGCGTGGCCTTTATACTGCGCGCGTACTCACTCCAGGGACGGAATTCCCGACCGAACGAATGCAACAAGAGTACGCGCTTGGATTCACTCCGCTCCGTTGCACCGGAAGGTGCGGACGAAACAGCCGTCCACACCAGGAGGCAGACACAGAGACGCGAAAGAAAACGTGGGAAGTCTACGACAGCAATACGGGTCCGCCGTCCCATCCTCTTGCCCAACCGCCTGAATCTGCGACCAGTTACCGTTCTACAGTGGCAGCCTCAACCCATCTGTGCAATCGCCCGGTTCGACACTCCCTGCGTCAACACCGTGTGATGACCCGCCCGTAAGCATCCACGACCTGTTGGCATGTCGAACCGTAATAGGCGCCCGCGGCGCCCACGGCGACACTCGCCGCCACGGTTCGACGGGTCGTACGGCGTGCCACGCCGGCATAGCTCATGGGCGTCAGCGGTCGCCCGACCCGCGCTTCGGCGGCCGGAAACACACCATGTGCAAGGATATTCCCGCCGCTCCATGACCATCCCGCGACACCGGATATCACGGCAGCTACCACGATTACTGCTTTTCGCACCTGTTTCATTTCTTTGCTCCCGATACTGCCCCTGGCGGAATCTCGTCGAACTCGGCCATGACGCCGGCTTGCAGATCGACCTTGGTCAAGCCAGCCGGCGGCTTGAATGCGAACGTGTCGGCATCCGCGACGGGATCGGTCTTCCAGTCCCGGATCCGGAGGGTATATTGCGGCGCACCAGTCACCGCCTTGCTCGTAATCACATATTTCCGCGGCAGCGGTCGTGCTCCCGCCTCGATCCAGATTTGCCAATCGACGTCCACGCCGCGGAACGCAAGATGCTCGCATTCAACGCCATCGACCATGCCCTGCCCGATGTGCTGCGCAAGGACGACATTGGACATCAACTCGTCATAGGTATTGGTCAGCAACAGATCCGTGCCTGGCATCGCGATACCCGATCGCGTTTGGATCAGGTCGATGAGCTGATCCACTGTGCCAACCATATCGGCCTGCACATAGACCTTGGCATTGTTGCCATAGATCGACGCGGTTTTACCGTCAAAGATCAGATCGACGTCGGTATAGCCGCCCGTTCGACTGATGCGAAGCTTGTCGGGACGTGCGATCTGAATTTTGCCCGAGCTTGAAAATTGGATCTTCTCCAGCTCGGCCGTCACGACCTCGACATCGCTCTCGAATGTCGCCGAGAACGACTTCTGCGCGACGGTGTAATCTGCCATCGCCCGGAGGATTTTCGCAGGATCGTCCGCCCTTGCTTCGGGCATTATAACTGCAAGTAAGACTGTCGCTAGCGTCACGCCGGCAACAAGCCCGCTGCCCTTCCCCGTTTGCGTTCTCGCACTCATGGTCGTGCTCCATGCTCTCGTTCAATTCGACGGTTGGAGATAACCCCTCATCGACTATCGCCGGGTGCGCTGCCTAATCATCCGGCGGTGCGAGACCTGCTAGATCTGGCACCGATAGTATTCCACTTTCATTTCTGGCATTCCCGGAAATTCGCGAGAAATCGTGTTATCGTCGATCACGTTCAGGATGAACTGAACGTGCGAAAGCATGATGCTGGAGGCGCAAGCGGCAACAAGGTTGATCGTTCTGTCGCTCTCCTTCTTTGATGTGATCTTGCAAATCTCATGCTTGCCACGAAGCCGACTGGGCTCGACGATGAAGCCACCACCGTACACTCCCGAAAAATTCGAAAATCCGACCTGCTTATCGCGTCCTCTGCGATTGAATACCTTGCTGCACTGATCCGCGCTCGTCGCCCAGGCACCATTGAGCTCGACCGCACCTGCATTGGACGAGAGTGTCACCGCCAGTAGTGCGACTGCTGCGACGACCATCATTCCTTGGTGCGTAATCATGTGATTTCCTCTCAGTGACCGCTCAACACCAGAGTCTTGATGGGTAACAGAAGGGCCTGGATTCTCAGCAACAAGGCATGCACAAGCGCTGTCGCGTCGACCGCGTGCAACGCAAAGCTCTTCAATGCGCCGGTCTTCGGATCGGTAATGATGTCGTGGTTGCTGGTATAGGCATTGACGACACATGAGCTGCCCGGCGTCACTCCTTCGAGGCCACCTTTGTAGAGCGGTTCCAGGAAGACGAGTATCGAGCCGGGCCGCTGCAGATTCTGCGGATCGATTAACAGTTCACCACCACGGAACTGACCGGCAGCAATGAAATCCTGTACGCTGGTGACGACCAGCGGAATAATGGTCCAAGGCTTGGAGATACAGGCAGCTTCGGCGACCATGCCGGGCTTCATGACCTGAGCCTCGATCTGACTAAATCCCGCCTGCAAGCTGCGCCGACCCGCACTATCGGGAATGAGAACGCCCCCCGGCCGCATCAGCTGATTGACGACATCCCCCGTACGAACCAGAAACTGCTCGACCCGGCCGTCAACTCCCGCACGTACAAAGGTCTTGTCGACATCCACTTGCGCTTGCGCGAGCGCAGCCTCCGCACTCGCCTTCTCGGCGGGAAGAAGTGTCGAGACGCGCAACAGCGTCGTCTCCCTCACGGCTGTCGCGGCATCAATCCCGGACTGCCGCTGATCGACCAGAACCTGCAGTTTTTCGATATCGCGCTGCGGTACGATCCCGGGATTTCGACGCTGCAACTCGGACTTCACGTCGAGCTCGTCTTTGGCCTGCTGATAAGACGCTTTCGCTTCGCCGATCTGAGCATCCGCCTTGGCCACATCGGCGCGCGCCGAAATAAGCGACGCCTCTACCTCAGCAATCTTGCGCTTCGCCGTCTCAAGTGCAGCGTCCTGCTTCGAACTGTCGAGCCTGAACAAGACATCACCCATCTTGACATTGGATGTAAAGCCAACATTGACCTCCGCAACCCTGCCCGAGCCCTCGGGCAGGATGGGGACTGTTCGGAAGTAAATCGCCGCGGATGATGTCGACGGATGGAAATAGAAGATCATCGTGATCAACGCGACCGTCAGCATCAGGCAACCGGTAATCCCCCATCTCAATTCGTACCAAACCGAGAAGAAAGTGATCTCCTTGCCTAACCGCTTTCCTTGCCTGTAACGACGATAGAGATAGTCAGGAATGATCGTCACAAGTGAGCAAATCATGAGTTCAAGCATGGTCGTGAACTCCTGCCCTAAGGGAAGGCTGAACAGCGGGCTCGCGCTCGTGCGCGGCTTCAGCATCAACCTCCGCTGTACCTGCCGATGGCGCAACGCTCGCGATGCGTTCAACGGAGTCCGCTATGCTTCGTATGGGCGTTCCGAAATCCGGTAGATCGATCATCGCGAGCAGCAGCCCTGCAACCCAGAAGATGTGCATATGCGTGAAAAGCGATATCAGGCCGAGCACGCCGACAATTTCGAATTGCATCTTATGCGTTCTATGCGCCATGCGTTCAGGCAAGCTGTGCAGTTTCCAGTAGAGCGTGCCCACCCACAGTACGGTCACAAGAAGAAATGCGCCCATCACCACCATGAGAGTATCTGTTCCGTCGGCGCCGGGGACGAAGAATGGCACGTGATGGGGAGCTGCCGGATGCATCTGATCGCTCAAGTCTGCTCTCCTTCCCGCTTCCATGCAGCGCGCAGCCACGTTTGGAAGCATGCCTTCCTGCAGCGAGCTCAGCTTGATTTGGATCAACAAAACGAGGACGCCCGCCTCCTAACCTTGCGGCGACGCCGAAGGCGACAACCAACGGGAGATGTGTCTCATGTCTCGCAGCATCGACGACCTCATTCCAAGTGCCCTGCAGATCAGGAAGGAAGCAGCAATCAAGGACGCGGAGGCGGCTGACAAATATGCGCGCCTGGCCGCTACGGCAGAGGCGGAGAAGCGCGCGCTCATCGAGCGGCTGAGCCAGCCGTCTGGCAAAAGCGAAGCCGAAAAAGTCCAACTCGCCTCCTCCATCATCCAACGAGCGGTTCGTAGCGGATTGTCCGAGGTTCAGGTCTACCGATTTCCGAATTCGCTGTGTACCGACAAGGGGCGCGCGATCAATCAGCAGGAAAAGGGGTGGGAGACCACGCTGACCGGAATTCCTGCCGAAATCTTCCAGCTATGGAAAGACTATCTGCAGCCACGTGGCTACCGCATCGGTTACCAAACCATCGAATATCCCGGCGGCATGCCCGGTGACATCGGTATCACCATTTCCTGGGGCGAGTGATCATCCCTCTGCAGGGTCAACCGTGGAACCATGACATGTCAACGACTGTCCCGACCGAGCGGCTGAAGCGCAAGGCCTACGAGAAGCAGCTTGAAAAACTCCAGATCGAACTTTGCCATTTGCAGACATGGGTCAAGGTCAACAAACTGAAGGTCATCGTGATCTTTGAAGGACGGGATGCCGCCGGCAAAGGTGGCGCGATCAAGGCGCTCACCGAAAAAGTGAGCCCACGGGTCTTCCGCGTCTGCGCCCTGCCGGCGCCGTCCGATCGCGAGAAATCACAACTGTTCCTGCAGCGTTATATCGAGCAATTCCCGGCGAGTGGTGAAATCGTGATTTTCGACCGGAGTTGGTATAACCGCGCCGGTGTCGAATATGTCATGGGATTTTGCACCCCTGCCGAACACAAGCGTTTCCTTGAGCTTTGCCCGCTGGTGGAAAAATTTGCCGTGGATGCGGGCATTATCCTGATCAAGCTGTGGCTCGAGGTCGGGATGAAAGAGCAGGAAAAGCGCTTCAACGCCCGGATCGAGGATCCGCTCCGGCAATGGAAGCTCAGTCCAATGGATACAGAGTCATTTTCGCGCTGGTACGACTATTCCCGCGCGCGTGACATCATGTTCAAGGCAACCGATACGAAACATGCGCCATGGCGGTTGGTCCGATCCGACGACAAGCGGCGCGCCCGGCTCAATATCATCTCCCATATCCTCAAAACGATCCCTTACAAGAAGATCGTGCAAAAGAAGATCGACCTGGCCAGGCGATCATCTAAAGGACGCTACAACGATCAGGCCAGCTTGCGCAGGATGACGTTCGTCGAGACGAGGTATTGAACGCGCCGCGCGCTGCACAGCCTACTCGCCCCTGACAGCTCTTCCCTCCTTACTTCAATGCCAGGGTGACGCCGCCAACGGCCGCTGATACCTCGGCGCCAACTTTGGGGCCGCTAAGCTGCAGGATCACGCCTCGCCCGTTCTGGAGTTGTACGCTTCCCGCACCGGCCGCCAACGCACCGCCCGCCCCGACCACGGAATAATTGCCTTCGATTGATGTCGGCCCCTTCAATCCGATCGCACGCCCCGTCAGTTTAGTCGTCGAGGCCCCAATCGTGAAACCGACGCTCAGCCCCGAAACGGTGAAGGGATATCGCTTACCACGATACATTAGCACGCCCTCACCGCCACCAACTCCGACAATGAATCCGCCTTTCGTAAAGACCACGGCGACCTGACCGGTCTCGGCGCGCAGTGACGTGCTGAGACCACCGGTTGTGAGGAGTATAGTGACGACAGCTGCGCATATGCTGAACTTCCGCATGACGTTCATTCCCTTCTGAAACGGCGCCGACTCGCCAATACTTGCGCTGGTCGTGGAGGCGACTGTTGATCCATATCAACGTCAGCGTCTGACCATCGACAGTCGGCGTCAGGGCGTCGTGGAATCAACTCGCCTGACTTCATCAAGCATGCTGTCCATTCTCCGTGTCCAGTTCGTGCTATCGGTCTTCTCCGCGAGCCCGTCGGCCAGCAGAACGTCGCGGACTTCACCGCGAGCATCGACGATCTGGAACGAGATGCCACGGGCAGCGAGCTCGTCATGAAGATCATGAAGCATTTTGACGCCGGCCAGATCGATGAAAGGCGATGACGAGAGCCCGCAGACGACGATCCGGGTATCTGGCAATGATCTCAGCTTTGTCAGCACGATATCGATCACCGTTTCCGCATTGATGTAGAGCAGCGAGGCCTCGATGCGAAAAGCAAGCACTCCCGCCAACGGCTCGACGTCCGGATGCCGCGCGCTATCGGCATATCGGCCCGTGCCCGGCAGCCGCCCGAGAATAGCGACATTCGGGTGTGATGCCCTTGCCAGCAGCAGGAAGACGGAAGCCAGTGACGCCAGCAAGATGCCCTGAAGGATTCCAAGCAGAAGAACCGAGACGAGAGCGATCGCGGCCGCATAGAAGTCAATCCGGCTGATGCGCCACATCCGCATGAGAGCCGCACCATCGACCAGTCGGTAGACCGCGGTGCAAACGATTGCAGCGAGCACCGCCTTGGGCAGATTGGTCAGCACATCGGTGAGAAACAAGAGGCAGATCGCGAGTGTCGCAGAACAGACGATGAGTGCCAGGGGCGTTTTTGCGCCGGCCTGATCATTGACAGCGGATTGAGACAGCCCTCCGGCAACAGGATAGCCATGGCCGATCGCTGCGGCGACGTTGGCAGCCCCTAGCCCGAGGAACTCCTGCCGTGCATCAATCGCATCGCCATGCTTCGCCGCAAAACTCCGTGCCGCCGCCACACCTTCCACATAAGCGAGCAGCATGATGCCGGCCGCAAGAGGAAACAGTTCGTTGAATTCCAGCAGGCCAAAAGTTGGCATAGCGAGGCTCGGAAGGCCCTTCGGAATGGCCCCTGTGACCGGAACGCCTAAGGCCGGCAGGCCCAGCATGGTCGCGACGATGACCGAAAGGATAACGATCGCCAGTCCCACCGGCCTACCGGGTAATAGACGTTCAATCTGGAGCAGCACGATCGCCACGAGCCCGACCGTCAGCACGATCCAGTTCAGCCCGCCGAGTTGCCCGACCAGCGTCACCAGACGATCGAAGAAATTGCGTCCCCCACCGGCAACTCCAAAAAGGCTCGGCATCTGCGTCATCATGATCGTGAGCCCGGCGCCAGCCTTGAACCCGATCAGGATGGTATCGCTGATCAGACGCACGAGCATGCTGAGCCGGAACAGCCAGCAAATCACGCAAAGACAAGCCACGGCCAGGGCCGCAACACTGGCGATCTGGCCATAACGAAGCGCATCGCCCGCAGCCAGTGTACCGACCGTGCCGGCGATCATCAACGATATCGCCGAGGTCGGCCCAACCGCGAGCTGCCGCGAGGAACCCAGCAGCGCATAGCCGATGCCTCCCAGCAAGTAGCCATAGATTCCGACCTGGGGCGGCAGCCCTGCCAGGGCGGCATAGGCCAGCGATACGGGGATCGCATAGGCCGCCAGCGTCACGCCGGCAACCGTATCGCTGCGCAGCCAATCGGCGCGATACTCGGCAAGCCACCGCGCCGGCGGGAAGGTCCGGTGAAACGCCACGCCAGCCTCCTTTCAATCAATGCGGCCCACGCCTCGGCCATGCGAAACCAGTCAAGCGCAAGAGAACGAGCAACAACGATGCCACGGGGATGAGCAACGACATCACTGGCGCCCGCTCCGTGACGAAAGCGCCGATCGCCGCGCCAGAGCCAAACGACGCGCAAACCGCTATGAAGATGGATGATCTCCGGAGCAGACCCACCTGCGGATCCCGGGCGATCAGTGCGACCACACTTTCAATCGATTGACGAAGGTTTCCCGTGATCATCACAGAGCTATAGTTGGCTCCTTCGACCCTGTTGAAGATTGACGTCTGCATCGCAGCAACCATTGATACGCCGAGCGTTCCTGCCACCTCAGGCATACGACTGTGCAACACGCCAACCACGCAGAGCACCGCGATCTCGACGACGATGCTGATGAGCGCCGCGCGCACGCCCGCGACGCTACGCAGCCACACAGCGGCGGCGACCCCGATGACGAATGCAAGAAGGGAGGGCACGAAGTGGAGCGCCTCCCTCCACTTGCCGACCATCGCATTCACCCAAAGGAATACAAGATTAGCCGTCTGCGCATTCGCCAAAACACCGTGCGTAATCCAGGCATAGGCATCGAGATAGCCGCCGACGCCCCCCAGCAGCAGCGCGACCGACAAGGTCTCATCGCGGCGGACCGGAGCATCAATGGGAGGCGCCTCATGGATGCTTACCCTCATCAAACCACAACGCGGCCTCGGCGATAGTCGGTATTGATCTGGATCAAGTATCGCCGATCTCATGTCCTCTTCGCTCACACGATGATGCAGCCAAGAAGCACGAGGCACAAACGTCCGATCTGCCGCATCATCGTGGCTGCGGCTTCGCTGTTCTTCAGCAGTGCCACATCAACCCTAGCGGGGCAGTCGGCGGATGATTCAGCCAGTCCGAATCGCATCCGCATTCAGGAAGAGATCTGGGTCCTTCCGTTGCCTTTACCGATGTTCGCCTATCTGGTGCGCCCGGTCGGCGACGGCCCCTTCCCGTTGGCCATCATGAATCATGGCGTCGCCCTCGACCCGATCGACCGGAGCTTCTTTCCACTTGTCGAATTTCGTGACGCGGCCAGATGGTTTGCGGAACGCGGTTATCTCGTGGCGGCGCCGGTTGGTAGTGGTTACGGCGCGACGGCGATCGATATTCCCGAACGTGGAATCTACGGTTCGTTCTTCTCAAAGATCGGCAGATGCGCAAATCCGAACTTCCGCGATGCCGGTCTTGCGGTCGCCAAGGTCGATCTATGGATCATCGACTATTTTGCCGCCGAGAAACAGGTCTTACCCAGCGATGTGATCGTCATCGGACAATCCGCTGGCGGCTGGGCATCGATTGCGCTGTCGAGCCTCAACCCGCCGCAAGTGAAAGCCATTATTGCCTTCGCAGCCGGCCGCGGCGGCCGGGTCGACGGCAAGCCGAACAACAATTGCGCGCCGGACAAGCTTGTTGCGGCAACGGCAGATTTCGGTCGTACGTCGCGGACGCCGATGCTGTGGATCTATACCGCTAACGACACCTTCTTCAGCCCCGCGTTATCAAAACGCATGCATACAGCGTTCAGCGCAGGCGGCGGCCGCGCACAGTATCAGCTCATCGCTCCGTTCGGAGCCGAGGGCCATTTCCTCATCGGTTCGCCGGATGCCATTCCCATCTGGTCGCCGATCGTATCGCGTTTCCTGGACGCTCAGAATGAGGACGGTTCAGAAAGGAAGCGCTGATGCCAGCATGTTTTCGCAACGAGTGGCGACGCCGCCGTGGCAAGCGATGGGCTGATGCGCTGCTGTTGACGATACTGGCCAGCTTCGCGCTGAGCCAACCTGCCACCTCACGGATTTCGGCGACAGCGCTGACGGGAGAACGAATGGCCCCACGCGGCCAGCGGGAGATGAAAGACGTCGCATTTGGCGATTGGACCAAGGTCTGCTTCAAACCTGGAGGCACAAGCAGGCATTGTCGAACATCGATCACCGGCACGTTTCCCACCGGCCAGATGGCGATCCGGCTCGACATCGTCTCCCGCGACAGCGATGCGCCGGGACGCGTACAAGTGTTCTGCCCGGTCGGAATGTATCTTCCAAACCAGGTTACTCTGACAATCGATCAGAACAAGTCCCATCACCTGCCCTATACGTGGTGTCTAACAAATGCGTGTATCGCCGGGTCCAAGACCACACCGTTACTGATCAGACAGATGATGACTGGGCAGCTTCTGCGCCTTCGCTTCGTGGATTCGAATCTGTTGTTGCTTACCGCGACGATACCGCTCAGCCCATTCGCCGCGGTCGACAAAATGCCCCCGGCGAAAACATTCGAGCAAGACATCGACGAATGATCAACCCTCGGGATTCGAGAACGCTCAAGGCCTCTTGCAATCCCGCATTCCCAGTCTTTCCGCGATGGACACCAGATCTGCGAACGAAACCACCCGCATCTTATCCATCACCTGATGGCGGTGCGCTTTTATCGTGCGCTCGGTCGTTCCAAGCTCATAGGCGATCTGCTTGTTGATTTTTCCCCGGACCATGAGATCGAACACCTGCCGCTCCCGCGGCGTGAGGAGATGGACACGCTCGCGCAAAGACACAAGTTCATCGATCGATTCCTGGCGCTGGAACGCACGTTCGATTGCATCGATCAGTTGCTGAGACGTCACCGGCTTGGTCAGGAAATCCTCCGCGCCCAATTTGATCGCCCGCACAATGGTTGGCGGATCGACATGCGCAGTCACGAATACGATCGGGATGCTGACTCCAAGCTCGATCAGGTTATTTTGAAGTTCGGGACCGCTGCCTCCAGGCATCTGGACGTCGAGCAGAATGCATCCCGGGCACGCCAAGAGGGGTAGACGATCCAGCAACTGCGTCGCCGATGCGTAGACGGCGACCTCATAACCCGCGACTTTCAACCGTCGCTCGATCGCCACGCGATACGACACATCGTCATCTACCACATGGACGACGCCACGCATCTATATCGGGCTCCAATCATCGATGCACAAATGACTGCATCAGCGCGAAACTCGCTACTTCCTTGAATCGATACCCTGCCCCCAAAGGATGATATTACGCGGCGTTATATCGTACCTTAGTGCAATGAACCTTGAGACAATGGCCCGTAATCAGTTCCTGATCTTAAATCAACTTAGACGAGCGCACAATTGGATGCCCCTCTTCTTGCAGTGCACACGTCTACGGAAAATCGTTGTGCTTGAGGGAGATTGAATCATGTTTTCTCATTCGGCGATTCCCCCGACATTCCGCCCTAGCTCTCTTGGTGCACTGGGCCTGGATAGTACTTCGAACCCCGTCGTCAGCCTGAATGAATTCACGTATCGGAAGCGCGCCGAGATCTACGGCGAGAAAGAACCTGCGGAGTATGTTTATCGGGTGATATCGGGCGCCGTGAGAAGCTACAAATTGCTGTCTGACGGGCGCCGCCAAATTGGTGCGTTTCATCTGAAGAACGATATTTTCGGGTTCGAGAATGGTGATGAGCACCGCTTCACTGCGGAAGCAATCGTGGATACGACTGTTCGCCTCATTAAGCGACAGAGTCTGGAGATGGTCGCTGAAAGAGACACCATGGTCGCGCGCAATCTCCTCACCATGACCACGAGCAACCTTCAGCACGCGGAAGACCACATGCTTCTGCTCGGCCGCAAGAACTCGCTTGAACGTGTTGCCGCCTTTCTCCTTGAGATGGACAAACGGCTAACAGCCACCGGCATTATCGCGTTACCGATGTCGCGCCGCGATATCGCCGATTATCTTGGACTGACCTTGGAAACCGTATCACGGGTATTGTCCCGGCTGCAGGATCTCGGCACCCTTGGCTTTGTTGGCACCACCCAACGCCAGATCTTGCTCCTGGACCGAGACCGGCTTGCTAGTCTCGATCTTCAGAATTGAAGCCCGGCGCCCCGATAGCGACAAGATGATCCAGTGTCTTGCGTAGCACCTCGAACAGAACCGCCGCTGACCAGCCAAACATGAGAACACCGTTCATGGCAGTCATCGGCCCGATCAGTCGCCAGCTCCGCAAAGGTACGATATCTCCGTATCCAAGCGTCGTATAATTCACGAAGGCGAAATAGAGGAATCCACTCTCCTCCGGCGCAGCGCCGACTGCTGCATAGGTCAACGCCCATGCGACGACTTCGAGCGTATGCGCGACCACGAGTACTACAGCCACTTTGACCATCACCGCGATGAGATGCAGCTGCGGTCGCGTCGTATGTTTCAATCCAGCCTGTCGGGCGATGCGGATCGCGCCCACCGTCACCAGCGCATGAATCATGATCGTGATTGCAGTCACAATAGAGCCAATGAGAAACTGAAGCGCCATGATCCCGTCCAGACCGTGCGGCAGTGACCTTTACTGACTGATCGGACGTCAACAAGAATGCACGATCATCGTTCTGACGAACGACTAACCGGCATTCGGATTCCGGTTTTAGGCTGCGCTGGTCGACGTTTCCTGCTACCGCGCCACCCGACGACGCCGGCCATAAGTATCGGCAAACGCCGCCATAACAGACACTCCCGCGCCACGTAGAACGCCGCCAAGCTCGTCATTCAGTTCCACACGATGGACACTTTGAGAGCTTGACGCAGATCAAGGGACAGCATGGAGCGTGCGCCACCAATGTCACGAGCGGCGCCTCCAGATCGCCTTAGACCGGAGCTTCGTGATGAAGGCTGTCTCCCTGACAGAAGCCATTGCCATGATCCCGACCGGAGCGAGCATTATGGTTGGCGGATTCATGGGCGTCGGCACGCCGGAACGTCTCCTCGACGAACTCGTGCGACAGAAGAAATCAAACCTTCGTCTCATCAGCAATGACGCCGCCACGCCCGGAAAGGGCGTCGGGAAACTGTTCGACGGCGCACAGGTGGCGCAGATGATCGGGACCCATATCGGGCTCAATCCGAAGGCTCAGCAGCAGATGT
>Ga0209564_1001977_pt1 | contig 18011 bp, 26 predicted proteins | sample AraplaCol_mMF_r2_FD_184272 | JGI IMG/M metagenome (GOLD analysis project Ga0209564, IMG submission 184272) | Arabidopsis root microbial communities from North Carolina, USA - plate scrape MF_Col_mMF_r2 (SPAdes) (version 3) | ecosystem: Host-associated > Plants > Roots > Endosphere | place: USA... | reverse complement strand
ATAAGTTCAATGCGCGCCTTCAGGCCACAAACTACGCATCAACCTCAACGACGATCACGCCCGGCCAGGGCATGCACAGCATCAGGCCAGGCAGTCTCGATACCTTTGGCATCACGCGCGAGGCCCCGTCGGTCACGTATGTCGCGCCAGCTACCAATCCGACCATTCATCTTGGCGGCATCAATGGTGGCGCCGTTTCCGCTCACGATTGCGGCCTCTTCGCCATCTTCAAGGTAACGCTGACGGATGCGCAGTGCCGCGAGGTGAGCGCAGCCCTGCTGGATTATTACTACAAGATCCGCTTCGGCATGGTCGACTACTACGAGGCTGGCAAGGCTCCGACGACGGCCGATTATGATGTTGTGGTTTATGGCGCAAGCTGGGCCGGTGTTTCTGCCGCATACGCCGCAAAGCAAGAAGGCAAGTCGGTCTGCTTGGTGCTCGACGATCTCGCCAAGACCGACTGGGATGCCGCGGGCATGCCTGGGTCTGGTCTGGCCTATGTTGACTGCTACAACTTCACGGCGCTGAAGGGGCTCTATCGAGACCTGACATCCTGGGCCAATAGCACGATCATCAACCGAGCGGACACCAACACGCAAACGGGCAACTCGATTGAAAGTTGGCAGTTTGTGCAGGGCGTCCGGCGCATGCTCGATCCGACGCGAACAAACGGGACGCTCATTCTCGGGCAGGACATCCCGGTCTACTTCTCGACGGGCATTGGCTACATCGCCTCGGTCGGCCTGAAGGACACGTCTCTCACCACCAACGACGGACGAACCTTCACGGCGCGGCAGTTCATCGCCGCGGACTATGACGGCGAATATATCCACAAGTCGGCCGGCATTCCAACGTTTACTGGCAGTGAGGCGGCCGGCGCAGGTTCTGAAGCCAACAACGGCTACAAGGGCTCCAGCGCCCTTAGCAAGCCGTATGGATCAGACATCGACCCGTATGTCACCGCCGGCGTTCCAGGCTCTGGGCTTCTGCCGGATATCCAAGGCACTATGCCGCTGCCAGGGCTCACAGTTGATGGTCCCGATCCGTCGATCGAGAGCATGAACTATCGTCTAGCCATGACGACAGACGTGGCTCGCATGGTTCCGGTTACAACCATGGACCCGCACCGGAACTATAATGCGCTGCGCTACGAGACGGCGGCGCGTGCATATGTCCTCAATCCAAGCGTAACGATCGGCAACCCGGCGAACACGCAAACCATCCTTCAGTTCGCGGTTGGTGGTACGACGAACAAAATGGACGTCAACAACGGCTCCGGCGGCATTTCCACCGACTTGCCCGGCAGCGGCTATCGGTACGCCACCGCGGCAAACCGCGCGGCTCAGCTTGCCGTGATCGACGATCTCAGGGATTACCAGCTTGGCTGGTTCTGGTGGCACGCGAACTCCGGCGACAGCCGTATCCCGTCGACGCTGGTCACGCAGTTCCAAGCGCTCGGTCTCGACGCTGGCACCTTCCTCGATCCTGGCCCTAACGGGTTGCTCTTCTGGCCTAACCGGCCATATCAGCGCGATCCGATCTGGAGGCTAAAAAACACTGGGTACGTTTCGACGGCGCAGGATTACTGCAAGGCAGACGGCTCGGCTCTTCGTTCTGATAAGACAGTGGCCGTCAGCTCTTATGACTGCGACAAGCACCCGGCGTGGAAGGTTGCCTCTGGCGGCTTGCTGTACACGCAGGGCAGCGTTCCTGGCGGTCTTGTCGCCGGCACTGACAAAATGGCACCAATTCCGCTTGAGGAGATTGTGCCTGACGTCGCGGTCAAGACGAATGTCATCGTACCGTGGGCGTCGTCTTGCACGATCCTCTGCTGGTATATGAGTAGACTCGAGCCGACTGGTGGCATTAAGGGCGAAGCGGCAGGCGTAATTGCCTCAATGGCGATAGACGGAAACGTCGAGGTGCAGAACGTGGACTACCCCACGCTGCGCACGAAGCTCCTGGCTCGTGACGTGAACCATCCTTACCTGCCGCAGGTTGCGTAAATCACCACCACTAAAGCGCCATCTCCTTGACCGGGGATGGCGCTTTTTTTCGTTTCAGGCCATATAGCTGCCAAACCGCAGACGGCCGTTCTTCGCGCCGCAGGCTGTGCATTTAAGCCGCGCCTCGAGTTCAGAAATCAGCGAATGCCGCATCATAGGCGGCACGCTGTTGCGGTCGAATTCTCGCTCGGCGCCACATGCATCACACTTCACCAAAATAACAAGGTGATGCGGCGCAACGTTCAGATAGCCGGGCGTCCAGCCTTTGATTTCCACAAATCTCATTTGTTCTTATTACGTTCCGTATGGCTCGCTGTCAAGTTTTCTTGACAAATTTGTATGTTTACGCCAAGGTGAAACACGCTGGCTACCAACCGGCTCAACCACCACCACAGCAGAGGAGATAGAGATGAACAAGTATTTCCGTGCACTGACCGCAGCGGGCGTCGGCCTCGCGGTGTATTTCGTCGTCGCCCGCCTGCTGGGGGTGTGACCATGAGATTTTACAGATATTTCGGCGTCGCCGTCATTGCGCTTGCCATCCTGCTTGTCGGCGGCGTCTACGCCATGCCGAGCCAGCCGCAGCAAGTTACCATCACCAACACCATCATCCAGGCGCCCCCGACCACGTCTGAAGACTCGGCGATCAAGATCACGGTAGCTGACGGCCTCGGCTCTGGCGTCCACATCGGCGGCGGCAATATTCTGACGGCCGCTCATGTCGTCGGCGACGCCAAGACTGTCAAGATCAAGACAATTGCCGGCATCGAGGGTGATGCGGATGTGCTTTGGACCAACAAAGATTTCGATATCGCGCTCATCCATACCGGCGGCAATGTCTCCGGATCGAGCGAGCTTGATTGCCGCGAGCCGCGCTTCGGCGAACAACTGCAGGCCATTGGCAACCCACTCGGCATTGAATTCGTCGCATCGTTCGGCCGCGTCGCCGGAAGTGGTCGCCAGCTGGGCAATTGGAAACGCGTCATCATCACGGACATGACCACCGTCATGGGGCAGAGCGGCGGCGGCGTCTTTTCGAATGACGGCCGCATTGTCGGAATCAATGTCGGCGCGACGATCGCCCCACTTCAGTCTGGCAAAGATGCGGCCGGTGCCGCGGTATATACGCCGACCATGACTGGATTCGGCTTTGTGGTCCCGGCTTCGGTTGTTTGTGATTTGCTGGCGCGGAGGGCTGCGGCGTGAGTATTGTATCCGGAATCACCGCCCGCCTTATCATCCTCAACACATGCTGGGCCGCCCTCGTCGTCTGGGCGGCTGTGCATGGTTACGTCGGCTTCGTTTTCACGCATGACGTGTCGCGCATCAGCTACATGATTGCTGCTGTGCTTGCCGCAACTGTGTTCGCGGCGTTCGTCGGGCATACTCGCCTACTGCCGCATGCCAAAATATGGGCTGTCATGCTCGGGCTGATCGGAAATCTGATCGGCTTCGTGATTGCCCTGCATGGTATGTCCGGCGGAGACCTGACAAGCGCGGCTGGCCTACTCACCATGGGTAAGGCGCTTATCGACGGCCTCAGCGTTGCCTTTTGCTCAACTCTGGTTGGCGCGATTGCATCCCTCTGGATCGGCACGAACGGCTACATCCTGAATATGGAGGCTGGCGAGTGATCCGCACCCTTATTCAGGACACGCTGCTGGCGATGCTCCTGGCTGTGGTGGCGATCGTCATGCTCACGCTGCCATCAGTCAACCCCGCCAGCACCGAACAACAACTATCGCCACCGGGCAACCTCATCGCCACTATCAACTGGCCCGCCGGCGACACCGACATCGACCTTTGGGTGTCATACGGCGACGAATATGCCGTGGGCTACAGCAACAAGTCTACCAAGGTCTGGAGCCTGCTGCGTGACGATCGCGGCATAACGGACGACACGACTCCCATCAACATGGAGGCCGCGTTCTCTCGAGGCCTACCTGACGGCGAGTATGCCGTGAACGTCCGCTGCTTCTCATGTTCGGTGGTGCCAATGCCAGTTGCCGTCGAAGTTCGGCTTGCCGATGGCGGCACTGTGTGGCGTGGGCAGGTGGATATCCTGAAGAACGGGCAGGAGCGGACGGCGATCCGCTTTCGCGTGGCCGATGGGCAGGTGGTCACCGATAGCGCGAACCAAGTGTTTAAACAGATGAAGAGGAAATCGTGATGGAAGTGTGCTGTGGCAAGCCAGTTGAGATGGGGTGCCCTGAAGGGGGCAGCCTTCTTGAATGCTGCGAGAACAAGATTTCCTACGGCAAATGGATTTCACTATCTGGATATGTTGACCCTCCAGAGCCGCCAGAAGGCTTCTACACCGAAGTTAGGCGTGACGCGATGCTCGGCATCGTTACACACTACCGGCACTTGCCATATCCATCAGTAGCAGATGATGAGGCCGCCCACATTGAGCGGATTGAGGTCGAGCAAATGCTTGATGCTAGAGCGTGGACTGACAGAAACCACAATCAGTCGTTTCGCCTGTTCGGGCACTGGTCTAAGCACCGCCTAGCAGACGGAGTTTTCCTTCCGTTGGCTTGCTATGTGCCGAGCGGCCCTGACTACACGACTGTGCCACTATATTGTCTGGACTTGGAGCCGCGTGCATGACCGCCGCCATCACCCTATGGCTAGCCTTCGTGCTTGCCGCCGGCGCGATCGCGTGGTTCGGCAACAAGCGGCAGGCAATAGCCTTCCTCATCTTGGCCACGCTCACAGCACCCGCCGCATTCCTCACGCTAGGCCACGCCGCGCCCTGGCAGCCCGCCAAAGGCCACTACACCGTGCTCGGCGCGCGCATCGACGTCGACGAAGCAATCTATGTCTTGCTCGACGCCGACCCAGAGCCACGCCTCTACAAGCTGCCGTATTCATCGAAAGCGGCGAGTGAGCTGCAGAACTCGCTAGATACGGCGGAGGCTAACGGCACGGGCGTCGGAATTACGCTTGATGGGGATGGCGTACCGGGCTTTGCCGAAGAGGGTCAGCCGGGTGCCGACACACCTAAGCAGGCTGAGCCGCAGGCGATTATTGGAGGTTAGTGTGATTCCAATTGAAACTACCGGCTCAAGCGCAAGGCCTCCTGAGCCGCGCCGCATCATCGAGCCGACAAAGACACTGCGCGACGAGATCGCAATCAATGTGATGCACCAGATGATGGACAAGAACCCGGCGCTACTCAAGGACGAGCACTATCTGGCCAACCGCTCCTATCGCATCGCCGACGCAATGCTCACCGCACGCGCTGTAGGGCGGCCGACCACCGGAACTTGACGAGCCGATAGCCGACCCCTTGCGAGGCTGCCCAAAGATAGCATCATCGAACTGTAAAGGATACCAATTTGCCCACGCCCAAGCTTAGTGACGAACTAGCCCAGGAAGCCGCCGACGCGTTCGACGCGCTTCGCAGCAAGACGGAGGCCGCGCTTTTGCTCGGCATTCCGCGGACCACACTAAACGAACGCCTGAAGATCGCCGCAGAGCGCGGGATGTGCGGTACGAAGCCGGTGTTGCCAGGGTTTCGCATCGCGCAGATCAGCAACACGCCGAATGGCGATTATATCAAGCAGCGCCGCGAGCATGGCGCCGAGTTCGAAGTGCCGGTTGGCCACACCATCAAAGGCATTTCCGCGCTCGTCGACGAGGACGGCCGGGAAGTTCTCAAGTGGATCAAGACGCGCGAAGAGCCGTCGGCGATCGATATAGCCGAAACACTGAAGGCGGCGTTCGTTGGCTATGAGCCTGCCGCGATTCCCACGCCTGCACCCGATCACGTTCAGGATGAACTCGTGACGCTCATTCCGTGCAACGACTGGCACGTAGGGATGTTTGCGTGGAGCCAGGAGACCGACGAGAACTGGGATCTGAAGATCGCAGAGCGTGTAATCGGTCGCGGCATCGAAGAGGCCATCGCCAGATCGCCAGCCAGCGGCATCGCTATCGTTCTTGGTGGAGGCGATCTGACGCACGCCGACAATAACGAGAACCGCACATCAAGGTCAAAGAACGTCCTCGATGTCGATGGCAGACACACGAAGGTCACAGAGACTGCCGGTCGCCTGCTCGTTCGCACGATCGATGCCGCCCTTAAACGGAACGCAATCGTTGAGGTCCGCAACCTAAAAGGCAACCACGACGAGGAGACGGCTCCGGCAATCGCGTGGTTCCTACACGCATGGTATCGAAACGAGCCGCGAGTCATAGTCGATCTCGACAAGTCGCTGTTCTTCCACCGTCGCTATGACAAGGTGATGATTTCCGCGACCCACGGTCACGAAGCCAAGCTGCAGGACATGCCTGGCATCATGGCCCATCGCAGGGCAGAAGACTGGGGTGCATCGAAATTCCGATACGCCCATGGGTTCCACGTCCATCACAAGTCCAAACTGGCCACCGAAGGCGGTGGCGTGATCATGGAGTCGCATCAAGCACCCATTCCGCAAGATGCGTGGCACTTCGGTTCAGGTTTCCTGTCCGGCCGCTCGCTGCAGACGATCACGTACCATCGGCAGTTCGGCGAGATATCCCGCGTACGGGTCGCCATGCTGGACGCAGCCAACGACAACGTGCCGGCAGAGCAGAGGAGGGCGGCGTGATGCGCTTTCTTATTTTGGTGTTCATGGTTTGTGGGTTGGCGTCGATAGTCGGCCAAATTGAAGAGACCAACCACAAGCTTGATCGCGTCATTGTTCTGCTAGACCGGGGTACCGCCAAAAACTAACCACCCATGCCGCCGACCACCAACTCGGCGGCAACCACCACCAAGAGGAGACTGAAATGACCGATGTAGTCGGAAGAATTGAATTCGGGCCAAGATCGTTTGGCGCCCTGCAGCCCATTATGTCCGGCGAGCCGCTACCCTGGCTTCCTGCCCATGCAAACGACAACGTTATAAGTCACCAGCCAGAACCTTATAACCACGCATCCGCCATAAACCTGTTCGCCGCCGACTGCCACGCCGCGAGCCGCAAGGCCGGCTGGTATACGAACCTTGCAACCGGCCGCGAGCGAGATCGCAACCTCGGTGAAATGCTCATGTTGATCGTTTCGGAAGTCGCGGAGGCGATGGAGGGTGAGCGAAAGTCAATTGGCGGCAAGGTTCTTATGGACGACAAACTGCCGCATCGTCCCATGGCAGAGGTGGAGCTCGCCGATATCATGATCCGCGTCGGCGACTATGCCGCATATCGAGGCTTCGACCTGGGCGGCGCGATCGTCGAGAAGATGGCGTTCAATGCCAACCGCGAAGATCACAAGATCGAGAACCGGCTCAAGGCCGGCGGGAAGGCGTTTTGATGAGATACGCCACGAGCATCCACGAACCACGCACCGCGGAAGTCACCTTCGGCCCGCTAGAGCGTTACGAAGAAGACGCCTTCATGGTCCCAGGCTACGGCGCGCAGCCAGTGCCGCCGGAGAAATATGTGCCGGCAAACGATAACGTGCCAGTCGCCGAGGTGGTTAGCCTGGCTGGCGGCCAGTATATCGGCCTCACGCGCCACAACCCCAATGCGGCCAGCATTACCGGGCTGCAGCGGCGAGCCGGTGACTTCATGCAAACCGCCACCGGCCGCAAGTTCTGGCCGATGGATCCGCGCGCCGACGAAGTCTTCATCGAAGACATCGCCCACTCCTTGAGTCTGCAATGCCGCTATGCCGGCCACTGCCTGCGCTTCTACAGCGTCGCGGAGCATTGCGTACTCATGGCCCGCAAGCTTCGCTGGGAAGGCGTGGACGTGGCTCTGTGGGCGTTGCTGCACGATGCGGCGGAAGCCTACACCGTCGACGTGCCGCGCCCGCTCAAGCGGTTCCTTGTGGGCTACAAGGAAGCCGAGGCGAAGGTGATGGCAGCCATCGCGGAAAGGTTCGGCCTGGCGGATGAAATGCCTGCCGTTGTGCACGATGCGGACAACCGCATCATTGCCGACGAGCTCGTCAACATGGTTCCGATGGATTGGCACGCGCGCTATGCGGGCCAAGAGCTCGGCGTCGAGTTGAAATACTGGTCGCCGGAGAAGGCGCGGGAAGAGTTCATGGCGACATTTGACGCGCTGATGGATAACCGGGCGAGGGGGATGGAGTGAGCACCAAGACGAAGACAACATACCACTGCGATGTGTGCGATTCTGAGATCAAGCTCGATGAAAAGCAAACGCTCCCAGGTCGCAACCAAGGTGAACTCAAATGCTACGTCGACGGCGAGTGGGCTCCGGTCATTTCATTGACATGGAAGCACTTCTGTGAGGGATGTCGAGATGGGCTGATCGGCGTGATGAACTCGTTTGCCGAGAACAGGAGGGCTGTATGACCAGATACGTCCTACTGAAAAGAGACCTGTTCGAGTGCCCGGGCCACATGGGCTACACCGGCATACGAGACAAGGCGGGCACCTGGCCAGCCGAGGAATTCGCCCACCACGGCATCCCCATCAAGGAAAAGTACACGCCGAAGGAGCGCGACAGCTACGCAATCCCATTTGATGCGGCGCCAGAGTTCACCAACGAGTGCTTCCATGATCTGTCGCTTGCGCACCTGCGCGGGAAGGTGGATCGGCTGCAGGAGGCTCTGACGCCCAGCGGCCAAACCAAGGCAGCGTATATCGGCGAGTTCAGCTTTCCGATCGATGATCGCGATGAAGCTGGCGACGAATGCACCCGCAACGTCATCGTGCCGTGGACTACCGTCAAGGAGATCATGGTCGCAATTCGTGCGCGGGCAGAGATGAAGGAAGCAGCATGACCTACATCCACCAATTCTACGTCGGCCAGGAAGTGGTCTGCATCGATGCCAAGCAGCCGGCCAACACTACGCTGCCATCCGAACTGACCGAAGGTCAAATCTACAAAATCCGCTGGGTCGGCCCGTTCGTCCATTACCTTGACGGCGAGTACATCGGGCTGCGGCTCGATGGCGTCAACCGCGGCGTCTGCCCGACCTGGGGCTATGTCGACCCGCCGTTCCGTGCCACGCGTTTTAGGCCGCTTGTTGCGGATAGGCTCGGCAGCCTACGGGCGCTGCTGGTGCCCGGCCAGCCGCTGGCGCCGAGTGTGGATGAACCGCGCCGACGAGCGCCAGTGAAAGAGGAGGAAACAATATGATCGAGAACCAAGCACCAATCTGGACGCCCGCTGGCGAACTTACCGCAGTGCCGCACGCCAATGACAATGTGCCATCAGAATTGCGCGCGCTAGGCGCGGCAATCGGGAAGGTTGATGCCCGCGAGACAAGCTCGCGCCGCGTGGCCGCCGCCGCCAACGACAACCTGCCGCCCGTTGTCGCCTTCACCGGCGTTGCAGGTAGCGGCAAGTCCACGGCTACCCGCTATCTAGTCGAGAAGCACGGCTATACGCTGGTGAAGTTCGCCGGGCCGCTGAAGGACATGATGCGGCTGATAGGGTTGACTGAGCAGGAGATCGAAGGCGATCTCAAGGAGAAGCCATGCAACCTATTGAGCGGCAAGTCACCTCGCCACGCCATGCAGACCCTCGGCACGCAATGGGGGCGAGACTGCATCGGCGAGGACTTCTGGATCAACCTTTGGCGTGAGCGCGTCGTCGACGTCTTCTCACAAGCGGGCCGCGTCGTTACTGACGATTGCCGCTTTCTCAATGAAGCCATCGCCATCCGCCGGCTCGGTGGCGACATCTACAAGATCGAAGGCCGTGGCGGCATTGCAGGCAACCACGAATCGGAACGCGGTTGCGGCGACCAAGATCTGGTCATCGCAAACACCGCCAGCGTCGACGAACTGCACGGCAAGATCGAGGAGGCGCTGGTCAGGTATGGGTGAGATTCCAGATGGCGCCATGGAGTTGGCAAGAAGCGTTTTTCTTGACTTCGCCAAGTCTGCCGACAAGAACATAACCGCCACCACCATTGCTACAGTAGAGCACGGTGGATTGGACGGCATGCCGATGATCCAGCTGGCACATATCGCCATCCTCGCAGAGCGTCAGCGTTGTGCGGAGGTGGTTCGCAGGCTGCCCAGCAATACTGGTGTCTACATAGACAGGAGCGAGGCGCAACGCGCCATCCTCAACCCCTAAAAAAGAATGGGCGGATCTGGTTCCGCCCTTTTTTATTATGCCGTCAATGCTACGCCGGCCGCCAGTCTTATTGGCCTGCCGGATGCCTCTCCTGCCACCCAGATACGATAGAGCTCGCGCCCACAAGCGCTCCGATCTCTGGAAAGCACGATTGCCGAAAGTTCTCCCAGCCTAACTGCCTGGCCAATTCTGAACTTCCAGTCTGCTGTATAAAGTCTCCTTGGTCTGCGGGGCTCTTCTTGCTTGATTGCCCCAGTGTCATGCACTTCCATCAGCATCATGCTGTTCCCCGCCACATCACGGCACGCGGCACCGTAGCCGGGAGTTCAACACTAGCCATCACGACCAGCCAACGCGCCTTTAGGCGAACCTTGGACATCAAGGCGGAGCAGTGACGCTACCGCGACGCGTCGCTCCCGGCCAAGTAGTTGGCCAAGGCGATGCGCCAGCCGCTAAGCTGCGCAGTCTGTTCGATCCGCCTTGTGCGGACCTAGTGATGGTCAGGGTGTTGAAGCCCGATTCGATTAGTACCCCAAACGTGGTACGAAGCAACATCCTAACTTTTGAGGAGAGTTAGCTGTTGCTAATGAGTCGCTAACGGTGTGCGGGAATGGGATTGAACGGAACGCGTGACGAACAACGCATCAAAAAACACTGTACAAGTTTTGTACGTTTTCGAATGATTTTCGGTACAGTTTCACGCTTTGTTCTGCGCACCTAAGAAGCCTCGCGAAAACGGCGCTTTGCCTATGGCTTTGATTTTATGAAAGAAAACTGGTGCTGCCGAGTGGGATTGAACCACCGACCTCACCCTTACCAAGGGTGTGCTCTACCACTGAGCTACGGCAGCAGGACCAGTACCCGTGCGAGCCGGGTGGCTCAAACGCGGGAACGGGGCGGCTATTGCCACAGCTTGACGGCAAGCGCAAGCAGCAAATTCCAACTTCGCGTGGATTGCCATGCAAGGGCCTTTTGGATCGGCGCGAATTCGGCTAATCCTTTTGGCATGAACGACAAGACCGAAACCGGCCAGCAGAGCCGCAAAGAGGCAATCGAGGCACAGGCGAAACTGCGTCGCGAGCGCGCCGCTGAAAAGCTCAGGGAAAATCTGGGGCGACGCAAACAGCAGGTGCGCGCCCGCCGTTCGGGCCAGGCCGACGAAACAAATGGACTGCCCGCCGCAAAAATGGACGAATCGTAATGTTCCGTCCCGGACGAATTGAAGCGTCGTCAGAAATCCCCTAAACACTCCACTCCTTATTCCAAGGCAGAACTTTCAGGAAAGGCGGGCGCTGCCCGTAAGCGCACATGGATCGTATCAGAATCGTCGGCGGTAATGAGCTGAATGGCATCATTCCGATTTCCGGCGCCAAGAATGCCGCACTGCCGCTGATGATCGCCTCGCTTCTGACCAGCGATACGCTGACGCTCGAAAACGTGCCGCATCTGGCCGATGTCGAACTCTTGATGCGCATCCTCGGCAATCATGGCGTCGATGTCGCCGTCAACGGCCGCCGCGAGCGCCAGGAAGATTCCTACGCCCGTACGATCCATTTCACCTGCCGCACCATCGTCGATACGACAGCCTCTTATGAGCTGGTCTCGAAGATGCGCGCCTCCTTCTGGGTCATCGGCCCGCTGCTCGCGCGCGAAGGCCATTGCCGCGTCTCGCTGCCGGGCGGCTGCGCCATCGGCACCCGCCCCGTCGATCTCTTCATCGAGGGTCTGACGGCGCTCGGCGCGACGATGGACATCGATGCCGGTTATATCAACGCCAAGGCACCGGCCGGCGGCCTGATCGGCGCGCGCTACACCTTCCCGAAGGTCTCCGTCGGCGCCACCCATGTGATGATGATGGCGGCAACGCTTGCCCGCGGCACGACGGTTATCGGCAATGCCGCCCGCGAGCCCGAAGTGGCCGATCTCGCCAACTGCCTGAACGCCATGGGCGCCAAGATCACGGGCGCGGGGACTGCGACGATCACCATCGAAGGCGTCACCTCGCTCTCCGGCGCCCGTCACCGCGTGTTGCCGGACCGCATCGAGACCGGCACCTATGCCATGGCCGTCGCCATGACCGGCGGCGACGTCGTGCTCGAAAATACCGATGTGGCGCTGCTCGAGACCGCGGTGGAAACGCTGCGCCGGGCCGGCGCGGAGATCTCGTCGACCAACAACGGCATGCGCATCAAGCGCAACGGCGCCGGCATCAAGCCGGTCGATATCGTCACCGATCCCTTCCCCGGCTTCCCCACCGATCTGCAGGCGCAGTTCATGGCGCTGATGACCCGTTCTTCCGGCGTCTCGCACGTCACCGAGACCATCTTCGAAAACCGCTTCATGCATGTGCAGGAGCTTGCCCGCCTCGGCGCCAGGATTTCGCTCTCCGGCCAGACGGCAAAGATCGAAGGTGTCCAGCGCCTGCGCGGCGCGCCCGTCATGGCGACCGACCTGCGTGCCTCGGTTTCGCTCGTCATCGCCGGCCTTGCCGCCGAGGGCGAAACCACGGTGTCGCGCGTCTACCACCTCGATCGCGGTTTCGAGCGGCTCGAGGAGAAACTGACCCGCTGCGGCGCCATCGTCGAGCGCATCAGCGAGTAAACGCGCCCTTATCCCGGTTGCGTAATCCGCTGCGGCATCTTATTTCCCTTCTGACGCATCGCCATTCCGGCGGTGCCCGCGGGGGATGAGGCTGAATGACCGACCTGAAGCTTATTGCGCTCGATGACGAGGACCTTGCGGTCGTTTCCGCGCATATGCAGGACAGTGTCTTCAAGGTCGGAGACATCGACTGGTCGCCGCGCGACGCGCAGTTCGCCCTTGCCGTCAATCGTTTCGTCTGGGAAGGTGCCGAGCGCAAGCGCCGGGGTTTCGAGCGCCGCCGTGCTGCCGTGGTCTTCAAGCGCGTGCTGGCCGTCCGGTCGCTCGGCATCGATCGTGGCAAACGCGACGAGGTGCTGTCACTGCTGGCGCTGCGCTTCGAACCGAAAGGCGAGGGGCCGGATGGCACCGTCGAGCTGTCGCTGTCCGGCACGGCCTCGATCGCGCTCGATGTCGAATGCATCGAGGTCCAGATGGCCGATATCGGCGGCGCCTGGGAGGCCTCTTCCAAGCCGCGTCACCGCTAGTGCATGTCGCCCGGAAGTGTGCAGTGGTTCCGGGATAACGGCATGCAGAAAAAAAGCTTCAGTGCTTGACGCCTGAAGTCTGAATATCGCAGTTTCGAGTTGAGAGGGAATATCGGCCTTGGCAATCTGGCTGGATCAGGCATCGGAAGGTTTCGAGCAGCATTTTGCCGCCTTTCTGACGACCAAGCGTGAAATCTCCGAGGATGTGAACACCGTCGTTCGCGCCATCATCGATGATGTCAGGGCCCGCGGCGACGTGGCGCTCGCCGAATATTCGCTGAAATTCGACGGCATCGATTTCGCCACCGTGCCGATGCGCGTCACACCAGAGGAGATCGACGCCGCCGTAGAGGCGGTGCCTTCGGAAGTGCTGGGCGCGCTGAAGCTTGCGGCACTGCGCATCGAATCCCATCATCGCCGGCAGCTGCCGAAGGATGATATCTACGAGGACGACATGGGCGTCGGTCTCGGCTCGCGCTGGACGGCGATCGAAGCGGTCGGGCTCTATGTCCCGGGCGGCACGGCGAGTTATCCGAGTTCGGTGCTGATGAATGCCGTGCCGGCCAAGGTCGCCGGCGTCGATCGCATCGTCATCGCCGTTCCCGCCACCGGCGGCGCCGTCAATCCGGCGGTGCTTGCCGCCGCCAAGCTCGTCGGCGTCACCGAGATTTATCGTGTCGGCGGCGCCCAGGCGATCGCGGCTCTTGCCTATGGCACCGAGACGATCGCCCCGGTCGCCAAGATCACCGGCCCCGGCAATGCCTATGTCGCCGCCGCCAAGCGCCATGTCTTCGGCACCGTCGGCATCGATATGATCGCTGGCCCCTCCGAGGTGCTGGTCATTGCCGATAAGGACAACAATCCGGATTGGATTGCCGCCGACCTCCTGGCACAGGCCGAACACGACGTCAGCGCCCAGGCGATCCTGATCACCGACGATGCCGCGTTCGGCAAGGCGGTGGAACAGGCGGTCGAACGCCAGCTGAAGACGCTGAACCGCGCCGAGACGGCTGCGGCGAGCTGGCGCGATTTCGGCGCGGTCATCCTGGTTGCCGATCTGAAACAGGCCATTCCCTTGGCCAACCGCATCGCCGCCGAGCATCTGGAGCTCGCCGTCGCCGATCCGGACCGGCTGCTCGATGGCATCCGCAATGCCGGCGCGATCTTCATCGGCGCTCATACGCCGGAGGTGATCGGCGATTATGTCGGCGGTTCGAACCATGTGCTGCCGACGGCGCGTTCGGCGCGCTTCTCGTCCGGTCTTTCGGTGCTCGATTTCGTCAAGCGCACCTCGATCCTGCGCCTCGGCCCGCAGCAGCTGCGCAGCCTCGGCCCGGCGGCGATCGCGCTTGCGGTTTCCGAAGGCCTCGATGCCCATGCGCGGTCGGTCGCGATCCGCCTCAACCTCGAAAGGTGAGGGCATGGCGAAGGGCGAATTCCGGCTTTGCGACGTCGTCCTTGACGATACGATCGGCCGTTCGACGCCTGATGTCGAGCATGAACGCGCTGTCGCCATCTTCGACCTGATCGAGGAAAACAGCTTCGAGCCGCTCGGCCATGCCGGCGGGCCTTACCGGCTGAACATCTCGCTGGTCGATTCGAAGCTGGTCTTCGCCATCACCACTGAAGAGGGCGGCGGCGTCGCCACCCATATCCTGTCGCTCACCCCTTTCCGGCGGATCGTCAAGGATTACTTCATGATCTGCGAGAGCTATTACGAAGCGATCCGTTCGGCGACGCCGAGCCGCATCGAGGCTATCGACATGGGCCGGCGCGGCATCCACAATGAAGGTTCGCAGACGCTGAAGGACAGGCTGGCCGGCAAGATAGAGATCGATTTCGACACCGCCCGGCGCCTTTTCACGCTGGTCTGCGTGCTCTACTGGCGCGGATGACGGCAATGGATCGCGCCGCCGACATCGAGGAGGGAAAGCGGCCGGGCGCCATCCTCTTCATGTGCGGGATGAATGCCATCCGCTCGCCGATGGCCGAAGCGATCGCCCGTAGCATTCTGCCAGCCAATACCTATATACGATCGGCCGGCGTTCGCGCCGGCGAGCGCGATCCCTTCGTGGATGCGGTGCTCGAGGAGATCGGGCTTTCCCTCGGCCGCCGCCAGCCGCAGACGCTGGAAGAGCTCGAGGACGATTATTTCGATCTGATCATCACCCTGTCGCCGCAGGCCCATCACGCGGCGCTCGAGTTGACCCGGTCGAATGCGATCGATGTCGTCTACTGGCCGACGATGGATCCCACGGTTGCAAGCGGAACGCGCGAGCAGATTCTGACAAGCTACCGCGAGGTTCGCGATCACCTGGCCGGCCTCATCGAAAGCCGGCTACTCAAGCGAAATGGCATCGCCGCGCAATCGGCATGAAAACAAATAAAGGAAAGCCTGATCAACAAGGTTCACAAACCATCGTTGATTGTGTAGTTTCCGCCCAAATTTTCAAGGCGCGCCCTGCGCTGCCTATTCAACCCACAGGAAGAAAACACTTATATGCCTAAAGAAGAAGTCCTCGAATTCCCGGGAATCGTCACCGAACTTCTGCCGAATGCGACGTTCCGCGTGAAGCTCGAAAACGAACACGAGATCATCGCCCATACCGCAGGGCGCATGCGCAAGAACCGCATCCGCGTTCTCGCCGGCGACAAGGTGCTGGTGGAAATGACGCCCTACGATCTGACCAAGGGCCGCATCACCTACCGTTTCAAGTAAGCTTGCCCAAGGCCCTGCAAGGCTTTTTCTCCCGTCTGCCGATGGTCGAGGTTCCATGACGCTGAAATACAAGCTCATTCTGGCCTCGGGTTCGCCCCGTCGCGTTGACCTGCTCAACCAGGCCGGCATTGAGCCTTCGCGCCTGATGCCGATGGATATCGACGAGGCGCCGAAGAAGTCGGAGCATCCGCGTTCGCTGGCCCGCCGGCTTTCGGCTGAGAAAGCCGAAGCCGCCCTTGCCGCCATCAAGGGCGATATCACCTGGAAGGGCAGCTATATCCTGTCTGCTGATACGGTGGTCGCCGTCGGCCGGCGCATTCTCGGCAAAGCCGAGTTCGCCGACGAGGCGTTGAGCTCGCTGCATCTGCTGTCGGGGCGCAACCATATGGTCTACACCGGCGTTTGCCTGGTGACCCCGGATCGCAAGATCCGCCAGAAGATCGTCGAGACCAAGGTCCGCTTCAAGCGGCTCTCCGGCTTTGAGATCGAGAACTATCTGGCCTCCGGCCAGTGGCGCGGCAAGGCAGGCGCCTACGGCATTCAGGGCCTCGCCGGCACCTTCGTACAGAAGATGGTGGGCTCCTACACCAATGTCGTCGGCCTGCCGCTTTATGAAACCATTCTGCTTTTGACCGGCGAAGGCTTCGATGTGCATAGCCGGTGGCCCGAGGGCTGAGCCCGACGGCCGATCCTATAGGACAGACCGATATGCCTGAAGACAAGAAAGCGGCCGCCAAGGTCGAACCGCTGCGCAAAGCGCGCCCTTGCCCCGAATGCGGCAAACCTTCCCACCGCGAACACTACCCCTTCTGCTCCAACCGCTGCCGCGAGGCCGATCTCTCCCGCTGGCTGACCGGCGCCTATGCCATCCCGGTTGCCGACGATGAGGCCAAGGCCGATTATCCCGATGAGGAAAACTAATGCATGTCGCCCAAAAGTGCGCAGCGGTTTTGGGAGAACGACATGCATAGAAATAAAGCTCTAAAGCGCGAGGAGCAGTCTGAAGGATTGCGACGCGCTTTAGAGCACTGCACCCGCGAAGCTCTTATATTTCCTCATGAATCCGCAAAGCCGGCAAGACCGTCAAAAAAGAGTCATTTGACGCTTGCCATGGCCGAACAAGATGCTATAACCCCGCTCGCTTCCGGGGCGAACCAAGGCCCCGCGGTTCTTTTCCTGAAAGGGGCCATCGGAAGCAGGTTAGCCCAGGTAGCTCAGTTGGTAGAGCAGCGGATTGAAAATCCGCGTGTCACTGGTTCGATTCCGGTCCTGGGCACCATTCAGTCTCTTAAAGCCAGTCTCATATGTTTGGTCTCGGAATAGCGGCGAGATTTTAATGGCTTAGCCCATATGTGCGTCCGTCTTTTCCACCTTTCTCAGCCTTCTGCATGTCATTCTCCACCTTTTGCCGGCCCGTCTCAGGTGGCTGTCGTCAGTAGCCAATAGCTCGCATCAGTTGACTTGCGCTTTCTTGAGACAGGTTCGCCTGTCTCGATCGACTCTGCTGCACCTGCGGAGAGCGCAAAAGGGCGTCTGCCGTGATGCCCTCCTCGATCAGCCAGCACGGCGCGGTTGAACGCCACCGGCGCCACCCGATTTCGCCGACGTAGCGCGTCCGCTGTTGCGCCGGTGATGGAGTTCTCTCATCGCCGCGGCGATTCTTTCAGGAATGAGAGGGTTTGCAAGCAACGATGAATGGACCGCAAAACGAAATCAATAGAAGCTTGCCGAACTTCGTGACGTCGCCTCGTGATCGCGCGAAAACTGGGAGGAGATCAGGTGAAAGTAGCTCGGCATTGACGCCGTCTATGAAGTTCGCGGACTTAAGTCATCAAATAAGGCACTGAAAAAGCATGCATTTCGTGCGAGGCAGTGCAGCGGGGAACGACAGGCAAATTGCCAGCGTCGAGATCGCCGCGTTAGCTTTACGATGATTTTCGACCTTTTTTGCTGGCACCCTGACGCCTCTTTTTGGCCAGGGCGCTGGAGCTCCGGCGTGAGGAGGGTGCAGCCGGGCACCGCTTTGTGGAGGAAGTGAAATGAAAAAGTTTATCCTGGGCACTGCGATGGCGCTCGTCATGTCGACGGCGGCTCACGCAGAAACCGTCGG
>Ga0209564_1001971_pt1 | contig 18070 bp, 18 predicted proteins | sample AraplaCol_mMF_r2_FD_184272 | JGI IMG/M metagenome (GOLD analysis project Ga0209564, IMG submission 184272) | Arabidopsis root microbial communities from North Carolina, USA - plate scrape MF_Col_mMF_r2 (SPAdes) (version 3) | ecosystem: Host-associated > Plants > Roots > Endosphere | place: USA... | reverse complement strand
CGTGGGCACTGTCGGGAAAAGTGCTCGCCGGAAAAACGGAACAGTGCTGAGAGGGTTCAGGGCTGTATGGGCACTGAAAACACTGTGGATTCGGGCTCTGGGAAGCGCCGCTATTGAGAAGGAAGCCTGTTGGGTATGGGAGAAAAAGGCTTCGATGTAAAAAGCTGATGCTTTACCGAAGCTCCTATTGTAACCGCTGGCGCCTGCGCCTGCAGGAAGCCTGGTACGGCGCAAGGCCACGCCCCTTTGGAAGCCGCACGAAGCGAGCGACCGCGAGGGCTAGCTACCCTTCAAACTGGGGATGCAGCTGGCGTATGCGGTTCATGGCCATGCCCGCCGCGGCGGTCCGTGTTTCCACGCCGAGCTTCGCATAGACCCTTTCCAGGTGCTTTTTGACGGTGGCCGGGCTGGAGCCCAGGATGTCGCCGATGTCGCGGTTGGTCTTGCCCTTGACGACCCAGTACAGCACCTCGGCTTCGCGGGCCGTGAGCTTGAAGCTCAGGCTCATGGCTTCCACCACCGCGTCGTCGGAAATCTCGCGCATCACGATCAGCCAGTCGCCCCTGCCCGCGCCTTCCCCGTTTTCGCCGCCATCGCCGGTCTGCTGGTGCAGCCGGAAAGTCAGCCGGCGCGGGCCCATTTCCACCGCCAGGCGCGGCGGCTCGACCTGGCGTTCGGCGTCGGCCATGTGGCTTCGCAGCCAGGCCAGAACGGGCTCGGGGGTTTGCGGCGCGGAGGTGCCGTAGTAGCGCATCAGGAGGTCGCGCGCCAGCGGCGTCTGCCAGATCAGCCGGCCGTCGGCCGCACCGCCCATGCGCACCGTGATGCTGGCATAACCGAAGGCATCCAGGGCATTGCGCGCCTGGCCGGCCTGGCGCGCCTCCTGGCGGGCACGGCGGGCGCCCTGCAGGTGCACGCCCATGCGCGCCATCACCTCCTTGGGCTTGATGGGCTTGTTCACATAATCCACGCCGCCGGCCTCCAGCGCGGCCACCAGGTGTTCGGTTTCCGTGAGGCCGGTCATGAAGATGATGGGGATGTGGGTGGTCTCGGCCATGGCCTTGAGGCGCTTGGCCACCTCAAAGCCGTCCATGCCGGGCATCATCGCGTCCAGCAGCACGATGTCGGGCCTGGCCTGCAAGGCGCGCTGCAGCGCGGCCTCGCCGCTGGTGGCCACCAGCACGGTGTAGCCCGATTCATCAAGCGCGTCGTGCAGCACCGAGAGGTTGTCGGGCACGTCGTCCACGATGAGCACGACGTCGCTGTTGGCCCGGTCCAGCGTGCGGTCCAGGGTGGGAGATTGTTCAAGCACGCCGCTCATGGGCCGGCCTCCTGGTTGGCAAGCTGGCGGCCCATGGCCTCGAACTGGAACTGGCGCGCCAGCACGCGCATGTCCTCGACAAACGCGGCGGTGTCGGGCTGCTGCCGCTCTATCTCCGCCAGCATGTTCATGATGCCCCGGTAAAAGCCGAGGCTGACCACTTCCTGCAGCGCTGCCAGTTGCGAGGCGCCGGGCAGCACACGCGGCGAGGCTGCGGGCAAGGCCTGCGCTTCCTGAGCCTCCCGCGCTTCGTCATAACGCCAGGCCAGCGACAGGCGCCGTTCCAGCCAGGCGATCAGCTCGGTGTGGCGCACGGGCTTGAGGATGAAGTCCTCGGGAAGGATGCCGGCGTCGTTTTCCATGCCCTTGTCAAAGGCATTGGCCGAGACGACGGCCAGGTGTATGCCCTCATGGCCGGAGCCGCGCACACGGCGCAGCGTCTCCCAGCCGTCTATGCCCGGCATGGCCAGATCCATGAAAATCACGTCGGGCTGGTAGCCGGCGGCCAGAAGGTCCAGGCAGTCGTGGCCGCTGGCGGCGGTGCGCAGTTCAAAGCCCATGGGTTGCAACAGCTGCACCAGCAGCTCGCGGTCAGGCTCCTCGTTGTCGACCACCAGCAGCTTGCGGCGCGGGCCCTCATAGCCCCGCGGCTGGCGCCGTGCCGGCGCGGCGGCGGCGTCTTTCGCGGCGCCTGCCGGCAGGTGCACCTCGGGCAGGAACAGCCGTATGCGGAAGAGGGAGCCCTCGCCCGGCGTGCTGACCACGGTCATCTCGCCGCCCATCAGGTCGGTCAGCATCTTGGCGATGGTCAGGCCCAGGCCGGCGCCTGGCGCGCCTTCGGCGCTCTGGCCCGCCGCGGCGCCGCGCGCGAAGGGCTCGAAGATGCGCGCGAGCTCCGCCTCACGCATGCCGGGGCCGGTGTCTTCGATCTCGATATGGGCCATCTCGCGCGCATGGCGCAAGCGGAAAGTCACCTGCCCCTTCGCCGTGAATTTGATGGCATTGCCCAGCAGGTTGATGAGGATCTGGCGCACGCGTTTTTCATCGGCACGCACCAGCTCGGGCAGGTTGCCGCTGGCCTCGAAGTGGAAGGCCAGGCCCTTGGCCGCGGCCTGCAGCTCGAACATGCCGGCCATTTCATGCACGCAATCCGCGAAATGCATGGGCTTGACATTGAGCGTGAGCTTGCCCGCCTCGATGCGCGCGATGTCCAGCGTGCCTTCGATCAGCGAGAGCAGGTGCTCGCCGCCGCGCTTGATGACGCTGACGGCCTGCTTGCGGTGGGGCGGAATCGCGGAATCCTCCCCCATGAGCTGCGCATAGCCCAGGATGCTGTTGAGCGGCGTGCGCAGCTCATGGCTGATGGCGCTGATGTAGCGGCTCTTGGCCTGGTTGGCCTGGTCGGCGTGGTGGCGCGCCTCCTCGGCCAGGCGCTTGGCCTGCTGCAGCGCCTCGTCGGTCTGGCGGTGCGATTCGATCTCACGCATCAGCAAATGCGTCTGGCGGTTGGACTCCTCCTGCGCCACCTGGCGGCTTTTGTGCGCCAGCACCAGCCACCAGGCCACCAGGCCGGCGATCACAAGCAGCGCCATATAGGCTTTCAGGAAGCCGGATTTCAGGGCCGGCTCCGAAGGCACAAGCTCATTCAGCGCGCTGACTTCCTGGTGATAGAGCAGGCCGAACACGCTGGCCAGCAGCGGCACGATGATGAGCATCAGCAGCAGGAAGTGGCCCAGGCCGGTGTCCAGGTAAGGCCAGGCGCGGCGCGGCAGCAGCCAGCGCAGCGCGCCCGACCACTGGGCCGACAGGCTCGCATGCGGCTTGCAGAGGTCGCCGCAGCGGGCGTCCAGCGTGCAGCACAGCGAGCAGATGGGGCCCTGGTAAGCGGGGCAGTGGGCCATGTCGGGGCCTTCGTAAGCGCGCTCGCAGATCACGCAATGCTGCAGCGCATAACGCTTGTAAGGGCCCTCGCCGGTCGCCGCAACCGACTCGCGTGCAATGTAGTAGCGGCCTTTGGTAGCCCAGGCGATGAGCGGCGCCGCGACAAAGGCCGTGCCCATGGCAATCACCGCTGAAAATGCCTGCGCCATTTCGCCGTACATCCCCAGGTGCGCGGTGACGGACAACAACGAGGCCAATGCCATGGCGCCGACGCCGACCGGGTTGATGTCATAAAGGTGCGCGCGCTTGAACTCGATGCCGGGCGGGCTCAAGCCCAGCGGCTTGCTGATGACCAGGTCGGCCACCACGGCCATCACCCAGGCAATGGCGATGTTGGAGTACAGGCCCAGCACGTCGCCCAGCGCCTGGAAGACGTTCATCTCCATCAGCATGAAAGCGATCAGCGTGTTGAACACCACCCAGACCACGCGGCCCGGGTGGCTGTGCGTGATGCGCGAGAAGAAATTCGACCAGGCCAGTGAACCCGCGTAGGCATTGGTCACATTGATCTTGAGCTGCGACACGACAACGAAGAGCGCTGTCGCGGCCACCGCCACACCGTAGTGCGGGAACACGTATTCATAGGCCGCGAGGTACATCTGGTTGGGGTCCACCGCGCGGTCCAGCGGCACCATGTTGGACAGGGCCAGGTAGGCCAGGAAGGCGCCGCCCAGCATTTTCACCACGCCCAGGAAGACCCACCCCGGCCCGCCCGCGAGCACGCCGCTCCACCAGCGCCAGCGCCTGGCCGGCGTCTGCACCGGCATGAAGCGCAAATAGTCGGCCTGCTCACCCATCTGGGTGATCAGTGCAATACCCACCGTCAAGGCAGCACCAAAGAGGTGCAAATTGAATTCGCCGCCCACCCCCTTCTCACCGCCGTAGTGCAGCACGCCCGAAAAAGCACCAGGATCGCGCAGCAGCACAAACACAAAGGGTACGACCAGCATGACCAGCCACAGCGGCTGGGTCCAGACCTGCAGGCGCGAGATCGCGGAGACGCCATGAGTGACCAGCGGGATGACCACCAGCGCGCAGATCAAATAGCCCCAGCTCGGCGGGATGCCCAGGGCCAGGTCCAGCGCATAGGCCATGACGGCCGCCTCCAGCGCAAAAAAGATGAAGGTGAAGGAGGCGTAGATCAGCGAGGTCAGTGTGGAGCCTATGTAGCCGAAGCCGGCGCCGCGCGTCAGCAGGTCCATGTCCACGCCGTAGCGCGCCGCATAAATACTGATGGGCAGCCCGGCCAGGAAGATGATGAGGCCGGTGGCGACGATGGCCCAGAACGCATTGGTAAAACCGTACTTGACCAGCAGGGTGGCGCCCACCGCCTCCAGGATCAGGAAGGAGGCCGCGCCAAAGGCCGTGTTGGCGACCCGCCATTCCGACCACTTGCGAAAGCGCTGCGGGGTGAAGCGCAACGCGTAGTCTTCCATGGTTTCGCTGGCGACCCAGCTGTTGTAGTCGCGCCTGACCTTGATGATGCGCTGCAGCGGCGCTTCGGCGCCGCCGGCCAATGGCGCGGCCGCCGCGTCAGGCGGCAGCGGCGGCAACGATGGCGTGAGCGGGGCGTCCATGGGAGAGGCAGATGCGCCGGGCGCGTAGTGATTGACTCTTCGCAGGTGCATGTTCTGTGCCATGCGGGCCGGGAGGCGGCCCGGGTGGACCCTGAATGGCTTCTTATGGCACCATTCTTGCACCCCGGCAAAATCCCAAGCCGGCAGCCAGCCCCGAGAGAGCACCATGGAATTGACACCCCGAGAAAAAGACAAGCTGCTTATTTTTACGGCAGCGCTGCTGGCCGAAAGGCGCCGCGCGCGTGGCCTCAAGCTCAATTACCCCGAGTCCGTGGCCCTGATCAGCGCGGCCGTCATGGAAGGCGCGCGCGACGGTAAATCCGTCGCCCAGCTCATGAGCGAAGGCCGCACCGTGCTGACCCGCGCCGACGTGATGGACGGCATTCCCGAATTGATCCCCGACATCCAGGTCGAAGCGACCTTTCCCGACGGGACCAAGCTGGTCACGGTGCACCAGCCCATCGTCTGAGCGCCATCCGCCGCTTTTCGTCAAGCCAACCATATTCGCCCAACAGGAGATCGCCGTGAGTTTTTCCGCCCTGCCCTCATACCGCGCGCTGCGCGCCTTGGTTGCCCTGGCGGCCATACTGCCCGCAGCCGCCTTCGCGCACACCGGCGTGGACGGCCACGCCCACCTGAATTTCATGACCGGCTTTCTGCACCCGCTGACGGGTATGGACCACCTCGCGGCCATGGTGGCCGTGGGCCTCTGGAGCGCGCTGGCCGCGCGCCGCGCCGGGCCCGGGCTGTTGTGGGGCCCGCTGGGTTTTGCGGGCATGCTGCTGGCGGGCGCGCTGCTGGGACTGCAGGGCGTGCAGATTCCAGCCGTCGAGCCCATGATCGCGGCCTCGCTGCTGGTCACCGGCCTGCTGGTGGTGACGCGCTGGCATGTGCCGGGCATCGCGGCCGCGCTCATCGTCGGCGTGTTCGCCGTCTTCCACGGCCTGGCCCACGGTTATGAACTGGCCGAGGCGCCCAGCGCCTGGGCGACCCTGTCGGGCATGCTGGCCGCCACCGTGCTGCTGCACCTCACAGGCCTGGGCGCGGGCTGGGCATTGCGCAGCGCGAATGCATGGCTGCCACGCGCGGCCGGCGCCGCCGTCGCCCTCTTCGGTGTGACCTTGCTGGCCCGGCTGGCCTGAGGGGGCGCCATGATTCCCGGAGAACTGATCACCGACGGCGCGGACCACGCGCTCAACACCGGCCGGCGCACACTGACCCTCATCGTGCAGAACACGGCGGACCGGCCCATCCAGGTCGGCTCCCACTACCACTTTGCCGAAACCAATGGCGCACTCGGTTTTGACCGCAATGCGGCGCGCGGCATGCGGCTGAATATCGCGTCGGGCACGGCCGTCCGGTTTGAGCCAGGCCAGCAGCGCACGGTTGAACTGGTGGAATTTTCCGGAGACCGACAAGTGTTCGGCTTTCGCGGACTCGTGCAGGGAGCACTTTGATGGCAACGATTGGACGCCGCGCCTACGCGGAAATGTTCGGCCCCACGGTCGGTGACCGCCTGCGCCTGGCCGACACCGAACTGCTGGTCGAAGTCGAGGCCGACTACACCTTGCGCGCCGGAAGCTACGGCGAGGAAGTCAAGTTCGGCGGCGGCAAGACGATTCGCGACGGCATGGCCCAGTCGCAAAAGACGCGCGCCGAGGGCGCCATGGACTGCGTGATGACGAATGCGCTCATCATCGACCACTGGGGCATCGTCAAGGCCGACATCGGCCTCAAGGGCGGGCGCATCGCCGCCATCGGCAAAGCCGGCAATCCCGACACCCAGCCCGGCGTCGACATGATCATCGGCCCCGGCACCGAGATCATCAGCTGCGAAGGCATGATCGTCACGGCCGGCGGCATCGATTCGCACATCCATTTCATCTGCCCGCAGCAGATCGAGGAAGCGCTGGCCTCGGGCATCACCACCATGTTGGGCGGCGGCACCGGCCCGGCCACCGGCACCTTCGCCACCACCTGCACGCCCGGCCCCTGGAACATCGAACGCATGCTGCAGGCCGCCGACGGCTTTCCGATGAACCTCGGCTTCCTCGGCAAGGGCAACGCCAGCCTTCCCGCCGCGCTGCATGAGCAGATCAACGCCGGCGTCATAGGCCTGAAGCTGCACGAGGATTGGGGCACCACACCCGCGGCCATCAGCAACTGCCTGGACGTGGCCGAAGAAACCGACACGCAGGTTGCCATCCACAGCGACACGCTCAATGAATCTGGCTTTGTCGAAAACACGATTGCCGCCACCAAGGGCCGCGGCCTTTGCGCTTTCCACACCGAAGGCGCGGGCGGCGGCCATGCGCCCGACATCCTGCGCGTGGTCGGCGAGGAGAACTTCCTGCCCTCCTCCACCAACCCGACCATGCCCTATACCGTCAACACGCTCGACGAACACGTCGACATGCTGATGGTGTGCCACCACCTGGACGCCGGCATCGCCGAAGACCTGGCTTTCGCCGAAAGCCGCATCCGCAAGGAAACCATCGCGGCCGAGGACGTGCTGCACGACCTGGGCGCGATCAGCATGTTCAGCTCCGACAGCCAGGCCATGGGCCGCGTAGGCGAAGTCATCATCCGCACCTGGCAGACCGCCCACAAAATGAAGCTGCAGCGCGGCAAGCTGCCAGGCGATACCGACCGCCACGACAACTTCCGCGCCAAACGCTACATCAGCAAATACACCATCAACCCGGCGATCGCCCACGGCATCTCGCACGAGGTCGGCTCGGTCGAGCCCGGCAAATGGGCCGACCTGGTGGTCTGGAAGCCGGCCTTCTTCGGCATCAAGCCTTCAGTCATCCTCAAGGGCGGCATGATCGCCATGGCGGCCATGGGCGACCCGAACGCCTCCATCCCCACACCGCAGCCCGTGCATTACCGGCCCCAGTTCGGCGGCTTCGGCGGCGCGATCGCCAAGGGTTCGCTGACCTTTGTCTCGCAGGCCGGGTTCAATGCCGGCATCAAGGAACGCTTCGGCCTGGCCAAGACCCTGAGTGCCGTGAAAAACATACGCGGTGTGCGCAAGCAGCAGATGGTCCACAATGCCTATCTGCCGAAAATGGAAGTCGATGCCCAGACCTACCTGGTGCGGGCCGACGGCCAGCTGCTGGGCTGCGAGCCCGCGACCAGCCTGCCGATGGCGCAGCGCTATTTCCTGTTCTAAGTTTTCAGTTTTTGTTTCAAGGCCTCATGCTTCAGGTTTCCAAAGTCATTTCGCAGGGCGCGGGCCTGGCCCCCGTGCTCGTCAAGCGCGCAGCCACCGTTGAGCTCGACTGGGACGTGCGTCAGAAAAGCCGCTTTGACGCGACGGATTCCCTGTGCCGCCAGCTGGGCATCTTCCTGCCGCGCGGCACGCTGGTGCGCGGCGGCGATGTGCTGGTTGCGGAAGACGGATCAATGATCAAAGTGATCGCTGCACCGCAACCCGTACTGCGCATCACTGCCTGTACCGCGCATGGTTCGCCCTTTGACCTGACGCGTGCGGCCTACCATCTGGGCAACCGCCATGTGCCCATAGAGCTCAAACCCGATCACCTCAAGATTGAACCCGACCACGTGCTGGCCGACATGTTGCGCGCCATGCACCTGATCGTGAATGAGGCGGAGGAAGCCTTTGAGCCTGAAGGCGGCGCCTACAGCTCTGGCGGCCACAGCCATGGGCACGCGCATGGACATGGGCATGATCACGGCCACGACCATGGCGAGCATGGACACAGCCATATACCCGCTGCGACGGCTTCCGCACCGGCGCCGCATGTGCACGGCCCAGGCTGCAACCACGGCCATGATCACCATGACCATTCGCACGAAGGCGAGCCCGCGGCCATTCAAGCCCACAAGCACAAGCCTCACAGCCACTAGGCCCGCCGTGGACGCACCCGCACCGCCCGCAGCCTCCACCGAACAGCTTGCGGCGTCCAGCCTGCTCCAGCTGATCTGGCTGGCCTCACCCGCTTTGCCGGTGGGTGGCTTTTCTTATTCGGAAGGCCTGGAGGCCGCCGTCGAGTGCGGTGAAGTCAGCACCGAGAATGCGGCTGCGCGCTGGCTCAGCGACCAGCTCCAGCTGGCCCTGGCCCGCGGCGACCTCGCCGTGATCGCGCAAGCCATTCCGGCATGGCGCGAAAACAGGCTGGAGCGCATCGCCGAGTTGAATGCCTGGGTGCTGCAGACCCGCGAAACCAGCGAGCTGCGTGCGCAGGCCGAGCAGATGGGCCGCTCATTGCTCGAATGGCTGCGCAACCATGAAGGCGCCAGCACGGCGCGCATCGAGGCCTGCGTCCGGCTGCAGCCGACCTACCCGGTGGCCTTTGCGCTGGCGGCCTCCCAGACCGCCGCCGGCGTGCGTGAATGCCTGCTGGCCTATGCCTTCGGCTGGGCCGAGAACATGATGCAGGCGGCGATCAAGTCCGTACCCCTGGGCCAGAGCGCCGGCCAGCGCATACTGGCCCGGTTGAGCCGCGATATACCGCCCGCCGTGGAAGCCGCACTGCACCTGTCGGACGACGCCCGCCAGGCCTTTTCCCCCATGCTGGCGATTCTGTCGGCCCGGCACGAAACCCAGTACTCGCGGCTGTTCCGCTCCTGACCGTTTTAAGTCTCTTCTTCACAACGCCTTTCAAGACTTCTTTCAAGGTAGCCCATGAGCTTGCACCACATCGCCAACCGCACCAAGAAACTTCCTCCCCTGCGCGTGGGCATAGGCGGACCGGTAGGCTCCGGCAAGACCACGCTGCTCGAGATGCTGTGCAAGGCCATGAAGGCAAAGTACGACCTGGTTGCGATCACCAACGATATCTACACCAAGGAAGACCAGCGCCTGCTGACCGTGAGCGGTGCCCTGCCCGCCGAGCGCATCATGGGGGTGGAGACAGGCGGTTGCCCGCACACCGCGATCCGTGAGGACGCCTCGATCAACCTGGAGGCCATAGACCGCATGCTGGTGGACTTTCCGGACGCCGACGTCGTATTTGTCGAATCCGGCGGCGACAACCTGGCCGCCACTTTCAGCCCCGAATTGAGCGATTTGACGATTTATGTGATCGATGTGGCGGCCGGCGAGAAGATTCCGCGCAAGGGCGGCCCCGGCATCACCAAAAGCGACTTGTTCGTGATCAACAAGACCGACTTGGCACCTTATGTGGGCGCCGACCTCGATGTGATGAAAAAAGACACCATCCGCATGCGCACCACAAACAAGGGTTTGAAACAATTTGTAATGACAAACCTCAAAAACCAGGAAGGGCTGGCCGAGGTCATTACCTTCATTGAAACCCGCGGAATGCTGCTGCAAAGCCAGCCCAGAACCGCCTGAAGCGGATGGCGGCCGCCTTGGCCCCCACCCCCCGCCTTAAAGGCCCGAGAGAGCGATTCAAGGGTGGAATTCGCTGGGATGCACGGTCTCGTACATCTTGCCGTCGTGGAAAAACACCACCATCCAGTTGCCGAATTTTTGCGAGGGATGAGAGGGAATCACCTCATTGAGTGCCAGCGTGATCGACTCTTTGACCGCGTGCGCCACTTCCCGGACTTCCGGCGATATCGCGTCGACGCTGATCAACATGAAAGTGCCCTTGTCCTGCATGTCGACCCGCGGAAACGACCAGCGGGCTCCGGTTGCCTTGACAAAAGCGGTAGCCACCTTTTCGGCGACCTCGGGGTGAAAAGCAGGAATTTTCATGGCCTGGGTGAGCGTCCTTCTGCGCTGTAACTGAATGTTTCTATGATGGCTCCGCTCACGATTTTCGTCACTGCCTCGAAAAAGGTTTTCAAGGCAGTCAGGGAATAGTTCCGGGAAATAATTCCGTTTTTTTGGGTCTGTTTGTTGCCGCAGCGGCCTGAGCAGTACCTTTGGCTGCCAAGCGCCGGCTTGAAGAAGCCTTTTGTTGCAAATCGCCCATCCAGCCGAAATGTGCTCAAAAAGGTACAAACCAGCCAGGGACTGTCTACCCTCGCCGGAGCCAGGCTGCGGCGGCCCTGTCGGTCACGATCTGCTTATCAATCAGGGGATATCAACGCACCGTAGGCACGGTTGCAGCATGGGAGCTGAACCGGGGTGTGCGATTTGGGGGCGGCACTGGAGCCAGTGCCGCAAGTGGCGGAAGCGGTGAGATTCGAACTCACGGAGGACTTGCATCCTCGGCAGTTTTCAAGACTGCTGCATTCAACCGCTCTGCCACGCTTCCGAGTCGGCTAGTTTAACCGCATCGTTTGTAGTGATCGGCCAGGCGCCCAGGCAAAGGGAACGAGTTCAAGGGCCCGCGCCTACAGGAAATGCCGGCGCCCACCGCATTTGCTGTGCGATTGGCAAGCGCTAAGCTCCCAGCGAGCCAACCCTGGAATCACGCGTTTTTATGCGATGCTGAATTCCTTCGTCCCGAAAGGACCCATCATGCGTTCGCCCATACCGGCAGCCCTTGCCGCCACCACCGCCCTGCTGGTATCTGCCTGCGGCTCACCTGCCGCGAGCCAGGGCGCTGGTTCTGCACCTGTTACAGGCCGGTGCAACGCCGCCCCGGCCCAGTTTGCCCTGGGGCGCACGGCGGACGCCGCGCTTGAGAACGAGGCACGTGCACGCGCCGGCGCGAAAACCGTGCGGGTGCTCAGGCCCAACCAGGTTGTGACCATGGAGTTCAATGCCGAGCGGCTAAGCCTCACGGTGGACGATGCGGGCCGGGTGACGCGAGCCACCTGCGGGTGAACTTAGCGCTTGAGCGGCCGCTGTACCCGAAAATCAGCGCCTACTGTTCCTGGCAGCCTGTTGAAGCTGGCGCTTGCGCTTGGCCTTGTTGAGGGATTCGGGTTCGGGCGGGCGGTTGCGCAGTTCGGCGGCCGCACGCTCTTCGGCGGCTTTCTTGCGCTTCTTGTCGCGCAGATGCACAAAGAGCCGGCCCAGGCCGAAACTGATGGCGCAGCTGACAACGAGAAGGATAAGGGCGGGAGTTTCCATGCGATGGGATAAGCCTTGCGTTTTCAGCCGGCCAGGAAGAGTGACTGCAAGTCGTTCAAAAAATCAAAGCCGCGCGCGGTGGGCTTGACGCGCGCGAAGTCTCGCTCGATCAGGCCCTTGCGCTCGGCTTCTTCAAGGCCTTGCTGGATGGCGGTGATGGGCAAGCCGGTTTTTTCGCTGAAGTCCTGCAGCTTGAAACCCTCGCGCAAGCGCAAGGCATTGAGCATGAATTCAAAGGGCAGGTCGGCGCGGCTGACTTCGGTTTCTTGCGTGACGGCTTCGCCGGCCAGGGCTTTTTCCATATAGAGCTTGGGTTCGCGGTAGCGCACCTGGCGCACCACGCGATGGGCAAAGCTGAGCTTGCTGTGGGCGCCCGCGCCTATGCCCAGGTAGTCGCCGAATTGCCAGTAATTGAGGTTGTGAAAACACTGGTGGCCGGGTTTGGCATAGGCCGACACCTCATAGCGCCGCAGGCCCGCTGTCTCGGTCATTTCGGTGATCCTGTCGAGCATGGCGTAAGCCGCGTCTTCTTCGGGCACCACAGGCGGGAACTTCGCGAAGTAGGTGTTGGGTTCTATGGTGAGGTGGTAGATGGAGATATGCGGCGGCTGCAGCGCGAGGGCCTGGCGCATGTCCTGCTCCAGACTTTGCATCGTCTGGCCGGGCAGCGCATACATGATGTCGAGGTTGAAAGTGTCAAAAGCCTGTGCGGCCTCTTCGACCGCGGCGATGGCCTGGGCGCGGTCGTGCACGCGGCCCAGGGCCTTGAGGTGCCGGTCGTCAAAGCTTTGCACGCCGACCGACAGGCGGGTGACGCCGGCGGCCCGGAAGGCCTTGAAGCGGTCCTTCTCAAAAGTACCTGGGTTGGCTTCAAGCGTGATTTCGCAATCGGCTTCCAGCCTGAGGCGCGCGCGTATGTCGCCCAGCAGGCGGTCTATGGCCTGGGGTGAGAACAGGCTGGGCGTGCCGCCGCCTATGAAGATGCTGTGCACCGTGCGGCCCCAGACCAGCGGCAACGCGGCCTCAAGGTCGGCAACCAGCGCATCGATGTAGCGCTGCTCGGGCATCTCACCCACGGCCTCGTGAGAGTTGAAGTCGCAATAGGGGCATTTGCGCAGGCACCAGGGCAGGTGCACATAGAGCGACAGGGGCGGCAACGCGGCCAGTTGCAGCGTGCCGCCGCGCATGTAGTGCTGGATGTCTTGCTGCGCAGGCATGGCAAATTTCAGGCGGCGGGCAGCCATTGCTGGCGCATGAGTTCGATCATCCGGCGCGCGGCCTTGCCGCGGTGGCTGTTGGCGTTTTTGATTTCGACAGGCAATTGGGCAAAGGTCTTGCCGAATTCGGGGATGAACATCACCGGGTCAAAACCGAAACCGTTACCACCCACGGGTTGCGCTGCGATCTGCCCCGAGACGCGGCCGGAGGCGATCAGCGGCTCGGGGTCCTCGTCTGAGCGCACGGCCACCAGCGTGCTGACCAATGCGGCGCGGCGTTGCGCGGGTTCGGTCAGATGGGCCATTTGCTCGAGCAAGGCCTTGACATTGTTGTCGTCGCCTTTGGTGTAGCCAAAGCGGGTGGCGTAAAACGCCGTATCCACACCGGGCAGGCCGCCAAAGGCATCGACGCACAGGCCCGCATCATCGGCCAGCGCGGGTAGCCCGCTCAGGCGTGAAGCCTGGCGCGCCTTGGCGAGGGCATTCTCGACAAAGGTGCGAAAGGGCTCTTCAGCCTCGGGCAGGCCCAGCTCGGCCTGGCTGACGAGTTCAAGCCCCAGGGGCGCGAACATGGCCTTGAGCTCGGCGAGCTTGCCCCGGTTGTTGGAGGCCAGTACGATTTTTTTCATGGGCAGTGAAGCGGAAAACACCGGAGGCTGCGCATCAGGTGACCGGGAGCTCAGGCAGCCAGCGACTGCTTTTGCAACGCGACGAGCTCACGTATGCCTTTTTCGGCGAGCACGAGCAGCGCATCCATCTCCTTGCGCGAGAAAGCGGCGCCTTCGGCCGTACCCTGCACTTCCACATAGTTGCCGGCGCCCGTCATGACGACGTTCATGTCGGTGTCGCAGGCGGAGTCTTCGGTGTATTCGAGGTCGAGCAGGGGTGTACCCTGCACAATGCCGACCGAGATGGCGGCGACGTGGTCGATGATGGGGCTGTGCGAGAGCTTGCCGCCGGCAATCAGGGTGTTGACCGCGTCCTGCGCGGCGACAAAGGCGCCGGTGATACTCGCGGTACGGGTGCCGCCGTCGGCCTGGATGACGTCGCAGTCCAGGTGGATGGTGCGTTCGCCGAGTTTCCTGAGGTCAAACACCGAGCGCATGGAGCGGCCGATCAGGCGCTGGATTTCCTGGGTGCGGCCGCTTTGTTTGCCGCGGGCGGCTTCACGGTCGCTGCGTGTGTGGGTGGATCGGGGCAGCATGCCGTATTCGGCGGTGACCCAGCCTTCGCCGCTGCCTTTTTTGTGGCCGGGGACTTTTTCTTCGACGGAAGCGGTGCACAGCACTTTGGTGCCGCCGAACTCGATCAGCACCGAGCCTTCGGCGTAGGCTGTGTAGTGGCGGGTGATGCGCACACCGCGCAGGGCATCTACGGCGCGCGCGCCGCTTCGTTCAAACTGGCTCATGGGAAAGGCTTTCTGGCAAAACGCCGGGAATCAGCGGTGAAAAGGTAAGGCAAAAGGCGGGGGAGCGGATGGCTCGGTAAAACCAGCCGCTGGCGCGAGGACCGCGGGTCAGGCTTTTCTGGCGGCCGAGCGGCGTATGGCTTCGTTGATCTCGGCGATGGAGCGCTCTATGGTGGCCTCGTCGAGGTCGTCGACCATGGTGTCGAGCACGCCGGCCTGGATGGTGGAGGCGAACACGCCGTCCATGATGCTGTCGGTGGAGACGCCACGGGTGGACTCGAAGGCGTCGGGCGTTTCCCACTCCATGGCCAGCACGGTGACGTTGTCGCTGTGCTCACCACCGGTGCGCAAGGCGTTCTCGACCAGGTCGGGCACCGCGTCCGAAACACCTTTGCTGGCCAGCTGGCGCACGATCTCGGCGTCGCTGAGGCTGCCCCAGAGACCGTCGGAGCACAGCAGCAGCTTGTCGCCCTGCTGCAGGGTCACGGGGCCTGCGACGTCGAAGACAGGCTTGGTGGGCGAACCCAGGCAGGTAAAGAGGATGTTGCGGTTGATGCGCTCGAGCTTGATGACGCCGGCGCTTTGCTGCTCGAGGTAGGAATGGTCGCGGGTGCGCGTGAGCAGTTCGCCGTCGCGCACGACGTAAAGGCGCGAGTCGCCGCAGTGCACCCAGGTGGCGCCCGTGCCCTGCAGGATGGCGGCCACCAGCGTGGTGCGGGGGGTGTCGAGCATGCCTTTTTCGCTGGCGTAGCGAATGATCTGGTGATGCGCCGCCATCAGGGCGGTGGAGAGGAACTCGGTAGTGTCTTCAATGACGGGGCGCGCTTCCTTCTGGTAGAGCGCCGAAATGGTCTGCAGGGCGAGCTGGGCCGCCACTTCACCTTCAGGATGGCCGCCCATGCCATCGGCCAGCACGAAAAGCCCCGATTCACGCGTGTAGCAATAGCCCATGCGGTCTTCGTTTTTCTCGCGCCCGCCTTTGCGGCTGACCTGAAAGACTGAGAACTTCATTTGAATTTGGTCGCGTAGCCGGTGGCCTTGCGCGCGGATTTTTTGGTGTCAGACACCATGTTGTCAAACTGCAGGCGAACCTTTTCGCTGACGGTGAGCTTGGTGTAGCGGCGCTCGCCTTCCCGGCTCAGCTCTTTTTGCAGGGCGAAAACCGACTGGGGCCGCGACAGCGGATCGAGGGACATACACCACTCTACAACTTCAATCAGGTTATCGGAATAGACGCCGCGCAGGCGCGACAGGGCAAGCGACAGACGGTCTTTTTCGAGGCGCTGGGGCGCGTCGTTGGGCGGGTAGCCCTGCATGGTGGCGTAAATGCAGGCGCCTATGGCGTAAATATCGGTCCAGGGGCCCATGGAGGAGTCGCGGCGGTACATCTCGGGCGCCGCGAAGCCGGGGGTGTACATAGGCCGGATGAAATTGCCTTCCTTGCTCAGCACTTCGCGGGCGGCGCCAAAATCGATCATCACGGCGCGGTTGTCGTCGGTGATGAAGATGTTGGCGGGCTTGATGTCCAGGTGCAGCATCTTGTGCTGGTGCACGATGCGCAAGCCGCGCAGGATCTCATCGAACAGCGAACGTATGGTCGATTCGCGGAAGACCTTCTGCTTCTTGAGCTCGCGGGCCGTGATGATGAAGTCCTGCAGGGTGCCGCCCTCCAGGTAATTCATCACCATGTAGACGGTTTCGTTCTCACGGAAGAAGTTCAGCACGCTGACCACGGAACCGTGGGAGATCTGGGCGAGTGAGCGGCCTTCTTCAAAAAAGCTTTTGAGGCCCAGGCGGTACAACGAAAGTTTTTCGGGCTGGACCTGGGGGAGCAGCTCACCGGGCGAGCGGCTGGCCAGGGAAGACGGCAGGTATTCCTTGATGGCGACCTGCTGGCCTTCGTTGTCGACGGCCAAGTAAACTACCCCGAAGCCACCCGCCGAAAGCTTTCGCACAACACGATAGCCACCAATCACGGTGTCGGGCGGCAGTGGTGCAGGCTTGACCTTTGACATAATTTGGGGTTGCCCAGGCGCGACAATGTCAGCTGGGTCTTGGTTCTCTCTCTAGTCTAGTAAAGCGTATCTAAAAATGTCAGTTTACAGCATGACGGGTTACGCGACCGTGCAATCAAGCATGGCGCAGTCCGCCCCGGAAACTGAGTCGGGCCCGGACGCCAGTTCCCGTCTGGGCGTCGAAATACGCTCCGTCAACAGCCGCTTCCTGGACCTGGCTTTCCGCCTGCCTGATGAGCTGCGGCAGGCCGAACCGGCCCTGCGCGAGCTGCTCACCGGCAAGCTCAAGCGCGGCAAGGTCGAGGTCCGGGTGTCGCTGGAAAGCGCTTCGTCGGGCAACCTCCGTGTTCCATCTTCAGCCACCCTGCAGCGCCTGGGCTCGCTAGAAGACAGCATCAAGTCCTGGCTGCCGCAGGCCGCGGCACTCAGCGTCGCAGATATTCTCAGAATTGCGACGAATGAAGACAAAAAACCACACGACTACAGCGACGAGCTGCTCAAGCTGGCCAAAAAGGCCCTGAAAGAGCTGATGGCCGCCCGTGAACGGGAAGGCGCCCGCCTGGCGGAAATGCTGCTGGACCGCACGGCGCAGCTACGCGCGCTGGCCGCGCTGGCGGTGCCCATGGTCCCCAAGCTCGTGGAGCAGCAGAAAACCCGTTTCCTGGAACGCTGGAAGGAGGCCATGGCCCTCTCCGACAGCGGCGCCCTGCCGGAAATCGCCCAGGACCGGGCCCTGACCGAGGCCACAGCCTTTGCCATTCGCATCGACGTGGCGGAAGAAATCACCCGGCTGTCATCGCACCTCGACGAAATCGACCGCCTGCTCGCCAGCGGCGGAGAACTCGGAAAGCGGCTGGACTTCCTGATCCAGGAACTGCACCGGGAAGCCAATACGCTGGGCTCCAAATCCGCCTCCCTGGAGCTGACCCGCATCTCCGTGGACATGAAGGTGCTGATCGAGCAGATCCGCGAGCAGGTCCAGAACATCGAATAGCCCCATCGGGGCCCTTCTCATATATATACAAGCACTCACCGCCCGAACGCATGGACTATCCCGGAAACCTTTTTGTCGTGGCCGCCCCCAGCGGGGCGGGCAAATCCAGCCTGGTGAAGGCCCTGCTGGAGCTGGACGCACGCATCCAGCCTTCGGTGTCGCATACCACCCGCCCCCCCCGCGGGCAGGAAAAGCACGGCCGGGAGTATTTTTTTCTGTCCACGGAAGAATTCGACGGAATGGTGGCGCGCGACGCCTTCCTGGAATGGGCCCATGTGCACGGCCACCGCTACGGCACTTCGCGGCAGACCATTGAAGAGCGCGTGGCCCATGGCGCCGACGTGATCCTGGAGATCGACTTCCAGGGCGCCATCAACATCAAGCGGATTTTTGCCAACGCGGTGCTGATTTTCATCCTGCCGCCCAGCTGGGAAGAATTGCGCTCCCGCCTGCAACGGCGCGGTGAAGACAGCCCCGAGGTCATAGAGCTGAGGCTCAAAAACGCCGCTCTCGAGATGGCCCAGGCCCGGGAATTCGACTTCGTTATAATCAATGAGTTGTTTGAGCGGGCGGTTTTCGACCTGAAAACCATTGTGCATGCCCAGCGGCTCAAGTTTTCGGCCCAGCGGCGTGCCCGTG
>Ga0209564_1001960_pt1 | contig 18125 bp, 15 predicted proteins | sample AraplaCol_mMF_r2_FD_184272 | JGI IMG/M metagenome (GOLD analysis project Ga0209564, IMG submission 184272) | Arabidopsis root microbial communities from North Carolina, USA - plate scrape MF_Col_mMF_r2 (SPAdes) (version 3) | ecosystem: Host-associated > Plants > Roots > Endosphere | place: USA... | reverse complement strand
GTTCCTCGCGTGGAAGATGTGGCTCGCGCCCACCGACGTCCACGAAAGCACGCTGCCAAGCGGCCAGTCGCCGTGGCGCATGTTCGTCGCGGGCTTGATGGTCACGCTCGGCAACCCCAAGATCATGGTCTTCTACCTCGCGCTGCTGCCGACCATCGTCGACCTGTCGCGGGTCGGCACGCTCGCGTGGCTGGAACTGACGCTGACCATGCTGGCCGTGCTGATGTCCGTCGATTTCATCTGGGCGCTTGCCGCCGTCAAGGCGCGCGCGCTGCTGACCAGCCGCCGCGCGGTGAAGATCGCGAACCGCACCAGCGCGGCGATGATGGCGGGCGCCGCGGCCGCCATCGCCACGCGCTGAACTCGCACACTCCATCTCGACGAGGTTCGCATGCGCGCCCGCATGTTCACGCAGATCGGTCGAGACGCCGTGTCCGCGCTCGGCCGCGAGCTGGCCGCCTGGAAGCCGACGCCCGAGCGCGCGCTGTTCGGCGTCGAAGCGGTGATCTCAGTGGTGCTGTCGGTGGCGCTCGCTCATCTGCTGCATCTGCCGTATACCTGGTGGGCCGCCATCAGCGGCTTCGCCGTCATGCAGACGCGTTTCTCGGCTTCCGCGCAACGCGCGCTGCATCGCGTGCTCGGCACCATCCTCGGCGGCCTGCTCGGCACTCTGCTCGGCCCGGTGATCGGCGATCGTCCGTGGCTGTTCGTGCCCGTGCTGGGCGTGATCGGCGCGATCTGCGTCTATCGCGGCAATGGTTCGTCGGCGTCGTATGCGTGGGTGCTGGGCGGCATCACGTGGGTACTGGTCACATTCGAGGCGCACAAGCTGATCGCGTTCGGCCCGACGGCGTCGTTTGCGATGTTGCGGGTCGCCGAAGTGTGCGTCGGCACGTTTGCGTGCCTGCTCGTGTCGGGCGCATTTCATATCGGCATCAGCTGGTATGAGCGGCGCCGGCCCGCATCGAAAGTCGTCGCGGCGGCTGCCGCCACCGCGAACGCCCCGCCGCCCACCTTCGAGACCCTGCGCCACGCGCGCATGGTGCTGGGCGTGCAGGCGGGCATCGCCGTCGCGATTCTCGCGGCGCTCACCTACGCATTCGATCTACCCGGTTTCGCGCAGGCGCTCGTGACGACGATCGCCGTGATGATCCTGCCGCCCACGTCCGTCGTCGTGCGCTCGCAGAAGCCTGTCGCCGACAAGATGGTGCAACGCATGGTGGGCTGCCTGATCGCGGGCGCGGTCGGGATCGCGCTATTGCCGCTGATGCAAGGCCAGATCGTGCCGTCGCTGCTCGCGCTGGCTGCGGGCGTATGGGCAGGCTGCCACGTGCAGACGGGCAAACAGGGCGCGAGCTATCTCGGCCGGCAGTTCACGATCGCCTTCATCATGGTTTTCGTGCAGGACCACGCGTGGTCCGCCGATCCGCACGCCGCGCTGATGCGGCTGGCGGGCATCGTGACGGGCATTGCGATTCTCACGTGCGTGATGCTGCTCGCGTCGCGCCTGTCGTTCTTGCCGGTTTCGGAAGAAGCCACGCCGTAAGCGCCGCGCAGCTTGCTATGCAGCCCGGTGCGCCTCGACGCCAGTCAAGGCTCGCCGAACAGCGCCTCGCACAACTCCAGCCCTTCGCCCGTCAGCGACGCCGAGCCGCGCCCTTCCTCGTCCATCTGCACCGCTATCACGCCCGCCGACTGCAACTGCGTGAAATAGCGCCGCAACGTGCTCATGGGGAGATCGGCGCGCTTGCTGATCTTCGCGAGCGACCACGGCTTGCCGGGCGATTCGCGCGACGCTTCCCATAGCAGCATCAGCAACTGCTCGACGGTGGGGTCGAGTTCGTGATCGTCGTCATCGTCTTCGCAATGCTTGTCGTGTGCCGCATCATTCGGATTCAAGTCGGTTCTCCTCTCGACTAATCGTCATCTCATTCGGTCAGCTCATTCGCGCAGGCTCGCGGCCGCCAGTTTGCCGACCGTCATCAGTGCGCTCTCGATTTCCGGCGACCATGCATAACTGTAATTCAAGCGGATGCAATGGCTATACCCGTTCGTGGTCGAGAACATATAGCCGGGCCCGACGGTAATGCCGTGCTCCAGCGCGAGCTTGTAGAGATGCATCGAATCGACGCTGCGCGGCAGCTCGACCCACAGCACGTAGCCGCCCATCGGATGCGACACGCGCGTGCCCTCGGGAAAGAAGCGCGTCACCAATGTCGTCATCAGTTTCGCGCGCTGCGCGAGGCCCTTGCGCAGCTTGCGCAGATGATGCTCGTAGCCATCCTGCTTCAGATACTCGGCAATCGCGAGCTGCGGGATCGACGGCGTGGTGAGCGTGTTGAGAAACTTGAGCTTCTCGACCTGTTCGCGGTAGCGGCCCGGCATCGCCCAGCCGATCCGGTACGCCGACGTGAGCGTCTTCGAAAACGACGCGCAATGCAGCACCAGCCCGTTCTTGTCGTAATTCTTCAGCGCCCCGGGATGCACGTCGCCGAAGTACAGCTCGTGATAAACGTCGTTCTCGATGACGGGCACATCGTGCCGCGTCAGCAGCTTGACGAGTTCGCGCTTCTTGTCGTCGGGCATCTGGAAACCGAGCGGATTCTGGAAGTTCGGCATCACCATGCACGCGGCAATCTTGCGCTTGTCGAGAATGTGGGCGAGCGCGCCGAGGTCCATGCCCTCGCGCGGATGCGTCGCCACTTCGATCGCGCGCATGCCCATACGCTCGATGGCGTGCAGCATCGCGTAGAAGGTGGGCGATTCGACGGCGACCGTGTCGCCCGGTTTCGCGACCGCCTGCAGACACAGATTGATCGCCTCCGTTGCGCCGACCGTCACGACGATCTCGTTCGGATCGATCGCGATGCCGTTCTCCAGATAACGGCGCGCAATCTGCCGGATCAGGTCGGGATTGCCCGGCGGCAATTCATCGGTGACGCCCCATTGCGTCTTGCGCCGGCCTATCAAGTGCGCGTAGCGGTTGATCTTCTGGAACGGATACAGACTGGGATCGGGATACGGCGAGCCGAGCGGCACGGCCTCATCGCTGCCGATGGAGCGCAGCGTCGACAGCACGAGCCGGCTCACGTCGACCTGCGCGGACACGGCGATCGGCTTCGATACGTCCAGTTCCTGCACGGGCGGCGGCGCATCGTTCGCACCGAGCCGCACGAAGTAGCCCGACTGCGGGCGGCTCTGGATCACGCCCTTGCTCTCCAGCATCAGGTAGGCGCGCAACACCGTCGTGATGGAGATTTGCCGGTGCTGGCTGGTCTGCCGCACGGACGGCACGCGCTCGCCCGGCCGGAACACGCCGCGCCGGATCTGCCCTTCGATTTCCTTCGCCAGTTCTTCGTAAAGCTTCAAGAGAGGCCTCTGTCGTAGGCACAGCGGACGGGCGTCCCGCCCAATTTTTGAGCACAGTTCACCGAATTCGAGCGTTTCAGACGATAACAGTCGCAACTGTACTCTTTTTCTATCGCACATTGTGTACACGCCGGGTACGCGTATTCCCCACTACCCTAGCCTCAACATCAAGCCACACCGGACACGAGAACACATGGACAAGACCATCACCAAGCCTGGCCGCATCGAGCCGTACACGGGGCCTGCCGCCGGATGGGGCGCATTGAAGTACGTCGCGATCAATCTCGTCAAGGAGAAGGTCGCCGGGGGCAAGTACAAGACGCTGTTCAAGCAGAACCAGCCGGACGGCTTCGACTGCCCGGGTTGCGCGTGGCCGGACCGCCAGCACGCGTCCACCTTCGAGTTCTGCGAAAACGGCGTAAAGGCGGTTGCCGCGGAAGCAACGAGCAAGCGCGTGACGCCTGAGTTCTTCGCGCAGCACACCGTCGACGAGTTGATGAAGCAGGACGACTACACGCTGGAACAGCATGGCCGCCTGACTGATCCGATGGTGTTCGACCCGCTGACGGACAAGTACCAGCCCATTTCGTGGGACGCTGCGTATCAGTTGATCGCGAAGCATCTAAAAGGACTCGACAGCCCGCATCGTGCCGCGTTCTACACGTCGGGCCGCGCGAGCAACGAAGCCGCGTTCCTGTACCAGTTGTTCGTGCGCATGTACGGCACGAACAACTTCCCCGACTGCTCGAACATGTGCCACGAGGCGACGAGCCGCGGCTTGCCGGCCACGGTCGGCATCGGCAAGGGTACGGTGTTGCTCGAAGACTTCGAGCACTCCGATACGCTGTTGATCTTCGGCCAGAATCCGGCGACGAATCACCCGCGCATGCTCAACGAACTGCGCGACGCCGCGAAACGCGGCGCGACCATCGTATCGATCAACCCGCTGCGCGAGCGCGGGCTCGAACGGTTTGCGAGCCCGCAGCACGTGGCGGATATGCTGACTTCGGGTGTGCAGATCGCGTCGACGTTCATCCAGCCGAAGATCGGCGGCGACTTCGCGCTGATCAAGGGCGTGGCCAAGCGCGTGCTGGAACTCGACGATCTCGCGGTCGAGCAGAACGCCGAGCGTGTGCTCGACGTTGCGTTCATCGACGAGCACACGGCGAACTTCGAAGCGTTCGCCGCCGATCTTCGCGAGCAGGAGTGGGAAGCGCTGGTCGAAGAATCGGGTGTGTCGCGCGAAGACATCGAGAACCTCGCGCGCATCTACGTGAACGGCAAGCGTGTGATCTCGACGTGGGGCATGGGCATCACGCAGCACAAGCATTCCGTGCCGACGGTGCACATGCTGTCGAACCTGATGATGATGCGCGGCAATATCGGCCGGCTGGGTGCGGGCCTGTGCCCGGTGCGCGGCCACTCGAACGTGCAGGGCAATCGCACGGTCGGCATCGAGGAGAAGCCCACCGACGCGTTTCTCGACCGGCTCGGCAAGGTATTTGATTTCGAGCCGCCGCGCGGGCACGGCTACGACGTGGTCGAGACGATCGAAGCGATGCTCGAAGGCCACGTGAAGGTGTTTATTGGGCTGGGCGGCAATTTCTCGATCGCGACGCCCGACACGCCGCGCACGTGGGACGCGCTGCGCGCCTGCGACCTGACTGTGCACATCACGACCAAGCTGAACCGGAGCCACCTGGTGCACGGCAAGGCGGCGCTGATTCTGCCGACGCTCGGGCGCACTGAAATCGACTTGCAGAACGGCATTGCGCAAGGTGTGACTGTCGAAGATTCGATGAGCATGGTTCACGTGTCGTACGGGATGAACACGCCTGCGTCGGGCAATCTCATGTCGGAAACGCGGATCGTTGCGCAGATTGCCGAGGCGACGCTTGGCAGCGCGAAGGTGGACTGGCTTGCTTACGCGAATGATTACGCGAAGATTCGCGATGCGATCGAGTGGTCGGTCGATGGATTTTACGAGTACAACAAGCGGATCGAGCAGCCGGGCGGGTTTCATCTGCGGGTTGCTTCGCGTGAACGCGACTGGAAGACGGGGACGGGAAAGGCGAACTTCGTCGTGCATCAGATTCAGCGCGATACGCCGATCCAACGCGCGCGGAAGTTGCACGGTGAACGTGCGATGGTCCTGATGACGACACGGTCGCATGATCAGTACAACACGACGATCTATGCGCTCGATGATCGCTATCGCGGGGTTTATAACCAGCGGCGCGTCGTGTTTGCGAATGCTGCGGATATCGCGATGCTTGGATTCAAGCCGGGCGAATGGGTTGATATGGAAACCATCTGGGATGATGGGATCGAGCGGCGGGCTGAGCAGTTCCTGCTCGTTGAATATGATATTCCGCGTGGGTGTCTCGGGGCTTATTATCCGGAGACTAATCCGCTTGTGCCGTTGTCCAGTGTTGCTGATGTTTGTAATACGCCGACTTCGAAGTCGATTCCGGTTTTGTTGTCGGCGTGTTCTGCGCCTGCGGCGCGGGCGGCATGATTTTTTGGTTTTTTGGTTTTTTGGTTTTTTGTTGTCTGCGACGCTTTTGGTGTGGTTTGACTGATTTGATGCTGGCATCTGCGGTTTGTTAGCGTGCTTCAGGCGTCGCCCCTGCGCGGGGCGGTACCCTGCTTTGTCTTTGTGCTGCTGCGACAGCGGCTGCTTGGTGTGCTTGGGTCGTTGCTGGCATCCGCGATTTGTTAGCGTGCTTCAGGCGTCGCCCCTGTGCGGGGCGGCACCCTGCTTTGTCTTTGTGCTGCTGCGACAGCGGCTGCTTGGTGTGCTTGGGTTGTTGCTGGCATCCGCGATTTGTTAGCGTGCTTCAGGCGTCGCCCCTGTGCGGGGCGGCACCTACTTTTCTTTGCCGCCGCAAAGAAAAGTAGGCAAAAGAAAGCGGCTCACACCGCCAGCCCTTGACGTTTGCCCACGGGCCCCCAACGGCCCCACGCTTCACGCACCAACATATCTATTTGCGTGCGTTGCCAACGCGCTATCTGTACGCCTCACCCACTTCATATACCCGCGTTACAGCACGCCCTGCCAGACAGTCCACCGCCGCCCAGGTGGCAAACTGTGTGTCGGCCCTCGGTGCTCCACACCCTTCACTCCAGACCGATTGCGCACGCGCCCCACCCGGTAAGAACGCGAAGCTATACGACGCGACAACCTACACACAGTTTGCCACCTGGGCGGCACATACCATTCGCTGCCGCCGGCTCATGTACGGGTGTTTGAAGCGGGTGAGGCGCGCATTCGAAGCGTTGGCAACGAGCAGTAACCGGGGCACTCGCGTGTGAAGTGTGGGGTCGTTGGGGGCCCGTGGGTAAACGTCAAGAATTGGCGGTGTGAGCCGCTTTCTTTTGCCTACTTTTCTTTGCGGCGGCAAAGAAAAGTAGGTGCCGCCCCGCACAGGGGCGACGCATGAAGCACGCTAACGTAACGCGGATGCCAGCGCAAAGCCAAATCGCGGATGCCAACAGCAAATCAAGCCAACCGACAAACCGTGGTACCAACCGACAACTCATTTGCCATTTTTCGCCCGCGCCTGCTCGGCAATCGCCTTGTAATCATAGGTCGGGTAGAACTCGGTGCTGTAACCACCCCACGCGGTCTCCTCAATCGCACGGTTCACTTCGCGCAGCCGGTCGGCCGGCACGCGTAGCGTAACGACCTGCCCGATCCCCATCATCACGTACCACGACACCACTTCGATGCCGGGCGGCGGAAACGCCTTGTAGAAGCCCTGCTCGGCCAGTTGCTGGTTGATCTTCGGCAGCGGCTTCGACTGGTCGTGCTTCAGAAAGATCGTCAGCAAGAACGTGCCGTCCCCGGCGGGTGCAGGCGGCGGCGCGCCCGCGTTGGCCTGCGCAGCGGCAGGCAACGGAACCAGCGCGGCGAGCGTCGCGGCAAGGGCAACGCCAGCGATCCATTGGCGAACGGCGTGCATCGGTTTTCTCCTTGATCTCGTTGATGGACAGGTACACAGGGCCACAGTGGAAAGCACGGCCGCATTCATCATGCCACCGCCGCGTGCGATGCACATTGACTGCGCCCAGCCGCTGCCACCAATACATTTAAGGGTAAAACATATGTTGCAATAATTATTTTCATGGCAACATTCGTAAACACGCTACCGATTCAACCAGAGGACCTGCAATGAACCGACTGACTTCGCTCGCGCTTGCCCTGTGCGTCGCGGCGCCCTGCCTCACCGCAACGACGATTGCCACCGCGCAGGACGCGCAGCCGACGCTCGCCAAAGTCGAGGCCGCCAATCTGATCGCGATCGGCCATCGCGAGACGTCGGTGCCGTTCTCATATGTCGATGCGAACAATCAGGTGATCGGCTTTTCGCAGGATCTGTGCAACCGGATCATCGACGCAGTGAAGGCCAAAACACACAAGCCGAACCTGCAGGTGCGCTTCATTCCCGTTACGTCGCAGAATCGTATTTCACTGGTGCAGAACGGCACCGTCGATCTCGAATGCGGCGTGACGACGAACCTCACGTCGCGTCAGAACCAGGTCGCGTTCGGCGATACGTTCTTCGTCGCGACCACACGGCTGCTCACGCGCAAGGATTCCGGCGTCAAGGACTTTCCCGATCTGGCCGGCAAGACCGTCGTGACGAATCAGGGCACGACGTCGGAACGCATCCTGCGCAAGATGAACGAAGAAAAGAAGATGAACATGCAGATCATCAGCGCGAAGGACTACGGCGAAGGCCGCATGACGCTGGAGACGGGCCGTGCCGTCGCGTACATGATGGACGACGTGCTGCTCGCGGGCACGCGCACGCTGACGGCGAAGCCTGCTGACTGGGTGATCACCGGCACGCCGCAGTCGTCGGAAGCGTATGGCTTCATGCTGCGCAAGGGCGACCCGGCCTTCCTCAAGATCGTCGACGACACGCTTGCGCAGGTCATGAAGAGCGGAGAGATCGACGCAATGTACGACAGGTGGTTCATGAAACCTGTGCCGCCGAAAAACATGAACTTCGACTTTCCGATGAGCGAGAACCTGCGCGCCCTCTACAAGAATCCGAACGACAAGGCGTTCGAATAAGTTTGGCGGCCGACACCCGTGCCGCCCTTCATGGGCCTTTCGGGGCAGCCGCGACGGGCAACGGTTATTGAGCCGCGCGCAAGCCGCCGGAGTAAAATCGAACGAATAGCAACTCGTGACGATCTGCTTCGGAGCCGCAATGAACCCGCCTTCGCCCAAAGAACAAAAGACGCGCTGGAAACCGTCGCCCACGCTGCTGAACGTCATGACCGCGCTCATCGGCATCGGTACGCTGGGTGCCGGGATCGGCTGGCTCGTCTATAGCTGGTACGTGGATCTCGAAGTGCCTTACTTCGCCATACCGCTTGTGATGTGCGTGCCCGTGATCGTCGCCGTTGCGTTCAGGAACATGTTCGACTGATTGACGCGGCGCGCCGGGCGCACTGCGCAAACTGAAAGGCCCGCTTCGCGCGGGCCTTTCTGTGTCGGCTGGCGTGACAGCGCGCCGGCACGGCGGCGCGCGTTATGCGGCCTTGGCCGACGCGATGCCGTCGTCGAGTTCGCCGCCGAGCGCTTCGACGATGCCTTCCAGCATCTTCGCCAGTTCGCCCGTCATCAGCGTGAAATCGGACTCGAACTGTTCGTCGTCATTCTGCGCGGTCGGATCGGCGGCTTCCTTGATGACGTCGAGCGGCGTGACGCGCTTGATGGTCAGCGACGGCGTCAGCACGAACGACACGCGGTCGTTCCACGTCATCGCCAGACGCATGCACTGCTTGCCCGCTTCGATATGACGGCGCATGTCGTCCGCTTCGAGCGCGTGACCGACATAGCGCACCGTCGCATTGCCTTCCGCGGGCGAGCGCAGCTCGGTATCCTGGTCCAGCGTGAAATTGACGGGGCCGTCGCCCGCGAGCAACCAGTTGGTCATCGCCGAAACGGGCGCCTGCGCGACGCGCACGCTCGTGATCGGCAGACGATCCACCGACTTGACCAGCAGCCCGAGCACGTCGTCACCAAGCGCCTGCGAGGCGGAATCGATCGCGAGCCAGCCGTTGACCGTGTCGATCCACACGCGCGTATCGCGCTGGATGCTGAATGCGCGCGGCAGGAGTTCGTCGGTGACCTGCTCTTTGAGGTCGCGCATCTGCTTGCGGCCGGGCTTGAAACCCTGCTGCTCTTCGAGTTCAAGCGCGCGTGCCTTCGTCACCTGCGTGACGACGGAAGCGGGCAGCAGTTTCTTTTCCGCGCGGAACGTGAGCAGCAGCTGCTTGTTGGTCGAGTAGACGAGCGAGCCGTCATTGCGCGGCGACGCCCAGCCCTGACGCGTCGTCTCGACGCTGTTGGCCGGCTGGAACGCGTGCGGCTCGAGCCACTTTTCCATTTGCTCGACGCTCACTTTCCACGGAGCGGGAAGACGGTGAAGCTGTAGATTCTTGAACCACATGGCGAGAACGGGCAAAGCGCGTCATTCTATATGACAGCGGCGGCGCGGCCGATTTTTGTTTTCACCACGCCGCCAACTTTTCCCACCCAGCTGTTGCGCAATCGGCCCGCCAGGCCCGCCTGCACCTTCGCCGCGACATTGGCGGGCACCCACGTTTCCACATCTCCGGATGCCCATGCAAATCCGTCTGCAGGGAAGGTCTTGAATCTTGTTGTGATCGGCCGCGCGGATGACGCGACCCGCCGCGCCGACGCAGGGGCGTGACATGGCATCGCGATTGTGCGGTCCGTTTTATTCGACGATGAAGCGATGTTTTTTGACGCCGAGTATGGGGCTCGCTCAACTTCGAGTGTCTACGTCCGGGTTTGCGCGAATGTCGCCGCGCAGCATGGCAACAGGTTTAGCGCGATGGGTAGCAGAAGCTGTAGTCTTCGCAACCGGGACAGCCCGGCGCGGGCGCAGGCTCGCGGCCTTGGGAACCCGCCAGCTCGCGCGCGAGGAACTTCTTCCAGCGCGTGTTATCCGTGTTGCGCGCGACGAGTTGCGGATAGTGGCGCGTGAGGATCGCCGTGACATCGGCACGTCCGTCGAGTCCAAGATCGCGCCACAAGTGATCGGGGCGCAGACACGCCGTGGCGATGATCGTCGCGAGGCATAGTGCGTCGTCATCCGTCGCCGCAAGCGAGGACTCGTGATGCAGCAGGAAAGCGTGCAATGCATCGACGAAAGGCCGATGTTCGTGCACGGCGATAGGCTCGGGCACGGCATGCAAGGACTTCGCGTCCGGGAAATGACGTGAGCGCAACGCTTCGAGCGCAGCCCGCGTCAAGCCGAGATGCAGCAGTTCGCCGCTCGCCAGCTTCGCGCCGATCAGCCGCGCGAACATGATGGTATCGGCTGCGTTGCGCTGCGGCGCGTGATCGAGCAGCCGCGCGACTTCCGCATCACGTGCGTGATTCGACTCCGTTGTCATGCAATCGTCTCCTGTCGCATCGAGCATGGCGCAGCGACGTCACGCCACAGCCGACGCACCGAACTTCTTCCGATACGCACCGGGGCTCGTCAACGCGATGCGCCGGAAATGCCGCCTCAGCGATTCCTCGGACCCGAAGCCGGCCAGTTCCGCGACGCGCGACATCGGCAGATCGGCGGGCGATTCCAGCAGTTCGCGGGCAATCGCCACGCGCTCGCGAATCAGCCAGTCGTAAGGCGCCATGCCCGTCGCGTCGCGAAACTGCCGTTGCAACGTGCGCGGACTCATCGCCGCCTGGCCCGCGAGCGACGCCAGCGTATGCGCGAGCGCAGGGTTGGCACGCACGTAGTCCATCAGCCGCGCGAGACGGCCGCCGTCGTCCTGCGGCATCGGACGCGGCACGAATTGCGCCTGGCCGCCGTCGCGATGCGGCGGCACGACGAGCCGCTGCGCGACACGGTTCGCAATCGCACTGCCGTAGTCGCGCCGCACGAGATGCAAAAGCATGTCCAGCCCGGCCGCCGATCCCGCGGACGTAATCACCTGGCCTTCGTCGACATAGAGCGCATCGGGCTTCACACGCAGTTGCGGATAGCGCTGCTGCAACTTGTCCGCGTACCGCCAGTGGGTGGTGACCGTCTTGCCGTCGAGCACGCCCGCCGCAGCCAGCACGAACACGCCCGAGCAAATCGAACAGACACGCGCGCCCCGCCCCACGGCCGCGCGGATTTTTTTCAGCAGCGGCTCGGGCGGACGCTCGTCGGGATCGCGCCAGCCGGGCACGACGATCGTCGACGCCCGATCGAGCATCTTGAGCGAATACGGTGCAGCAATACCGATCCCGCCCGCCGCGCGAATCGGCCCCGCTTCGACCGCGCAAACGGCGAAGCGATACCACTTCACGCCGAGTTCCGGGCGCTCGAGCGCGAACAGTTCGGTCACGCAACCGAATTCGAAAGTGCACAGGCGGTCGTAGACGAGCGCCGCGACGAGATGATCTTGCATGGCGTGATATTACCGGAGATCAGAAGTTGCGCCATTCGCGGGCGTGCGGCCCGCTTTCCGGTCACCGGTCACCGGCGAAATCTCTCCCTGCCTGCCGTGCGGCGCTCGCACCCCACTCCCAAACTCGCGTGCACTAGGCGGCCTCGACGGTCGCGAGTTGAAAGCCCTCATCTATCCATCCGGTTATGCCTCCGGCCATGATCTTCACGGGGCGACCGAGCTGGGCTAGCCGGATGGCTCCGCGTGTCGCGCCGTTGCAGTGAGGACCCGCACAATACGTCACGAACAGCGTGTCGGAAGGATAATCCGTCAGCTTCGACGCGACGATCTTGCCATGCGGAAGACTGACGGCGCCCGGCACATGACCTCGCGCGAACATCGCCGGACTTCGTACATCGAGCAACACGAAATCGGTTGCGCTCGGGCCTCCTGACAACGCCGCGTGCACATCGGCACAATCGGTTTCGAAGGCGAGCGACGCCGCGAAATGCGCAAGCGCGGCCGTGCTATCAGCAGCGGCAACAGCGGTGACGGGTGACATCTTTTAGCTCCTCGAGCAGTTGCAATGAGGTGCATTTTCCGCCTCGATAGCAACGCACGACAGTGGCGCAAGCGACTACTCGCGGTAACATCACGCCATCGGACCGTCAAAGGCATGCGGTCGGTCAACATCGCGTCGGTCGTGGGCGGCGGTCGTGTCCGGATCGGACCAGTGGGAGGCAAATTCGTTGCGGCGACCGTCCGGCAGCCGCACTCGATGAACCTGCTGCTGTCGAAGCTCGCAGGCTGAGGTCAAAGTTTCTGGCACGAGTCGAATGACGGTCAGGGATAAAAGCTGTATCACTCGACCGTTTTTTGATTCTCGACTCCGACTTCAACTTACCTTGTTCGAGGACATCGTTGTGGCCGCAATCGGCGCCACCTTCAGGCATTAGTTCGGCGATGTGCTGGCAACAGTCGCCCTATCAGGCTGCGCAAGAAGAAAGCCATTCATGCCTGGGAATTCAGGAGCGGGCTGCAGCATGGCCCCGCCTTCGCTAGCGCCGGAAACAGACACAGACGCAGACGCAGGCGCAGTAACCGCCGACGGGGCCTGCGAGACCCCTGCGTTGACAAGAAATCCAGTCGAAGTAAGGAAAATCGTGGCCAATAACAGAAATTCCATGGCGTTGCCTTGCTGGTGCTGATGGCCCATTCGGGCCGTATCCAACTTCTCCGGCGTTGCCTGCTGACGTGCGCGAGCCGCATGTGGTGTCTGCCTTCTGTCAGTGCGCAACACCTTCGCTAAGTTTAGTCACCCATCAGCCACGCATCGGCGATATCGGTATAAAAAAGCAGGATCGTCTCAATTTCATTCGTTTTTACGGCATATTTTCTACCGGGCTCACGGGATTAACTTCATCGCGTCAAGTGCTGCCAGCGGTCATTTCGCGGCCTTAAGCAATCGAAAATGACCGGATCGGACGAACCCGCTGTCTGGCCGTCAGATCTTTAGTCGCGACACCTTGGTGCCGGAAAGCGACACGTCCCCCATCAGGCCGGCATTGGTCAGCACGATCGCTTCGACGGGTGCAGTGGCCGTTGTTGTATCGATCTCTCCATTGGCTCCAACCTTTAACAGCGCCACCGACCCTTCGCCACCAACCGACCACCCTTTTGAATTGCGAAAATCGTTGAGTGCATCATGCGTCATGAACAGGAAGATGACGGCCTTCGACTGTGCACCTGCCTGCAAGCCGAACGAGCCCGACACCGTGCTGTAATAGCCGGCCGATTTCCCCTTCACATGCAACGCACCTTCACCGTATTCGCCACCCGCAATAAAACCGACCTTCAGCACAGAGGGGAACACGAGAACACCATTCGCCTTTGCGACGAGTTCCTTTGAACCCTTTACTGTCTCGTATAGCCGTGAGAGCGTCCGGTTCACCTTGGCATCGATTTCCTGTCGTTTAGCCGCGTTCGACTCACCGGCAAACGCGTCACTCAGTGTGAGCGGGGAAACCGCGAGTGTCAGGCCCGCGACCGTAAGCGCAGTGCTGCCCATCTGTACAAAGCCTCTTCTGTTCATGTTCGCCTCCGTCGTGACTCAGGGTCGACGTATGTTTGCGGTGGACAAATGCAATAACCCAACGATCTCAAAGACGACGCTTACCGCAGTTCACATAAATGGCTGCAAGAAGCAGCAATGCACAATCGTGAGGGGGCACGGAATATCGTCGCCAATCAGTCTATTCGTTAGATAGCAATGGGGGTATTGGACCTTGGTCCAATCTGCGCGAGCGGCATCTTGCAGGAACGCCACGGGTTGCCGTCGACGTGATCTGAACCAGAGATCTTTCATTTCCTGTCGACCAGGCACAGTTACATAGGAGGAAAGCACCGGGAAAACACGCAAAAGAACCCATACCCACACTAGTACTTACGATAGTCCCGCGTTCTGTTGTCTTTTGCATGCCTGAACTATTCTAGGCGTTAGACGATGACTCCCCAGTCTGGCTTGCCACTACCGTTCAATCACACGCATCGCGATCATGCAACCCGACACATCGATCTCCCGCGCCGGGCATGCTGCAACCGGAACCCGCCGATGGTTGCGTTGGCTGCCCGGCCTCGCCATGCTGAAGGAGTATCAGGCCGGCTGGCTGCCCAGGGATATCGCCGCCGGACTTGTCCTCACCACCATGCTGGTGCCTGTCGGTATCGCCTATGCCGAGGCGTCCGGCGTGCCCGGCGTCTACGGGCTCTATGCGACGATCGTCCCGCTGCTCGTGTATGCCGTTTTCGGACCCAGCCGTATTCTCGTACTGGGCCCGGACTCCGCCCTTGCAGCGCCGATTCTGGCCGTGGTTATCTCGATCGCACCGGGCGATCCGGCGCGCGCCATTGCCGTCGCCAGCATGATGGCTGTCGTCTCTGGCATGTTCTGCATCTGCATGGGGCTGTTGCGTCTAGGCTTCATTACCGAACTGCTCTCGAAGCCCATCCGGTACGGTTATATGAACGGCATTGCAATCACTGTTCTGATCAGCCAGTTGCCCAAGCTGTTCGCCATTTCCATCGACGAGGGAGGTCCGCTAAGAGACCTGCTGAGCCTGGGCACGGCCATCGCGGATGGGAAAGCCAACTGGTACAGCTTTGCAGTGGGTGCCGGAAGCCTCGCACTGATCCTCTTCCTGAAACGTTTCGAAAAAGTACCGGGCATTCTGATCGCGGTCATTCTCGCGACGCTGAGCGTCAGCGTTTTCGACCTCGATAGCCTGGGCGTCAAAGTGCTTGGAAAGATCCCGCAAGGACTGCCGTCCTTCGTACTACCTTGGGCGAGCGGCGCCGATCTGGGCAAAATCGTGGTGGGTGGCTGCGCCGTTGCGCTGGTCGCGTTCGCCGATACCAGCGTGCTGTCGCGGAGCTTTGCGGCACGTTTCAAGAGTCGCGTCGATCCGAACCAGGAGATGGTGGGCCTCGGCGCGGCCAATCTGGCGGCCGGGTTCTTCCAGGGTTTCCCGATCAGCAGCAGTTCGTCGCGCACGCCAGTCGCGGAAGCGGCCGGCGCGAAAACGCAATTGACGGGCGTGGTGGGCGCGCTGGCCGTCGCAACACTGTTGATGGCGGCTCCGAATCTCATGCGATACCTGCCCAACAGCGCCCTCGCCGCCGTCGTCATTGCAGCTGCCATCGGCCTGTTCGAGTTCGCCGATCTCAGGCGTATCTACCGCATCCAGCAATGGGAGTTCTGGCTCTCTATTGTCTGCTTTGCCGGTGTTGCCGTTTTCGGCGCGATTCCCGGCATCGGCATCGCAATCGCGATCGCGGTCATCGAGTTTCTGTGGGACGGCTGGCGACCCCATTACGCCGTTCTTGGCCGCGTGGAAGACGTGCGCGGATACCACGACATCAAGCGCTATCCGCACGCCACGCGGATTCCGGGGCTGGTGCTGTTTCGCTGGGACGCACCGTTGTTCTTCGCCAACGCCGAACTGTTCCAGGAGCGCGTGCTGGAGGCCGTCGACGAATCGCCAACACCCGTACGCAGGGTCGTGGTGGCCGCCGAACCCGTGACCAGCGTGGACGTCACCTCCGCCGACATGCTGCGGGAACTGATCCGGATTCTGGGCGAGCGCGGCATCGCGCTGCATTTCGCCGAGTTGAAGGACCCCGTGCGCGACAAGCTCAAGCGTTTCGAACTGATGGACCTCATTGGCGACGAACGATTCCATCCGACCCTGGGCAGTGCCGTCGACGACCATCTGGGCAAATCGGGCACCTGAAAGATGCGAGCCGTTCCCGCCGCGAATGCGCGCGGACTCCCGTCATCGCGCGCGGCCGTAACGGTCAAAAAGCTGAAGCATCAGGCACGCGTAGACCGTCACGGCAAGGAAGAGTCCCATGCGCACCGCGAACGCGGTGTAGACGTCCTTGCCTGCCACGCTATCCTGCACTGACTGGCCGAGCAGGATGATCATCGTGACGAGCCCGTTCAGCCAGAAACCCGGCGAGTAGCGCGTCGGGCTGATGCGATAAAGCTTGCGTCCTACCAGCAGACCGAACAGCAGCATCCACAGAAAGAACATCCACAAGTGCACGAAGAGCCTGAGTGCAAACCAGCATGCGATTGCGAGCAAGCCACCCAGCAGCGTCGAACCGATGAGTTCGCGCGCCGCACTGCGCGCCGTGGTGGTGCAACTCTGCCGCCCGAGGCTGACCGACTTCATGATGATGGGCATGTAGCTCGCCGGATCGGTCATCGCGAGCAGGTACGCAGGCATGACCACGAGCACGGCGCGCAGCGCGATACGTACGGCCTGTTCGTTGGGCAATGCCTTCCTGGCGGGCGCGGGCTGCGTGCTCGCGGGTTCGGGAAACAGACCATGAACGAGGGCCGCCATCAGCACGGCAAGCAGAAGCCCCTTCACGAGTGCGCCGACCACCGTCATGGCTAGCTGGAAGTCGGCTGTGCCCGCTGCGGAGACCATCGTCAGTCCCGCCACCAGAAACGTAGCAACCAGATTGTTCCCGCCGCGTAGTCCATATCCAAAGGCAAGAAAGAGCATCAGCCCGATGATCAGCACGCCCGCGAACGCGTAATACCGAAGTAACGGCACCACCAGCAGGCCGCTGCCCGTAGTCACTGCGACGACCAATGCAAAAGCCAGTCCTGCCCTGAGCGACAGCGGCCGGTTCTGCGTCGCGAGCAGAAAGACGGCAAACACGGGCGCGACCACGGGAATCGGCAGATCCAGCGCGAAACTGATCGTGAGGCAGAGCGCCGTCCCTGTCGCAACACGCAGCGCACGACGATTGGGCACCTCGAGCGTGTTTTCCATGGACGTCGTCAATAAAGGTACGAGACCCAACTCATCGCGCGCAGAAACACGCGCCCAAGTGGATTGAGGGGATTGCCCTGACCCGGAAATGCCATCACTTCAGCCTGCCCGCCGACCCGAAGGTTGCGAAGACGCGCGCGCTCGTCCCGCTCGAACTCGACGATCACCGGAAAGCGCTGCGCGGGGCGCAGCCAGTCGCGGCTGTTCTGCACCGTAGGCAGACTGCCGGGCGGCGTGCTTTGCCCCACGCTCACGCCATAGCCGATACTGCGAATCCGTCCTTCGAAAACTTCGCCCGGCAGTGCGTCCAGCGCGATCGCCACAGGCGTGCCCGGCCGCAGGTGGCCCAGATTGTTCTCAGTCATGTCCGCACTGATCCAGACGTCGCGAATCGCGATCAGCGTCATCACCGCACTGCCGGCCGCCGCGAACTGGCCGACCTCGGCACGCAGATCGGTAACGACGCCGCCTGAGCGAGCCGTTACCCGCGTGTGTGCCAGATCGAGTTCGGCCTTTTGCACGGCGGCGGCCGCGCTGCGCAATTGCGCGTTCTCCGTGTCCTGACCGCCCTGCTGCTCGCGTGCGCGCTGCACCTCGGCGCGCGCGGCCGACACCTGGCTTTGGGCCTGCTCGTGGGTCGCTCGCGCCACCTCCAGGCGCCGCAGCGAGATCGTGCCCTCGTCTTCGCGATACAGCCGTTCGAGCCGCTCGCTGTCCTGTCGCGCCTTGACCTCGTTTGCGATGGCGGCACGCAGCGATGCCAACGCCGAATCGATGCCCGCCGTGCTGGCGCCAATCTGACGGCGCGTGGACTCGAGGTCGGCGCGCGCGCGGTCGGCTGCAATCCGGTATTGCTCGCTATCGATTTCGAACAGCACGTCACCCGCGTTGACCTGCTGGTTGTTATGCACGAGGACGCGCGTCACCCGTCCCGATACTTCCGCGGCCACGGGCACCACATACGCCTGTACGCGCGCCTGTTGC
>Ga0209564_1001957_pt1 | contig 18144 bp, 17 predicted proteins | sample AraplaCol_mMF_r2_FD_184272 | JGI IMG/M metagenome (GOLD analysis project Ga0209564, IMG submission 184272) | Arabidopsis root microbial communities from North Carolina, USA - plate scrape MF_Col_mMF_r2 (SPAdes) (version 3) | ecosystem: Host-associated > Plants > Roots > Endosphere | place: USA... | reverse complement strand
GCCGTCGAGGCCGGCCATCAGCATCGCCGCGAAAGCGAGATAGGGGTTCGCCATCGGATCCGGGAAGCGGACTTCCACGCGCTTCGCCTTCGGCGAGGTCGTGAACGGGATGCGGCAGGAGGCCGAGCGGTTGCGCGCCGAGTAGGCCAGCAGCACCGGCGCTTCATAGCCCGGGACCAGACGCTTGTAGGAGTTGGTCGACGGGTTGGTGAAGGCGTTGATGGCCTTGGCGTGCTTGATGATGCCGCCGATATAGTGGAGGCAGGTTTCCGAAAGGTCGGCGTACTTGTTGCCGGCGAAGGTCGGCTTGCCGTCCTTCCAGATCGACTGGTGCACATGCATGCCCGAGCCGTTGTCGCCGAAGATCGGCTTCGGCATGAAGGTTGCGGTCTTGCCGTAGATGTGCGCGACCTGATGGATGCAGTACTTATAGACCTGCATCTGGTCCGCCATGTGGGTCAGGGTGTCGAACTTCATGCCGAGTTCGTGCTGGGCCGAGGCTACTTCGTGATGGTGCTTCTCGACCTTGACGCCCATGCGCGCCATGGCACCGAGCATTTCCGAGCGCATGTCCTGCAGCGAATCCTGCGGCGGCACGGGGAAGTAGCCGCCCTTGTTGCGGACGCGGTGACCGAGATTGCCGCTTTCATATTCGGTGTCCGAATTCGTCGGCAATTCCGACGAGTCGAGCTTGAAGCCGGTATTGTAGGGCTGGGCCGAGAAGCGCACGTCGTCGAACACGAAGAATTCGGCCTCCGGGCCGACGAACACGGTGTCGCCCACGCCCATGGCCTTGACCTGGGCTTCCGCCTTCTTGGCGATGCCGCGCGGGTCGCGGTTATAGGGCTCGCCGGTGCCGGGATCGAGCACGTCGCAGGTGATGACCATGGTGGTCTCGGCGAAGAACGGATCGATCACCGCCGTGGCGGGGTCGAGCATCAGGGTCATGTCGGATTCGTTGATCGCCTTCCAGCCGGCGATCGATGAACCGTCGAACATGGTGCCTTCGGCAAAAATCTCTTCGTCGATCATCGAAACGTCGAAGGTGACGTGCTGCCACTTGCCGCGCGGATCGGTGAAACGCAGGTCGACGTATTTGACGTCGTTGTCCTTGATGGACTGCAGGACTTCTTTGGCGGTCGTCATGGGTTTCCCTACCTTTGTGTGCGGGCCGAATTCCGGACGGTACGATGGCGTATGACAAAAGGGTCACAGCCATGTGTCTTCAACAACAAGAGGCGGCAACAAGAAGGCTGCCGAAGCAGCCTTTTGCTGACGCATCGAGACGTCGGGGAATCGGATAGCACCGCCCTTGGAGAGCGTCCAGCCCGGTAGGGACGGTCTGTGCTCAGATCGCGTCGAGGCCGGACTCGCCGGTGCGGATGCGCACGGCTTCCTCGATATTGGACACGAAGATCTTACCGTCGCCGATGCGGCCGGTCTGCGCGGCACGGCGGATGGCGTCGATCGCCTTCTCGACGAGGTCATCGGAGATCACGATCTCGATCTTCACCTTGGGCAGGAAATCAACGATGTATTCCGCACCGCGATAGAGCTCAGCGTGACCTTTCTGACGGCCAAAACCTTTGGCTTCGGTGACGGTGATGCCTTGCAGCCCCACCTCCTGAAGCGCCTCCTTCACCTCGTCGAGCTTGAAGGGCTTGATGATGGCTTCGATCTTTTTCACTGAACGTCTCCCCGGCACTCAATCTCGGCCGAAAGTTTCTGGACTTGAAGTTGCGTCGTTCCTGCGCAGCGACCGCGAGGCGGCGCGCGCAGTTAGTTTGATACTCACATTCGGGCGGAGTTGCGCTCCCGCTGCTTGAGCGTTGGCAATTTCTCGCCAATCAACATCGATGTTCCCGGTTTCTCCATCATTTTATGCTGGATTGCCTTGGTGTGATGTTGGCTTCCCTTAAAGCAGGGTCCATGCCAAATTCAGCGGGCGGCTATTTTTGAAGCATTTTCAGGTTTTTACGATAGAACTAAAGACGCTTCGGACGAGAATACCTCACCGCTTTTGTCTAGCAAGTGGGCAGATTGGTTAAATTCATTGCAGACGCGACCGTCCGACATGGTCGAATTCGCGGCTGCCTTTCGAACAGGCGATACGGAAGGCGTGATGGAGCTCCTGACCACAGAAGAGATGGCGCGCGCCGACGAACTGACGATTGCGGCCGGCACGCCAGGCTTCGAGCTGATGCGGGCCGCCGGTCGTGCCGTTGCCGATGCGGCGAATGATCTTGCCGAGGAGGGGGCGATCCTTGTGGTTGCCGGTCGCGGCAACAATGGTGGCGACGGATTTGTCGCGGCGGCTGAGCTTGCGGCGCAGGGACGCGAGGTGTCTGTGATCTTGCTCTGCGATCGCGCCACCCTGAAGGGCGATGCGGCGCTGGCGGCGAAGGGATGGAAGGGGGAGGTGCTGCCCTGCGATCCCTCCCTGATCGGGTCGCCGGCCTTGATCATTGATGCGCTGTTCGGCGCGGGGCTCGATCGTCCAGTGAAGGGCGATCCGAAGATCATGATCGACGCCATCAACGCATCGGGCGTGCCGGTGCTTTCCATTGATCTGCCGAGCGGCATCAATGGCAATTCCGGTGCGGTGATGGGGGCGGCCATTCTGGCCACCGAAACCGTGACCTTCTTCCGGCCCAAGCCTGGCCATCTGCTGCTTCCCGGCCGCAGCTGTTGCGGCAAGCTGCGGGTGATCGACATTGGCATCGATGACGGTGTGCTGGAGCGGATCGGGCCGAAGACCGCCGAGAACAATCCCGATCTGTGGCAGGACGCATTCCCGCTGCCGCGGGTGGATGGGCACAAATTCACCAGAGGGCATGCCGTAGTCGTCTCAGGCGACATCGCGGCGACCGGTGCGGCGCGGCTGTCCGCGCGAGCGGCGCTGCGGGGCGGAGCAGGGCTGGTTACGGTGGCATCGCCACGTGACGCGCTGGCTGTGAATGCCGCGGCACTGACGGCGGTCATGGTCCGGCCGGTCGATACGCCGGATGAGTTCGCCAGCCTGATCGGTGGCAAGATCAATGCCTGCGTTATCGGCCCGGGAGCGGGGATTGGCGCGAAAACGTGTGGCTTCATAGAGGCAGGTCTTGCGGCAAAACGGAGGCTGGTGCTCGACGCCGATGCGTTGACCAGTTTTGCCGATGCGCCCGATCGGCTGTTCGATCTGGTCAAGGCTGATCCCGAAACTCAAGCCGTTCTGACGCCGCATGAAGGTGAATTTTCGCGCATCTTCAGTGGTTTGAGCTTGGATATTGAGACGCAGTCAAAGCTCGATCGCGTAACCGCTGCTGCCCGGCGATCGGGTGCCGTTGTCCTCCTGAAAGGTCCCGACACGGTGGTCGCATCGCCTGACGGCCGCGCAGCCATCGCCGCGAACGCGCCGCCCTGGCTGGCGACGGCCGGCTCAGGCGACGTGCTGGCCGGATTGATCGGGGCGTTTCTTGCGCAGGGTGTGCCGGCCTATGAGGCGGCTTGCATCGGCGTGTGGATGCATGGCGAGGCCGGCTCCGAAGCGGGGCCGGGGCTGATTGCGGAGGACCTCACCGAGGTCATGCCTGCCGTGTTCAGGCGGCTCTACGACCGGCTTGGCATTCCCTACTGAGCTCAGCCGACCTCGTACCAGCGCACCAGGCGCGGGGAGGCCCAGTCGGTGGTGAAGGATTCAATCAGCCAGCGACCGGGGTTATGGGCCACGAAAGCGATGCGCTGGGTTTGGCCGGGGTCAAGGGCCAGGGTGTCGAGCCAGAATGGCTTCCAGCCGTCGTCGAGCTTGTCGAGCAGGCGGAAGTGATGGCCGTGCATCTGCAGGACGGCAGGGGTGCTGGCCTTGTTGTTCAAGGTCAGGACCACCGGGCGTCCGGGCTTGGCCTTGAAGGCCGGGGCGGTGGATGGGCCGAGATCGAGCGGCTTGATCCAGCCGGCATCTGGCGCGCCAACAGCCAGGTCCGAACGCATGGCGCTCTTGAGATCGATCTGGATCGGCAGTCCGTTGGACGGCAGCGGGGTGACGGTCTGCATCGGCGCGGGCCGGAGAGCCGGGTCCTTCAGCGTGACGAGCTGGCCGATGCGGCGGATATCCTTGCCGTCATGGAGCAGGATCGGGGTGACGGTTCCTGCCGGTTTGATAGTGTCGAGGAAGACGTCGATGCGGGTGCCGGGTGCCAGCACGACCTGATTGTTCCGTGCCGGGAATGGCTCCGCAGGCTGGCCGTCAATGGCCATGACGCGGACATCCTGATCCTCGAATTTGAGAGCGATAACAGAGCGTTGGCAGCCGTTGATAAGGCGAAGTCTGAGCCGCTCATTGGTCTTGACCGGAATGTCGTGGAGCGCCTTCCGGTTGGCCAGGAACATCGCCGCGGAGTCTGTCGGATCGACGCCCGGTGCCAGCAACTTTCCGTTCGGCAGGATGCGGAAGTCCTCGACCAGGAGCACCTCGTCGCGGTCGACCTCAAGCGGATCGGTCTCCTGCACCACCATGCTGCGCACTTGTGAGGGCAGCGACTGGCCGTCGCCGAGCAGCCGCATGTCCACATAGGACGTGCCGGCGCTGCGCATCATCAGCTTGAACGAATCCTTCGCGCCGGTGGCGACCGGCTTGCGGTCGAGTAGAGGCGCGATACCGGACACGGCATTGATGCCGCGGCAATTCAACACGATGGGACCGGGGAGCTGGTTGACCAGCAGAACGTCGATCTCATCGCCGCGGTTGAAGCGCAGTGGACCCTTCTGGGCGCTATGCAGGGTTCCCGCCTCCGAATTAGTGCCGGGCCGGACGATCAGCGGGCCGGGTTTCGCCTGCAACTCCAATGCGGTGACGGCCTGAGCGAAAGTCGCATGGGGCAGCAGCGGGGCGATCAGAGCACCGCCGGCAGCTGCCAGCAGGGAACGACGGGTGAGGGCAAGATGGCTGTTCGTCATGCGGAAATTCCGACCACTTTCGGGCGCGAAAGTCCAGTTGCACCGGCTGCGGCAAGTGGCCTCCGGCCGGCCCATTTTTTTGCTGCGGTTTGTCGTCTGCGTGTTATAAGCCCGCCGCTCGCGACATCGCGGCCGGACATGATGTTTTCTGCGGGCATGGCGGAATTGGTAGACGCGCTGGATTTAGGTTCCAGTGACGAAAGTTGTGGGGGTTCGAGTCCCTCTGCCCGCACCAAGCGCAGATAGCGTTTGACCATGATGATTTCCGGATTCGTGTCCGCGAGGGGTTTGCCTCCGCGAAGGCGGATCGGCCTAACCATTGGCGCAGGCCTTGCGGCCCGGCGTCGGACCAATTTGACACTGTTCGGCCGACGGCCGGACGAAGCGGGAAGAAGATTGACGCCATGCAGGTGAATGAGACCGTCTCCGACGGATTGAAGCGCGAATTCCAGATCAGCGTTCCGGCTGCCGACATCGAAGCCAAGGTCGATGCGCGCCTCGAAGACCTGAAGGGCAAGGTGAAGCTCAATGGCTTCCGTCCGGGCAAGGTTCCGGCTGGCCATCTGAAGCGCCTCTATGGCCGCTCGGTTGCCGCCGAGACCGTGGACGAGTTGATCCGCACCACCAACACCCAGATCTTCACCGAGCGTAACCTCAAGCTCGCCACCGAGCCGAAGATCACCATGCCGACCGAAGAGAAGGAAGTCGAAGACATCCTCTCCGGCAAGGCCGACCTGACCTACACCGTGGCCGTCGAAGTCGTGCCGCCGATCGAACTCGCCGACTTCAAGAGCTTTGAAGTCGAGAAGCCGGTCGCCGATGTCAGCGATGCCGACGTGGACGAGTCGATCAAGCGCGTTGCCGACGCCAACCGTGCGTTCACCGAGAAGGCCGCCGGTGCGAAGGCCGAGTCGGGTGACCGCGTGGTCGTGGGCTTCAAGGGCACCATCGACGGCGTCGCTTTCGAAGGCGGCACCGGTGAGGAAATCCCGGTCCAGATCGGCTCCAACACCTTCATCCCGGGCTTCGAGGATCAGCTGGTCGGCATCGCCGCCGGCGAGACCCGCACGCTCAAGGTGACGTTCCCCGCCAACTACGCCAGCGACACGCTGGCCGGCAAGGCCGCGGAATTCGAGACCACCGCGAGCAAGATCGAATCGCCGGTCGACACCGCGATCGACGACGAGTTCGCCAAGTCGCTTGGCCTTGAGTCGCTCGACAAGCTGAAGGAAGCCGCGCGCGAGCGTCTGGTTGCTGAATTCGCCGGTGCGACCCGCCAGCGCGTGAAGCGCCATCTGCTCGACCGTCTCGACGAGACCCACAAGTTCGATGCTCCGCCGTCGCTGGTCGACGAAGAGTTCAAGCTGATGTGGAATTCGATCCAGCAGGAGATGGCGTCCTCGGGCAAGACCTTCGCTGACGAGAACACCACCGAGGAAGCCGCGCAGGAAGAGTATCGCAAGATCGCCGACCGCCGCGTCCGTCTCGGCCTCGTGCTCTCGGAGATCGGCGAGAAGAACAAGATCTCGGTCACCGATGACGAGATCGGCCGCGCCGTGATCGAGCGCGCCCGTTCGATGCCGGGCCGCGAGAAGGAAGTCTGGGACTTCTATCGCAGCAACCCGCAGGCGCTCGCCCAGCTGCGCGCACCGATCTATGAGGACAAGGTCGTCGACTTCATCCTTGAGCTCGCCAAGGTCACCGAGAAGAAGGTGTCCAAGGAAGACCTGTATAAGGACGAGGACGAGAAGGCGGCGTAAGCCGGCACACTCTCCGTCATGGCCGGGCCTGACCCGGCCATCCATCTTCACATCAAGCATCGAAAGATGGATGCCCGGGGCAAGCCCGGGCACGACGACCGAGAGAGCAGTGTTTAGAACGTTCTAATCAAAACGCCGGCTGGTCCTCCAGCCGGCGTTTTGTCATTAAGGATACCGCCCGAATCAGTTCCGAACGGTGCTGCATCGCTTTGCGGTGCCCGCCAGAATCGGCTTGAACTGAGGGGCAGGGCGACGATCCGACCCATGGTCTTGTTGTCGCCCGATTGGCTCATATCTGTGGGCTCGCACTTCTCTCCTGCATCACGGGACATTCGCGCATTCCCGCGGCCTGTCTCCTCCAACCCTTTGGGTGCTCTATGCGCGATCCGATCGAAACCTACATGAACCTCGTTCCGATGGTGGTCGAGCAGACCAATCGCGGCGAGCGGGCCTATGACATCTTCTCGCGCCTCCTGAAGGAGCGCATCATCTTCGTGACCGGTCCGGTGGAGGACGGCATGGCGACGCTGATCGTCGCGCAGCTGCTGTTCCTGGAAGCCGAGAATCCGAAGAAGGAAATCTCGATGTACATCAACTCGCCCGGTGGCGTGGTGACGTCGGGTCTCTCCATCTACGACACGATGCAGTTCATCCGTCCGCCAGTCTCCACGCTGTGCACCGGTCAGGCTGCATCCATGGGCTCGCTGCTGCTGACCGCAGGCGAGAAGGACATGCGCTTCGCTCTGCCGAACGCCCGCGTCATGGTTCACCAGCCCTCGGGCGGTTTCCAGGGCCAGGCCACCGACATCCTGATCCACGCCAAGGAAGTCGAGAGCCTAAAGCGCCGGCTCAACGAGATCTATGTGAAGCACACCGGCCGTCCCTATGACGAGATCCACAACGCGCTCGAGCGCGATAACTTCATGACGGCCGATCAGGCGAAGGAATTCGGGCTGATCGACAAGGTCATCGACAAGCGGGCCGAGGAAGCAGCGCCGGCAAAGCCGGTCTAAGGCGAGACGTTGTTTCCGGCACTGGCCGGGAACAGCTTGGCAACATTGCGTCGGATCGCGTATGCGCGCTCCGACTTTTCTGGATACAAACCAAGATCAAAGCCGATTGGTTGATTGCCTCGTATCGGTACTCAGTGCCGGATCCGACTGCGGAAGTTCCGCTTTCGTCCACAATACGAGCCGCTTATTCGCGCAATGCGCTCCGGATTACCGGGGACACTCGCGGAGCGCGCGCAAATCGCGTAATCGTCATAAATGGTGACGCTGCGCCGATTAGCGAATTCTTGATCATCGGCTGCCAGCATGGTTCGCTAGCGTGGATCGGTTAGTATCGCGGAGATTCGATTTGGCCGCGGATTCACGCGGCAATTTGGAACAAAGGTCTTTTTTGGTACGGCAATTGCTCTATCTACGGGACGTGTCCCGATCTGAGCGACACCCTGCGAACGAAGATCGAACGGCGGACGGAGATAGGAATGAGTAAGGTCGGTACCAGCGACTCCAAGAATACGCTGTATTGTTCGTTTTGCGGCAAGAGCCAGCACGAAGTTCGCAAACTGATCGCGGGTCCTACCGTATTCATCTGCGACGAATGCGTTGAACTGTGCATGGACATCATCCGCGAAGAGAACAAGTCTTCGCTGGTCAAGTCGCGTGACGGCATCCCGACCCCGAAGGAAATCTGCAAGGTGCTCGATGACTATGTCATCGGTCAGTTCCATGCGAAGAAGGTTCTCTCGGTCGCGGTGCATAACCACTACAAGCGCCTCAACCACCAGACCAAGCACAACGATGTCGAGCTCGCGAAGTCGAACATCCTGCTGATCGGCCCCACCGGTTCGGGCAAAACGCTGCTCGCGCAGACGCTGGCCCGCATCCTCGACGTGCCGTTCACCATGGCCGATGCGACGACGCTGACCGAAGCGGGTTATGTCGGTGAGGACGTCGAGAACATCATCCTCAAGCTGCTGCAGGCGGCCGACTACAATGTCGAGCGTGCGCAGCGCGGCATCGTCTATATCGACGAAATCGACAAGATCTCGCGCAAGTCGGACAATCCGTCCATCACTCGCGACGTGTCGGGCGAGGGAGTGCAGCAGGCACTGCTGAAGATCATGGAAGGCACCGTTGCCTCCGTGCCTCCGCAGGGCGGCCGCAAGCATCCGCAGCAGGAATTCCTGCAGGTCGACACGACGAACATCCTGTTCATCTGCGGTGGCGCTTTCGCCGGCCTCGAAAAGATCATTTCGGGCCGCGGCCGTACCACCTCGATCGGCTTCGCCGCGCAGGTGCTGGCGCCGGAAGATCGCCGCACCGGTGAAATCTTCCGTCACGTCGAGCCCGAGGATCTGCTGAAGTACGGCCTGATCCCGGAATTCGTCGGTCGTCTGCCCGTCGTCGCGACGCTGGAAGACCTCGACGAGACCTCGCTGAAGAAGATCCTGGTCGAGCCGAAGAACGCGCTGGTGAAGCAGTATCAGCGCCTGTTCGAGATGGAGAATATCGAGCTCACCTTCGCCGACGAGGCGCTGGGTGCGGTGGCCCGCAAGGCCATCGAGCGCAAGACGGGCGCCCGCGGCCTGCGGTCGATCCTGGAAGCGATCCTGCTCGAAACCATGTTCGACCTGCCGGGTCTGGAAGGTGTCGAGGAAGTCGTCATCTCCAAGGAAGTCGTGGATGGGACGGCACGCCCGCTCTACATCTATGCCGACCGCTCCGACCGCGCGGCGGAGACCAGCGCCAGCGCCTGATCGCGTTGCGCGAAAGATCAGTTTGGGACACGGCTGCCGGGTATCCGGCAGCCGTTTTTCGTTACACGCCGTCTGTAGCCTGCATGGAGCGAAGCGTAATGCAGGGACCGGCGAGATGCGGAAACGCCGGTCCCCGGATTTCGCTCCGCTCCATCCGGGCTACTGCCGCCACACTCCATAAACCGCCTTTGTTCATAGGTGTTTCCGTCACTTGACACCCCCCCGGCCCATAGCCACCTAATGGCGGCGGCGAACACAAAATCTCCCTCAAGATTCGCCATAACGCTCCGGACAGGTAGAGCCGAAACGACTCAGGTCGGATGGCCGAGCAAGGACGGAAATCGCACCTTGTGGTGGTTGCGTCATTCCAGCGGACCGCGTGCAAGGGGGCAAAGCAAAAGGAACAGGCCATGACGACCTCCAAGCCCCGGCCAACCATTGTTCACGGCGAGACGCACTCCTATCCAGTGCTGCCGCTGCGCGACATCGTCGTCTTCCCGCACATGATCGTGCCGCTCTTCGTCGGCCGCGAAAAATCCATTCGCGCGCTCGAAGAGGTGATGAAGAACGACGCCCTGATCATGCTCGCGACGCAGAAGAATGCGTCGGATGATGATCCTGCGCCGGACGCCATCTACGAGACCGGTACGCTCGCCAGCGTGCTGCAGCTCTTGAAGCTTCCCGACGGCACCGTGAAGGTGCTGGTGGAAGGCCTCGAGCGCGCCAAGGTCGAGAAGTATTCCGACCGTACCGAATATTACGAGGCGACTGCCGTCGCGCTCGCGGATACCGATGCCAAGAGCGTCGAGGCGGAAGCCTTGTCGCGCTCGGTCGTGTCCGACTTCGAAAGCTATGTGAAGCTCAACAAGAAGATCTCGGCCGAAGTGGTCGGCGTCGTGCAGGCGATCACTGATTTCGCCAAGCTCGCCGACACCGTCGCGTCGCATCTCGCCGTCAAGATCGCGGATCGCCAGGGTATTCTGGAAACGCTGTCCGTCACCGGGCGCCTCGAGAAGGTGCTGGGCCTGATGGAGAGCGAGATCTCGGTGCTGCAGGTCGAGAAGCGTATCCGCTCGCGCGTCAAGCGCCAGATGGAGAAGACCCAGCGCGAGTACTATCTCAACGAACAGATGAAGGCGATCCAGAAGGAGCTCGGCGACGACGAAGGTCGCGACGAGCTGGCCGACATCGAAGAGAAGATCGCCAAGACCAAGCTGTCGAAGGAAGCCCGCGAGAAGGCGCAGCACGAGCTGAAGAAGCTGCGCCAGATGTCGCCGATGTCCGCGGAAGCGACCGTCGTGCGCAACTATCTCGACTGGCTGCTGTCGATTCCGTGGGGCAAGAAGTCGAAGGTCAAGAAGGACCTCTCGGCCGCCCAGGCGATGCTGGACGAGGAGCACTACGGGCTGGAGAAGGTCAAGGACCGCATCGTCGAGTATCTCGCCGTGCAGTCGCGCGCCAACAAGCTGACGGGCCCGATCCTGTGCCTCGTCGGTCCTCCCGGCGTCGGCAAGACCTCGCTCGGCAAGTCGATCGCGAAGGCGACCGGACGTGAGTTCGTGCGCGTGTCGCTCGGCGGCGTGCGCGACGAGGCGGAGATCCGCGGCCATCGCCGGACCTATATCGGTTCGATGCCCGGCAAGATCATCCAGTCGATGCGCAAGGCCAAGACGGCGAACCCGCTGTTCCTGCTGGACGAGATCGACAAGATGGGCGCCGACTTCCGCGGCGATCCGTCGTCGGCTCTGCTCGAGGTCCTCGACCCCGAACAGAACGGCACCTTCGCCGATCACTATCTCGAAGTGGACTACGATCTGTCCAACGTGATGTTCATCACCACGGCGAACACCCTGAACATCCCGGGGCCGCTGATGGACCGCATGGAGCTGATCCGGATCGCTGGTTACACCGAGACGGAGAAGGTCGAGATCGCCCGCAAGCACTTGATCCCGGCTGCGCTGTCGAAGCACGGTCTGGACACCAAGGAATGGTCGATCGACGACGACGCCCTGCTGCTGCTGATCCGCCGCTACACCCGCGAAGCGGGCGTGCGTAACCTCGAGCGCGAAATCTCCACCCTGGCCCGCAAGGCCGTGAAGGAGCTGATGCTCTCGAAGAAGAAGGTGGTGAAGGTCACCGAGAAGACCCTCGAGGAATTCTCCGGCGTGCCGAAGTATCGCTTCGGCGAGATCGAGAAGGACGATCAGGTCGGCGTGGTCACGGGTCTGGCCTGGACGGATGTCGGCGGTGAGCTGCTCACCATCGAAGGCGTCATGATGCCCGGCAAGGGCCGCATGACCGTCACCGGCAACCTGCGTGACGTGATGAAGGAATCGATCTCGGCGGCGGCATCCTATGTCCGCTCGCGTGCGATCACCTTCGGGATCGAACCGCCGCTGTTCGAGCGGCGCGACATCCACGTCCACGTGCCCGAGGGCGCAACGCCGAAGGACGGTCCGTCCGCCGGCGTGGCGATGGCCACGACGATCGTGTCTGTCCTTACGGGCATTCCGATCCGGCGCGATGTCGCCATGACCGGCGAGATCACGCTGCGCGGCCGCGTGCTGCCGATCGGCGGATTGAAGGAGAAGTTGTTGGCTGCGGCCCGCGGCGGCATCAAGACGGTGCTGATCCCCGAGGACAATGCCAAGGACCTCACCGAAATCCCGGACTCGATCAAGGGCGGTCTGAACATCATCCCGGTCGCCCGGATGGACGAGGTGATCAAGAACGCGCTGGTTCGCCAGCCGGAGGCGATCGACTGGGAAGAGGACACCAAGGTGCCGGTGAAGGCCGACGGCGACGAAGCCGCCGGTGGCCTGACGGCGCACTAAGCGCTCCTCCCGATAATGACATGAGCGGCGTCCTTCGGGGCGCCGCTTTTGTTTTGGCGGGGGCGATGACGGGAGCTTGATCGGCAGCTTCTGTTGATCTGCAACCTGTGATGATAGGCTCGCTCATGGAGACAATACGATGATGAGAGCGCTCGTCCTGACAGCATTGATGTCGCTGGCCGCCACCGACGCGGCGCTGTGCGAGCGGCTGGACAAGCGCTTCGGCAGCGAGCGCGAGCGTGGCTATCGCGCGGAGCGTGAATTCGAGGGCAGGGATCGCAGCTTCCAGAACAGGGACCGCGCGAACTTCCTCGGCGCCAAGCAGCCCGAACAGCCGAATCCCGAATGGCCGCGGCAGGACCTGCAGGCACCGGCGACAATTGGCCTGCAGCGCTAGAAGCTGCGGCGTGTCGGCAACGATGTCGGAAAGAATGGTGGGCGGCTACGGATTCGAACCGCAGACCCTCTCGGTGTAAACGAGATGCTCTAACCAGCTGAGCTAGCCGCCCAAGGCAGATGCCTCTGGGGCCTGTTTAGCGCCAGTGCCGCCGAACGGCAAGCCGTCTCGGGCAGTCAACGCTCCATCGTCTTCGCGATCTCGATTCCTTCATTGAGCAGCGCCATGCGCAGCAGGTTGTAGGTCGTTTTCGACCGGCACGAATTCGCCAGTTGCAGCGCATGCAGCATGGTGACGATCAGATCGTCTGCGTCTTTTCCGCCCTGGATCACTTTCAGATGACATTCCTTCATCGGGGTCAGGCAATCTGGCGCGAGGCAACGGCCGCGCCGAACACGGTTTCATGGATCGCCACCTTGTCCCGCACGCGGGCGTGGCATTGTTCATTGACGTGAAAGAGCACGGCAATGGTCGACTCGCCGTCGATCATGGCGGGCAGGCCGAGGGGGTCGATCTCGAAGCCGAACCCCTGCAGGATCGGAATGCGCAGCGGATTGATCACCGAGGTGAAACCCGACAGACCTTCCATCAGTCCATATTCCTGGATCGCGGCGAGCAGTTCGAAATAGTGCCGGCTGCGGCGCTCGGATTTTCGCATGGCAAATCGCGTGAGTTCGAGCACGTCGCTGCGCCGGATGATGGCGCCCTCGACCAGATGCGGGAATTGCTCGCTCAGCATGTGCGGCAGCACGGTCGGATAGAGGCGGTAGCCACCCGCCACGTTGCCGGTCGCATCGGCAGCAACGAGATAGACCGCCGCATCGTCGTCATACTGGTCGCGCTCGTGGGTGCCGTCGATATCGAAATCGGTCCAGCCGCGATCCTTGACGAAGATCTCGTGGCGCAGACGGAATTGCTTGTCGAGGAGATCGCTGTGGCGTTTCGCGTTACCGCTATTGATGATCTCGATCATGAAAACCGTTCCACGCTGCTGTGCGTGGACAATTTTCATGGTCTGGCCGATCGCGACATTCCGTGGACTGGGGATTGACAATCGCCAAATCAGAAGGCGATCAGGCCTCGCTTGATCGCTTCCGCCACAGCCTGCGCGCGTGTATGCGCGTTGAGCTTGTGCATAGCCGCGGTGACCGTCTTGTTCACGGTGTCCTCGGAGATGCTGAGGATCACGCTCGTGTCCCAGGCCGTCTTGCCGGCGGCGACCCAGCTCATGACCTCGCGCTCGCGCGCACTCAGTACGGCCGGCTTCGGCTGTTCGCGCGATCGCAGGATGGCGAAGCGGTTGAACGCATACATGGTGACGAGTTCGATCGCGGAATTGGCTTCCGGCGTGCGCTCCACCTCATGGCCTGCGAGCGACAGGCCGGCCTGATAGCCGTTCATGCCGTGCACGGGCGCGCAGAGGCCATAGCGCAGGTCGTAATCGACGGCGGCGATTTCCATGATGTGGCGCGACGTAGTGCTGACGGTATCGAGCTGGATGTCCGACCATGCAAACATTTCTGCCTGCTGGCGAATGCGCGGCGCAACGGGATCATGCGCGTAGAAATTGGAGCTGCGATATTGTTCAGCCCAGCTCTTCGGCCAGGCGCGCCACAGAACGCGATCCTCGAATGGCTGATGGCTGCCTGCGGAAGTCAGGAAGCAGACATGGCCGTAGCCGAACGATGCCGCAGTGCCGGTGATGATATCGCCGACGGCGGCAGGGGATTTCGCGCGGCCGATCTGTTCGATAGCGGACAAAGCGTTCTGAAAATACTTGCCTCTGAATGAATCCATCGGCGCTCCCACATCCGATCTCATGAATTTTCTGAAAGCATAGACGCGCTTGGCCATTCCCGCGCCGAAGCGCATCGTGAGCCGTTATACGGGCAGGATAGCGAGGCGCGAGTTGGACGCAATCAGCCGGAAGGCGAATGCGCGGGCGTCTGGCAAATTTGATCGGGAGACGAGCGCAAGAGTAGCGACCAGGTGCGCCCTGCAACCATGTGCGTGGTTGCCGGGTACCGGATGCATGGGCGAGCCTAAGTCGACCGCTCTTCCCAGATCATCGCCAGATGCACGATGGTTTCAGCGGCCTTCTCCATGTCCTGCACGCTGACCCATTCGGTACGGCCGTGGAAGGCGTGCTCGCCGGCAAAAATGTTGGGGCAGGGCAGGCCCATGAAAGACAGCCGCGAGCCATCGGTGCCGCCGCGGATGCTGCCGCGCACGGGCGTCAGGCCGGTTCGGCGGATCGCCTCGACGGCGTAGTCGACGCCATGCGGGTGCTGATCAATCACCTGCTTCATGTTGCGATATTGCTGGCTGATGGCGATCGATGCCGTCGAATGCGGATAGGACGCCAGCACGTCATCGACGATCGATTGCAGCAGCGCTTCCTTTTCCCTCAGCCCGTCGTCCGTGAAGTCGCGGACGATCAGGCTGAGCGTCGCTTGCTCCAGCGCGCCGGATATGCCGGTCGGATGCAGAAAGCCTTGCTTGCCCTCGGTGGTTTCCGGCGCCGCATCCTTCGGCAGGCGGGCGACGATCTCTGCAGCGATCTTGATGGCGTGCTCCATCTTGCCCTTGGCAAAGCCGGGATGGGCGGCAACGCCAGTGATGCTGATCACCGCGGCATCGGCGGAAAATGTCTCGTCCTCGATATGGCCGGCAGTCTCGCCATCCATCGTATAGGCGAAATCGGCGCCGAGCTTTTTCAGGTCGACCTTGTCGACGCCGCGGCCGATTTCCTCGTCCGGCGTGAACAGGATCTTGATGGCGCCGTGCCTGATGTCGGGATTGGCGATCAGGAAGCGCGCGGCATCCATGATCTCGGCAATGCCGGCCTTGTTGTCTGCGCCAAGCAATGTCGTGCCATCGGTGGTGATGATGTCGTGGCCGATCTGGTCGGCAAGCGCCGGATTGTCCTTCGCGCGAATGACCTGGGTCTTGTCCGCGGGCAGAACGATATCGCCGCCCTGATAGTTGCGGACGATCTGCGGCTTCACATCGGCGCCGCTGCAGTCGGGCGACGTATCCATATGTGAGCAGAAGCAGATCACGGGGACTGGCCTGTCCGTGGTCGCCGGGATCGTCGCATAGACATAGCCATGCTCGTCGAGATGCGCGTCGGCGAGGCCCAGCGCCTGCAGCTCGCGCGCCAGCAAGGCGCCAAGGTCTTTCTGCTTGGCCGTGGACGGGCAGCTGGGCGAGGCGGGATCGGACTGGGTGTCGATCACGACATAGCGCAGGAAGCGCTCGGTGACGTCATGGGTGAAGGAAATGGCCGACGTCGCTGTCATGGATCACTCGCCAGAGATGGACACCCGATGGTCTGTAAAGCGGCGCTTCGGGCCGTGGCCCGAAGCGCGATTACGTTGTCAGGCGCAGTCTCAGACCGCGTCCTTGAGCTCCTTGGCCGGGCGGAAGGCGACCTTCTTGCTGGCCTTGATCTGGATCTCTTCGCCGGTGGCCGGGTTGCGGCCGGTGCGGGCGGCGCGGGTGCGAACCTGCAGGATGCCGAGGCCGACGATGCGGATGCGGTCGCCGTTCTTCAGGTGCTCGGTCATCTTGCCGACCATGTCGGTGAGAATCTCTTCGGCCTTCTTCTTCGACAGCTCGTGATTCTCGGCCAGTGCGGCCGCCAGATGCTTGAGGGTGATGGTCGGAGGCGCGGGCGCCTTCGCGGGGGTGTCTGGGGTATCTGCCATGAGAACTGGCCTTTCCGTTATAAACCGTCACAAAACCTGGGACGCTGCAGGGCTTAGACGATTCTATGCAAAGCCGCCTACGTCGTTTTGCCAGTAAAATATGGGGTTATTTGCATTCGCCGCCTTGAAACGGCCGAACCGCAGGCGGGTGGGGACAGGTTTGAAAAAGGTCATGCCAAGCTGCTTGACTTCGTCATGACGTCCCTTTATTCCCACCCTCACTGCGGGACACAGTCCACGTCCACGCGGGAGTAGCTCAGTTGGTTAGAGCGCCGCCCTGTCACGGCGGAGGCCGCGGGTTCGAGTCCCGTCTCTCGCGCCATTCCATCCGGAATGGCGAGACGATGCAAAATCCTCACATATCAATCTGATCGACCGAACAGCGCTCCACGCGACGGTATCTGCACGTCGGCATTCCCGTCGTTCACATCATGCGTCTGTCTCAGAACGAATCCGCCAGCGCGATCTCGTCACGCAGCATCTGGATACGCCGGGCGGCCTCGGCGCGGGTCAGGTCCTTTTCGAACTGCATGGGCTGGTAGGCTTCAATCGCCAGCGATTTCAGCGTCAGTGCCTGGCTGCGCGTCATCGGGCCGGACAGCCGGTCGAGCAGCGCTTCGGCATCAAAGGGGGCAGGGGCCATCGCCGGCGCGGAGATGGCTGGGATCATCAGAGCTTGGGTCACGGAAGCCTCCGGTCAGATTCGGCTTAAGAAGGTCTTGCGATTTAGTTCTTGTTTTGTTCTATATCGGAAATGACCGAACTCGCCAAGTTAAATTTCCGAATCGCCCGGCTCCGTCAGCGTATGCGTGGAATGCAGTCGGATATCCGGCTGCTGACCGATGCGGGCCTCGACTGCAGTGATGCCTGCGAAAGGCTGCGGCGGACGCAGCGCGAGATGCTTGAACTGATCGCCAGGCGAGGCTTGCTCGGATGAGAGCGCCGGACCCTGAGCCGTTACAGATCATCGCCTTGCGTGCAGAAATTTCTCAACTGGGTGCTGCGATCGCGCAGTTGCGCCGAGCGGGGCTCGACAACGCCGCCGCTCAGTTGCTGCTCGCCCGCAAGCGCGCGGAACTGGATGGACTAGTGATGCGACGGACGCGCAGCGAGAAGGCCGCGCCAGCCATGCCGGCGCAGCCGTCAAGCTAAGGCCTTACATCCTCTTTGAGTCGCCGCCGGCCGTATTCGACATCATGGGCATCATTGGCATCATCATGCCACCGCCCATCATGCCCGTATCGTTTCGGGGCTTCATCATGCCCATCTTCTGTGCGTTCATTAGATGCTTGTTGCAGCCACGCATGTCGCCCTTCGACATTGCGACATTGGCCATGCCGATCTCACGATCCATCATCATCTTCTGCTGGCCATCCGGCATGGCGGTGGACATGTTGTTCACCTTCATCATGCCATCGCCGCTGCAACCCATCATCGGCTTGGCCGCTGCCGGGGAGAGGGCAAGAACCGAAAGCGCTGCTGCCGTGATCAAGAATTTCGTCATGGGAACCTCTTGTCATTCAAAGGCCAGCACAGCGCTGGCTCTCTGGATACGGATTTCCTGAGATTTGGTTCGCCAGGAGAATGATTTTTTCGACGGTGCATTGCAGCAACACAGGCCGGGCAGGCGGCTCAGAGGCCCGGCGGACGCGGTGGGTGCACCTATACGTTGCCGGCTGAACGGACCGGGCCTTGACGCGTTACCTTGTGCAGACGCCTGCGGCCGCGATGTGCGGCAATG